>Ga0194110_10001261_pt1 | contig 32414 bp, 33 predicted proteins | sample TA2Kig1200mmetaG_FD_146192 | JGI IMG/M metagenome (GOLD analysis project Ga0194110, IMG submission 146192) | Freshwater microbial communities from Lake Tanganyika, Tanzania - TA2015032 Kigoma Deep Cast 1200m | ecosystem: Environmental > Aquatic > Freshwater > Lake | place: Tanzania: Lake...
TGAAATCATTAAGCTCACGCATTGCCTTTAATGCTGCCATTTTTAACCTTCTTTTAATTCTGTTGCGCCTAACCGCTGTTCCTAATTTTTTTGCAGATACAAAACTAATTGCAATATCATTATTTTTGTTTTTTTCATTTCGTTTATCAAAATAAATTGTAAAAAAATTTGAATTAAATTTTTGTGAAGATAGCATTTTTTTGAAAGTATCTATTCCTTTTAAGCTTTGAAAACGTATCTCTGGTGCCATCGATTAGGCCGAAACTCTTCTTCTTCCCTTGCGTCTTCTACTTGAGATTACCCTTCTTCCATTTTTACTGGACATTCTTTTTCTAAAGCCATGTCTTCGTTTTCTAACTATTTTGCTTGGTTGGTAGGTTCTTTTCATAGTGACAATAAAAATTTCGCTATTTATAGGTAAATTGTTAAAACAAGTACAGTAAAAGTTACAGATTTTTTAATGTATCAGATTTCTAAAATTAAAATTTTACTTGGAATTATTTATGCAGGGATAGTTGCTGCGGTAACATTTTTATTTTTTTACTATGATGCATTCTCTTATATTAATTATGATTTTGTAAAAGATTATAGGCAGAAAATTTTTCAATTTAGAGATGAAAATATTTTTTTAGTATCCGTACTTTTTTTTATATTTTGTTTAGTGTGGACTTTTATTTTAGGCTTCGGTTCTATTCTAACAATTATTGCAGGGTTTATATTTAATCCATTATTAGGTTCAGTTTTACTTATAGTATCATGGACGGCTGGTGGAACATTACTTTATATGTTTGCAAATAGCTTTTTAAAAGATTTAGTTATTAAATTTTTTAAGGAAAAATTTCAAAAACTTGATGAGCATTTTAAGAGTAATGATTTTGCCTATTTAATGTTTTTAAGATTAGTTCCAGGTATTCCATCTCAAGTTGGTCATTTAGTTCCAATACTGTTTAATATGAGTGTTAGAAAATTTTTTATGGCAACCTTAATTGGTGGAGCTCCTGCAACGTTTATAGTTGTAAATTTATTATTTGGAATATTTTCGAAAATGGAGCAAGGAAATATTATAAGTTTAGACGTACTTTCTGATCCGCAAGTTTCAATACCATTAGCGTTGCTTGGAGTTTTAGTTTTGATTACTAGTTTTATGAAAAAATATTTTTTTAAAACAAAAGAATGAATATTTTTTTTAAAACTATTATTAGCGAAATAAAAGATATAAGCATTCCTCTTTATAAAATTCTAATACCTTTTGTTTTTGTGGTAAAAATTTTAGAAGAAATAGGTTTTATAAAATTCGTCTCCACATATTTTGAACCGATTGTACAGTTGATGGGACTTCCTGCAGAAATGGGATTTATTTGGGTAACTGCAATTATTGTTAATGTCTATGCAGCAATTATCGTCTTTATCAATATTGTTCCAGGACTAGATCTAACCGTTGCGCAAGTTACCATCATTACGACAGTGATATTAATTGCACATAACATTTTTGTAGAGAGTGCAATTACAAGATCTGCAGGCATTTCTTTTTTTTATGCAGCATTTTTGAGAATTAGCATAGGTTTTCTTGCAGGGTTAATTTTGCATAAACTGTATTCTTCTTTTGGTTTTCTTGAAGAAAAATATAGTCTTATTTTTGAACAGCCTAAATTAATTTTAACTTATACAGAATGGTTTTATGGCCAGATTAAAAATTTAGCTTTTATATTTTTAATTATCTGTATTTTAGTTTTAACCTTAAATATTTTTAAAAAAATAGGCATTGAACACTTAATCAGGCTAATGCTTAAAGTTCCCTTAAGGTTTATGGGAATTGGAGAGCAGGCAATTAATGTTGTCATTGTTGGGCTTACTATTGGAATTCAATTTGGAGGAGGGTTATTAATTAAAGAAGCTAAGTCAAAAGAGATTGATAAACAAAGCATTTTATTATCACTTTCTTTCTTAAATCTTGTACATGCAATTATTGAGGATACTATTTTGATGTCCATTATGGGAGGTCATTTATCTGGAATCCTTTTTTTTAGGCTTATTTTTTCTCTCTTGATTGTTTTTATAATTCTTTTTCTGTACAAAAACTTTGAAGGCTTATTTCAAAAGTTTATTTTTGTTAGAGCCTAACTAAGGGTCAATTGGTGAAACGGATATCACGCAACTTTGCGGAGGTTGAGTTTCAGGTTCGAGTCCTGAATTGACCGCCAAATTTATTCTTGTCTGTTTTTTTATAAAAATATAAAATATCGTAATGCGAGTATCTAGAAATTCGAGGCTTATTATACCCTATCTTGAAAAAACTTATGAAGCCCTGGAGCCTTTAGCATACCCCCTTATTCGTTTTACCGCAGGAGTTATGATGATACCTCACGGGTATTTAAAATTATTTGGCGGATTAGATAGTACAACAGCTTTTTTTAAAAGTGTTTCTCTTGAACCGGCTTATTATCTAGCTGTCTATATTGGTGCTCTTGAATTTGTTGGAGGAATTTTATTAGCACTTGGTTTTTTAACACGTTTAGTTGCAGCACAGTTTATAGGTCTTCTAGCTGTTGCAACGTTTTATATTCACTTAAAAAATGGATTTTTATGGATAAAGGGTGGCTATGAATATCCATTGTTTTGGATGTTAGTTATGATTGCAATTTTATTTAAAGGCGCAGGTAGAATTTCAGTTGATCAATCGCTTCCAAAAGAATTTTAACTTTGTGTTTAATTATTTAAATAATCTTCCCTTAAACAAAGCAGTTATTGTATTTATATTGCTAGTTTTTTTATTCGTATTAGCTCTTTCTTTGTTTGTTTAATATTTTTTTAAAACAATGTTTTTTATTTTTATATTTTTTGCAATACTACTCAATTTAGCTTTATATTTTTTTATAGACTACCCAATATGGATATTAATTATCAATATAATAATTTTCATAATTTTATTAATTTTTTTACAAAATAAAAAATCACAAGAATATAATTCGGATGATGTATTACCTAAAAAAGATAATGTTATTAATAATCAACCATTAGAAAAAAAGGATGTAGAGGGATTATTTATAGATCAATTTGAAGATATAATTATTATTTTAAATAAATTTAATAATATTATTTATAATAATAAAGCTGCAGTTGAAAATTTTGGTATTAATTTGGAGGGTAAACATATTGGAAGTGAAATTAGAATTCCAGAGTTGCTTGAGGCAATTGATCAAAATAAAATTGATAAGCAGTTAAAAAAAATAGATATCGAAATAAATATTCCAACTTTTAAATTTTATAGGGCAAGCGTTGCATCTATTAAATCTAATCAGACTTTAGTTTTAATAAGGGATTTTACTGAAATTAGAAAGAGTCAAAATATGAGGTCCGATTTTATTGCAAACGCAAGTCATGAATTAAGAACACCATTAGTCTCGATAAAAGGATTTTTAGAGACAATTACCGATGCAGCAAAAGACGATCCTCAGTCTCAAAAAAAGTTTATTTCCATTATGAAAGATGAGGCAGAAAAGATGGAAAGATTAATAGAGGATTTGATGTCCCTTAGTCGAATTGAGCTTCAAGAACATATTCGACCAAAAGATAAAGTAAATATTAGAGAGGTTATTGAGAATGTAATTTTATTATATGACAATAAAGCTAAGGAAAAAAAAATAAATATTACATGTACTGTTAAAGATAACCAAAAGTTTGTAATTGGGGACAAAGAAAAACTGTCCGCTGTTTTTTCTAATCTTTTGGATAATGCTATAAAATATAGCAATACTAATTCAGTTATAGAAATAAAAAATTCTAATCATAAATCTGATATTGAAAACTTCGTCTCAATATCAGTTATTGACTCTGGATATGGAATTGCAACAGATGATATTATAAGAATTACCGAAAGATTTTTTAGAGCAGAAAATATTAAAAAGTTAAAAATTGAAGGCACTGGACTTGGACTTGCAATTGTAAAACATATTGTTAATCAGCATAGAGGAGAATTTCAAATTTTAAGTACCTTGAATAAAGGAAGTGAATTTATTGTGAAACTCCCACTTTTTCAAAATTAAGAAAAAAATAGGTATATTTTGCAACTAAAAAGTTAGCTTTGTAACAAAACTGTAACCTAACTGTAATAAATAACTAATCTAAACCCGCTAATCCTTAATTAATTTAACAATTAAGGAAAGTAAAAATGATAAAAAAAAAACTAATAATTATCTCAGCCATCTTAATGATGATTTCGTCTTATGCTGTGGCGAGAGATCAAATTAAGATTGTTGGATCTTCAACAGTATATCCATTCTCTACAGTAGTTGCTGAAAGATTTGGAAAACAAGGTAAGTTTAAAACACCAGTCGTTGAAAGCACAGGAACAGGTGGTGGTTTTAAATCTTTCTGTGGAGGAGTTGGGGTTCAACACCCAGATATTACAGGAGCTTCTAGAGCAATCAAAAAAGACGAATTAGAGCTATGTATTAAAAATGGTGTAACAGAAGTTATCGAGTTACCTATCGGAAACGATGGAATAGCGTTTAGTCACTCTGTTAAAGCAAAGGATCAAAACTTTACCAAGACTCAACTATGGAAAGCTATAGCTCATGATGTAGTTGTAGATGGAAAGTTAGTTAAAAATCCATTTAAAAATTGGAGCGATATAGACAAATCACTACCAAATATAAAGATTGAAATTTTAGTAGCACCACCAACCTCTGGAACAAGAGATGCCTTCGATGAATTAGTGATGGTCAAGGGTTGTGATACAGATTTTCAAAAGCTTGCAGATAAGAAAAATTGTACCAAGTATAGAGAAGATGGAGCAGTCATTGAGGCAGGTGAAAATGATACATTAATTGTTCAAAAATTGACATCTTCTCCAAATATTTTTGGATATTTTGGTTACAGCTATCTTGCTGCAAATAAAGATAAAATTAAGGCAGTAAAGATTGATGGAATTGCACCTACTATAGAAGGAATTCAAAATTTCTCCTATCCAGTTGCAAGACCATTATTTATTTATGCAAAAAAAGCTCACGCTTCTGTAATTCCTGGATTTAAGGAATTTTTAAATGAGTATACCGGAAAGTCTGCAGTTGGAACTACTGGTTATTTATTTAAAGTTGGTTTGGTTCCAAACTCAAAAGCAACAGAAGACAAAGTAAGAGATACAGCTGCTAATTTAGTAGTTTTGAAGCAGTAATATAATTAAGTTTTAAGGCCGAAGCAAACTTCGGCCTTAAAATATTTAGAAAGGTTTAATGAATCTTGTAATATTATTTTTTATTTTATTTTTTAGCCTTTCTTTTTTTTTCATAGGTAAAGCAAGAGTTTTAAGATTAGCTAATTACAATATTAAAAATTTAAATTCACTACCGGAGTACTACGGATATTATTTAGCAGCTTGGTGTGCTTTGCCTGCGTTAATGATATTATTTTTTTGGTCGATTTTCGAATTAAGCATAATAAAAATTTTTGTTCTATCAGATTTTAAGTTAGATCCCACTATCGATGATAATAAGTTAAATTTAATATTCTCCCAAATAGTATCAATTGCGGAAAAGAAATTTTCCGGAACTATTCCTCAAAACTTAATTCCGTATGTTGAAAAGTTTATTGCATTAAATAAAATTATAGAGTTATCGAAATTTGCAGTTTTATTTAGTGCAATTATTTTATCGCTTATATTTGCTTACAGACAAATACTTAAAAATATAAAAGCTAGAGAAAGTGTTGAGAAAATAATTAGAGGTTTAATGTTTTTATGCGCAACACTTGCAATTTTTACAACTTTTGGAATAGTTTTATCGCTACTTTTTGAAAGTATAAAATTTTTTACATCGGTTTCTATCTTTGATTTTTTAACTGGTACTAATTGGGCTCCAGGCAGAGCATTTGTAAGAGATGCGAGTGTCCAGACCGCTAATGTTGAAAATGTTTTTGGAGCTATCCCTTTGTTTTGGGGAACCACATTTATTGCAGCAATTGCGATGTGTGTAGCTGTTCCGGTTGGGCTTTTTTCAGGAATATTTTTAGCTGAGTATTCTTCAAGAAAATTTAGAAAAATTACAAAACCTCTTATTGAAATTTTGGCAGGCATACCAACGGTTGTTTATGGTTTTTTTGCAGCCCTTACTGTTGGACCGCTCTTTAGATTGGTTGGGGAAAAATTTGGATTAGAAGTTTCTTCCGAAAGTGCCCTTGCAGCAGGTGTGGTAATGGGGATCATGATTATACCTTATGTTTCTTCTTTAACCGACGATGTAATTAATGCTGTACCAAATTCATTAAGAGAAGGCTCATTTGCAATAGGCGCAACTAAATCTGAGACAATAAAAAAAGTAGTCCTACCAGCCGCTCTTCCAGGAATTGTTGGATCAATTCTTCTTGCAATATCAAGAGCTATTGGTGAGACCATGATAGTTGTTATGGCTGCAGGCCTTGCTGCAAACTTAACTTTAAATCCTCTTGAGGCCTCAACTACAATTACAACCCAGATTGTAACTATTCTAATTGGTGACCAGTCCTTCAACAATCCAAAGACCCAAGCGGCTTTTGCTTTAGGTATTACATTGTTCTTTTTCACTCTCTTTATAAACGTTATCGCTTTAAGCATTGTTAAAAAATTTAGAGAAAAATATGAGTAAAGTAGAAAAGATAAAACTATTAAAAAAAAGGTATAAAGCTGAAAGAAGATTTAAATTTTATGGAATTTTATCAGTTTGTTTAGCTATATTATTTTTATTTATTCTAATTATTAATATTTTTAGCAAAGGTTCAGGAGCATTTTTTAAAACTGAAATACTTTTAAATATAAAATTTGATGAAAAAAAATTAGGATTAAATATTAATTCAAGCGATAAAGAAATTCAGGAAGCAAATTTTGAGGAAATTTTAAAAGATGCATTATTAGTACTTGCTCCAAAAGTACCAGAACTTAAGCAGGCAGAATTAATTGATATGGTTAGTATTGACGCTGCGCTGGAGGTAAAAAAGTTTTATTTCTATAATAAAGGTGTTTTAAATAAAATAGCGGAGGTACCTCTGACTTTGTCAGATGATTTAGATCAGGTTTATAAAGGTAATTTTCCAAGAGATATTCCAGAGGAAAGAAGAAGATTTTCTGACTTTCAACTTAAAATTTTTGATGATCAAATTTCAAAAAATAAAATTGTCTATAAGTTTAACTGGTCTTTCTTAACTAACGCAGACTCCAGGGAGCCAGAACTTGCTGGAGTTGCTTCATCTTTAGCTGGTTCATTTTTTACTATTTTGGTTTGTTTAATTTTGTCTTTTCCAATTGGAATTTTAGCCGCAATATATTTGGAGGAATTTGCGCCTAAGAATAAAATTACTGAAATTATTGAGGTCAATGTTAATAATCTTGCTGCTGTTCCTTCAATTGTTTTTGGACTTTTAGGTCTTGGAGTTTTTTTAAACTACTTTTATTTACCGAGATCAACACCTTTAGTTGGTGGAATGGTTTTGGCTTTGATGACACTTCCAAGAATAATAATTCCATGTCGGGCAGCTTTAAAAGCTGTTCCTCCATCTATCAGAGAGGGAGCGCTTGCTTTAGGCGCATCAAAGGTTCAAACAGTAATGCATAATGTTGTTCCTCTCGCTATGCCAGGAACTTTATCTGGAACAATTATAGGTCTCAGCCAAGCCCTTGGAGAGACGGCTCCATTATTATTAATTGGAATGATTGCTTTTATTAATGTTGTTCCAGCTACGCCAATTGATCCATCAGCCGTGCTTCCAGTTCAGGTATATTTATGGTCCGAGTCTGCTGAAAGAGGGTTTGTTGAAAAAACTTCTGCAACAATCATTATATTGATATTCTTTTTAATCATTATGAATTCTTTTGCGATTTATCTTAGAAATAAATTTGAGAGGAAGTGGTCGTGATATGAATGAAAAAATAAAAATTTCGACAAGAAATTTAAGCGTATTTTACGGTCCAAAGCAGGCCCTATTTGATATCAATTTAGATTTAGTAGAAAATAAAGTTACAGCTTTAATAGGACCGTCTGGTTGTGGAAAGTCTACTTTTATAAGATGTTTAAATAGAATGAATGATGTAATTGATTTATGTAAAGTTGAAGGCTCGATAAAAGTTGATGGAAAAGAAATAAACACCAAAAACACTGATGTTAATTTAATTAGAGAAAGAATTGGAATGGTATTTCAAAAACCTAATCCATTTCCTAAAAGTATTTATGATAATGTTGCTTATGGACCAAGAATTCATGGGCTTGCTGAAAACCAGGAAATTTTAAATACCATTGTTGAAAATAGTTTAAAAAAAGCAGCCTTGTGGAATGAAGTTAAAGACAGACTAAATCAGCCAGGAACAGGCTTGTCTGGAGGACAGCAACAAAGACTTTGTATTGCTAGAGCTATATCAATTAATCCAGAAGTTATATTGATGGATGAGCCTTGTTCAGCATTAGATCCTATTGCGACAGCTAAAATTGAGGAATTAATTGATGAATTAAAGAAATCTTATACGATTGTAATTGTGACTCATTCTATGTCTCAAGCCGCGAGAGTTTCGCAAAATACTGGATTTTTTCATTTAGGTAAATTGATTGAATTTAACTTAACTGAAAAAATTTTTAAAAACCCAGATAATAAAATGACACAAGATTATATAACAGGAAGGTTTGGTTAACATGACGGAGCATATAGTAAAATCGTACGAAGGACAGCTACAGGAGCTGACGAATATTATTGTGAAAATGGGTGGGCTTGCAGAAAGTCAATTTTCTAACTCTATGATAGCTCTTCTTAAAAGAGATCAGGATCTAGCAGACAAAGTTATTGGAAAAGATTTTTTGATGAATGAGTTTGACATTAAAGTTGAAAACTCTGTCATAAATTTAATTGCCCTAAGACAACCCATGGGCATCGACCTTCGAGAAACAGTATCTTCTATGAGAATTTCTTCAGAACTTGAAAGAATTGGTGACTTATCAAAAAATATTGCAAAAAGAGTAAGGTTTATGAATTTTGATTTACCTTCAGATATTATTGCAAGTTTTAAAAGAGCTTCTGATGTAGTTCAAAAAAATTTAAAAGATGTTTTAGACTCTTATTCAAGACGAACTAAGGATTTAGCTTTTAGAGTTTGGAATAGTGATCTTGAGGTTGATGATCTAGTAAATAAGGCAATGGATGAGGCTATGGTTTTTATGAAAAAAGATAAAAAAAATCTTGAAATTTCTACACAGTTTTTATTTGCTGCAAAACATATTGAAAGAATTGGTGATCATGTGACTAACATATCAGAAAATATTTATTTTTTAGTAACTGGAGATCAAATTAAAGGAACACGATCAAAAAAAAGATCAACCGAAGAGTAAAAGTTTTGAATGTCCGCAAATATTTTAATTATTGAGGATGAAAAACCTATTATCACTTTATTAGAATATAATCTTACAAAAGAGGGATACAAAGTTAACTCAGCCGAAAGTGGAGAGGAAGGAATTCAGAGTATAAAAAATAATATTCCAGATTTAATTATTCTTGACTGGATGTTACCTGATTTTTCAGGAGTTGAAGTATGCAGACAATTAAAAAAAAATAAAATTTTTAAAGCAATTCCAATTTTAATGCTTACAGCAAAAAGTCAAGAGGAGGATAAAGTAGTAGGATTTGAAACTGGAGTCGACGATTATGTCACAAAACCTTTTAGTCAAAAAGAAATATTACTTAGAATAAAATCTTTATTAAAGAGAACCAAACCATCTTTGGTTGAAGATATATCAATTTATCAAGATTTAAAACTTGATCGTATAACAAAAAAAATATTTAGAGGAGTTGATGAAATAAAATTAGGACCAACTGAATTTAAAATTTTAGATTTTCTAATTAAAAATCCTAAACGAGTGTATTCAAGGGAACAACTTTTAAATGGAGTTTGGGGAGATTCTATTAATGTAGAAGAGAGGACAATCGATGTTCATATAAGAAGACTTAGAAAAACTCTTAATCGAAATAACAAAATTGATTTAATTAGAACTGTTAGATCTTCAGGATATTCTCTTGATGCGGATATTTAAGCTGTCTTTAATTTTTTTTCTATAAAGCTTGGAAGCTCCTCATTTACTTTAGTTTTATTATCTTCTTCCTCAGCTCTAGCACCTCTAGGTTGGTAAGCATGAAGGACGTGTAATTTGCAATATACTCTTTCTTGCATAGGAGTCCTTCCACAAAAATAAAAATTTTCTTCATTTGGATGGTTGATAGGCCATCTACAAGTTTTGTCAGATAAATTTTCTAGCGAAGTTGGGTTTTCAGGTTCAAAATCTTTCTCGATAACAATTGCTCTAAGACCTCTTGGTTTTCTAAGTTTTTTTAAAGGAATACTGTTTCTGTGATGAAATTTTGGTTCGTTACGTTGAATGCATATGTTTCTAGAGTTGGCTCTGCTTGCAAGTCCAAGCCTATGAGACTTTCCAATAACCGCATTTCTAGTTATTCCATCACCAAGCATTCCAGCTATTTGACTAGCTGTATGACCCTCATTCCAAAGTTTTTTTAACTGCTCAGTCTTTTCTGGCGTCCAAACCATAAGCGGGTTTAATACTATTAGTAGTTAAACAAGAAGTACAATATACTATTAATAGTACTAAAAAAACCTTAAATAACAACAGTTTGTTAAAATACTAAATTATATCCACATTAATCGTTATGTTTTAAGAACATTGTTTCATGAAGAATATAGAATTTTTTAAATTTAGAGAGCCAAGGCTTATAGGAATTAACTGGTTAGGTCTTATAACTTTATACAAAAAAGAAGTTTTAAGATTTTTTAATGTATGGGCGCAGACAATAGTCTCTCCAATAGTTACATTAATTCTATTCATTTCTGTTTTTACAATTGCTTTAGGCGATGGAAAAGGAAAAGTCCTAGGACATGAGTTTGCAATCTTTTTAATTCCCGGACTAATTTCGATGCAAATTCTACAGAATGCATTTGCAAATACATCCTCATCATTAATGATTGCAAAAATTCAAGGAAATATTGTTGATATTTTATTTCCTCCACTTAGTGCATTGGAGGTAACAACCGCGATGTTGCTTGGCGGAATTACAAGAGGACTAGTGGTTGGAGTGTTTTCGGTAATTATTATTATACCTTTTATGCACATTCCAATTCATAATGTTTTTGTAATCTTCCTTTTTGCAATTTTAGGATCTTCGATGTTGGCAGCAATTGGATTTGCAACAGGTCTTTGGTCTCAAAAATTTGATCATTTAGCAACTATTACGAACTTCGTAGTTGTCCCACTTTCATTTTTATCAGGTACTTTTTATTCTATAGAAAAACTAAATGATTATTTTCATTTACTCAGTCAACTTAATCCTTTTTTTTATGCAATCGATGGATTTAGATATGGTTTTTTAGGGCAGGCTGATGGATCTATTCAAGTTGGAATTATTTATTTATTAATTCTTAATATAGCTTTGTGGTTTATGTGCTATATCCTTTTTGAAAAAGGATACAGAATAAAAAGTTAATTTCGTATGTCATCGGTTTTAGAAATTTATAAAAGAAGAAATATTTCATTTACAAAAGGTGAAGGCGTTTATTTGTTTTCAACCGATGGTGAAAAATACTTAGATTTTGTTGCAGGTATTGCTGTAAATTCTTTAGGACATTGCCACCCCTATGTTGTTGAGGCTTTAAAAAAACAAGCAGAAAAACTTTGGCATGTATCGAACGCTTTTGTTATTCCTGAACAAGAATTACTTGCAAAAAGATTGTGTGATATTTCTTTTGCAGACTATGTAATGTTTGTTAATTCAGGAGCTGAAGCAACTGAGGCAAGTATTAAAGTTGCAAGAAAATATTTTTTTGAAATAGGAAAACCTGAAAAAAATAGAATTATAACTTTTACAGGAGCCTTTCATGGTAGAACGCTTGCAGCTTTATTTGCAGCAAATAATAAAGAGCATACCTTAGGTTTTGAACCTAGAGTTGATGGTTTTGATCAGGTTCCTTTTGGTGATCATGAGGCTATAAAAAAAGCAATAAATAAAAAAACAGCAGCTATTCTGCTTGAGACAATTCTTGGAGAGGGAGGTATTAAAGTCGTTCCAGATTACTGCCTAAAACCGCTAAGAAAACTTTGTGATGAAAATGAAATTTTATTAATTCTTGATGAGGTTCAATGTGGCATAGGAAGAACAGGAAAATTTTTTGCATTTGAATACTCTGGAATTGAACCAGATATAGTTCCAATTGCAAAGGGAATTGGAACAGGTTTTCCAGTTGGCGCTTGTCTCGTAAATAAAAAAGTTGCTGTTGGCATGAAGCCTGGAACTCACGGAAGTACATTCGGAGGCAATCCACTTGCAATGGCAGTTGCAAATGCAGTTTTAGATGTAATTTTAAAAAAAGGTTTTATGGAACACGTTCAAGAGGTTGGCGTTTATTTTGAAAAAGGCCTTAAAGACATTCAAAAAAAATATACTAACGTTATTGCTGAAGTTAGAGGGATTGGACTTTTAAGAGGTATTAAATTGAATGTGGATAATGGAAAATTCTTAGATCATTTATTTAAACATAAAATGCTTGGTATGAAAGGTGGTGATAATGTTGTAAGATTACTTCCTCCTCTTATTGTTGAAAAAAAACATATTGATCAAGCATTAGAGGCGATTTCAAAAACCTGTTCTGAATTGTAAATGAAACATTTTTTAGATTTGAGTTTAATTAAAAAAAATGAACTTAGACAGATAGTAGAGTCAGCAAAGTCTAGAAAACAATCGAGAAATGCGAAGGGTAAAGTATCAGTTGATATCGACAAACCTTTTGAGGGAAAGCTTCTACTCATGGTTTTTGAAAAACCATCAACCAGAACTAGACTATCGTTTGATCTTGCAATGAGACAGCTTGGAGGACAAACAATTGTAATAAACTCTGAAAACTTGCATCTTGGCATGGGCGGGGAGTCAACTGAAGATACTGCAAGAGTTTTTTCTTCTTTTTCAGATATTGTAATGCTTAGAACATTTGATCATAAAACATTAATTAAATTTTCTGAACTTTTAAGTATTCCAATTATTAACGGATTAACCAACGATAGCCATCCTTGTCAGATTTTAAGTGATGTTATGACTTTTGAGGAAATTAAAGGTCCTATCGAAGGTAAAACCATCGCATGGATTGGTGATGGTAACAACGTAACTAACTCTTTAATTGAAGCTTCAGCGTTATTTGATTTTAAATTAAATGTAGCTTGCCCCAAAAGTTATTTTCCATCAAAAAAAGTTTTGTCTTGGGCTAAAAAAAATAAAGCTGATGTAAATATCACCAATATCCCGGAAGATGCAGCAAAAGATGCAGATTGTATTATGACAGACAAATGGATCTCTATGGGTGACAAGGGTAATCTTTCAAAAAAAAGAAAGGCATTCAAAAATTTTCAAGTTAATAAAAAACTTATGAAACTTGCAAAAAAAGATGCGATTTTTATGCATGATCTTCCAGCACAAAGAGGCGAGGAAGTAAGTGAAGATATTATTGATGGTAAACAATCAGTTGTTTGGCAACAAGCAGAGAATAGACTTCATTGCCAAAAGGGTATTATTGAGTGGTGTTTAAAGGATTGATAATAGTATTGTTTATAATCAATCTTAAATGCACATAGAAAAAAAATTTTTTGAAGAATCTGAAGCCTGGCCATTTGTAGAGGCCAGAGAAATATTAAAAAAGCGATCAAAAATTATTGAAAAAAAAGGATACGTTCTTTTTCAAACAGGTTACGGTCCAAGTGGACTTCCTCACATTGGTACATTCGGCGAGGTATGTAGAACAACTATGGTTATGCATGCGTTTCAAAAACTATCCAATATACCAATGAAGTTATTTACTTTTTCTGATGATATGGATGGACTTAGGAAAGTTCCTGACAACATTCCAAATAAACATATTCTGGAGCAAAATCTTCATAAGCCTTTAACCTCAATTCCAGATCCTTTTAACAAGTTTAAGAGTTTTGGTGAGCACAACAATGCAATGCTGAAAACTTTTTTAGATGCCTTTAATTTTATATACGAATTTAAAAGTTCAACAGATTTATATAAGTCAGGTCAATTTAATGATGCATTACTTAATGTTTTAAAGAATTATGAAAAGATCAATGAGGTAGTTTTGCCAACCCTTGGGCCTGACAGACGAAAAACATACAGTCCATTTCTCCCAGTATGTCCTGAAACCGGGATGGTACTTGAAGTTCCAATTATAAAAATTGATCAAGCTAAACAATCAATTGTTTATGAGAACAAAGGAAAGAAAATTGAAACTAAAGTTATTGATGGAAATTGTAAATTGCAGTGGAAAGTTGATTGGGCAATGCGGTGGTATGCGTTAGGTGTAGATTTTGAAATGTATGGAAAGGATTTAATCCCAAGCGCTGAGTTATCTCAAAAAATTTGTAAGATCTTAGGAGCAAATCCTCCTAATGGTTTTTTTTATGAACTTTTTTTAGATGAACACGGTGAGAAAATCTCTAAATCTAAGGGAAATGGAATTACTATTGAGCAATGGTTGAAATATGCATCGCCTGAAAGTTTATCCCTGTATATGTATCAGAATCCAACACGTGCAAAAAAACTATACTTTGAAGTAATACCTAAGGCTGTAGATGAATATTTAAGTTTTATTGAAAAATTTGAAGGTCAGCCAGAAAAAGAAAAACTTGGTAATCCAGTTTGGCATGTACACAATGGAGTGCTTCCTAAAGAAAAGATTATCATTAATTTTAATATGCTTCTTAATCTAGTGAGCGTTAGCAATGCTACAAAGGAGGATGTGATATGGAAATATATTAAAAACTTTAGACCTAATGTTAACGAAAACCAACATCCAATCTTACAAAAATTGATTATTAATGCGATTAATTATTTTAAAGATGTTGTTAGTCTTAAAAAAAAATTCAGAAAGCCTAATACTAAAGAAGTTCAAGCCCTAAAAGATTTGGCAGATCAAATTTCAAAAATGACAACAGATATGAAACCAGAAGACATGCAAACAATCGTCTATTCTGTTGGCAAAAATCATTATTCAAAAGAAAAGTTAAGAGATTGGTTTAAGATGATTTATGAAGTTTTGTTTGGTGAAGAACAAGGTCCAAGAATGGGATCTTTCATATCTTTTTATGGAATTAAAGAGTCGGTTGATTTGATTAATAAGTCTATTCGTGGTTAATCTTCAGTTTTAATGAGTTATCAGATTATTAATAAGCTTATTAATATATTTGATCCTGAGCTATCTCACAGTCTTGCAATTTTTTTTCTAAAACACTTTTTTTGGTCAAATAGAGCAGATGAAGATGATGCGATTTTATCAGTTAAAGTTTTTGGTAAAGAATTTAAAAATCCCATAGGACTTGCAGCAGGCTTTGATAAAAATGCAGATGTTTATGAAAAATTTTCTTCTTTGGGTTTTTCATTTTCAGAAGTTGGGACAGTTACTCCAAGACCGCAGGTTGGAAACTTAAAGCCTAGAGTTTTTCGATTAAATGAGGATTTGGCAGTTATTAATCGTCTTGGTTTTCCAAATGAAGGTATGTCAAAAATTAAATCTAAAATTCAAAATAAGTTATTTAATGGAATACTTGGTATAAACATTGGACCAAATAAGGAAAGTACTTCAAAAATTAAAGATTATTTAGAAACATTTAAAAATTTTTACGATATATCTGATTATATTTGTATTAATATTTCATCTCCAAATACTGAAAATTTAAGAGACTTTCATGAGGCTAGTAACTTAGAAAGTCTATTATCAGAGCTTTTAAGTTTGAGAAAAAGTTTAGAAAGTACTGTTCCAGTAATTTTAAAAATTTCTCCAGATATAGAAGAAAAAGAAATTCCTGCAATATGTAATGCTATTTTAAAATATAATATTGATGGAATAACTATTTCAAATACCACAGTAAGACTAAGAGAAATTTTAACAAACCAAAACAAAAATGAGCAAGGTGGCTTATCAGGTGTTCCGCTACAAGATTTATCTAATAATCTAATTAAAAAATTTTATAAAATTATTGGAAAAAAAATTCCAATTATTGGGGTTGGAGGCGTTAATTCTGGAAAATCTGCTTATGACAAAATTAGATCTGGCGCAACATTACTGCAACTTTATACTGGACTTGTATTTCAAGGACCTTTTATAGCAAAGAATATAAAAAAGGATTTGGTGTTTTTATTAAAACAAGGTGGTTTTAAATCTTTAGAAGAAGCGGTGGGAGTAGATAGCAAATAAATTTATAATTTGGCTTATTATTACTAAAAAGGTTAGTCTTTTTCTAAGAGTCAAATACCAATCATTGTTTTTTTCAAAAAATAAATTTCTATCTATTAGATTTACTGCAAAAAAACCTAAGATATATAAAAGTAATTTTATATCTTGATTTTGTATAAAATCTAAAAAAAAACCAACAATTGGAAGCCCAACACTTAAAACTAAAATAAAATTTTTATTTTTAATTGTCTCTGTATTTAAAATCTTGCTCCAATGTGTTCCACAAAGAAAAGATAGAATAACAAGGCTATACAAAAGATATACGTCGATTAAATATTCAATTCTTCCAAGGTAAAAATAGAGAACGTTGATTGAGTAAAAAGGGATTAAGCCAGAATATCCAAGATATATTGCAAGTTTTCTATGTTCCATTAATTGCTGATTTTCTTTGATAAATAAGCTCCAAGTAATCCAAAAATTATTGCAACAGTTACAGCAACTATAGCGTAGATAAAAGAATTATGTTCTGCAAAATAATCTATGTAAGATTGTACTATATTCAGATCTTTACTAGCGTCAGTTTTTTTAAAAAGTTTTATAGATATTTCCTCAACGAAAGTTGAATATCCAAATTTTAATCCAAATAAAATAATTACTAACGACATTAATAATCTGAGATCTTCATTTCTCATATTTATTCCAACCCTGGTTCCAAGTTGAACACCAATTACTGATCCTAAAATTAAAATAAATACTAGAATAAGATCTATGTTATGATTTGTTATTGCATGGAAAATAGTTGTAAAGATCATTACAAAAATCATTACAAATAAAGAAGTTCCAGGAACAAGCTTTGATGGCATATCAAATACATAAATCATAACTGGAATTAGAATAAATGCTCCTCCAACACCAATAAGAGATGAAATTATTCCAATTAGAAAACCAAAGAACAATAAAGGTATAATACTTATGTACAGCATCGAGGCATGCATTCTTGTTTTGAAAGGAAGCCCGTGTAACCAATAATGCCTATGAAGTTTTCTTCGTATAAATTTGTTTTGTTTAATTCTTCTTAGTTCAATTAAGCTTTCAATAAACATTATAAGGCCGAAAGAGGTTAAAAGGATAAAGTATAAAAACGATACAATTGTATCTACAATTCCATAAGATATTAAAAACTTGAAAATAAAAGTTCCTGAAATGGCACCAAGCAGACCCCCTGTAAGAAGATAAAGTCCAATTTTAAAATCAACTTGGTTTCTATACCAATATGTTGCAGTTCCTGAAACTGAAGAGGCTAAAATATTATTTGCTCCATTTGCAATTGCATGAACAGGAGGTATGCCAAAAAGAATTAATGATGGCGTTAGTAAAAATCCACCACCAATTCCTAGTATGCCACTTAAAAAACCAATGATAGTACTAATTAAAAAGAGGTAAATGATGTTAATTTGGATTTCAACAACTGGAAGATAAACTTCAAACATCTAATTATTTGTTTGATCAATTCTCAACTATTCCTCTTAAAAGATGATGTCAAATAAAGGTATTTGGAATATGGCATTTCAAAATATCTTGACGTTAATTAAACCTAGTTTTATATCCGCCTCGAGGTTTCTATGGCAAAAGTTTGCGAACTAACTGGAAAAAGACCACAGACAGGTCATAGTGTCAGCCATGCAAATAATAAAACTAAAAGACGTTTTTTTCCAAATTTAAAAAAAATTTCCTTTAGAAGTGAGAAACTAAATAGAGATATACGACTTAAAATTTGCACCAGAGCTATCAAGGCTGTAGATTTTAGAGGTGGAATTGATCAGTTTTTAGTTAGAGCAAAAAACAAAAATCTTTCTCCAAGAATTAGAAAATTTAAAAAATTATTAATTTCTCAATCTGCAGCTCAGGCTGTTGCTAAATAGTTCTGCATTCAACAAAAATTTTAATTTTTTTTTCACTCATAATGGGGCTTGTAATTTTAGCTTCCAATTTTCTAGTACAGTTTCCTGTTCTACATTTTGGCCTACAGGATATTCTGACCTATGGCGCTTTCACTTATCCAATTACCTTTTTAGTAAACGATTTATCTAACAAGTTTTATGGACCAGCTTTTGCAAGAAAGGTTATTTTTATTGGTTTTTTTTTAGGAATTTTTGCGTCTTATGTTTTAACTGTTGAAGAAATTGATTTTATAACACTTAGGATTGTAATTGGTTCAGCAGTGGCATTTATAACTGCACAACTATTAGATATTAAAGTTTTTGATATCTTAAGAGATCGAATTTGGTTTGTTCCACCATTTGTTTCATCTGTTATAGGATCAACCATTGATACAATAATTTTTTTTAGTATCGCATTTTATGGAACAGATTCTCCATGGCTAACTCTTGCTATAGGTGATTTAGGGGTAAAACTTTTTGTTGCTTTGATTGTACTTGTTCCGTTTAGATATTTAACTTTAAAGACTAGTTAAGTTTTTTTTTTCGTTTGCTATCTTCCATAAAAAGATCTGCAAGCTGGTCAATCAATGCATCCCCAAGTTCTTGTACATCTGCAATTTTTAAAGCTCTCGAATAATATGAACTTACATCATGACCAATTCCTATAGCATTAATTTCAATATCATTTTTATTTTCAATCCATCTAACAATATTTTTTAAATGTTTTTCCAAATAATTTCCTGCATTAACAGATAGCGTTGAGTCATCAACTGGAGCGCCATCTGAAATAACCATTAGAATTTTTCTTTCTTCAGGTCTTTTTCGAAGTCGTTGATACGCCCATAGAATTGCCTCACCATCTATGTTTTCTTTCAAAATTCCCTCCTTCAACATTAATCCAAAATTATTTTTACCTCTTCTCCATGGTGTATCAGCAGATTTATAAATGATATGGGATAAGTCATTTAATCTTCCAGGGTTTTTAATCTTATTTTTAAGCCATAGCTCTCTACTTTTTCCACCTTTCCAATTTACAGTAGTAAATCCAAGAACCTCAACTTTAACTGAACACCGTTCAAGCGTTCTAGATAGTATGTCTGCACAAATTGCAGCAATTGATATTGGTTTTCCTCGCATGGAACCTGAGTTATCAATCAGTAAAGTAACAACTGTATCTTTAAAGTTTGTATTTTTTTCTAATTTATAGGAAAGAGAATTTAAAGGATCTATAATAACCCTTGTTAATTTTGCGCTATCTAACATTCCATCATCAAGATCAAATTCCCAAGATCTGTTTTGAAAGGCAAGAAGTTTTCGTTGCAATTTATTTGCAAGTCTAGAAATTACATTTTGAAATGATTTTAATTGGTAGTCCAAATTATCTCTAAACCTTGCCATTTCAGAAGGTTCAACTATTTCTTCAGCGTTAATAATTTTATCAAATTTATTTGTAAAAATTTTATATTTAACTTCAGTTGATTTATTTTCTAAGTTGGATGATCTCACTTCATCTTCACTATTTCCATCTTCTTCAGTAATTACTTTTTGTTCAGAGAGATTTGCGTCTATTTCAACATCCGGGATAATACTCTCAATACTAAAATTTTCTTTTTGATTTTGCTTATCGTTACTATTTTGATTTTTATCCTTATTTTCTAAGGGATTCTCAGCGGGTGGTGTATTATCCGTTTCAGTATTATCTGTGCTTGCAGCATCTTCTAATTTTAATTGTTCAAATATTTTTCTAAGTACTTTTGAGTATTCATCTTGACTACCAATGTTATCCTTAAGAAGTCTAAATTTATCTAAAAATTCATCATCGATAAGTTTTGTCCAATTTTTAAGGCTTTTTTTACTTTTTAAGTCTAGACCTAAATCTAACATATAGTTTGCAAGAATAAGATCAAATGCCTTCTCGATGTTATTATACATATCATCGGTTTGTTCATTAAATTTTTTTACATAAAAATTTTTAAAGTTTTTTTCAATTCCTTTAAAATAGTCTGAGCCTAATTTTTCATATCTGATTTTTTCTGCACTTTTAAACATATTTTTCGCAATTGTTCCTGATGGTTCATTTTTTTTGTAGGTTTTTTCATTACTATGCCGAATACGTAGAGCTTCAGAGTCGGATAGAGCTCTTATATAGTCAAAATCAGAATTAGATTTAAAATTAACTTTTGGAAGATTTATTTTATCTAATTCTTTAGCTGGGGTTTCTGTAAAAAAAATATTTAATTCTTTTTTTTTTGAAATTGCTTTTATGGTTGAAGAGATAGCTATTTTAAAATGTTCTACTCTTTTTTCACTTTCCATTTTTTAAATTAATTTTAACTCCTGCAGTACTTTCTGGAAGTTCTAAGGCAAAGCAACGTTGAAAATATTCAGCGATAATGGATCGTTCCAATTCATCACAGCGATTTAAAAAAGATATTTTAAAAGCATATCCAAGGTCTTTAAATACTTTGTAATTATCAGCCCAGGTTATAACCGTTCTTGGACTCATCACTGTTGAAATGTCACCATTTGCAAGTCCAGCTCTAGTAAGTTCAGCAACCTGTATCATTTTTTGGGCAATTTTTTTGCCTTCGGCTGTATTTAAGTGAGGGCACTTTGAAATAACAATTTCAAGCTCAGCTTCAGGTTTTAAATAGTTTAATACAGAAATGATATTCCATCTGTCCATTTGACCTTGATTGATTTGCTGTGTTCCATGGTAAAGCCCAGAAGTATCACCAAGTCCGATAGTATTTGCTGTTGCAAAAAGTCTAAAATATTTATTTTGTTTAATAACCTTATTTTTATCTAGCAATGTTAATTTACCATCGCTTTCAAGCAAACGTTGAATAACAAACATCACATCCGGCCGGCCTGCATCGTATTCATCAAATACAAGAGCAACGGAATTTTGAAGTGACCAAGGTAAAATTCCTTCTTTGAATTCTGTAATCTGTTTGTTGTCCTTGATTACAATTGCATCTTTTCCCAAAAGATCAATTCTACTTATATGACTATCTAGATTAACACGAACACAGGGCCAGTTCAGTCGTGCTGCCACTTGCTCAATATGGGTTGATTTACCTGTTCCGTGAAAACCTTGAATTAAGACTCTTTTATTAAAAACAAACCCAGCAAGTATTGCAAGAGTTGTATCTTTATCGAACTTATAAGCGCTATCAATATCAGGAACGTGTTGGTTTTTTTTTGAAAAACCTTCAACAGTCATATCACTGTCGATATTGAAGGTTTGACGTACCGAAATCTTTAAATCAGGAGTAGTTTCTAAACTAGCTGTTTCCATAATTTATATTTTTTTGGTTATTTCTTAAAAAAGTATAAGCGAGCGTTATCTCTTTTAATTTATTTTCAAATTTTTTATTACCTGAATTTGTATCTGGATGATATTTTTTTACAAGTTTTTTAAACTGCTCTCGTATTTCGCTCCATTTTACATTATCTTTTAATTCTAGTTTTTTAAGTGCATCAACTTCTTTTGGAGAATATTTAGTTTCTTGTTCAAATTTTTTAAAAAAATCGTATGCGAAGGAAAAATCTTTTTCCTCTAAAATATTTTTCCAAACTTTATTAAAAAAATTATCTTTTGATCCAAGTTTAGAAGTAGGCTTATGCCAGGTGATATCATCTGTTATAAATTCTTGAATTTTAGAGTCGGACATTCCTTCAAAGAAATCCCATTCATGATTATAAATTTTAATATGCTCTGAACAAAACCATTTGTACTCGCCTGAGTTTTTTGTTGGTGCCTTATACTCGCCAAGCAAGGCACAACTTTTCCAATCGCAACTCGTATCATGATGAAGTTGGTGAATTTTAAGGTGGTCGTCACAATACCACTTGTATTGTTTATTAATATCCCGTTTGATTAATGCTTGGCCTACCGCAAGTTCTTTACATTTAGACCATTCACAAATTTTTCTCATTGGCGAATGTATATCTATTTAATACAATTTTATAAATGGATTTAAAACATACAATTGTAGAAAAAATAAAAAAAAATTTGATCTGTGATTTTATTGAGGTCAATAATAAATCACATCTTCACAAATCACATAAGCAATCGCCAAAAAATAATAATAGTCATTTTGAAATTATAATTTCGTCAATAGTATTAAAAAAGTTAAGTGTAATTGATGCCCATAAAAAAATTTATGACATCTTAAAAGAAGAAATGAAGAACACTATTCACGCTCTTGAAATTAAAATCCTCTAAAATGATCCTGTAATATTTTCTTTACGTGAGAATTTAAATCAGACTGTTTAAGCATGGCTTTCCCAATTCTTTCAAGAAGAACGAGTTTTATTTTGCCTCCTACAATTTTTTTATCTTGCCTCATGAAACCTAGTAGTTTTGGAATGTCTTTTTCAGTAAAAAAGTAATCAAGCTCGGAATGAAGATTTAATTCATTATAAAGATCAACAATTCTTGTAAGTTCTTTTTCCTTAAGTAGTCCTAATTTTTTGGATAAGTGAGAGGCAATAAACATTCCAATTAGTACAGCTTCGCCATGAGTAAGTTCTTTCGAATAATTTTGCGCACTCTCGAATGCATGAGCAAAAGTATGTCCAAAATTTAGTATTGCTCTAAGATTTTTTTCTTTTTCATCTTTTTCAACAACTAAAGCCTTACATTTGCAACTCTCTTTTATTGCGTAGGTTAAAAGTTTAATATCTCTAGTGAAAAGCATTTCATAAGCATTTTTTTCAAGCCATTCAAAAAAATTTTTGTTCATTATTAATCCATACTTCAGCACTTCAGCAAATCCAGAAAACAAATCTCTTACAGATAATGAATTAAGTGTATCTGGATCGATAAGAACAAATCTTGGCTGATAAAAACTTCCAATCATATTCTTCCCCTCTCTTGCGTTCACTCCAGTTTTTCCACCAATTGAAGAGTCTACCTGAGCAAGAAGAGTCGTTGGTATTTGTATAAAATGAATTCCTCTTTTAAATATACTCGCCGCAAAGCCTGATAAATCTCCAATAACTCCGCCCCCAAGTGCAATAATACAGTCATCTCTTGAAAGTTTTTGTTTAAATAAAATAGCTAGCAATTTATCAATATTTTTTAGGTTTTTAGTCTCTTCACCAGACCTAAATACAATTGTTGTAACTTTAAAGTTTTTAAGATTTGAAAGTAAAGTTTTACGATACTTATCCGGGGTTCCTTTATCAGTTACGATTAGAATTTTTTTACATTTTGGAATGTATTTTTTGAATAAAATTTTGCTTGTATTTAAAAGTCCAGGCCCAAGAATAATTGGATAACTATTGGATCCTAATTTTACATTAACCTGCATTTTTTTCATAAAAAGAAATTACTTTTTTTATAACTACATCTCTTGCAAACTGACTACAGTTTATTTCAAAATTAGCTTCTTTATAAATTGGATCTCTAAGTTTTTTAAGTGTTTTAATGCTATCTGTAACATTATCTTCGTTAATCAAAGGTCTTTTATTTATATTGTAGCTTACTCTTTCAACAAGAGTTTCAATGCTAGCATTAAGCCAAACTGAAATATAACTTTTTAATATGCCTTCTCTAATTTTTTTATTTAAAAATGCTCCTCCACCAGTTGCTAAAATTATGTGTTCAGAACTATCCAATGAAAAAAAAGTTTTTTCTTCAATGTCCCTAAAATATTTCTCTCCTTTTTTCTTAAATAGCTCTGCTATTGATTGCCCTTCATTTTTTTCAATAATTTTATCTAGATCAACGAATTTTATTTTAATTTTTTTAGCAACTTCTCTTCCAATGGTACTTTTTCCAGTACCCATCATACCAATTAAAGCTAAACTTTTATTTATTGCCATAGCAAGTAGAATAAATTATTAACACAGTTCTTAAATAAAAAATTATCAAATTTAGTTAAATGACATTTCGAACAAATCTATTTATTGTATTTTCTTCAATTATTTTTATTACAGCCGTTCTTTTTGTTCTCTATCATTTTGGAAAGAAAGATATTATTCCAGAAAAAAAAAACGTAATTATAAAAGTCCCAGTAGATAAGATTACTATTGTAAAGTAAGTCTAAGTGGTTTCTGATCGCACAACCTCTTTATAGGCCGGGATTGTTAAAAAATCTTCAAAGTTATTTGCAAGTGACATTTCTTCAAACATTTTAGAAGCTTTATCATAATTGCCTTTAGTATATTTCTCAGTTCCTAGGTCTTTTTTTATTTTTTCCATTTCTTCTTTAATTATTGTTTTAACATACGAAGGATCAATTACTTTTCCAGAGTTAGTTTTGCAGTGATGCTTATTCCACTGCCAAACCTGAGCTCTTGAAATTTCAGCGGTAGCAGCATCTTCCATTAAATTATAAAGTGGAACACAGCCATTTCCACCAAGCCATGCTTCTAGATATTGTATTCCAACAGATATATTTTTTCTAAGTCCATCTTCAGTAATATCTCCAGTCTCAGGTTTTAATAAATCATTAGCGGATACATTTACCTCTGATGGAATTTTATTAATTTGATTTGCAGACGGCATTTTTTGATCAAAAATATCTTTTGCAACTTTGACAAGACCAGGGTGAGCAACCCAGGTTCCATCGTGACCATCTGTTGCTTCTCTAAGTTTATCTTGTTTTACAGCCTCCATGGCTTTTTGATTTAAATCTGGATTATCCTTAATTGGAATTTGTGCCGCCATACCTCCCATTGCATGAGCTCCACGTCTATGACATGTTTTAATAAGTAATAAACTGTATGATCTTAAAAAGTGTGATGTCATTTTAACAACTGACCTATCAGGCAATAAAAAGTCCTTAAAATTTTTAAATTTTTTAATGTAGCTAAAAATATAATCCCAGCGGCCACAATTTAATCCAACAATATGGTCTTTAAGTTCATATAAAATTTCATCCATCTCAAAACTTGCAAGAATAGTTTCAATTAAAACTGTAGCTTTTATTGTTCCATTTTGAATTCCAAGTTTTTTTTGGGCTTCAACAAAGATTTCATTCCAAAGCCTTGCCTCCAGATGACTTTCCATTTTTGGTAGATAAAAATAGGGACCTGTTCCATTCTTAAGAAGTGTTTTTGCGTTGTGAAAAAAATAAACTGCAAAATCAAATATGCTTCCCGAACAATTGTTGCCATCAACCTTAAAATGAGCTTCGTCGAGATGCCAGCCTCTTGGTCTTACAATTAAAACAGCGTGCTGTTGATTTAATTTATATTCTTTTCCAGAATTATTATCTTTAAAATAAATTTTTTTATTAATCGCTTCTTTTAAATTTATCTGACCCTCAATAACATTAACCCAACTTGGTGTAGCTGAGTCTTCAAGATCAGCCATAAAACAACTTGCACCAGAATTAAGAGCATTGATAACCATTTTTTTATTTGTAGGGCCAGTTATTTCAACTCTTCGATCTAAAAGATCTTTAGGAATTCCAAGTATTTTCCAATTACCATCCCGAATAGATTTTGTTTCATCAAGAAAATTTGGCTTCCAACCACCATCAATTTTTTTTTGTATATCTTTACGTCTACTTAAAAGCTCTAATCGTCTTGGATTAAACTTTTGCTGAAGTGCAGTTACAAATTCTAAACATTCTTTTGTCAGTATCTCTTCAAATTCTCTAGTAATTTTACCTTTAATTTCTGTGTTTTTAGGAAGATGGGATGCCATAGTTTATTTTTTTATATATAAATCTTTTAGATTTAATTTTGCAACAAAATTTTTATGAACTATTTAGATTTTGAAGAGGATATTAAGATTTTAGATCAAAAGCTTCAGTCGTTAAAAAATCCTTATTCTAGTAAAGGAATAACAGCAATTAGCAATCCATCAATAATTGATGCTGAAAAAAAATTAGATGATGTTCTTGATCGAGTTTATTCAAATTTAAGCAGGTGGCAAAAAACTAAAGTTGCAAGACACGAACAGCGCCCAAGATCCATACATTACTTAAAAAGATTATTCCCTGATCTAATAAATTTATCTGGAGATAGGTTATATGGTGAGGACAAATCCGTAATTGCAGGCTTTTCAGTTTTAGATGGAGTTTCTGTTTTAGTTATTGCTCAAGAAAAAGGAAACGATACTCAAAGTAGAATTGAAAGAAACTTCGGAATGATGCGACCAGAGGGCTATAGAAAAGCAATGCGTTTAATGAAACTGGCTGATCGAATGGACATTCCAATTATTACTTTTATAGATACGCCAGGAGCCTATCCAGGAAAAGGAGCGGAGGAGAGAGGACAGGCAGAAGCTATTGCTAAGTGTGTAGAGTGTTGTCTACAAGTTAAAGTCCCAATTATATCTGTTGTAATTGGAGAAGGAGGTTCAGGAGGAGCTATTGCTCTTGCAACAGCAAATAAAGTTTTAATGTTAGAACATTCTATTTACTCCGTTATATCTCCAGAAGGTTGCGCTTCTATTTTATGGAGAGATCCTAAAAAAGCTCCTGAGGCAGCAGAGGCAATGAAGATATCGGCTCAAGATTTAATTGAGGCAAAAATGATTGATGAAATTATAAAAGAGCCAAGAGGAGGAGCTCATAGAAATCATGATCAAATTGCAAATAATGTGCTTGAGGCAATTAAAAAACACTTAAGAGAACTTTTAAAACTAAACAAAGAGGAGTTAGTCTATTTAAGAAATAATAGATATTTAAGTATCGGAAGAGAAACTCTTCTCTCAAAAGATGAATTTTATAAAACTCAAGAAATCGATAGACCTTACGATAGTATTTTTAATTGGAAAATTTTATTCACTAATAATATTAGAATAATTCAATTTATTTTTGTATTTGTAATTTTATTCGTTCTTGCTTTGGTATTAATTTAAAGCGCCGCAGCAGTTTTTAAATTTTTTTCCAGAACCACATGGACATGGTGCATTACGTGATATTTTTTCATCTAAAATTTTAGGCTCTGGTTTTTGTTGAGGCTGAACACTTTCTTTACTAATCTGAATGTTAATCAGAAACGTTATTAGATTTTCTTTAATTTTATTAAGTAAATCTTTAAATAGATTAAAGCTTTCTCGTTTATATTCATCAAGAGGATTTTTTTGTCCATACCCTCTAAGACCAATGACTTGTCTAAGTTGTTCAAGATATTGAATGTGGTTTCGCCATTCGAAATCAAGATTTTGTAAAAAAATTCTTTTTTCAACTTCTTTATTTATCTCATCTCCAGCAACCTCTACTCTTGATGATCTTCTTTTTAGAAAATGTTCGCTTAAAAATTTTCTTTGTTCTTCGCCAGGTTTGCTAAGCCAATTATTAAATTCTTCATCAGAAAGTTTCGTTCCACATAATCTATCTGTTTTAATTTTTATTATTTTCTTAGAGTCTTCCATTCCTTGTTCTTTGTAATGCTTCGTTTCCTCTATTAGCTGGTGCACCATTTCATTAAATACTCCGTCAATGACAGAATATATGTTCTTATTTTGGATGACTTTTAATCTTTCTCCAAAAATTACTCTTCGCTGATCATTCATGACATCATCAAATTGAAGAAGGGTTTTTCTAATGTCAAAATTCCTTCCCTCAACTTTTTGCTGGGCTTTTTCTAAGGCTTTATTAATCCATGGATGGTCTATGGATTCTCCTTCTTTAAGGCCGAGTTTTTGTAACATAAAATCTATTCTCTCTGAGCCAAAAATTCTCATAAGATCATCTTGAAGGCTTAAGTAAAATATAGATTTTCCAATATCTCCTTGTCTACCCGTTCGACCCCTTAATTGATTATCAATTCTTCTACTTTCATGCCTTTCGGTTCCAACAACAAACAGACCACCGTTATTTAATACTTCCCTCTTCTCTTTTTGATGTTCTGTTTTTATATTCTCGATACTATTTGAGTCAGTAAGTCCGCTTTCTTTAATCTTCATTTCTAAATTTCCACCCAACTGAATATCAGTTCCTCTTCCAGCCATATTTGTTGCAATCGTCACAGCACCAACTCTACCCGCTTGCGCTATAATTTGAGCTTCTTGTTCGTGATATTTTGCGTTAAGCACATTATGTTTTATAGACTCTTTTTTTAGGATTTTTGAAATTCTTTCAGATTTTTCAATACTTGTAGTTCCTATTAACACAGGTTGTTTTAAATTATTTGCAGTTACAATTTCTTTTATAATTGCATCATATTTTTCATTTTCAGTTCTAAAAATTCTATCATTCATATCTTTTCTTATCATTGGCATATTGGTTGGTATTTCAATCACATCCAATTTGTAGATTTGATAAAACTCTTCAGCCTCAGTCATGGCAGTTCCCGTCATTCCAGATAGTTTCTGATACATTCTGAAATAGTTTTGAAAAGTTGTAGATGCCAAAGTCTGATTTTCATTTTGAATTGGTACGCCTTCTTTTGCTTCTAGTGCCTGATGAAGCCCGTCAGAGTAACGTCTTCCCTCCATTATTCTTCCTGTAAATTCATCAATAATGTAAATTTGATTATCTTTTACGATGTAATCTTTATCTTTTGTAAAAAGTTTATTTGCTCTCAAACATTGATTCATATGATGAACAACTGAAAGATTTTCTGAGTCGTAGAAACTATTTCCTTTTAGAAGATTTATTTTTCTTAATTTATCTTCAATGAAGTCTATGCCTTTTTCAGTTAGAAGAGCGTTTTTATCTTTTTCATCAACCTCATAATGTTCTTTAGTAAGCTGACCTATAAGTTTATTACATAAAAAGTATTGAGATGAATTATCATCGATAGCTCCAGATATTATTAAAGGAGTTCTTGCCTCATCTATTAAAATACTGTCGACCTCGTCAACGATACAAAAATTATGACCTCGCTGAACCATTTCCTGCGTTGAGTATTTCATATTGTCTCTTAAATAATCGAAACCTAATTCGTTATTCGTTCCATAAGTAATGTCACATGCGTATTCTGATTTTCTTAGTTGGTCGTCCAAACCACTTACAATGCAACCAACTTTAAGACCTAAAAACCTATAAATTTTTGACATCCACTCGGAGTCTCTTTTTGCAAGATAGTCATTAACAGTTACAATATGAACACCCTTTCCAGTTAAAGCATTCAGGTAAGCAGGAAGTGTTGCAACAAGAGTTTTGCCTTCCCCAGTTTTCATTTCAGAAATATTTCCTTGATGCAGAACAATCCCGCCAAGTAATTGAACATCAAAGTGCCTTTGTCCAAGTGTTCTAACCGCAGCCTCTCTAACGAGAGCAAATGCATCAGGAAGAATAGCTTCTAGTTTTTCTCCGTTTATAACTCTTTTTTTTAAAACATTTGTTTTTTCAATAAAATCTTGATCAGATAGTTTTTTAATTTCGCTTTCTAGGGAATTAATTTTTTGGATTAATGGTCGTATTTGATTAAGTTTTCTCTCATTAGAAGTGCTGAAAATTTTTTTTAAAAGGTTTAATCCAGGAATCATTTCAAAAGTTTTATAGATAAATTCTATAGTATAAAATTAGCAACTACCTTATAACTAAAAAAAAGCTAAATAAAATAGACATGACTAACATTTTCATGAACTTTTTTTTCAAGAAGCATCTTTCAAGAAAGATGAAAGATTTTCCTGAGATGCCAAGTATAGAGGGTTTAGAAATTTCAGCAGCAAGTGCAAATTTGTATAATAAAGATAGAGATGATGTTTGTTTATTTTATTTCTCAGATGGAGCAATTTTTTCTGGAGTTTATACAAAATCAACAACAAGATCTGTATGTATTGATTGGAACGTAAAAGCTGACAAAAATAAAATTAGGTATTTGTTAGTAAATACAAGAAATGCCAACGCATTTACAGGCAATCAAGGAAAAAAGAGCTTAATTGATCTTACAAAATTTTTTATTTCACAAAAAAAAATAAAAAAAAATCAAATTTTGTATGCATCAACAGGTGTCATTGGACAACCTTTTCCACTTGAGAAGATTAAATCTGTACTACCTAACTTGCTTGAAAAATTAAATAGGCCAGTCAAAATTTCATGGCTAAAACAGGCACTCTCAATAATGACCACAGATACTTTTGCTAAAATGAGTTGTGCAGTTATTCCTGCAGGAAATGATTTTATAAATATTTCTGGAATAGCAAAAGGTTCAGGAATGATTGCACCAAATATGGCAACAATGTTTGGTTTTATTTTTACCGACGCAAATATTACGCAAGATGTATTAACTAAAATCTTAAAAAAAAATGTTGCAACCACTTTTAATGCAATAACAGTTGATGGAGACACTTCTACAAATGATATGGTTTTAGTTTTTTCTACAAGAAAATCTAAAAATAGAATTATTAAAGATGTTAAGTCTGAACTTGCTAAAGAGTTTGATAAAGCATTGCATACAGTTATGCTGGATTTAGCTAAACAAGTAGTGATTGACGGAGAGGGTGCAAAAAAATTCTTAACAGTAAATGTTAGAGGAGCTTCAAATGATGATCTTGCAAAGGAAGTTGCAATGTCTATTGCAAATTCACCCTTAGTTAAAACTGCAGTCGCTGGAAGCGATCCAAATTGGGGAAGAATTTTAATGGCGATTGGCAAAACTAACGAAAGAGCAAAAAGAAATAAAATTGAAGTTTCAATAGGTAATTTTTTAATTACAAAATACGGAATGGTTACCCCAAGCTATGATGAAGCAAAAGTTAAAGAATATATGAACGGCGAAGATATTGTATTTGATATTAATTTAAATTTAGGAAAAGGAAAATTTACAGCATATACATGTGACTTTAATGCTGAATATATTTCAATTAATGCCGATTATAGATCTTGAAGTTAAATTATTTTAAGCTCTTATAATAAAATAAAGTGAAAAAAATTCTTGTCACAGGTGGAACCGGTTTTATAGGTTCTCACGTTGTTGTTCAGTTGTTAAATAAAAATTATCAAGTTTTTGTATTAGACAATCTAAGCAATAGTAAAAAAATAGTTCTTGAAAAAATAAGAAAAATTACAGGAAAATTACCTAATTTTATTGAAGGAGATATTCGTAACATAAATTTAATTAATCAAATATTTAACGAAAATATCTTTGAAGGTTTAATGCATTTTGCAGCTTTAAAAAGTTTAAGCGATTCCGAGATAAATGCTGAAAAGTATTATGATAATAATGTTGTAGGTAGTAATAATTTATTAGATATAGCTGTAAAAAAAAATATAAAAAAAATAATTTTTTCATCATCTGCTGCAGTTTACGGCAATCAAAAGTCAGCAAAAGTAGTCGAGACTATGCTGCTAGATCCAATTACTAATTATGGTAAAAATAAATTACTTATAGAAAAAAAAATTCAAAAATTTCAAACTGAAAATAAAAATATAAGTTTTGTAATTTTTAGATATTTTAATGCAGTAGGAGCTCATCCATCAGGTATAATTGGTGAGGATATTAGAGAAACAACTTCAAATCTTATGCCTCTAGTTTCTAAAACCGCCTTTGGTCAAATAAAAAAACTTACAATTTTTGGAAATGATTATCCAACTAAAGATGGTACAGGGCTAAGAGACTATATACACGTAGAAGACCTAGCTGCCGCCCATATAAAGGGGCTAGAATTTTTTCCAAAAAACAAAAATATTTCGACATTTAATCTTGGTGTTGGAAAAGCCTATAGCGTTTTAGATGTAGTAAAAACTTTTGAATTAGTATCAAAAAGAAAAATTCCTTATGAATTTTCAAAAAAAAGGCCAGGTGATCTTGCAGAATGTTATGCAGACCCTTTTCTAGCAAATTCAGATTTACAGTGGAAAGCTAAGTTAAATCTTGAAGATATTTGTAGAGATGTTTGGAATTTTCAGATTAAAAATCCTATGGGTTATGAATAATTCTTTTAGTCCCAGCATGTAGACTCGAAACCTGTAACGATGTTTTTATTATCCAAATAAAATTTTCTTTGACAGTCAAAAATTCTTCCTTTTATTTCATAAACATAAGTGTTCTGATTACCTTCTTTTAAAGTTCTGGCCGGCTGTCCAAATCTAGTAATCAATTCTTTTTCAGAACTATTTAATAAAGGAGATAAAAATTTTGTTTCTTTATCAACTTTTTCGCTTCTTTTTTCTGCAATCATTGTGCATGAAGATATTAGAGAGAATATAATAATTGCAGTTATTTTTTTTAAAGGCTGCATAATTCTATTGTAATCAAAATTATGTTTTAATTAAGATAATAAACAATTGATAATTGAATTTTAATTTTTGTTATGCTTTAATCATCTTATGCTTTGGTCCATATCAATTTTAATTCTTTTAATTTATTTGCTTACATTTGTG
>Ga0194110_10001264_pt1 | contig 32371 bp, 23 predicted proteins | sample TA2Kig1200mmetaG_FD_146192 | JGI IMG/M metagenome (GOLD analysis project Ga0194110, IMG submission 146192) | Freshwater microbial communities from Lake Tanganyika, Tanzania - TA2015032 Kigoma Deep Cast 1200m | ecosystem: Environmental > Aquatic > Freshwater > Lake | place: Tanzania: Lake...
GGCCTGGAGGATGGCATCCTCCTCCTGCGGTTCGATGCGCGCTTCGAGATCTTCGAGGCAGCGCTCAAGGGTGTCGTTCATGGTCTTGACTCCTGATTGTAGTTGCCGGGGGCATTATAGCCCGGGAAGAGCGATTCGTGGAAAACGAACCGGCCACGGCGCGTGCGCAAGGAGGAACGCCGCACCGTGACCGGGATCGCCAAAACGCGGAGACCAACAGATTCCGAAGCCCTCTACTCCTTCACTGCGCCGATCATCACGCCCTTGACGAAGTAGCGCTGGAGGAAGGGATAGACGAAGAGTATGGGAACCGTCGCGACCATGATCGTCGCGTACTTGATCGTTTCACCGATCGGCATCACGTCGCCACTCGCCACCCCGGCGGTCATCATCTCTGTCGAGTTGCTGATGAGGATCTCCCGCAGGATGAGTTGGAGCGGATAGAGCTCGCGCGTACGCAGATAGACCATCGCCGAGAAGAAGGCGTTCCAGTGGCCGACGGCGTAAAAGAGGATCATCACCGCGACGACCGGCATCGAAAGGGGCAGAACGATGCGGAAGAGGATGGTGAAATCGTTCGCGCCGTCAATGCGCGCCGCTTCTTCCAACTCGTAAGGGATCCCCTCGAATGCGGTGCGCATGATGATCATGTTGACGGTGTGGATCGCGCCGGGCAAGATCAGCGCCCAGGGGGTGTCCATCAGGTCGAGCGTGCGCCCCACCAGCAGGAAGGTTGGGATCAGCCCGCCGCTGAAAAACATCGTAAAGACGATCAGGAGGGTCAATGGCCGGCGGAACATGACATTGCGCCGCGAAAGCGCGTAGGCCGCCAGCATCGTCATCAGCAGGTTCAGCGCGGTGCCGCCAAACACATAGAAGAGCGTGTTGCGATAGCCGGTCAGGATCATCGGATTATCGAAGACCCGCACGTAGGCGTCCAGCGTGAATCCCACCGGGCCAAAGAGCAGACCGCGCGACCGCATCAGGGCGGCGGGGTCGCTGATGGAGGCGAAAGCGACGTGGAGGAGCGGATATAACGTGACGGTAATGAGGCCCATCATCAGCGCGATATTGACGGCGCTGAAGACCAGCTCGCCCTTACTCTGCCGGATTCTCATGCTTGGCTCCTACCACAGGCTCGTTTCGTTGACCTTGCGGCTGATCGTATTGGCGGCCACAACCAGGGCAAAATTCAGCACGGAGTTGAACAGCCCCACGGCCGCGCTGAAGGAATAATCGGTATTCAGCACACCCCGCCGGTAGACGTAGGTCGAAATCACGTCGGCGGTCTCGAAGGTCAAGGGGTTATACATCAGGATGATCTTCTCGTACCCGACCGACATCATCGCGCCCAACCGCAGGATCAGCAGGATCACGATGGTCGGCAGGATGCCGGGGAGCGTGATATGCAGCAGTTGGCGGAAGCGCCCCGCGCCATCCACCATCGCAGCCTCGTAGAGGGTCGGATCAATGTTGGTGATCGCCGCCAGAAAGATGATGGAGGCCCAACCGACATGCTGCCAGATGCCCGAACCGACGAAAAGGGGCCGGAACCAGTCGGGGGACTGCAGGAAGGCGATGGGCTGGGCGATGAAGGGCCGGAACAGATTGTTGATCAACCCATCACGCGCAAAGAAGTCCACCAACATGCCGACGACCACCACGACCGAGATGAAATGCGGCATGTAGGAAACGGTCTGCACAAGACGCTTGAAAGGCGCCCAGCGAAGCTCGTTCAACAGCAGCGCCAGGATGATCGGCGCGGGAAAGCCGAAGAAAAGGTCAAGCAGGTTGATGAAGAGGGTGTTGCGCAGCAGCCGCACGAAAAACACGCTCTTGAAGAAGTCGGTGAAGTTCTCCAGGCCGATCCATTTGCTGCCCAGGATGCCTTTGAGCGGGTTGAAATCCTGGAACGCGATCACTGCGCCATACATCGGCCCATAGTGGAAGATCAGGTAGTAGGCGAGCACCGGCAACAGCATCAGATAGATGTAGCGGTTGCGCAGCACATCCTTTCTGGCCCGCGTCCACCATGCGCCAAACGCCGAACCCTTCGGTGGATCGCCCGCCCCCGGCCGGCTGAGTGTCTTACCCATCACCGTCACGTGTTCACCTCGCCTCGATAGGCGAAGTGCGATGCGCAACCGCACACGCATCGCACTTCGCGTGCCGCCTGTCTGGCCGCTGTTACGGCCGCTTGTTGAAACGTTCGAGCGCGGCCTGCTGAATCTTGATGCCGTCCTCGATCCCCATGCCCTTCAGTTCCTTGACCACCGCGTCCCAGCTATCCACGGGCTGCTGGCCGACGATGATCTTGGTGACCGCTTCCTGGCAGCGGGTGTTCACTTCGGTCATGATGGATGCGAACTTCTTCGATTCTTCCTGGGTCGGCGTGACCAACGGCATCTGGTACTCATTGGTCGGCTCCGACCAGACCTTCAGCGAATCCTGCTGCTCGGGCAGCGCGGCGTACTGCTCCATGTAACGCTTATCCTGCACCATCGGCCCCGCGAAGTTCGAGCGGAAGTGCTGGCCCATGGATTGCTGGAGCGGCAGCTTGTTCGGGTTGTTGGTGATCAGCTCGGTATACTTGGGGTAGCCGTTGACCAGGTTGTAGGTCAGGCCGGCGACGCCGAAGTTGAAGAGCATGTGGCCTTCGGGGCCGTAGCCGTAGTCCAACACCTTGATAGAGTCGGCCACCTTCTTGTTGGCGGTCGTGATGGCGGCCGACAGGCCGTTGAAGTTGAAGTCGCGCTGGCCGAAGATCGGTTTATCGCCCTTCTTCAGCACCGGGTAGGGCGCGGCCACCAGTTGGAACTTGGGATCCTTCTCCTTCATCAGCCCCTGGTACTTGCCGATGCCGCCGCCGGTGTTCTGGACGAACGCGCCGAGCTGGTTGCCCGTGACCTTCGCGTCCATCAGCTTCTGATCCATCGTCGGGAAGTCGGGGTCAATCAGGCCATCTTTGTACCACTGCGCCATCGTCTTCAAGAAGTCCTTGAACGCCGGCTCCAGCGGGCCGTACTTCACGACCCCCTTCACCTGAAAATAACCGTACGTCACCCCAAATGCGCCGACGAACGCGCCCGCGGCCTGGAAGGCGTTGAGCGGCTGGCCGTAGAGCATCGGGCTGAACGCGAACTCGTCCGCCTTGCCGTTGCCGTTCGGGTCCTTCTCTTTGAACGCCTTGAGCACAGCATACCAATCGTCAATCGTCACAGGCATCTGCGCGCCAACCTTGTCCAGCCAGTCTTTGCGGATGATCGGGCCCTGGAAAACCATCAGGAACGGGTCGGAGCGGAAGAAGGGGAAGCCATAGACATCGCCCTCATCCGTGAGGATCTGGCGGCGCCAATCGGCATGGTCGGTGAAGACCTTCTTCAAGTTGGGCGCCTGCTTGTCAATCAAATCATTGTGTTTGACGATCACACCGTCGCGCAGATACTTGGCCGGACCGCCGGGCGCGCCCGTCCAATAGTGTTCGATGATATCCGGGAATTTGCCGGACGCGACCAGCAGGTTGAACTGCTCGGCCTCCTGCCCGATAGGCGGGTGCTGAAACTCGATCTTGACGCCCGTCGCCTTCTCCAGCTCCTTGTAGCAGGTCATCTCGCCAAAGGACTTGAGGGTTGCGCCGACGTTCTGGTTCATGCCGACCCAATAGGTCAGCGTGCTGCCGCCGGCCGGCGCGGGGGCCTTGGTCGGCTCCGGCGCTTTGGTGGCGGCGGGCGCCTTGGTCGGTTCCGCCGCTTTGGTCGGTTCGGGCGCCTTCGTGGCCGCGGGCGCTTGCGCGGCCGGGGCCTTGGTCGGTTCGGGCGCCTTGGCGGCCGGCGTGGGCTGCGCACAGGCTGCGACGAGCAGCGCCGTCGAGCCAACGCCCAGACCTTGCAGGAATTGGCGCCGGTTCAGCTTCGATTTGTGGGTCATTGCATTCCTCCACGGGATGGGTGATGCCTGGACGGGCTGGGTCGGTTAGCGACGCATAGGCGTTCGTGGTATACTAAGCCGGTCGCCAGGCGGATGGATGATCGGTTACGGCAAATTGTAGCGGATTCCGGCCGCCAGCGCAGCACTTTTGCGACATCCAGGCGACACAGAGACGACATGCGCGCCGAAACCCAGGCCCAACCGACCGCGTCACCGCTGACACGCCAACTGCACCGCGCGCTCCTGGATTTGTATGACCCGCCCCAACTCGCCAGGAGTCCACTTCTCGCGCGGCCGGACCTGGCGCGCCAGCCCGACCCGCCCGCCGCGCTGCGCCGCACGCTGCTGGAGGCCGTCGAGGCGCTCAAGCCGGCCGACGCCACTCCGCCCCAGGCCAACGCCTGGCGCACCTATCGCATCCTGCTCCATCGTTATGTCCAGCAGATTCCCCAGCGTGAGATCGCGGCCAGCCTGGGGTTCTCGGTGCGCCAACTCCAGCGCCACGAACAGGCGGCCCTGCAGATCCTGGCCGATCACTGGATCGCGCGCTACGGCGCGCCATCAGCCGGCGCGCCGCCCGCCCCGGCTGCGGCCCCGTCCGCCGCATCGGAGGGCGAACTGGCGCGGCTGCGCGCCTCCTTTGCCAGCGAGGCGGTCAGCCTGGCCGAAGTCGTGCAGGCCGCGTTGCGGACCGCGCGGCCGCTGCTGGATGCCGCGCAAGTGGCCGCCGGCGTGGCCGTTGCGCCCCAATTGCCGCGGGTAGCCGCCCAGGGCATCCCCATGCGCCAGGCGCTGGTCAGCATCTTCACCGCGGCGGCGCACTGCGCGCCCGGCGGCCGCATCGAGATCCACGCGACCCCCGAATCGGGCCAGGTGCGGCTCGTCGTGCGCCCAATGCGGGATCAATCCAGACCGGGACAGGGGCCGGCCGCGCCGGCCGGGCTCTGCCCCGACGACTCGGACAACATGGCGATGGCGCGCCAGCTTGTGGCGCTCTCCGGCGGGTCGTTGCAATGGTGCGACGGGATCGAAGGCCCCTTCGTCGCCACGCTCATCCTGCCGGCCGCCGAACAGTTCGCCGTGCTGGCGATTGACGACAACCTGGACTCGCTCCACCTGCTGCAGCGCTTCCTGGAAGGCTCCCGCTACCCGATCATCGCCGAGCAGAATCCCATCCGCGCGGTCGAGTTGGCCCGCGAGATCGCGCCCCGTATCATTATCCTGGATGTGATGCTGCCCGGCCTGGACGGCTGGGAACTGCTCGGCCGGCTGCGCGAGCATCCCACCACGCGGGACATCCCGGTGATCATCAGCACGATCCTGCCCCACGAGCAGCTTGCACTCACCCTCGGCGCGGCCGCGTTCCTGCGCAAACCGGTGACTCGGGCCGACCTGCTGGCGGTGTTGGACGCGCTGGCGGCGGTTCAGGACGTCGGTTGAAACCACCCTCAACCGCCCGCGTTCGCCCCGCGCCCCAACCCCAGCGCCTCGATGGCGCTCAAAAGCTGCGGCACGGTCAGCCCGCCCCCGCGCGTCAGCGCGACCGCACTCGCCACGATCGGGTGGCCGGCCGGGTCGCGCGCCGACATGATGAGCACCGGCACATCGCGCCAGGCCGCCGCACTACGCTGCGCCAGTAGTTGGAAGCCATCCATCCCCGGCATCGTCAGGTCGAGCAGGATGGCGTCGGGCCGATCACTGCCCAGGATGGCGAGCGCCTGCGCCCCGTTGGCGGCGGTCAACACCCGATAGCCGCGGCCGCTGGCCGCCAGGATGCGCCAGAAGAGCTGGATCGCATCCTGCTCGTCGTCCACGATCAGGATCGTGCCGCGGTCCACGCCGAAACGGTCGAGCGCGGCCAAAAGCGCCTCGCCGGAGACCGGCTTGACCAAGTAGTCATCCGCGCCGATGGCGTGCGCGGCCGCCTCCTGTTGGGGCAGCGCACAGACCAGCGCGGGCGTGCCGATGGGCAGCAGGTCGGCGGCGCGGATGCGCTCGACCGCACCGCCCACGTCCAGATCATGCACCAGCAGCGCCGTCACCGGCCCGCGCGCCAGTTCCGCGCCCGCCTCGGCCAGGCTGCCCACGGCGACCAACTCCATCTCGCCCCCGTAGCGCCGCAGCAGGCGCTGGAGGAGCGTGCCGCGCTCGACCACGACCACGCGCGACCGCACGACCGGCTTGGGCGCCAGCCACTTGCGCGTTCGTTGGCGGTATTCCCAATCGGGGTTGAGCCACCGCTCATACGCGCCCCCGCCGGCCGCCGCGGGTTCGAGCGGCAGGGTGAAGAAGATCGTGGCGCCGGAACCCACCTCGCTCGCCAGCCACATCCGCCCGTCGTGCAACTCCACGAAATGCTTGCTGATGCTCAGCCCGAGGCCGCTGCCGCCGAAGCGCCGCCGGATCGAGCCATCGGCCTGCTGGAACGGCTGGAAGAGCCGGGCCTGATCCTCCGGCGCGATCCCCGGCCCCGTGTCGGCGACGCTGATCACCACCTCGCCCTCCGCCACGCGCGCCTGCACCGTCACGCCGCCCTGCTCGGTGAAACGGCCCGCGTTGGAGAGCAAATTGAGCAGCACCTCGCGGATGCGCGTCCGATCGCACGCGACGATCAGCCCGGCGGGCGCCTCGGTGTGCAAATAGAGGCCCTTGGTCTGATAGAGCGGCCGAATCGCCTCGGTTGCGGCCGCGATGATCTCATCCAGCACGACCCGCTCCTTCGTGAGCGCCATCCGGCCGGCCTCGATCTGACTGAGGTCGAGCACGTCATCAATCAGCGCGGCGAGGTGCTGGCTGTTGCGGTGGATTACGGCCAGGTCGGCCCGCAGCGCGGTCGAGACGCGGCCATAGGTCTTGGGCGCGCGCATGATCAGCTCGGCGAACCCGATCACCATGTTGAGCGGGGTGCGCAACTCGTGGCTGACGTTGGCGACGAACTCGGCTTTGGCCCGCTCGGCCTCCTCGGCCGCGCGGCGCGCCGTCCCCAGGAGTTGGTTCAACCGGGCGGTCTGAAGATTCGCCTCGGCCAGATCCTTCACCGCCTGCTTGAGATCGGCCTGGGCGTCGCGGGCCGCGTCCAACTCACCCTGCGCAACGTCGTAGCGCGTCCACGACCAGCGCAGCGCGGCCTCGAGCGGCCGCAGCGCCAGCCAGATCAGCAGCGTCACCCCCCACGCCAGGCCGATCCCCAGGCCCCACCCCGCGGCGGCCGGATCACGGCCGGTTTGCGCCAGGGCGGTCGCGGCCAGGCTCAACCCGGCGGCGGTCAACAGCCCGGCACGCGGACTGACGAGGAGCGCAAGCAGCGCCACGGGAAAGATCACGAGGCTACTCACCGCCAGCCCCGGCCAATGACCGGCCGCCAGCAGCACGCCGGCCAGCCACAACCCCGCCAGGCCCCAGGCGCGCGCCAGATAGCGGCCGGCGAACAGCCGATGGACGGGATAGACCAGCAGGATGAACCCGACCCCGATCAGCCCGGCCAGCCACGCGGCCGGCCAGGAATAGGTCAGATAGATCAACCCCAGCCCAACCAGGGCAGTGACCGCATAGAACGCGTCGAGCGCCTCGGCCTGTTGGCCGCGCAAGTTGGCGCGGTGCGCCGCAGCGGGGGAGAAATCGAGTACGGCCGGCCCTGCCATGATAGAAATCCTCCAAACGGCTACACCCAGGAACTCGAAACGCAGGGGAACACCCTGCTTGGCGCCGCAGCTTCGGGTGGGCCACGATTGACAAAACGCCGATCGCAGTGTAGCCTATGCCCCATTGTACCCCACCACAGCCATACGGAGGAATCGAATGACCGTTCTCACACCGGAAGTCCGACGCCACAGCGATTACAGCCTGGTCGGTGAACAGAGCAAGCTGGCGGTCGAGCGGGGGCTGGCGGACGCGCAATGGTACGCGTCGCCGATCCCGAAGGAGCAGATGCGAGAGCTGCTGGCGCGGCGGGATGGCCCCGCGGTGCGCGACACGCTGATCTGGTTCGGCCTGCTGCTGGCGTTCGGGGCGGCCGGCCTGCTGCTCTGGGGCAGCGCGTGGGCCATCCTCCCGTTCGCGCTCTACGGCGTGATCTATGCCGCCACGTCCGACTCGCGCTGGCACGAAGCGGGGCACGGCACCGCGTTCAAGACCGACTGGCTGAACAACGCGCTTTACGAGGTCGCATCCTTCATGGTGCTGCGCGAATCGGTCCCCTGGCGGTGGAGCCACGCCCGGCATCACAGCGACACGATCATCGTAGGCCGCGATGCGGAGATCTCATCGCGCGCCCGATCAACCTGCGCAGCCTCTTCCTGGCGTTCTTCAGCATCCCGCGTATCTTCAAGTATTTCCAGGGGGTCGTGCAGCACGCGTTTGGCAAGATGACCCCCGCAGAACGCACGTACATCCCGGCTTCGGAATTCAGCAAGGTGTTCTGGTGGGCGCGGCTCTATCTGGTGATCTACGGCGCGGTGATCACCCTGGCGCTTGCCACGCGCAGCATCCTCCCGCTGCTCTTCATCGGCCTGCCCCCGCTCTACGGCGCCTGGCTGATGATCGTCTACGGGTTGACGCAGCACGCCGGGCTGGCCGAGAACGTGCTGGATCACCGCCTGAACACCCGCACGGTCTACATGAATCGCCTCAACCGCTATCTCTACTGGAACATGGGGTACCACATCGAGCACCACATGTTCCCCATGGTGCCCTACTACAACCTGCCGAAGCTGCACGCATTGGTGAAGGCCGACATGCCGCCGCCCTACAACGGGCTGGCAGAAGCCTATCGGGAGATCATCCCGGCCCTGATCCGCCAATCGAAGGACGCCGGGTATTATGTACAACGGCCGCTGCCGCCGCCCGCCGCGCCGGTCGAGACCCGCCAGGTTGCCCAAACCATTCTGTCTGGCACCGTGCCGGATGCCGCGGGATGGATCGCCGTATGCGACCTGGACGCGCTCGTGCCGGGGGACGTGCTGCGCTTCGAGCACGCGGGCCAGACCTACGCCATCTACCGCACGCAGATCGGCCAGTTGTTCGCGTCCGATGGCTTCTGCACCCACGGCCGGGCGGCGCTGGCAGACGGCTTCCTGCACGGGACGTGCATCGAATGCCCGAAACACAACGGCCGCTTCGACATCCGGGATGGCGCCGTGCGCCGGCCGCCCCCGCGGCGCCCCCTGAAGATGTATGAGGTGCGGGAGAAGGGCGGGAAAGTGCTGGTGAGGATACTCACAGCCCCACCACCGGCTTGAGCGTCTCCGCCTCGGCCAGCGACTCGACCATCACATAGATGTACAGTCCGCGGGGATCGAGCGCGTCCACCAACTGCCGCAGTTCGTCGGGCGTGAAGGCTCTTGGCTTGAGGCGGGCCCTCTTGACAACGCGATTGGGTTATGCTATAGTAGGGTTGTAGGACAACCCTACTACTAAACAAGCACACTTGCCCGCAGGAGGCATCATGGGCGCCTCTACCTTGACCTCTCTGGCGCCAATTGCGTTCCAGCAGCGACACGATCTCATTCAGCAACGGCTGAAAGAGTATATCGTGCAGAACCGCTTGCAGCCTGGCGACCGGCTGCCGACGGAAGAGGTCCTTGCCAACCAACTCGGTGTCAGCCGGACGGCCATCCGCGAGGCGTTGCGCGGGCTGGAGGCGCTGGGGATGCTCGGCGCGCAGCAGGGCCTGGGTCGGGTCGTCCTCCCCTTCAGCTTCGAGCCGATCCTGGAAAACCTCTCCTACGGCTTTGCCTTCCTCAACAGCACCATCCTACAGATCACCGAGATCCGCAAGGCGCTCGACGCCTACTTCGTCGAGCAGGCGATGGCGCGGCTCAGCGACGACGACCTGGCCGAGTTGGGCCGGCTCGTCGAAGTGATGAAGGCGCGCAACGCGAGTGGCCAAAGCATGGAGCCAGAGGACTACCGCTTCCACGCATTGATTTATGATTGTTGCGGCAACCCGTTGGCGCGCCAGCTTTTCGAGATCACCTGGCGGGCAAGATCGGCCGCGCTGGATCAGCCAGCAGCGCAGAAGGAGATGCCGCCGGGCACGGCGGCAGAGCACGCGGAACTACTGGACGCGATCCGAGCGCATGACGTGGCGTGCGCCCGACAGATTATTGTCGGCCACCATTGGAACGCAGAAGAACGCTTTCGCCGCGAGATTGCGCAAGGGCCACAGCGAATCCAACAGGAGGTGAATGGAAACGGAACTGGAGCGGGCGCTTCACGCGGGGCATAGGCGCCAGACCGATTGTCTTTCACCAGCAGCTTCAACCATCCAACCCAAAGGAGATCAGCATGAGCAAGCAAGTTACCCGTCGTTATTTCATCCAGGCTGGCCTGGGCTCGCTTGGCGCGCTGACGGTGGCCGCCTGCGCCCCGGCCGCCCCAGCCCCCGCTGCGCCGGCCGCACAGCCGACCGCAGCCCCCGCCGCTGCCCAGCCGACTGCGTCAGCAGCCACCACGAAAGCCCCGGCGCCAGCCGCTGCAGGCGCGGCGCCGAAGGTGCATATGTGGTCGAACATGATCGCGCTCACCAAGCCCGAAGGCAGCGATCCCGAACGCTACGCAGAAGTGCAAGCCTTTATCCGCGAAAAGACAGGCATCGAGCCGCACGGCTATGTGCCGCCGCCAGGCGCCGCCGGTACGGAGAAACTCAACCTGACCCTCGGCTCCAAGTCTGAGGAGCTAGACATCTTCTCAGGCGGTTGGGGTAACTACAAAGAGGCCGTTCTACCACTGAACGATTTGCTCGACAAGTATGGGCAGAACATCGTCAAAGCCCACACCAAGGAGAACTGGGCCGGCATGAAAGATGCCTCGGGCCAGATTTGGGGCATTCCGCGGCTGGGCGTCATGGGCCACACTGACGTCGTCGGCGTCCGCCGCGACTGGCTCAAGGAGTTGGGACTGAGCGAGCCGAAGACGATGGATGAGATCGAAAACTACATCGTCCAGTATCGCAAGAAATACCCGGACGCGCTGATCGCTACCAGCGCCTGGGACTCGCTGGCCCGCGCGACGGCCGGCGCGTACACTGAGTTCGGCTACGCCAACTGGCTCGACAGCAAGGACAAGAAGATCAAGCCCGCCTACCTGCAAGCCAACTTCAAGGACTGGGTGGCTAAGATGGCCGATTGGTGGAAGAAGGGCTACTTCTTCCAGGAGACCTTCAGCATCGTCGAGCGCTCCAAGTGGACCGACATCTTCAAGCCCGGCAAGATCGGCTTATGGATGGGCTGGTATTCGTTCATCACGATTGACGTACAGCGCCTGGTGGCGGCGAACACGCCGCCGGGGATGATGTACGACTTCATCTGGGGACTGAAGGGGTCGATGGGCCTGGCGCGCGTCAACAACCCGTCGCTGGGCACGGCTATCATGATCACCAAGAAGGCCAAGAACCCGGATGCGTGCATGAAGTTCATCAACTGGCAGTACGATACCGGCAAGGACAACCTGATGACCGTGGTGTACGGCATCAAGGGCAAAGACTGGGAATGGGTGGACGAGAAGAACAAGTACTACGTCAAGCGCCTGATCCTGCCCAGCACGCCCGGCGCCAAGATCTATGCGGGCGAATTCATGGCGGCCACCGGCCTGGGCACCGACACCTGGACTGCCCCGGATGATGACCTGCTGCGCCGCCACTACGAGACCATCCGCGATCACGCGCTCGACTACAGCTTCGGCAAGATGCCGGTGGACTTCGACGTACCGTATGACACAGCCGCCATCCGCAAGAAGGTGGCTGGCTTCGCCGACATCAGCCGTATGGTGGGCGAAGAGATGACCAAGTTCATCACCGCCGTCCGGCCCATCAGTGAGTGGGACGCCTTCCTGGATCAACTCAACAAGGCGGGTCTGCAAGATCAAATCAACGCCTACACCGAGCAGTATTTCACGTTCAAGAAGGCGTAACGACCAATAGACTCTTCGGGTTTCCCGAAAACCCGAAGGGTCTGTTCACGGCGGAGGGTCAGCACCATGACCGTAGAAAGCATCACCGAAGGCCCCCTTGTGACCGTGGAGCGCCTGACCCGGCGAGGCCCACGTCCCGGCCTGATCGCGCTGCTAAAGGCGATCAACAAGAATGGGTTTTACTACCTGTTGGCGCTCCCCGGGCTACTCTACTTCCTCATCTTTCACTACCTGCCCATGTTCGGGATCATCGTTGCCTTCAAGGATATCACGCCGTTCTCGGGCCTGGATGGTATCTTACACCAACCCTTCGTCGGCCTGTTCCACTTCGAGCGATGGGTCAAGTCATACTATTTCACCAACGTGATGGGTAATACGCTCATCATCAGCGGCCTCAAGCTGCTCTTCGGCTTTCCCACGCCGATCATCCTGGCGCTCCTCATCAATGAAGTGCGGACGGTCTGGTTCAAACGCACTGTGCAGACGATCTCCTACATGCCCCACTTTCTTTCGATGGTCGTCGTTTCGGGCCTGGTGATGAACCTGCTGTCGAGCCAGGGCGGCCTGATGAACCAATTCGTGGTCGCGCTGGGGGGAAAATCACACGCCTATCTCACCGACCCCCATTATTTCCGCGCGATCCTGGTCGGTTCGCACGTTTGGCAGCATGTGGGATGGGGCACGATCCTCTATCTGGCGGCCATGGCCGGGATTGACCCACAGCTCTACGAAGCTGCGATGATTGATGGCGCGAACAAATTCCAACAAATCCGGCACATCACTTTGCCCGGCATCACCTTTGTGATCATCATTCTATTGATCTTTGCTATCGGGGGGCTGCTTAACGCCGGGTTCGAGCAGATCCTGCTGCTCTACTCACCAGCAGTTTACTCAGTGGCGGACATCATTGATACGTATGTGTATCGCTCCGGCCTGCTTGGTATGCAATACTCCTTTGCGACGGCTGTGGGCGTGTTCAAATCCATCATAGCCATGATCTTGCTCTTGGGCGCTAATTGGGTCGCCCGCCGGCTGGGTCAGACGGGCATCTGGTAGGGGAGAACGATCATGGTCAAGCTCTCTCGTGGCGAGCGCATCTTCGAGATCGTCAACTACATCGCTTTGATCCTGCTCAGCGTTGCCTTCATCCTGCCGTTATTCACCGTGCTCTCCACCTCGTTGATCGGTGAGGCGGAGTATGCGCGGCGCGGACTCTTCTTTCTCTGGCCCGAACAACCGGTGCTGGCCGCCTATGAACTTCTGCTCTCCGGTGGTTCAATCGTGCTAAACGCCTACTTGATCACGCTTTTCCGCGTGATCGTCGGCACGTTCCTCAACCTGGCGTTCACAACCACCTTGGCCTACGTCCTGGCGCGACGCAATCTGCCCGGCCGAACCATCTTGACGATATTCGTCTTCATCCCGATGGTCTTTAGCGGCGGGTTGATCCCCAGCTTCATCCTGATGGATACGATCGGTCTACTCAACAGCGTCTGGGCGATGGTCATACCGGGGCTGATCAGCGTATGGAACATGCTCATCATGCGCAACTTTTTCATGGCGCTGCCCCAAGAGCTTGAGGAGGCGGCGATCGTGGATGGCGCTGGCCCGCTGACCATTCTCACGCGCATCGTCTTGCCACTCTCTATGCCAGCCATTGCGACGATCGGCCTGTTCTACGCCGTGGCGCACTGGAATGCCTGGTTCGACGCCGCCATCTACATCAAAGATCTGCGTAAGCTGCCGGTACAAGTGATTTTGCGTGGCATCCTGCAACAAGCCGTGATGCTGGAGCCGGAGACCCTCACCAATATCCAGGTCATGCCGCCTTCCGCGTCACTGCAGGCTGCGATGGTGGTGATCTCGACCGTGCCCATCCTCTGCGTCTACCCGTTCCTCCAGAAGTATTTCGTCAAAGGCGCGCTAATCGGCTCAGTCAAAGGATAGCCGCCCCCTCAGCCAGGAGCACCATGCAACGCGCCACATTCGTCGAGCCGCCCGCGCGCTTCTTGTCCCACACCGCCGAACGGGGCTTCATCGGGCCGGGGCTGTGCCGCCTGCCCGACGGCGACATCGTGATGGCCGCGCCATGGGGCCGGCCGCCCACCGATTTCGAGCAGTTGGCCGCCAGGTACCCCGTCCCGATGCTCTATCGCTCCAGTGACGGCGGCCGCGCCTGGCGAGAGGCCGGACGCATGGCCCTGCCCTGGTCTCTCGCCGGGATGATCAGCGACGGCGGGCTGACGTTCCTCTGGCTGCAAGATGGCCGGCTGGCTTTCCTGGCGCATCGGCATGTCCTGGGCTTTCACGGCGGGGGCGCGCCGGTTTTCGCGACCAGCAGCGATGTCGGCGCGACCTGGTCGCCGGCCCAACCCCTCGCTGTCCCCGATGAAGTCTACTACGTGATGAACGACCGTCTGATCCAGCTTCGCAGCGGACGGCTGGTCGTCCCCGTCGCCTGGGCGCTCTTCGGGCCGGATGGTCGCTACGTCGAAGGGGACGCGTGCCACGGCCGCTGCTTTCTGAGCGACGACGGCGGGGCCACGTGGCGGCTGGGCCGGGGCGAGGCGGTGCTGCCAGGCGATCCGCGCGGCATCGCCGAGCCGTGCGTGGCCGAGGTCGTGACGTCCACGACCGCCGACAACCGGCTTTTGATGCTGTCGCGCACCGGCGCGGGCTGCCTCTGCGCCAACTGGTCGGACGACGGCGGCGAGACCTGGTCGGCGGCCGAGCGAACAGCGCTGACCGCCGCGTGCTCGCCGCTTACCCTACGTACGCTGCCCGACCGCCCTTCGACAGACTCAGGGCAGGGCCGGCTGATCCTCTTCTACAACCACGCTGATCCCCTCTACCCCGGCGCCTTCTTCCCGCGCAATCCACTGGTCTATGCGATCTCGGCTGATGGCGGTTTGAGCTGGAGCCCGCCGGTAGTCATAGACGACGAAGGCGTAGCGCCAATCGCTGGACAACATCTCCAGCACATCTACCCGGCCGCGTGCTTTACCGAGGAAGGCATCCTGCTCGTATATTCTACGCACTACGCTGATCCCGATGGTCGCTTCGGCGGCGGCGGGTCGGATGCCTGGCGCATCGGCGGGGGGAAGCGGTGCATTTTGGCCTATCCGGATTGAGCGCCGATGAAAGCCCTCGGACAGGCCAGCGCAGTCATCGGCTTCGCCATCCGGCGTCTGGTCGCTCACCCTGGCCTGGCCCTGGCGAATCTGCTCGGCCTGACGTGCGCGGTGATGTTGGCGGCGTGTATCCCGCTCTATGTGGACGCCACCTTTCACCGAATGCTCCGGGAGGAGTTGCGGACAGGCGCCGACCGGCAAGGTCTGCCGCCCTTCGCCTTCTTGTTCCATTATGTGGGCTCATGGGCTGGCGCGCGGACGTGGGCCGAGGTGGCCCCAGCCGATGCTTATCTATCGGGCGTCGCCGCTGCTGAGTTGGGCCTGACGCCGGAACTGCGCGTCCGCTCGCTGAAGACCGGCCGTTTTTTCCTCTTCCCCGATACCGCCAACCCGACGACCAGCTTGCGGGGGCGGCTGGGCACGGTCAGCCTGGCTGCGATCACCGGGCTGGCCGACCGTGTGACGCTCGTCGCTGGCGCTTTCCCGGCCCCTGCGCCCGTCTTTCAGGGCGAGCCGTTGGATGTCCTGGTGAGCGAGGCGCTGGCCGACCGCACAGGGCTGGACGTGGGCGAAACCTATGTCGTCTTCGACAATGAAGGCCTGACGATCCAGATACCGGTGCGCGTGGCGGGCATCTGGCGGGCAGCCGATCCGGCCGAGCGGTTCTGGTTCACCCGGCCGGAGACGTGGCAGGATGTCCTGCTGATCCCCGATGAAACATTTCTCGGCGCGCTGCATCAGCGCATCAAGCAGCCGATCTCGGAGGCGGCCTGGTATCTCGTTGTGGATGGCAGTGGCGTGCGCACGGGCAACGCGACCGATGTCCAGGCGCGCATCGGTCGCATGCAGCAGCAGGTGGCGAGCCTGCTGCCGAAGACCCTGGTGACTTCGCCGCTGCCCAGCCTGCAACGTTACCAGCGGGCTGCACGCCAGCTCACAGCGCAGCTCACCATCTTCAGCCTGCCGCTGCTGAGCCTGGCTCTGCTCTTCGTCGGCCTGGTGGGGGGGATGGCGGTCGCACAGCGGCGCAGCGAGATCGCTGTCCTGCGCAGTCGCGGGATCACAGGCCGCCAGGTGGTCGGCGTGGCGGCGGTCGAGGCGTTGATTATGGCAGCGGCTGCGTTGGGGTTGGGGCTGCCGGCGGGCATGGCAGCGGCCGGGATGGCGGCAGGCGCACGCGGCTTTCTGGGATTTACGGCGCACGCCTCTGCCCAGATTGTGCTCGACATACAAGCGCTGGCCGCGGGCGTGATTGCCGTCGGGCTGGGCATCGTAGCGCAGATCGCGCCCGTGTTCGGCGCCGTCCGGCTCACGGTCGTCAGCCAACAGCAAGAGCGCGTGCGTATGGTGCGCAGGCCCTGGTGGCAGCGGGCCGGGCTGGATCTCCTGCTGCTGGCCGTCGCGGCCTATGGCGCGTATCAACTCCGGCAGACAGGCTTCGTCCCGAGCGCTCAGCCGAACGGCGGGCTGCTCCTGCCATCCAACGCGGGTGCGGAGTTCGCCGCGACCGATCCATTCCGCAACCCATTGCTGCTGATCGTGCCGTTTCTGGCGTTTCTGGGGCTGGCGCTGCTGCTGACGCGGGTCTTGCCCTTCGCCGTGGCTGGCCTGGCGTGGCTGGCTGGCCGCACGCCGAGCGTCAGCCTGCTGCTGGCCGCGCGCCACTTCGCCCGGATGCCCGGCTTCTATGCCGCGCCGCTGATCCTCACCGTGGTTGCGCTCAGCCTGTCGGCGTTCATCGCGTCTACCGCGCGCTCGTTGGATCGCCACCTCTACGAGCAGGTGCGCTACGGCAGCGGCGCTGAGATGGTGGTGCGGCCCGAGGTCGAGACGGGCGGCACGGGGGTGGAGGGGGTTAGCCTCGCCGGGCAGACCGGTTGGTACTATGTGGCAGTGGCCGAGTATCTGCGCACGCCCGGCGTGCAGGCTGCGACCCGAGCGGGCAGCTATCGAGCCGCACTGGCCCCGTCCGGCAGCACGGCAGGTTCCTTCCTGGGCATCGACAGCGCCAGCTTCGCACAAGTCGCCTACTGGCGGCCCGATTTCGCCGCCGCCGACCTCACTACATTGGCGGATGCCCTGGCGGCGGAGCCAGACGCCGTGCTTGCGCCGGGCAGCTATCTCGCCAACCAGGGCTTGCGCGTGGGCGATGCGCTGCGACTGTACGTCAATGTGTTTGGGCAAGAGGTTCCGCTGCGTCTCACCATCGCCGGCAGCTTCGAGCTTTTTCCGGCCTGGAACCCGCGTTTCGGCCAGTTGTTCGTGGGCAATCTGGACTATCTGCACCGCCAGGTAGGCAGCGAGCTGCCGGCTACGATTTGGCTGGCGCTGGCCCCCGGCAGCGACCGCGGCCAGGTGCGGGCGGCGCTGCGTCGGCTGAATCCCTACAGCGTGGTGGTCTGGCCTTCAGCCGACGAAGTGATCGCGGAGCAAGAACGGCCGGAGCGGCAAGGGCTGATCGGCATCTTCTCAGTGGGCTTTGTGGCGATCACGCTGTTCGCCATGCTTGGCTTCTTCCTGCACGCCGCCAACTCGTGGCAGCGCAGGACGATCGAGCTGGCTGTCCTGCGCACACTGGGCAGCTCGTCCTGGCAGGTCGTGAGCTTCCTGATCTGGGAGATGCTCTTCCTGATGGCTTGCGGTCTGGCGGTCGGGGCGGGGTTGGGCGTATTGGGCAGTCGGCTCTGGATTCCGTATTATCGGGTGGGCGGCGGCTCCCTCAGCGCCATCTTGCCGCTGGATGTGGAGATTGCGTGGCCGGCCATCGCGGGGTTCTGCGCTCTGTTCGGGCTTCTGCTGATCGCCTTGCTCGGACGGGCCATCTCGGCGCTGCGACGGCTGCGGCCATCGGAAGCGATCAAACTGGTCGGGGTAGTGTGAACAACACGCCGGCAGCCGCGCTGGCGTTGATCATGACCCGCCGTGTGCTGCCCTCGGAGGCAGTCAAGTTGATGGAGACATGATGGGAGATCCTCACCCAACGCAGGCGGCGCTGGCCGCCGCGCCATCGCGAGCCGAGGCCGTGCGGCGCTTCCTGGCGCTGCTCGATGCGCACCAGCCGCACCTGGCCGATCTCAGACGACGGGTGGAGCAAGCCTATCGCTTCGAGACGCCCGACCGCCCGATCTTCCAGTTCGACGTGGCCGGCTTCGAGTATCGGCCGGCCGGCTGGGTCAGCTCCGCGCTCGACAAACTGCTCGACAGCAACCTGCAACGCCTCGCCTTCCAGATCGAGAGCATGCCCGAATCGGATGTGATGCCCACGCTGAGTACGGGCATCGGCGCCTCCGATCTGATCCCGCGCATGTTCGGCGTGACGTTCGATACCACGCCGGACAACGCCGTGCTCCAGCACTTCAACCTGATCGAGGAGTTGCCCCGCGACCTGGCCCGGCTGCAGGACGTGGACGTGACGCAGACCGAGCCGTGGCGCGATGCGGTCGAGCGCGTGCGCTTCCTGGCCGAAGCCACCGAGGGCCGCGTTTACATCGCGCAGCCGCAGATGCAGGGGCCGGATACCAACGCCGCTCGGCTGATGGATCAGTCGGCCATGCTGATGGCCTGCCGCACCGATCCCGATTCGATGCGCGTCGTATCAAACGTCTGGGCCGATGTCGCCTCGCGGCTGCAATTGACGCTCCAGCAGGTCGCGGGCAGACCCGGCCTGATGCGGCCGCGCGCGCGCTTCTATCAGCCGGAATGGGTCACCGCGGTCGTCGTGGGCGATTACCTGCCGTTCATGCAGCCGAAACGCTGGCAGGTGATCTTCGGGGAGGCATTCGACATCCTCCAGCGCCGCGCCGGGCCGATCTTCTACCACACGTGCGGCCCGGTCATCGGCACCGAGGAGGTGCTGCTGGCACTGCCGGGGCTGGTCGGCTTCGAGACTTCCTATGTCCGCAAGCAGTCCAAGAAGCTGGCCGACCTGGCGGAGCTGAAAGCACGCGTGGCCGGCAAGCTCGTGCTCTGCTCCTTCGAGTGGCCGCTCGGCGGCTTCACCGAAGACATGGAGAACTTCACCGCCGAATGGCTGTGGAGGATGAGCAAGGGCGGCGGCTTCATGATCCAGGATTCGGGGCCGGCTGAGGAAGGATACGAGTTATATCGGCGGCTGGGGTTGCTGGTATGATAAGCCGCATATTGCAGACAGCAAATAGCAAGTTGCGAACAATGCGACCGCACGAACGTTTCCTGGCTCACATGCGTTTTCAGGCCGTCGACCGGCCGCCCCTGTGGGAGTGGGCGCCGTGGCCGTCGGCGCTGCGCCGCTGGCAGCGCGAAGCGCTGGGGGAGAGCAATGATCCGCCCCAGTACGACGAGTGCGAGAACAAGGTGCTCAGCGGGGTGGACCTGTGGATGCTGCCGCGCTATCGGGAGGAGGTGATCTCGGAGGACGAACACACGATCACGACACGCACCGACCGCGGCGTCCTCCAGCGCACGCTGCGTTCGCCCGACGAGATGAGCATGCCGGAGCACATCGCCTACCCGGTGCAGAGCCGGGCGGACTGGGAGGCTCTGAAACGCAGTTTCGACCCGGCCGATCCCGCCCGCTTCCCGACCGGTTGGGCGGAGCAATGCGCTCAGTGGCGGCAGGAAGGGCCGATCCTCGTCTTCCAGGGGCCGCGCTCCCCCAGCCTCTTCGGCTTCGTGCGCGAGCTGATGGGGCCGGAACGCACACTGTACGCGTTTCATGACGACCCGCTGCTGGTGCACGACATGATGGAGGTGAGCATGGAGCTGACGCTCGGCCTGCTGCCGCGCGTGCTCGACGACGCGCCGCTGACCGCGATCTTCTTCTGGGAGGACATGTGCTACAGGGCTGGCCCGCTCATCTCTCCGAAGATGTTTCGCCAGTTCATGATCCCCCGCTACCGGCGCATCACCGACTACGCGCGCGGCCGCGGCATTGATACGATCATGGTGGACAGCGACGGCGACGTGACGCACCTGATCCCGCTCTGGCTGGAGGCCGGGGTGAACGGCGTCTACCCGATGGAGGTGGCGGCCGGGATGGACGTGGTGGCGCTCCGCCGGCAGTACGGCAAGCGCCTGCTGATGACCGGCGGCATCGACAAGCGCGTGCTGGCCCAGGATCGGCAGGCCATCGACGCGGAGCTCGAGCGCAAAGTCCCGCTCGCGCACGAAGGCGGCTACGTCCCGACGATCGATCACGCCATCCCGCACGACGTGCCCTACGAGAACTTCGCCTATTACTGGGAGCGCAAGAAGCAGTTGTTGGGCGTGTAGAGCGGAGAGATAGAGAGGAGAGATAGAGATGGGAGAGACACCGAAGCCAGGGGAGCCGTTCTTCCAGAGGGTGACGTTGTTCAGGGCTGGCGAGGACGGATACAGCACCTATCGCATTCCGGCGATTGTCGTGACAACACAGGGTACGCTGCTGGCGTTCTGCGCGGCGCGGGTGGAGCCGGGCGATTGGTCGGAGATCGCCATCGCCGTGCGGCGCAGCGCCGACGGCGGCGCGAGCTGGTCGCCGATGGCGGTCCTCGCCAGCCGGCCGGGCGCCACGGTGGACAACCCAACGCCCATCGTGGATCGGCAGACGGGCAGCCTGCACTTCTTGCACCAGGTGGACTACGAGCGGTGTTTCTATCTGCGCAGCGACGATGACGGGCAAAGCTGGAGCGAGCCGGTTGACGTCACCGCGACCTTCGACCGCTTCCGCGCCGAGTACCCGTGGACGGTCTTCGCGCCGGGTCCGGGACACGGCATCCAGCTCAAGAGCGGCCGGCTGATCGTCCCCGTCTGGCTCTCGACCGGCGCGGGCACGGAGTTCGGGGTGGGCAAACGCGGGCATCGCCCCTCGATCGTTTCCGTGGTCTACAGCGACGATCACGGCGCGACGTGGGAGCGGGGCGAGATCGTCGCACGCAACTCCGCCGAGACGCCCAACCCCAGCGAGACGGACGCGCTCGAGCTGGCCGACGGCCGGGTGCTCCTCAACATCCGCAACGAGTCGAAGCGTAACCGCCGGCTGATCTCCGTGAGCGCGGATGGCGCAACCGGCTGGTCGGAACCAGCCTACCACGAGGGGCTGTTCGAGCCGATCTGCTTTGCCAGCCTGATCCGCTATTCCGAGCAGCCGACGCGCATCCTCTTCGCCAACCCCGACAGCCAGCACACGGCCGCGCCGGCCGCATCCTGGGGCGCGTGGCGGCGGGAGAACCTGACCGTGCGGCTGAGCCTCGACGAGGGCACCACCTGGCCGATCAGCCGGGTCATTGACCCCGGCGTGGCCGGCTATTCCGACCTGGCCGTGGGCAGCGACGGGACGATCTACTGCCTGTACGAAGGCGGCGATGTGGGCGGCAACATCTTCCACAACTCGCACCTGACTCTGGCCGCTTTCAACCTGGCGTGGCTGACAAAGGCAATCGGCAGATGAAAACCCGCCGGACGGACGGAACGCGGACGACGCAGATACCGCGGAGGACGCGGGCAGAATCGCTTTCTATCCGCGTTCTCCGCGTCGTCCGCGTTGTCCGCGTCCCGGTCTCATTCGTCACTCCACGGAGATGCCGATGAACTCCAAAGAACGCGTTCTCACCGCCATCAGCCTCGGCCAGCCCGACCGCGTGCCGCTCGATTTCAGCGCGAACGCGGCGACGCTGGCGCGGCTGCACCACGATCTGGGCACGGCCACGCACCGCGAGCTGCTCGACCGGCTGCACGTGGACATCCTCGACCTGCGCGGGGTGGTGGATCCGATCTACCGCGGGCCGATCCCGAAGGAACGCTGGCTGCCCGATGACGTGAAGGAGAACTTCTGGGGCTGGCGGACGAAGGTGATCCAGACGGCAATGGGGCCGGAGGAATGTTTCGTTGATTTCGTGCTGGCCGGGGCGGGATCGGTCGAGGAGCTGGCCGCTCACCCGTGGCCCGCGCCCGACTGGTTCGACTTCACGGACTTCGCCGCGGGGCTGGACGCGTGGTCGGATCGCGCGATCATGGCTTCGGGGGCCAGCATCTGGCAGCATCCCACCTTCCTGCGCGGCCTCGAACGGCTGCTGATGGATCTGCTGGAGGCGCCCGCACTGGCCGACTTCGTGATGGATCGCTTCACCGATTTCTACGTCGCCTACTTCGATCGGATGTTCACGGCTGCTGCGGGCCGGATTGACATCCTGCGCATCGCCGACGACCTGGGCACGCAGCACGGCCTGCTCATCAGCCCGCGGTTGTTCGACCGATACTTCATGCCGCGGCTGGCGAAGCTGGTGGAGATGGCGCACAGCCACGGCGTCAAGGTCATGTTTCACTCGTGCGGCGCGATCGTGCCGTTCATCGAGCGGATCATCGGCCTGGGGATGGATATCCTCGATCCTCTGCAGGTGGCGGCCGACGGCATGGATCCGCAGGTCATCAAGGGGCGCTTCGGCAGCCGCATCTGTCTGCACGGCTCGATCGACACGCAGTACGTGCTGCCGCGCGGCACGGCGGAGGATGTCCGCGCCGCGGTGCGCCGGATGGTCGCGATCCTGGGCGCGGGCGGCGGCTTCATCCTGGCGCCGACCCACGTCCTGCAGACGGACGTGCCGACGGAGAATGTGTTGGCGCTGTATGAGACGGCGACGAACGACGAATGACGAATGGCGGATGACGGATGACCGACGACCGAGGCTGGCGTGACGCAGGCAGCGAACATCCGCTGGCTTTATGCTGCGACGGCCAGTTTCGGGGTGATCCAGGCGGGGGCGACGGCTTTTCTGCCGGTGTTCCTCGCGCGGCTGGGAGCGTCGGCGTTCGAGATCGGGCTGCTGACCGCCGCGCCCGCGCTGCTGAGCATGGCGATCTTGATCCCGTCGGGCCTGCTGGCGGAACGCTTCCGGGATCAGGTGCGGCTGCGGATGTGGAGCGAGGTCGGCATCTATGTCCCCACGTTGATCCTGGCTCTGTGCCCGTTCTTCGTCTCGTTGGAGGCGCTGCCGGCCGTAGCCATCGTGCTATGCACGATCCAGGCATTCCCGATGGCGCTGGAAACGTCTGCATTCCTGACGGTCTTCGCCCAGGCCTTCCCGCCGGAGCGCATCGCCCATATCAACGGCGTGCGCTGGGCGCTGATGGGGCTGACGGCCGCCGTGTCAGTCGCCGTTTTCGGCCGCGCGTTGGATGTGATGTCGTTCCCGTTGAACTACCGGATCGTCTTCGGAGTGACCTGGGCGGCCGGCATGTGCAATGCGGCGATCCTCGGCCGTGTGCGTGTGCCACGTCTGTCGGAAAGGAAGGCGGCAAGGCCAACGCCCACCCGTTCGATCATGGTCGAAGCGTCAAGGCGCGTGCGCATGTACGGCCAATCGGTGATGGGGCAGCCGGCGTTTGTTCGCTACCTGCTCGTAACCCTGCCATTCAGGGTGGCGCTGATGATGCCGGAGGCGTTATACAGCCTGTTCTGGGTCAAGTCGCTCGAAGCGAGCGATAGCTTGATCGGGCTGCGTGGCACGGCGGGTTTCGCCGCCCAACTGATTGGTTTCATCGCTTGGGGCCGCCTGGCGAGCCGGCTGGGCCATCGCCGGGTGCTGTTGGCGTCGGCGGTTTTGGCGGGTCTCTATCCGATCTGTACCGGGCTGGCGCCTGCGGCGATCTGGCTGGCGCCGATTGCCGTCATCTGGGGACTGGGCTACTCCGGGATACGCATCGCCTTGTTCGACATGCTGATCCTGGCGGTGCCGGCTGAGATGATGCCGCGCCTTTCGTCGCTATACAGCCTCGCTGAGCGGCTCTCGATGTTCGCCGGTCCGCTGCTGGGCGTGGCGTTGAGCCAGGCGACCTCGCTGCGCCCGGCGCTGCTGTGGATCGGCGCGATCCAGCTTGTTGCAGCAACGGCGTTTTTCCTGCTGCCGCGAAGGCAGCGCGGCGAACACGAGGCGGCAGCGTGAGAATCGGACCGTACCGCAATCCTCTGGATTGCGCCTGACCACGATCACAATCCTCTGGATTGTGATTCAGCTTCGAGGAGATAAACGATGAACGACACTTCCGACATGATCCTGGCGCAGCAGGTCACCGTTGGCGGACGCGAGATCGCCGTCGCGACCCCGCCGGCCGGGCTGGTGACACGCGACGATCTTGGCATCCTGGCGCACGAAAGCCTGGCCGGGCAAGTGGTGCATCGCACCGCCGGCCCCAAGATCCCGCTGTTCGAGACCCGTGCGACGCTCACGCCCGGCGGCGACTTCCTGCTGATGTTCCCGAACGGCGGGCACTACGGACCCAGCGCCGTGAAGATCAACGACATGCTGGCCTACCGCTCATCAGACGGAGGCAAGACCTGGCGCGGGCCGACCGTGGCGTTCGATATTGACTACAACCAGCACGGCTTCATCCCCCTCATCCCGAAAGGCTCGCGGCGCATCTATGCCTTCGGCACCCAGCCGATCTGGGGCATGTACACGCGCGAGCGCGGCCTGAGTGAGAACGCGCCCATCGGCTACCGCTACTCGGACGACGACGGCCATCACTGGTGCGAGGCGCGCATCATCCGGCCGGCGAACGATCCGGGCTTCCGCGGCATGTCTGTCATGCGCATGTGCGAGACGGACGCGGGCACATGGCTGCTCGGCTCGCACGAGGGGGATTGGTCGTACAAGCCGCTGATGACCCGCCAGTATGTGCTGCGCTCCGAGGATCAGGGCAAGAGCTGGGAAGTGCTGCCCGGCCCACGCCACGGCGGCTGGTATGTGCGCGGCTTCAACCGGATGGACGAGGGCCGGCCGATCAACCTGGGCGGCGGCGAAGTGTACATGATGCTGCGCACGCCGGAAGGTCGCCTCTGGAACACCCGCAGCCTGGACGACGGCAAGTCGTGGGCGGAGCCCATCCCGACAACCCTCATCCACCCTGACGCGCCGCCCATGCTGACCCACCTGTCGGACGGGGCGACCCTCCTGGCGCTGCATCACAACCGCTACTCAGACCGCAACTACGTTGGCTTGAGCGGGCGGCCGGAGGTGATGAAGGATCGCTCCGAAATCTGGGCCGCGCTCTCGCACGACGGCGGCCGCACCTGGAGCGAACCGCGCTTCCTGTTCGCCAACGCGCTGGCGGAGACCCTCGAATCAGCCTTCCGAAACTACCAGTGCTCTTACATCGACGTGTTCCCGGTGGGCGATGTGCTGCACCTGTTCGTCCCGCATCGCTGGCGGCAGGTGTTGCATTTGACCTTGCCCGAGGCGGCTCTGAGCCGGTTACCCACGCGGCAGGAGCTGACGTGAACCATCGCGAGCGCATCCTGGCCGCGCTGCGCCGCCAGCAACCCGACCGTATCCCGATAGGCATCCACTTCGCGGCGGCCAAGTACGAGGAGTTTGTGGCGCGCACCGGGCAGACCGACACGGCAGCCTACTTCGACCTCGACTACCGCCATGTGCCCGTGAAGCCGCCGCGGCGTCTGCCCGACTATAGCCGCTACTTCGCCAGCCGCGTACCCGACTGGCCCGACATGGCCGCGCCCGACTTTGGTCTGCGCCCGTTCCGCGGCAGCCCCAGCTACTTCATCATGGGGCCGCAGCACACCGCGCTCAACGAATGGGGCGAGTATCGCGTGTACGGCGACGACGAGGACTATCACAAGAAGACCTATCCCCTGGACGGGCCTGACTGCACGATCGCCGACGTGGAAGCCTACCCGCTGCCCGACCTGGCAGAGGATTATCGCTACGAAGGGATCGGCGCGGCCATCCGGGCGCTCCATGATCGCGGCCTGGCGGCCGTCCTCTCGTGGGAGATGACGATCTTCGAGAAAGCGTGGCGCATCCGCGGAATGGAAGCGCTGATGATGGACTTCGCCGAGCATCCGGCGCTGGTCGAGCGCCTGATGGATCGCATCGCCGAGCGCACCGGTTACCTGGCCCGGCGCTACGCCGGGCTGGGCGTGGACGTCATCCAGTTCGGCGATGACATCGCCTCGCAGCAGGGCATGATGATGAGCCTGCGCCACTGGCGCAAGTACATCAAGCCGCGCATGGCCGCGATCATCGCCGGGGTCAAGGCTGCCAACCCCGACACGCTGGCCTTCTACCATTCCGACGGCAACATCAGCGCCGTGATCCCCGAACTGATCGAAATCGGGGTGGACGTTCTGAACCCGATCCAGCCCGAATGCCTGGATGCGGCAACGCTCAAACGGCGCTACGGCGACCGCCTCTCCTTTTGGGGCGGCATTGGCGTGCAGACGGTGATGCCCTTCGGCACACCCGATGACGTGCGCGCCGAGGTCAAGCGGCTCATTGACGTGGCCGGGCAGGGCGGCGGCCTGGTTGTCGCGCCGGCGCACCTGATCGAGCGCGACATCCCATGGGAGAACGTCATGGCGTTCGTCGAGGCGGTCAGGGAGTACGGGAGGAGTGGCGCGTGAGCGGCATGACGCAGTTGAGCAGCCAAGAGCGCGGAGAATCCGCATGAACACACGTCTCAGCGCCCTGTTGCGCCAACTCGCCGACACGCTCGACCCGGCCCGCGAGCAGGAGATCACGGCCCGCCACCAGGCCGCGCTGGCGTACGAGCCGGTGGATCGGCTGCCGCACGTGGTCAGCTATCCGCTGCCGGCGGATGACCCGTGGCAGCCGTTCCCACATCATGAGATCTTCGACGACCCGGAAAAGATGCTGTTCAACGAGCTCGTGAGCGCGTGGGATACCCATCTCGTCTATCGTCCCCGCGTGGGCGACGATCTGCCGGCGACGATCCGCGCCAACTTCGGGACGGTGCTGGTGGCGTCGGCCTTCGGCGCACGCGCCGAGCAGGTGGAGGACAACCCACCCTGGGTGCGGCCGTTTGCGTCGCGGGCGGAGTTGGCCGCAGCGCTCGCCCGCGGGCCGGTGGATTTGACGGTGGGCTGGCTGCCGCGCGTGGTCGAGCGGTATCGGTTCTACCGCGACGTGCTGGCGCTCCACCCGCCGCTGCCCGATGTGATCCGGCTCGTGCTGCCCGATCTGCAAGGCCCGGTTGACACTCTGGAGATGCTGTGCGGCTCGGCACTGTACGCCAGCATGATCGAAGACCCGAACTTCGTGGCGTACGCGCTCGAGACGGTGGCCGCGGCGCAGATCGCCCTGGCCCGACAGCTCGCGCCGCTGACCAACGATGGCCCGACCGGGTTCAGCCACCAGCACGGCTTCATGATCCGCGGGCAAATCCTGCTGCGCGACGATTCTTCGATCATGGTGTCGCCCCGCATGTATCGCAAACAGCTCGCCCCGCACGACGCGCGGGTGCTGGTCGCGCTGGGCGGCGGTGGGATCCACAGTTGCGGCAATTTCATGCATAACGTCGGCGCGATGCTGGAGCTGCCCTCGCTGCGCTGCCTGGATTTCGGCCAGTCGCCGCTCAACGATGTGGACGCCATCTATGCCCAGGCCAAAGCGCGACAGATTGCGCTCGTGCGCGTGCAGGCGACCGCGGAGGAGCTGCGAGACGGCAGCATCGGCCGCCGCTTCCCGACCGGCGTGGCCTTGCTGCACGCTGCGCCATCGCGGGAGGCGGCGCGGGAGGTCGTGGCGGCGTATGTACGGAGGACCGCCGAATGATGAACGTTAAGAATTTATTCCGGTAATGGGCGAGGCGTCTCGCAACTGACGCCCGCACGACCATGAATGGCTCGTGCTACCGAGCCGCGCCCGGTCAACCGGGCTGGACAGCGCGCCGGCCCGGCTCTAGCCCCGTTCACGGGGCGTCGCGTGGTAGCCCGGGCGATTTATCGCCGGGCGGCCCCGGTTAACGAACAACGCGCCGGCGAAGGCGATTACCGGACCAATTCCTTAATCCTCACAACCGGGCTGGACCGCCGCGTCGGCCCGGATCTAGCCCCGTTCACGGGGCGCCGCGTGGTAGCCCGGTCGATTTATCGCCGGGCGGCCCGGGTTGACGAGCGGCGCACCGATGAAGGCGCTTACCGGGCTAATTTTTCAAGTTTCATCAACCGCAGGCTGAGCGGTTCCACCCAAAGGAGCAATTCATGTATACCCATCCACGTTCCGTCACCCACAAAGTCTTCGACATCTGGCGCAGCCCGGATCGCTTCACCAAAAACCCGGACATGATCCGGCTGCCCACAGGCCGGCTCTTGCTGGTCTACTCCGACAACGACGCGCATTGGTCGCAGGAGACGCAAATCCTGACGATCCTGGCGAGTGACGACGATGGCCGCACCTGGTTCAAGCTGGCCGAGCCGGACCGCGCCGATCTGCGCCGGGGCGATGAGCGGCTGGTCACGCCCCGCCTCAGCCTCCTGAAGGACGGCCGGCTGGTCGTCGTCGTGGATCACGACGATCACGGCCACTTCCACACCGCGCAGCCGCCGGGCAACTCGGCCTATTGGAGCAGCGACGGCGGCCACACCTGGTCGGCGCCCCAGGACACCGGCATCATCGGCTTCGAGCCGGATCGGATGCTTGACCTGCCGGACGGCAGCCTGGCCGTCGCCACGCACGTGATGCTTCCGGAAGGGCAGGAGTTCGCCGACGTGCTCACCTGCTCGACCGACGGCGGGAAGAGCTGGCAGATCCGTGGAACCATCGCCTACGACGGCTATCATCGTTTCTGCGAGGGCGGCGTCGTGCTGCTGGCCGGCGGTGACCTGGCGTGCGTGCTGCGTGAGAACCATTCGCGGGGCATCCCATCCTTCGTCGCGTTCTCCAGCGACCTGGGCTACACCTGGTCGAAGCCGCAGCGGATGCCCTTCGCCATCCATCGGCCCTACGCCAAGCAACTCCCGGACGGCCGCGTGCTTGTGACAGGGCGGCACGTTAACGGGCCGATCGGCACGTATGCCTGGGTCGGCGACCTGCGGGCGGAGGCCGGGACCTGGTCAGTGGGCGGCCCGCGCAGCGAATACGATGCCGAGTTGACCCCGGAGGCGCTGGTCATCCGCAACACGCCCGGCCTGCCCGGCTGTCGCTACAGCCTGCTCCCGCCGGAAACCTCTCGAAGCGAAGTGCTGATGGAGGCTGAGGTTAAGGTTGAGGGGACGGCCGGCCAGCCCGTCGCTTTCATGGCGATCTCCTATCTCGGCGTCGAGGTGCAGATCGCGGCGGACGGCATCTGCACCCGGCCCGGCGTGGATTTCCAGAAGAAGATAGACATGACGAGCTATCGCACCGTGCGGCTCTATCACAAGGAGGGCTGGCTGCGCGTGGCGGTGGACGATCAGGTGTTGATCCACCAGTGCATCTTCCGCGAGGACGCGCCGCCGGGCGGGTGGTACGGCAGCGGGCCGCTCCACAGCCTCACCCAGTTCGGCGAGGTCGGCGACGCCGGGCATAGCTTCTGGAAGTCGGTGAAGTACGAGGCGCGCAATCCATCCATCGGCGATTGTTCCTGGCAGTGGGCCGCAGCGTCCGGGCAATGGCCCGATCAGTACCAGCGCGAGCGGCTGATCCAGATCCACGCCAACGAGCTGACCGAGACCCACAGCCCCGATCATGGCTACTCCTCGTGGCTGCCGCTGCCCGATGGCCGCATCATCTTCGTGGATTACACCAACTACGGCGACAGGCCGGAGAAGAGCCATCTGGTGGGGGTGTATCTGGAGGCGCAGGATCTGGTGTGACGAAGTGAGGCGATTGAAATCGCGGCTAAGGGGTGCTGCGGCACCGGGCGTCCTCCTGCGAGGACGCGATTCCGGTCGGCGAAGGCCGACCTCGCGGCCACAGGCCCCTTCGCCCCGAATTCATTCGGAGGCCATATGACCTACACAGGCGACGTGACCGATATCCGGCTGGTGGCGGCGCTGCCGCGGCCCGGCCTCTACAACCGCATCTGGCAGCCCTTCATCGAAGTATGGCGGCCCGGCCATCTGCTGGTGGCCTACGGCCAACACCTGGCCGGCAAGGTGGACATGGGCGACATCGTCTGCGCGATCAGCACGGACGATGGCGATTCGTGGGAAGAACCGGTGACGATCTTCGATCATCGCGTGGCGCTGGGGCCGCTCCGGTTTGCCTATGCCAACCCGGTGCTGTATCATCCGCCGGGACAGCCGGTCGTCTGGTGCTTCGCCATGCGCTGCCCGCTCCACTATCGCGACAGCGAGGACAGCCAGCTCTGCGCCGCGTACTCGGCCGATGGCGGCCGCTCGTGGCTGCCAGTCGAGCTGGCGGTGAACTACCACTCGCCGCTGATCACCTGCGCGGGCATCACGCCGGTGGCGCGAGCGGAAGGGAGGCGCTATCTGCTGCCGGTGCATCGCAACACGCTACGCCACGACCCGCAGGGCAGCCAGGATCAGCTCGTGCTGGAGAGCAGCAACCTGCTCGAATGGAAGCTGGCGGGCTACGTGCCGCACCCGGCCGCCGGTCGGGTCTTCATGCACGAGGGCAACATCGCGGCCGGCGAGGCCGACGGCGAGCTGAAGATCGTCATGCGCACCGCCACCTATGGCCGCGATGCGAAGGCGCTCGAGCCGCCGACCGCCTACTCGTCGGTCAGCGCGGATGGCGGCCGCACCTGGTCGCCGGGCCAACCCGAACCCGCGCTGCACAACACCGTCTCCAAAGCGTTCTTCGGCCGGGATACGCTCGGCAACGACCTCTACGTGTACAGCACCGGCCCGGCCTGGCAGCGGCGCGGGCTGGCCTACAAGGTCAAGCGGCCGGGCAAAGGCTGGAGCGACGAGCGCGCCTTCTACGACGCCGGCGTCAAGAACTCCTACCCGACCCTGCTGGAACACGCGGCGGGACGCTTCTATGCGGTCTGGGACAGCTCGGACAGCCCGGATGTGCCGCGGACGGCGATCCGGTTCGGCAAGTTTGACATCTCGTAAGGAGGCTCCGGCGACGACAGAGCGCACGGTAGACACGCGCCGGCCCAACATCATCCTGATCCTGGCCGACGACATGGGGTTCTCCGACATCGGCTGCTTCGGATCGGAGATCGCCACGCCCAACCTGGACCGCCTGGCCGCGGGCGGGATGCGGTTCACGCAGGCTTACAACTATGCGCGGTGCTGCCCCTCGCGCGCGGCGCTGCTCACCGGCCTCCATCCGCACCAGGCCGGCGTGGGGCACATGGTTGAAGGCGGCCCGACCCCCGCCTACCAGGGCTATCTCAACGACCGCTGCATCACCCTCGCCGAGGCCCTGAGGACTGCGGGCTATCGCACCATGCTCTCCGGCAAGTGGCACGTGGGCGGCGTCTATCCCCGGAACGACCCGGCGCGCTGGGGGGTGGGCGATCCGAAGCGGCCGCTGCCGCCCGACCGGGGGTTCGACGAGTGGTTCGGGACGCCGGCCGGCGCGGGGAATTACTTCAACCCGAAGCCACTCTTCCGGGGCCGTTCGGTGATCGAACCGGCGGGCGACGACTTCTACTACACCGACGCAGTCAGCGACGAGGCGGCAGCCATGATCGAGCGAGCTGCCGCGGCGAAACCGCCCTTCTTCCTCCACGTGTGCTATACTGCACCTCATTGGCCGCTGCACGCGCCCGAAGAGGAGATCGCCCGCTTCCAGGGCAAATATCGGGACGGCTGGGATGCCGTGCGGACGGCGCGTCATGAGCAGTTGCGGGCGTTCGGCATCGTGGATCGCCGCTGGCCCATCTCGCCGCGCGATCCCCAGGCGCCGTCCTGGGCCGATGTCCGACTCAAGGACTGGGAAGACCGGCGCATGGCCGTCTACGCCGCGCAGGTGGCCCGGCTCGATCGTGGGGTCGGCCGCATCATGGCAGAGGTGCGCCGGCTGGGGATCGAGGACGACACGCTCGTCATCTTCCTGTCGGATAACGGCGGCTGTGCCGAGTTGCTGCACGAGGACGGCCGCCAGCGCGACCGCGAATGGCGGACCACGCGTGACGGCCGGCCCCTCACCTTCGGCAACGTGCCGGGCCTCATGCCGGGCGGGCCAGACACGTACCAGAGCTATGACCTGCCGTGGGCGAACGCCTCCAATACGCCGTTCCGCCTGTACAAGCATTGGGTGCATGAAGGCGGGATTTCGACGCCCATGATCGCATCCTGGCCGGGGGTGACGGCCGCGGGCGGGATCAGCCACAGCCCGGTGCATATCACCGACTTCATGGCGACCTTGCTCGATGCGGCCGGCGCCAGCTATCCGCGGGAGATCGCCGGCCGGCCGATCTTGCCCCTGGAAGGGGAGAGCTTCCTGGCCGCGCTGCAAGGACAGCCGTGGCAGCGTGAACGGCCGCTCTTCTGGGAACACGAAGGCAACCGCGCCGTGCGACAGGGGTCATGGAAGGCAATACCCGTGAACGAATTCTCACGCCGTAGCTCCATCCAGCCCGACGTCAACGATCTTCAACTGTTTGGCGATGTCTCGCTCTTCAGAATGGTGGGACGCACTCTTGCGGGCCCACTTGGACATTTTCACCTTGACGACCCGTGGGTTGAGGCGCGGACGTCGGGGGCGGTCGATCTGACAGTCGGCCAACAG
>Ga0194110_10001271_pt1 | contig 32280 bp, 28 predicted proteins | sample TA2Kig1200mmetaG_FD_146192 | JGI IMG/M metagenome (GOLD analysis project Ga0194110, IMG submission 146192) | Freshwater microbial communities from Lake Tanganyika, Tanzania - TA2015032 Kigoma Deep Cast 1200m | ecosystem: Environmental > Aquatic > Freshwater > Lake | place: Tanzania: Lake...
TGCAAATCCATTCCACAGTACAATTCCATACGGCACCTCCTGGGCTAAGATTGAGATTCTTTCCCTGAAGCATATCAGATTTGTTTCTGCTTCGCTTCAAGGAGGTGCCTTTTAATCATTATCAATGTTAAGGTTTTCATGACCCGGATGCTCTCATACACACGGGTCGGCATCGCCGCCAAGTGGTCTATGGAAAAACAGGAGGGGGAAGATACCTGACAATCATTATTGAGCCTATGGGCAGGAAGGAAGCGTGGCTCATTACTGCATGGGATATGACCGATTCAGAGAGGCAGCGATATAAAAGGAGACTTAAATGAGAAAACCAAAAAGGCTAAAACCAATTCCTAAATTTCCTTCAAGGAAGGAAGAACGTGAATTTTGGGAAACTCACGATACTTCGGAATATTTCGATGAGAAGAGACTCGTGAAATTGGCTCCTCATATGAAAGATGTCAGGCTTGTTCATATTTATGTGGCACCTGACGGTTCCCGATATATTATGATCCCTGAAGTCCTGAAGAAAAGAAAGACACAAATGGCCGGCCACGATAAACCTTTCTTCCTTTCTGCCAATTAAGTTGCTTTCCTTAGATGGCTAACTTGAAAATTTACCCCTAAGATTGCTCGGAAGAGTTAGGCAAATATTTTAGACGTCTCCACAAAACTGGGGATTCCTATTTCTGTTTGGGGAATCAATTTTTTCTATTGACATTCAGTGTTTCAATCTTATACGATGTGGACATTTAATTCCCACCGCCTTACAAGGTTAAAAACATTTCTTCTAAACTAAAAGCCCATGATATCTGGTTAAACTTTGGAGGTGTTTCTGCCCTCTCAGGCGTTAGTTTCGATGTTGGAGAACAGGAGATATTGGCGGTCATCGGTCCCAATGGCGCTGGGAAGACAAGCATCCTAAATTGCATCAATGGGTTTTACCGGCCTCAAAAAGGAGAGTTAATCTTTGAAGGTCAGAATATTTATCACCTCCCTCCTCACCGAATTGCACGATTAGGCATTGGACGAACCTTCCAGAACATTGAACTCTTCACCGGACTTTCCGTCCTCGATAACCTGATGGCGGCGAGACATATCCACTTGAAGCGGGGCGCATTGACAGGAGCCTTATACTTTGGCCCTGCCCGTAGAGAAGAGATTCGACACCGTGAAGTGGTTGAAGATATCATCGACCTCCTCGAAATGGAACCCTACAGGAAAAAGGTGGTGGGTCTTCTTCCCTACGGGGTTCGAAAGCGAGTCGAATTAGGAAGGGCTCTTGCTCTCGAACCCAAACTACTTCTGCTTGACGAACCCATGGCCGGAATGAACCTCGAAGAAAAAGAGGATATGGCCCGTTTCATCATTGATATCCATGAGCTTAAAAATATCCCCATTGTGTTAGTGGAACATGATATGGAAGTGGTAATGGACATTGCGGAAAGACTGGTCGTCCTCGACTTCGGGGAAAAGATCGCCGAAGGCGGTCCGGATGATATCAGACAAAATCCGCTGGTGATTCGAGCTTATTTAGGAGAAGAAAGTGAACAAGAGGATACCAGGTTATCAGGACATCAGGTTTAGTAAGGGTCTTAAAATAGGCTCTTCATGGATGCCGGCATTACAAAGACCCATAACCCCACCTAACCTCCCCTTAAATAAGGGGAGGAACATCCTCCTTCTTAAAATATGAGGGGGAAAGAGGGAGTTATTTAATCCCAGAAACATGCGTCAATGATTGAGAATACCCTGCCGAAGCTATTAAAAAAGAACGCGGAAAAATATGGCGACCGAAGGATTGCCATGAGGGTGAAGAACCGCGGCATTTGGCAACCCTTTACATGGAAGGATTATTACGAGAACGTCAAATATTTTTCACTCGCCCTCATCTCCCTTGGGATGAAAAGGGGCGATAAGATCTCAACCCTTGGAGAGAATAAGCCCGAAATATTCTGGGCTGAATTAGCGATTCAGGCAGTGGGTGGAACGGTCGTTGGAATCTATACGGATTGCACACCTCCAGAGGTTAAGTTCTTTGTAAAGGATTCGGATTCGACCTTTGTGGTCGCTCATGATCAGGAACAAGTGGACAAACTTCTTCAGATCAAGGAAGAACTTCCCCTCGTAAAAAAAGTGATCTATTGGGATCCAAAAGGATTATGGAATTACGATGATCCGATTCTGATCAGTTTTACAGAAATGATCGACCTGGGCAAAGGTTACGAAAAAAACCATTCTGGTCTATTCGAAGAAAGTATTGAAAAGGGAGACGGAAAAGAAATTGCCCTGATCTGTTATACTTCCGGGACTACAGGGTTGCCCAAAGGAGCCATGATCAGCCACAAGGGGCTGGTTACTATTGCGAAAGCCTGGTGTGATGTTGACCATTGGTCAGATCAAGATCGGTATGTCTCATTCATCCCACCGGGTTGGATTGCTGAGCAGGCGGTGGGAGTTGCCGGTCAACTCGTTTCAGGCATGGAGGTCAACTTTCCTGAAGAACCTGAGACGGTTCAGGAGAATATCCGGGAGATTGGGCCTTCCATTCTCTTCTTCGCTCCACGTCTGTGGGAGAATATTAACCGGATGATTCAGGCCAAGATTACCGACACCTCGCCCCTGAGGAGATGGATTTACCGTCTCTTTTTACCTGTGGGATATAAAACAGCAGCACATCGTTCATCTCAAAAAGGATTGGGCTTGATCTTTAAGGTCCTGTACCAGGCTGCCCACTGGATGCTCTTTCGTCCCTTGAAAGACCGGGTCGGACTTTCGCAGATTCGATGCGCCTACACCGCAGGAAGTGCAGTAAGCCCGGATATTATGAACTATTTTCAGGCGATCGGTGTGAACATCAAACAAGTTTATGGGGGATCGGAACAGGGACTGGTTACCATCCATCTCGACGGCCAGATCAAATACGAAACCTGTGGCCCACCCATGCCAGGTGTCGAAATCCGGCTCTCTCAGGATGGGGAGATCATGATAAAAGGCGAGAATATCTTTTCGGGGTATTATAAAAATCTCGAAGCCACCCAGGAGAAGATTCGCGAAGGGTGGTATTATACGGGCGATTTTGGTTACATTGATGAAGATCGCCATCTCGTTGTCATTGACCGAATGGAGGACTTAAAAGAGCTCAAAGGCGGTCGCAAATTTTCACCCCAGTTTGCCGAGATTCGGTTGAGATTCTGCCCCTATATCAAAGACGCTTTGGTGGTTGGGGGAGTGGATAAAGATCAAGTTACAGCCATCATCAACATCGATCTGGACAACGTGGGACGATGGGCCGAAGCCAACCGCATCCCCTACACCACGTTTACCGATCTCTCACAAAAACCTGAGGTTGTCGAATTGGTCAAGAAGGATATCCAGCGGATTAATAAATTTCTTCCAGAGTGGTCCAGGATACGGAAATTTGTAAACCTGCATAAAGAATTCGATGCGGATGAAGCCGAATTGACACGAACAAGAAAATTGCGCAGGACGTTCGTTGAAAGCCGTTACAGTGACCTGATCACCGCTCTCTATGGAAAGGATATGGATTATAATGTGGAAGCCTCTGTCACCTATCGTGACGGGAGAAAAGGAGTGATTAAGACGTCGATTCACATCAATTCGGTGGAGGAGACTTAGTGAAAGAGTTCCTTCAACTTGCGATTCCAGGAATGATGGTGGGCAGCCTTTATGCCCTGGTGGCGGCTGCAATCGTCCTGGTCTATAAATCGACCCGTGTGGTCAGTTTAGCCCACGGCCAACTCCTGGCTTTTGGCGGGCTCTTCTTCTGGATCGGCCTTGTTGCCTTAAAACTTCCTCTTCTCTTGAGTATTTTGCTGGCAGTCGCCTGTTCAATTCTGATGGGTTGGCTTGTGGAGCGGGTCACGCTACGGCCTCTCATTGGGCAGCCCTTGATTTCCGCTTTCTTGATGACTTTTGCGGTTTTCATGGCTTTAGACGGCGTCTTTCAGCTCATCCTCAAAGGGGAATCGAAAACCTACGCCACTCTTTTATCGCTGGGTGAGTTCCAGATAGTGGAAGTGCCGATTCGCGTCGTGCAGTTGATCAGTTTCGGTGTAGTTTTATTAGTTTTCCTATCCTTAGCTCTCTTTTTCCGTTTTACTAAGACAGGCCTCGGGATGCGGGCAACAGCAGAGGATCACCAGCTCTCCCAGAGCACGGGGATCAATGTGCGGACGATCTTCTCTCTCATCTGGGTCATCTCTGCGATTGTTTCCGCAGTTGCAGGGATGGGGACTGCTTATGTGATGGATATCCATTTTCCCCTCCCTTACATTGGAATTAAGGGATTAATCGTTGCCCTCTTCGGAGGGCTAGATTCTCTACCAGGTGCCCTCCTGGCAGGACTCATATTGGGTGTGGTTGAAAATGTATCTGCAGGTTACCTCGATCCCCTGGTCGGAGGCGGTTTAAAAGATGTCGCTGCCTATGCACTGCTTCTCATTATTTTGTTAGTAAAACCTTATGGACTATTCGGGTTAAAGAGAATCGAAAGAGTTTAAGAGAAAATATCGAAATCCGAAATTCGAATTTCGAAACAATATCAAATGACCGAAAAACAAAATGTAAAACCATATGATTTAGAAGAGCGAACTTTTATTTTTGCTAAAAATGTGAGAGCCTTCGTTAAAAAATTATCCAAATCTTTATCAAACATCGAGGATATTAAACAACTTGTAAAGGCGTCTGGCTCTGTTGGCGCGAATTATATTGAAGCAAACGAGGCCCTTGGAAAAAAAGACTTTCTTCTAAGAATCAAGATATGCCGAAAGGAAGCCAAGGAAAGTCGATATTGGTTGAGATTAATTGACACCGACACCATATCTGCATTGGAGAACGATAGAAAAGAGTTAGAAAATGAATCTACAGAACTTATGAATATTTTTGGCTCTATATTACGAAAAACAAAGTAGTTTTTAAAATATTCGGTAATTCGGATTTATAGATTGTTTCGGATTTCGATATTCGGATTTCGGATTTAAGGGTTTAAACGATGCGGCCTTGCGGGACGTTTGACGAGCGTTATAGCCAGGACATGGCGATCTTGAGGATCAAGAGGCATTGGCTGGCCTTGATTGTAACGCTCATCTTTCTCTACACCTTCCCCCTTTATGGGTCCTACTATTTTATCAGTCTGATCAATAGTCTCAGCATTACCATCATCATCGTTCTTGGTCTACAACTGGTCAGTGGATACTGCGGACAGATCTCCTTTGGTCAGGCTGCCTTTATGGCCGTTGGCGCCTATGTCTCCGCCATCCTGACCGGAAAATTTGGCTTTTCCTTTTTCCTGGCCCTTCCTATTTCAGGATTATTAGCCGGTTTGATCGGTTTAATTGGAGGAGCCCCTTCCCTTCGGATCAAGGGTTTTTACCTCGCGATGGCCACCATTGCCATCCATTTTGTGGTGATGTGGTTGATCATTCATCTTCAGATTACTGGAACAACACAGGGACTTCACCCACCGTCGCCGCAGATCGGGAGTTTCGTCTTCGATAGCGACGAAACAATTTACTATATCATTGTCACCGTAATGCTTCTGATGACCTACGGCGCAAGAAATATCGTCCGAACCCGTGTGGGTAGAGCTTTTGTAGCGATCCGGGACAACGATTTAGCGGCTGAGGTCATGGGAATTGAACTCTATCGCTATAAACTTCTCGCCTTCTTTATCTCCTGCTTCTATGCAGGAATTGCCGGTTCTCTATGGGCCCACTGGATTCAGATGGTTCATCCCGAACAATTCACCCTGCTTCATGCCTTGAATTATATTGGAATGCTCATCGTGGGAGGCGGAGGAAGTATTCCAGGAGTCTTTTTTGGGGTCCTCTTTCTCAGGCTTCTGGACGAAGGGGTCATGTTTGCCGCTCCCATTCTGGCATCGATCTTTCCCTGGATTGGAATTCATCCGGCGGCTTCGATGAGCGTCTCAGTCTTTGGCATTGTCCTGATTCTCTTTTTGATCTTTGAGCCGAGGGGGCTTGCCCATCGGTGGGAAATTTTCAAAGCTTCTTATCGACTCTATCCATTTTCACATTAAACATGGAAGGAGGTGATAGAATAAAATTCGAAACTCGAATATCGAAATCCGAAACAAATTCGAATTTTCAAAATTGAAATTCCTTAAACTATGATTTGTTTTGAACATTTGAAATTTGGTTATTCGATATTGTTTCGAAATTCGCATTTCGTATTTCGGATTTACCATTGGCCATTATTCCATAGTGAATCGTTTCCTTTTTACCGAGGCCCAAGTTATGAGAGAACTAGATGAAAGGAGGCAATGAAGATGCAAAAGATATTATTGGGAATCATTATTCTTACTTTCCTGTTTGTGGTAGGCGTGATGTCAAGTTACGCCCAAAAGGAGGTCGCTTACCTAAGCCTGGCTGATTACACCGGCGCCATAGCAGGTCTGAATGTCCCAGCGGATATGGGCTGTGAGGACTACTTTAAAGATTTAAACGCTAAAGGTGGCGTTGACGGAGTGAAAGTAAAATTCATTGGTGTCGATACCCGATATGATGTGGCGAGAGGGGTTTCTGCCTACAAAAGGTACCGTACGGAACCCAAACTTTTGGTGGTCAATGCCATTGGCACTCCTATCGGCAAAGCCGTCGCACCCCTGGTGACAAAAGATAAGTTAATCACACTCGTCCCTGCAGATGGTGAATTTCAGGCTAATATTGGAAGAAGCTTCATATGGGGTCCTACCTACCAGGATGCTTTTGCTGCCACCGTTGACTGGCTCCTTGCAGATTGGAAGAAGAAAGGAAAAACAGGAATGCCCAAACTCGGTTACATCTCCTGGGATAGTGCTTATGGAAGGGAACCTCTACGAGGCGGAAAAGAGTATGCTGAGAAGATGGGAGTGGCTATGGCTCCGCCTGAGTTTTTCCCACCAGGATCACTGGACCATACCGTATATCTTAGCCGATTGGCAAAAGCAGAGGTCAATTATATATTCGTCGGCGGAGTTGATCCCACACCGACCAACGTGATTCGAGATGCCCATAAATTGGGGTTAACCAAAACCATCCAGTTCTTCTGTGACTATTGGGGTCCTACCTCCCTTGGAACCCGACTCCATCCTGAAGCCCTGGAAGGGGTGGTGATGGGCTCTTACTATCTCCGTGGAGACGACGCCAGGAAGCATCCTCTTGCGAATCTCTGGACAAAGTATGGCCGGGGGAAATTAGAGGATATGAATGAAGTCTATACCATTGGGATGGCTTGGGCCATGACACTCGAGGCAGCACTGAAGATCGCTTTAAAAGAAGTTGGTTATAAAAAGTTGGATGGGGAAACCATTTACCAAGCCTACCAAAAACTGACAGGTGTGCAGAGAGCCGGACTCCAAGGACCCTGTGCCTATAGCCCAACTTCTCGAAGAGGAAGTCTGGAGATCAAATTCTATCAAGTTCGATCAGGAAAGGTTGTCTCCGTATCGGATTGGATAAAGGCTCCTGACGCTGTATCCCTTCACAAATTTTAATAAAGATGATTACACAGATTAAAAATGTAGATTACACAGATTTTTAAATCAGCAAAATCTGAGTAATCGGTTCCTAATCGTTGTAATCAGATATTTTTAAACTTTTTAAAAATATCAAGAAAGGGGGAAATACCAATGTACTCTTTCAGAAAGATAATGATCGTCCTCAGCTTTTTAATCTTCATTTTGCCTTTTATAGCTTGCAAAACCCTATCCCCGCCTCCGAAGCTGAATGTAACGGTTGCCGTCACTCCTCCGCAGGTGGAATTGGCATTCCCGGCCATCCTGAAGGTTCCTATCGTATTCACAGGCACGGGATGGAAGCCTAAAGAAATGGTGGTGGTGGATATGGTCCTCCCTCCAGGGGTGCAAATGCAAGGGGTCAAACCTGGAGAAGATGTGGGGATTGCCTATGGTGAAGCAGATAACGCAGGCAATTTCAAAGCAGAGGTTTCTGCCAGCTCAAAATTGAACACCTTCTTTCGGGTGGGATACACTCTTATTCTGTCTATCGATCCAAAAACCCTAAACCCTATTCCTCCAGGAGTTTATAAGATAAAAGCATCAGGCGCTGACTCCGGAGCAGTGGCAACAACAACACTGGAGTTTGTAGCACCTGTTAAGAAATAAGAAATTCTAAATTCGAAGCACGAAATTCGAAATTCGAAACAATCTCAAATGACCAAATTTCAAATGTTTGAAACAAAATATAGTTTAAGATATTTGAATTTTGAAAATTCGGATTTGTTTCGAGTTTCGATATTCGGATTTCGGATTTAGCTGTCCAACTATGTTGAACCAACTAATCAAAGAGGACAGCGGATGCTTCGTCTCAACAATATCGAAGTGATCTATAGCGATGTGATCCTGGTTCTGAAAGGGGTCTCCCTGGAGGTGCCTGACGGAAAGATCATCTCCTTGCTGGGTGCCAATGGCGCGGGGAAGACTACGACCCTAAAGGCCATTTCAGGAGTCCTCTACACGGAATTAGGCGACGTCACCGATGGAAGCATCGAGTTTGATGGAAAGAGGATTGACGGCACGGCACCGGAGGAAATCGTCCAGATGGGGATCGTTCAGGTCATGGAAGGTCGCCGTCTGTTTGAACATCTCACCGTAGAGGAGAATCTCTGGGTGGGAGCCTATGCCCGAGACGATAAAGAAGCGATTCGAAAAGACCTTGACCTGGTCTATCACTATTTTCCAAGACTGAAGGACCTGCGAAAAAATGTGAGCGGGTATCTCTCCGGAGGAGAGAGGCAGATGTTGGTCATGGGGCGCGCTCTGATGTCTCATCCGAAGTTGATGCTTCTCGATGAACCCTCTCTTGGCCTCAGCCCTCTTCTCGTCAGAGATATTTTTGACGTCATTAAAAAGATCAATCGTGAGGAGAAGACTTCCATTCTCTTGGTAGAGCAGAACGCTAAGATCGCGCTTTCCACATCCGATTTTGGCTACATCATGGAAAACGGCCGGGTAGTGTTAGATGGCCCCTCCCCTAAACTAAAGGAAAATGAGGATATTAAGGAATTTTATCTCGGGCTGAGCCAGGTAGGAAAACGAAAAAGTTTCCGTGAAGTAAAACACTACCGCAGAAGAAAGAGATGGCTGTCCTGATGGCCATGAGGAGGTAAAAAATGAAGGCGATTCTAAAAGGCCTGATATTACTGTTAGCTCTATTTTTCTTCATCCAATTCCCTTTAGCCTGCTCACCCAAAAAAATGAGTACGGAGCTTCCGAAACCTTATAAGTCCTACCTCACCAACGTCAACCCGGATTTCATGGTGAAACCGGACAAAGCCTATCAATGGCACCGATATAAGGATAAAGGAGGTCCTACCCATTCAGGAGATGGTTCCTGGCAAAGATTCATGACATTTTTGGAAAAGGAAATGAAAAAATACGGTGTGGTTGATATCACCAAAAATAAGTGGACTTATGATCGCTGGTATACCTCGGAGTGGCCGGAGGATAAAAATTGGACGCTCATCTCTAACGGGACTCCGGTCAAAGTCGCTCACTACGGCGCTTATTCAGGGTCTACGGAGCCTAATGGCATTTCAGCAGAGCTGATCTATTACAACCCTGCTTCGCCCCCTTCATCCATCAAGGGGAAAATTGTGGTCTTTACCACTGCGCCTCATCCCAATCCTCCATTAGATAAGGGATATCAAACATGGTTCACCATCAATGATTACGAATATATCTCCGGCCCTGAACATTTTCCTCCCATGCATACAAAGGTCCCTGTCAATGAAACTGTCAGCTTCGATATCTGGTGGCAACTCCGCCAGACCATCAGGATCATTGATACATTAAAGAAAGGCCAGGCGGCCGGAGGGATCATCGTTTTCGATGGTTCTTATGACCGGATTGCCGGGTTGTATACCTTCCCTGTGCCGGTCCTCTATCAGGCACCAACCCTCTTCCTTGACCGGGTCGCAGGCAAGAAGGTACTGGAAGATGCCAAGAACGGAAAAAAGGCAACCTTGAAATTGCTGGCGAAGATGGAGAAGACCGAGACCTATCAACTGATCGGATACTTGCCTGGGAAAAATTATGGCAAACCATCTGATGAAAAGATTGTTCTGACGACTCACACCGATGGACCTGGTATCTCACAAGATAACGGAGCCTTTGGAATTTTAGGGATTGTGGCCTATTTCTCCAACATTCCCCAGGCAGAAAGACCAAGAACCTTGATGATCTTCCTCGATAATCGGCACTACATGCCGGGGATGGAGCAAGGGTTTGAAAAGGAAGACTGGTTTAAAAAATATCCGGAATCGAAAAAGTCAATTGTCGCCCTCATTGGAACAGAACATCTGGGTCAGGTTGAATATAAGGAGGAAGGAAATTCATTCCTGCCCACAGGAAAAGTTGAACCTTCCTTCCTGTGGACCCGGAATAACCCATCACTCATCAACATGGCGATTAAAGCGGTCAAAGAGAATAAATGGCCTAGGGTCATGGTTCAGTGTGTCGAGAAACCGGGGATTCACGGAAAGCAGCAAGGCGTATGGTATGGGATGGGAAAAATTGCCCTGGACTGGAACATTCCTGGGTTTGCCACCATGGGAAGCCAGGGAGCTTATTGGGCGACTACTGCCCGCATCAATAAATTTGATAAGAACCTCTTTTATACTCAAGTGGCGACAATGGTCCAACTCACAGGCGAGTTGATGCAGGCCGATCTTCGTTAAACCGGTTCCAAAATAATTGTGATCTTGCCGTCGGGGAGGGTGAAGGGTGAGGCCTTCATCCTCATTCCCACCTTAATTTTCTTGACTTCCATTTTAGGAATCCAGCCCATGACAGGCAACCCCTTCTCCGCCTCGATGATGCCAATAGGACAGGGTTCGAACTGGATGCTTGAAAACGGCATGAGTGGCTGACGGACTGCAAAATGTTCCGGTGGAACGTGGATCTTCGTAAAGGTCAATAGTTTCCCTTCTGCCTTAAGTTCCTTCCACTCCATATTGCTTTCCATGCAGGATGGGCAGTCCGCCTGAGGAGGATAGTACTGTTTTCCGCACTTCTTACAGAGTGTGGACATGATTTTTCCCCCTGCCAAATCATCCGCAAACCGATTCACTTTTGTCTGGCTAATAAAAAGAGAAAAGTTCTTGAATTCCATCCTATTGCCTCCTGAAGATATGAATGAACGACACCTGCCCGGATCCGCCCACATTATGGGTCAAACCAATCTCTGGATCTTTTACCTGCCTTGGCCCGGCTTCCCCTCTTAACTGTTTTGTAACTTCAATGGCCATGGAGACGCCTGTGGCTCCAAGAGGATGGCCTTTTGACTTCAACCCTCCATCGACATTAACCGGGATCCGACCTCCGACATAGGTCTCCTTGGCTTCAATCAATTTTCCACCTTCTCCCTTCTCGCAGAATCCGAGGTCTTCGTAAGCCACAATCTCGGCAATCGTAAAACAGTCGTGCACCGTGGCAATGTCTATATCCGACGGCCCTACCCCTGCCATTTTGTAAGCAGTTTTGGCAGCCTCGCGGGTCGCATGAAGTGACGTTAATGATTTCCTGTCGCCCAGTCTCATTGAATCCGTACCGCATCCTAAACCAGCCACCCATACCGGTTTCTTTGAGATCGCTTTCGCTTTTTCTTCGGAGGCGAGGATAATGGCTGCGGCTCCATCCGTGATCAAACTGCAATCATAAAGTTTGAGAGGATAGGCGACCGTAAAGGAGGTGACGGCCTTTTCGAGCGTAATCTCTTTCTGCATCTGGGCATAGGGGTTAAGGCTGCCATAATAGTGATTCTTAACGGCCACCCTGGCGAGCTGTTCTTCCGTTGTTCCGTGCTCGGCCATATGGGCATTGGCGATCATGGCATAGTAGCCCGGAAAAGTCGTTCCAAAAGGATATTCCCATATCGCATCGCCTGCACGGCCCATGATCTCTGTTGCAGTACTGGTTGGGACCTCTGTCATCTTCTCAACCCCAACAACCAGAACAATATCAGCCAGGCCAGAGGCAATGCTCATCCACCCTGTTCGCAAAGCAGCGCTTCCAGTGGCGCACGCCGCTTCAACCCGGTAGTTGGATTTTGGGTAGCAGCCAATGTAATCATGGACCTGGGCAGAAGGCTGAATGCCAAAGGAGAATTCGTCTCCTGCCACACCCGTCACCATGCTGTCCACTTCCTTGAGCGGGATGCCTGCATCGTCCACACACGCCTTGACCGCTTCAAAGACAAGTTCCCGGAGCGAGGCATCCGACCTCACCCCGAATTTTCCATGTCCGATTCCCACAACTGCCACCTTTTTCATAAGTTCTCCTACTTTTTGGGTATCAACTCAGCTTTTTTATTAAGAGCGCACCTGAAAACCCCGTCCTGTGGACGGGGATGAAAGGTGTGTCTGCTGAAAGCAGAAAAAAGCAAACCAGATGCTGAAACAAGTTCAGCATGACATTACGGTTCGGTTCTGGTCTGCTTGTCATCCCGAACTTGTTTCGGGATCTCAGCTTTGGGTTTAGAGGATTTAGGTTTTAAAGCCCCGCCTTGTAGGCGGGGTTCTTTACTTGTTTTATAAAATCCCTCCCAACCTCCCTTTGCCAAAGGGAGGCTTAAAACATCCCCCTTTTGACAAAGGGGGATACAGGGGGATTAGATTATTTTAAAAACGCTAACTCATCACTTCCCGTACAATTCTTTCACCTTCGGTCGGTCAATGGAGCCATCCTGCTTTTTGGGAAGTCCATCAACAAATTGAACATACCCAGGTTTTTTATAGCGCGCGATCTTCCCAGCTACGAAATCGATCAGCTCTTTCTCCGACAGTTTTGCGTTCGGCTTTAAAACGCAGACCGCTTTAATCCCTTCGCCGAATTTCGGGTCGGGAACCCCAATCACCGAGACTTCCTGAACCGAGGTGTGTTCGAGGATCACCTTTTCCACCTCCACAGGATAGACATTTTCACCTCCGGGCTTGATCAACTCTTTCTCCGCCTTTCTACCTGCAAACCAGAGATAACCCTCTTCGTCAAGACGTCCCGAGTCACCCGTGTGATGCCATCCCTCCCGAAAGGTGTGCTTGCTCAATTCCTCTTCGCCCCAGTATCCAAGAAAGACCAGCGGACCCTGAACCAGGATCTCCCCCACCTTTCCCGTTTCGACCTCTTTATCAAATTCATCTACAATCTTGATATTGACCAGTGGACCCGGCTTTCCGGCACACCCTGCCTTTTCTCGATTCGAACAGACGCTTGTCAATCCCATGGTCTCGGTCTGGCCATAAACAAGCCAGTACTGGCCGACGCCAAGACTTTCAAATCTTTTAATGGTCTCCTGCATATCGATCCCTAATACATTTTTCAACGAGATGAGAGTGCACTCACCTTTTGCCTGTTCATCAAGTATCTGGAGGAGGATTGGGGGAAACTCGCCGATCAGGGAAATCTTCTCCTGATCGATCATCTTTCCCGCCAATTTCGGATCAAATTTCGAAATCATCACATTTCTTCCGCCGACATGCATCATCACTAAGGCTCCGAACATGCCTGCAATGTGAAACAAAGGAAGAATATTGAGATAGGAATCTTCACTGGTGAGCCCCATGAGGGCGATATTCTGAATGGTGCAAAAAACAAGGTTGTGATGGCTGATCATGGCTCCACGCGGCTTTCCTTGAACGGCGGCCGTGTGCATGATGATAAAAGGATCGTCACCCTCAATTTCGACCGGGGCAACCGGTTCCCCCTTCAGGAGAGAACTGAAAGGAGTATAATTCTCCCCTCCTGTTCCAAAAGTCACAAATGTCTTCAAAAAAGTTGAGGACGGGCGAAGGTCGGAAATCACCTTCTCAAAATCGGGGTCGACGACAATCATGGCTGGTTCAGTATTCGTAAGATTATATCCGATTTCTTCAGGCGAGAGCCTGAAGTTGATCGGAACCATGATGGCCCCTGTAGCTGCAATACCCCCTAACAGAGGAAAAAATTGTGGGTCGTTTTTTGCCAGGACAGCGATCCGATCACCTTTGCGAATCCCCTTCCCCTTTAACCAACCTGCCACCCGGTTGGCCCGATCAAACAATTCTCCAAAAGTCACTTTCTCATTCTCGGATTGGATGGCCACTCTTTGCTTGAAGAGTGTCGCATTCCTCTTGTAGATGTCGTAAACTGTAAAACTTCGTACCTTCATGTTTTTATCCCTCCTCATTCAGATACTTTCCTGCGTTCTTCTTCTCTAAGTTCTCGTCGTAAATACTTCCCAACCTTTGACTTGGGCAACATATCTCGAAATTCGATATACTGAGGCACTTTGTATGGAGCCAGCCTCTCCTTACACCACTTGGTGAGTTCAAAACCACTGATCCCTTTAATGTCTTCCTTGAGCACGACAAAGGCCTTGATGCGCTCTCCCACTTTCTCGTCCGCAATGCCCACCACGCTGGCGGCAATGACTGCAGGATGTTCCTGGAGCACTCTTTCAACCTCAGCGGCTGCGATCCGGTACCCCTTATGCTTGATCAAGTCCACAGACCGATCGCGAAAGTAGAGCCAGTTGTTCTGGTCGACCTCCACAACGTCCTTTGTGCGGTACCATATCTCTCCATCGATATTGATGAAGCATTTTTCAGTCTCTTCAGGTTTATTCCAGTACCCCTTAACTGCATAGGGCGAGGTAGCCAGAAGCTCTCCGGGCTCGCCTGCGGGGACGGGCTCCAGGGTATCCGGGTCTACCAATCGAAATTTACTCCCGGGTGAAATTTTCCCTGCTGCACCCTCCGGAGGCATTCCGTCCCTCGAATAACTGAGAGAAATAGCTGCACAGAGCTCAGTGGCACCATAACCCTGATAAAGGGGAATTTTAAATTTTTGATACCACCGATTTGCAACCTCTGTGGGAAGGACATCACCCCCTGTGCCGCAGTACCTGAGGGAGCTGAGGTCATAGTATTCCAACCGGTCATGTTCAAGAATCATTCGATACATTGCTGGAACGGCAAACATGCGTGTTGCCTTATAACGTTGAATATGGTCGAACATCGCATCGAGGACCACCCGAGGCATAATGATAAGAGGTTCCCCGGTGATCAGCAGCGGCGTCAGGCCATCCATCTGGCCAATGACATGATAGAGAGGCGCGGATAGCAGGGTTATCCCCTTCCCTGAAGGCACGATGTATTCAGACGCCTTGGCCCATTCATCTACTCTGTACAGAAAAAGTCCAGCAGACAGAGGCACTCCTTTTGGAAATCCAGTGGTCCCACCGGTGTAGAGCATCACCGCCGTGTCTTCGGGTTTTCCCTTGAAAGCAGGAAGGGAATCAGGAGTACCCGCATTCATCACATCTCGAAAAGAGGCGAACTCTCTGCCTTTTGGGATTTTTCCGATCGGGATTCTGCCAAAACCCATCCCGAAATATTTCTTCCATGCGGGAATAAGATCCGTCATGTTCGTATAAATGACTTTCCGGATGGGGGATTCGTTGAGGATATCAATGACATAACTAAGATTGGTGTCCATGCATAAGATGATCTCCGCTCCCACATCATTCGCCATATATTGGATGTCATAGGCCGTATACACAGGAGCAACCATCACGGGAATGGCTTCGAGGCGCTGGAGGGCGAGCCAGGCAATGAGGGTTTGAGGCAGATTATAAAGATAGACAATGACTTTTTCTCCCTTTCCCACCCCTGATTCAAAGAGGCCGGCGGCCAATCGCAACACCATGGAATGAAGTTCAGAAAAAGTATACTTCTCTCCGAGGAAGATCATGGCCGTCTGATCGGGCGACCGCTTCACCACCTCTTTAAAAGATCCGTAAGTTGTATCAGCCCCTAAACCAACCATCCACTGCCTCCAGCTATACTCCCATGAAGGAAGATCTCACCTCCGGGTTTTCCCTCAACTCCTGACCGGTTCCCTGAAGGGTGAGCATTCCATTCTCAATGATATATCCTCGATCCACAATGGGCAGAAGCGGCCTGGCAAATTGTTCCGCCACCAGAACCGTTATCCCTTCCTTGTGAATCTGTTTGATGGCTTGAATCAGACTGTTCTGCATCGCAGGGCTTAGCCCTAATAGAGGCTCATCCAGAAGCAGCAATTTGGGTTTGGTCATCAAAGCCATCCCGATGGATAGCATTTGCTGCTCACCGCCGCTGCAGAACCCAGCCCTCCTATTCTTGAGCTTTACAAGGGGGGGAAAAATATTATAGACAAATTCGTAGGTCTTCTCGATCTCTCGATCTCTTCGCAAATAGGTGCTGATCCTCAGATTTTCCTCGATATCACTGTCAGGAAAGATGGGATGCCTCTCCCTGCTCAGGGCAATCCCTTTTCGTATTCGAACGCTCGGTTTGGCGGAAAGAATCTCTTCCCCTTCAAAAAAAACTTCACCCAGAATGGTGATCCTCTCTCCTCCTTTACGTTCCTCCTTCAACTTCATATCGATGATCAGACCCGAAATCGTATTCATCAAGGTCGTCTTGCCAGCGCTGTTCGATCCCAGCGCGCTAACGATCTCTCCCCGAAAGACTTCGAGACTCAGGTCATTCAATGCCAGAGCATTCTCGAAAAAGACCATCAAGTTTTTTACTTCCAGCATCTTCTCCATATTTCAAATTAAAAAACCGTGACCGTGTCGGTTATCCGTGTCCGTTTTTAATTTATATTTATGCTTTCCGATATTACAAAATTTTAATCAGTATCTCCGAACTCTGAACTCATAACTCCGAACTGCTTTTCACCCTTCCACTTCAGTTCCTAAATAAGCCTTCTGAACTTCTTCATGGGCCATGGCTTCTTTGGGTGTACCATCTGCAATCTTCTGCCCGAAATTGAGGACAATCACACGATTAGCCACACGGAAGAGTTCCTTGAGGCGGTGTTCGGCCATCACGATGGTCAATCCTTCTCTGTTAAACTTCTCAATCATGGGAAGTGTGGCTGCAACCTCAGACATCGCCATCCCAGAGAAAAGTTCGTCCAGGATCAAGAGATTCGGACGAAGCGCCATACAACGAGCCAAATCAAGCCGTTTTAAATATCCATGAGGAAGGCTTCCTGCAGCCTTATACGGAACTGCAGAATCACGCTCAAACCCCAGGTCATCCAACAGGTCGATTGCTACATCATCCCTTTCTCCATACTTTCCGCCTCCAAGTTTCTTCACCCTTGGAGAGTAAAGCGGGACAATGAGGTTCTTAAATGCGGGAAGTTTATGAAAGGCCCTCACCATCTGGAAACTTCGTGAAACGCCGAGGCATGCAATCTGATAGGGTGGTTTACCTGTGATGTCTGTCTCGTTGAAGACGACCTTCCCTGAGGTAGGTTTTACAAAGCCGGTGATCAGATTGATGAGGGTGGTCTTGCCTGACCCATTGGGACCGATGATTCCTAAAAATTCCCCTTTTTTTAGAGAAAAATTGACGTTATCCACCGCAATGACACCGCCAAAGCGTTTCGTTAAGTTTTCAACCTTTAAGACCACTTCTTCCTGCATCTATATCCTCACATCTCTCTCAAACTGATGATATTTTCTCTCCATGTAATGAAAGATCCCTTCAGGCAGGATTGCCAGGGCGCCGATTAAAATGATGCCATAGAGCGCCATTCTTAACCCTCCAAGGGCGCGAAGTGCTTCAGAGAGCGGAACCAGGATGAAGGTCCCGATGACGGAACCCGCAAAACTGCCCGGTCCTCCCAATACTGCTCCGGTCAGGGGAAGAATCGTATTGTCGAGCGCAAAAGCGGACCGTCCGACAAACTGATAGTAATGGGTCATGAGCGCTCCGGCAAAACAGCCCACGGCGCTGGCAATAAAGATCGCCTGAGCTTTATACCAGTAGATATTGATTCCACCAGCCATCACCACCCGGTCATCCTCCCTGATCCCTCTCAAAACCAGTCCAAAATCCTCTGTGATCAATTTTCGAAATCCAAAGAGGATACCCACGACCGCAATGAGAGCGATATAGACCGCCATCCAGTGATTAGGAAATGGAGAGAGCGAAAGCAATCCATGGGTTCCACCGAGAATTTCGAGCGTCTCGATGAGGTGGTCAAATAAGAGAGGAAGGATCAGGGTGACCATGGAGAAATAGACTCCCCTCAGCCTTAACACCGGGACCAGGAGGAGTGTGCAGATAAGGGCGCCTCCAAACGTAGCCAGAGGAATAGTTAAGAAGATAGGCCACTTGTAATAGAAATTAAACCCCCCTGAGACATAGGATCCAACCCCGAAGAAGAGCGCCTGCCCGAGAGAGATCAAGCCTACAGAAGCCATGAAATCCCAGCTCAATGCAAGGAGAGCGAAAATACAGGCATAGAATACGACCTTCCCCCAGTAACTGCTTCCCAGAAAAAGTGGAAGGCATAAGAGTAGCGCAATGGGTAAAAAGCGGGGGAGAATGAGATAGAGCATGTCCCGGTAGGAGGAGAGAGCGAAAATTGTGTCGCTTCGGGCCTTGATGCCCCGGTCGATCCTCTCTCTTCGCATCTTCGCGGCTTCTGCCATACTAAACTCTCTCTTCAAGCTCCTTATATTTGCCAAATATGCCCGAGGGTTTCACAGCCAGAATGATGACAATGGCAGCGAGCGTGACGATCGTCTGCCATTGGGCCTTGAAGAATGTAGCAACAATAATCTGGCCGAAACCTAAAATAATACTTGCGATTACAATCCCCGGAACGCTTTCCAGTCCTCCCACAATGCCAACAGCAAGGGCATAGATGAGGATATCATATCCCATCTGCGTATCGATCGATCCAAGGGGTAGGATGGCCAAACCTGCCACCACTGCCAGGGCAGACCCGAAAGCCAGACTGAGGGCAGCAGTCCAATCCGAATCGATGCCCAGGGAGATCGCGGTCCTTTCATTCTGGGCAATGGCTCTGAATGAGAGCCCTACTTTGGTCCGATGGGTGAAGAGATATAAAAATACAATGAGGGCAATTCCAATCCCGACCAGGAAGATGCGCTGGTAATCGAGCCAGATCTTCCCAATGGGTACACTTCCCTTAATAAACTCTGGAAGAACATAGGTGAACCCTGAAAAGCCCAAATACCTCAGCACTTCGATGATGACAATGGCCGCAGCCAGTGTTGCAATGACCTCATTGATCGCAAGCCCTCTCAGCCTGAGCATCAATCCCCAGTAGAGAATGAAGCCGAGCAGGCCTACGACAATGATAGAAAGAATGGCCGAAAAGAGAAAAGGAATGCCTAATTGATTGATAAAGATCCATGTTAAAATGCCGCCCAGAATATAGAAGGCTCCATGAGCGAAGTTTGGCACTCCGCTGATCCCAAAGGTAAGGCTGAATCCAATGGCCATCAGCGCCAGGGTAACACTATTTGTAATGCCATAGATCAGAATCTCCATAGTTTTTTAAGCAAATAGGCTTCAGTCTACGCGATATGAGTAAGGGCCCAAGGGTTCGAGGGTTCGTATCAATTTAGTTTTTTGAAAAGAAGTTTTTTTATAGGTCAATGGATCAAAAAAATCATCACAAAATCCCCCTTAATCCCCCTTTGCCCCTACTTTCTACGGGGATAAAAAGACCAAAGGGTGAAGTGTTTTACCTCCCTTTAGCAAAGGGAGGTGGGGAGGGATTTTAAGAAGTTTTTCAAACAGCTAAAGTGTCACAAGGGTTCAAGTTTTCTTGAAACTGGCTTCCGAAAATCTTCTTGTTTTACTTGAACCCTTGACCTCTGGAACCCTCGAATCCTTTGAATTTATTACTTCATCCAGGGAGCCAGTTCGATCTTGGCTTCGGCTACAATATCTGGATAAACCGGAATCATCTTACCCGCTCTCCACTGATAGGAGACGATGATGGAAGATTCCTTCGGGTTTCCGTCGAATATCTGGTTATGCGTGCTCTTGTCAAACTTAATGCGTCCTGAAATGCCCATCATGTCTGTCGCTTCGACCACGCTTGCAAATTTATCGGGATTCTTAGAAGGGACAAATCCGGCACGTTCAATGGCATCCTTCAAAATATAGACTGCATCGTATGCGGAAGAAACGACGCGCGGATCATCCATGGCAGGGTATTTTCTATCCTGCCACTTTTTATGAAAATAAGCTGACTGGGGCAATGCCTTCACAGGGGCGGCTGTTCCACCTGGAAAGGGCATCACAATGACGTAGTCCAGGTCTTCCCCGTAAGTCGTCCACGCCTTCGGAGAGGTGACCACGGCAAAGTCGAGGAACAGCATGGTGGGTATCCTCATTGATTTCCACTGTTTGAAACAAACTGGAAGGGTAGGCATATCGCCAACCACATAGAGCATTTGAGCCCCGGCTGATCTCGCTTTGCTCAGAACCGGTGAAAAGTCATTCGTGCCCACGGCTACCGGTTCATAACCTACCGTCTTCCAACCGAATCCCTCCAATCTTCCCTTGGTCGCATCGGCTGCGCCTCTCGCCCATAGTGTATCCTGAGCGATGATGAATAGTTTGTCATGGCCGAACTGTTTTCTTACGGCGTCTATCGTCATACCTGATGTTGTGCCCACATAAGTGGAGTTGGTAGTTGCCCTAAACCAGTATTTGTATTTTTCAGGATCCCCTTTAAAGATATTTATTAGTACGGGTGTCTGGGCAATCGTCTGCAATGTAATCATTTTATATTTGGCGATGAGATCCATCGTTGCCACCATAGCTTCCGAGCGAAAAGGGGCCACAATAAGGGCGTCGGGTTTCTCCTCGGTAATCATCTTGTCCACAGCCATGAGGGCGGATTGAACGGGTGTTCCCGGCTCGCCGCAGCGCGTATCTGCGGTGACCAATTTTAATGGACGCTTCACCTTTTCATCCTTCACCATGATTCCGCCTGTCGAATTGATCTCATCAATGGCCATTTCTACAGCAATTCTCCCCGATTTCACAAGGGGCTGAAAAAAAGAAGATGGCAACCCTAAAACAATGGGTTTGGCCTGAGCATAAACAATGGAAGATAGACCAATGACAAAAAAGCTTGATAAAAATAGGATACAAAAACCCCTTAAAAACATCTTGTTTTTCATTCTACCACCTCCTGTTGGAAATTGGTTTAAAAATGGACGACCTCGCTCTTGTTTTTTTCACACCTCCTCTCCATCGGAATGGTGAAGCATTTATTACCAATTTAAACAATCGTTGTCAATATTATTTATATTCAAAAAAACCTTTTCCGGTTTTCCTTCCCAAAAGGCCGGCACGAACCATCTTTCGGAGAAGCGGACAAGGACGATATTTCGAATCTCCAAATTCCTTATAGAGATTCTCCTGAACCATGAGGAGCGTATCTAATCCGATAAGATCGGCCAGAGCTAAAGGGCCCATCGGGTGATTCACCCCGAGGACCATCGCCTGATCAATATCCTCTGCGGAGGCAATTCCCTCCTGAAAGACAAAGATCGCCTCGTTGATCATGGGAACAAAGATCCGATTGACGACAAACCCGGGCGCCTCATTGACCAGGACAGCCGTCTTACCCAATTTTTGTGATAGGGCTTTGATCGTCTGGAAGGTTTCCTCGGAGGTGGACTGGCCTTTGATGATCTCAACCAGTTTCATCGCCGGGACAGGGTTGAAAAAATGCATCCCGATCACTTTGTCAGGTTTCTGAGTGACAGAAGCGATTTCTGTAATGGAAAGCCCGGATGTATTGGAGGCCAGGATGGTCTCTTTTGCACAGAGTTGATCCAATTCCTTATAGACCTCCTTCTTTAGTCCCATGTTCTCAATGACTGCCTCGATCACCACATCTGCCCCTTTCACCGCTTCAACGAGGTCCACTGTCCCGTTCACCTTGGATAAAAGCGCCCCGGCCTGTTCTTTTGTCATCTTCCCCTTGCTGACGGCTCTATCATAATTCTTTTTAATGATGTTGAGACCCCCCTGAACAAAACGGGCTTCGATATCCCTCATCGAAACCTCAAAGCCAGCTTCCACGCAGACCTGGGTGATCCCTGCCCCCATCAAACCCGCACCTAACACACAAATTTTTTTGATCTCCATCGTTTCTTCCCCCCTTTGTATTGTCAAAATGACTGATTGAACCGGAGAAACTTTATCAATAGAAGAGCTGTCTTGTCAAGAAATATTGACCCATTCGATGATGAACTCCTGGTCTAAGCTCGGCCCAAAGACAAGCTCCATCCCTTCGCATGAAGAAAGAGTGCCACTCAGGGTCAACCCTGAGCAAACCTCAACCTTCGTTTGGACAAGCCCACCGTCCCGAATAAGGTGGAGGGACATGCTGGGACGTCGAAGGGTTGACTTAGGGTAAGGCATCGGACAGATTAAGGATAACACACTTCAAGAAAGGAGATTTAGATGAGTGATTATTTCTATTCCCTTGATGCCCGGAAGTATTACAAAGACCTTGAAGAAGCCCAGGGAAACATGTTCCAAGCCTTCAGAAATTTCAACAGTGAGATATTCGAGAAGGAGAGCGTCCTTTCCAGAAAAGTGAAGGAACTCATCGCCATTGGCGTCGCTCACACGACTCAATGCCCTTATTGCATTGAGGGCCATGTTAAGGCGGCTAAGAAAGCAGGGGCTACGGATCAGGAGATTGCAGAGGCTGTTTTTGTCACGATGGCTTTAAGGGCAGGAGGCGCCCTTGCTCATTCGACCATCGCTATGCATGTGTCTAAAGAATTGGAAGGGGCTGAAAAGGCCAAATAGATTAGGAGAGGTCTCTGTAAGTAAAGAATCCCTGCCCTGTGGGCGGGGTTTCAAAACCTAGGTTCCTAAACCAAAAAACCGAGATCCCGAAACAAGTTCGGGATGACAAAAAGACAGGAATCGAACCCTCATGTCATGCTGAACTTGGTTCAGCATCTGGTTTGCTTTTTTCTGCTTTTAGCAGAGGCATCTTTTATCCCTGTCGTCAGGACGGGGTTTTCAGATGTGTTTTTAATAAAGAATCCCTGCATAACCCACAAAGCTATCGTCAGGCATGATATCGAAACTGGTATAATAATCGATGAGAATCCCCTTTTCTGCCCCTAAGATCTTGCAAGTAGCCATTGCGGAAGCAGCCGCACCTGCACTGCAGGCGCTCTCGTTCTCTCCTGCATGACTGATCAACCCTTTTGCGTCCATCTTTAAAGCAAAATCGATGAAACCCCTGTCATTCTCATTTTTCACCCATTTCAGGGCAGAAGGGCCGGTCCCTTTTTTGACGTGTCCATAATTGGGGCCATAATGGGTGAGATCGGTTGAGCCAATGGCAAGAATCGCCATTCCTTTCTCATTGGCAAGCTTGGCCACCTCCTCCCCCAATGTTGCAGCCTTCAGAGAAGAAGGCGACCGGATGGCAAGGAGTTTCGCATGGGGAAAGAAGTATTTGATCATAGGAAGTTGAATCTCAATCGTATTGTCCCCACTGGCCGGGCTTTCTGACTTCACCTCGATTCTCTTCATCAAACTTTTAGCAAACTCCGAATCGATTTCCATATCTCCGAACGGAGTCTCCCAGGAGCTCTCCATCACCATCCTCGGGGGACCTTCAGGGCCGAGATGGCCACCGTAGAGAACGATCATGTCAGCTTTTCCCATTGACTTCAGGAGATGAAAAACTCGTGCCGCAAGTTTTCCGGAAAAGTACCAGCCTGCGTGAGGAACAATTCCTCCCCGCACTGTCTTTAAGGAGACCGAGGGAGACCATCTCTCCAGAAAGGATTCGATCCCCCTCTGGCATTCCCTCTTATCTACTGGGTACCATCCCCGAGGCAGGGTTCTCTTTCGTGTGCTCATGGCTAATACCTCATTCTAAAAGACGTGACCGTGCCCGTGTCACGTGTCGGTTTGTTCTTTTTTAACTCCGAACTCCGAACTCATCACTCCGAACTAAATTCTTTCAAGAGCGGCCATTCCCATCAGCTTGAGTATGTTCCCCATCACGATTTGGAATGCCTTCACCAGGGAAAGCCTGAAGGTGCGTAAGTGATTGTCCTGAAGGTGGATGAATGGGGTCTGGGTTTCTGCTCCTGGATCAGGATGCTCGTAGAAATTTGTAAAGGATGTGGCGAGATCAAAAGCATATTCGGTCAACTGGGACATCCTGAGGTTCTTTCCAGCTTTGACGACTACCGAATTGAATTTCGAAAGAACCTCCATCAGATCCCTCTCCGTCTCAGTCAACTTGGCAGGAACAACCTCTTTTTCCCAGACAAACTCAATCTTTCTCTCTTCAGCCTTCCTCAAGATACTGCAGGCCCGTGCATGGGCATATTCGAGATAGACCCCTGTATCTCCAGTGGTCTTGAGGGCTTCATCGAAATCGAAGATGATCTGACTCTCCAGCGTAAATTTGAGAAGGTAATATCGTATGGCTGCTGTGGCCAGTGCGCTGGCAACACTCTCTTCGATGGGATGGTCCGCTTTCTCCACCACCTTCTTCTTCACCATCTCAATAAAATCCATTGCCTTCACGCCTGTCCCCGAACGGCCTGACATGGCGACCGATCTTTTCTCCTCAGTCTCTTCTGCCCCTAAAATACGGGCAGCCTGCAAAGAAAGATTGACTACTTCGTAGGCTAAATGGATCGACTGCTCTGCCTCCTTTTCGAATCCCATCTGACGGAGGCATTCGATCACTACCTTCTGTGGATAACTCTGCCTGACATCAATGACATTGATTACCCTGTTCGCATGTCCAAACTGATGGTGTAGAAGATCGCATGGCTCCCCATCTCTGTCCGTTGTCCAGAGCACCCTTCCATCGGACTGCAGGCCCCAGCTGGCATATAGAAAATCTTTTTCAAGAAGACCAAACTTCCAGAGCTGATAAGCGATATCCTTACCTGTATAGGTGACGCTTCCATTGGAGCGGATCAATATCTTATCTAAACTTTTAGCTCCATCGCTTGTCTCAACAATGCCGCCAAATGGCACGACCCAGCACCCTACATTCGGTCCTTCTGTTTCTAATCGAAGCGCTCCCCTCTTCTTAAGGAGTTCAAAGGTCTCCTGCCAGAAACCCTGGCGAATGATATCCGACTCCCAGTTGAGAAGCTCATAATAGATGTTCAGTGCCCCCACTGTTCCAAGATGGGCCTGAACAATCCTCTTTGATAACTCCTTGGCAAACGGGGCGACCGGATGTTCCCCTTTTTCGATTTGATGAAGAACCTCCTCCCTTTTTTCTTGAAGAGAAGGATTATTTTCAACCTCACCTTCAAATCGGGCATATAGGTCCCAGCAAAAATAGTCCAGAGGCTGATCTTCAGGAACCTTCGCCCAGATGGGCCTTAAATCGCCAGAACCTTCGTTAAAGAAAGGGGGATCGAGATAGAGAAAAGCAGTCACCACATCGACCACCTGAACGCCTGTATCATCAATATAATTGCAAACTTCCGTAGGAAAACCTAACCATTGATGGACCCTTGCCACCGTATCCCCGAGGACCGAATTCCGGAGATGGCCAATATGCATGGCTTTGTTTGGATTGACGCTTGTATGTTCAATAAAAACTTTCTCGCTCTCAGGTGATAATGGTTTGCCGAAGGATTCCCTTCGTTCAAAAACCTCAGAAACCAATTCCCTGGCCAGGTAAGGCCAATCGATTTTAAAATTAACATAACCAGGAGGAGTCAGGGTGACTTCCTGAATATAGGGTGGGAGATTTGTCTCCAATTTCTTAACCACTTCTTTTGCAATCTCAAGCGGCGGACGCCGTTTCACCTTGGCAAGCGAGAGACAGATGGCGCTCGAAAGATCGCCCATCTCTCTCTTTGGAGGAACATTGAGGGGAATGTCTTCTGTCTCCAAAATCTCTTTTAATAATTCTGCTATTCCTTCACGGATCATTCTTTACCTTTGCCTTCCGTTTTGTTCCAATTATGATGAAGATAGGGAGGAAAAGTCAACCCTTCATAAAATTGACAGCCTAAAAGGCAAAAGGATATAATCTCGGTCAAATTCTTCACATAATATCTGATATTTCATAGGCCTGTCATCCTGAACTTGTTTCAGGATCTCATAGAGATGGGAAAAATGAGATGCTGAACTAAATTCAGCATGACACTGTTCATTCTCAAATGTTAGAGGCAAATTCTCACATTTCCATGTGTGAGAATCTAAAAAAGGGGGGTTCAACATGGAAAGCACCGTGAAGAAATATGCCAATCGGATTGAAATGAACCGGGTAAATCCGCATATTCGTTACAATGGAAAGAAAAGCGGACTCATTCTGGACCCGTTAAGAGATGAGGTTCCTCTCCAGATCTTAGGATTCGGGATTTATCAGCTCAAATCCGATTTCGTCACAAAAAAGACGAAAGAGAAGGAGATGGTCCTTGTTCCTCAGGATGGAAGGTTTGAGATAGAAGTCAATGGAAAGATATTTTCCGGTGAGAGAAAAGGCGGCCCCTTCTCCTTTGGGCCTGGCCAATCCAATGCCTCTGCCCTCTATGTACCTTGTAATTCAAGGGTGCAGCTTAGAGGAAAGGGGGAAATCGCTTTTTTCGAAGCCCCTGCCCTCAAAGAAAAGCCTCCCTTCTATCTTTCACCTCAGGAAGCGAAAGTCGTATCCAGAGGAAACTGGATCTGGCGAAGGGATATCACACCCTTGATCAGCCCAAAGGATGCAAGTTCAAATCTGGTTGTTGGAGAAACTTATAGCCCTCCGGGCTTCTGGTCGGGCACTCCACTTCATCAGCACGATAAAGATCAGTTTCAATCAGGTGAATCAGATCATGAAGAGGTCTATTACCACCGGTTCAACTTAAAGAAGAATCCGAGGGACCAATTTGGACCCTACGGAGTTCAAATCCTGATGGATGGAAAGAGAATGAGCAAAGCTTATCTGATCGGAGAGAAAAGCATCTTCGCCATTCCAGGGGGGTGTCATCCAGTCGTTGCCTCTCCTGTTTCCGAGCTTCTCTACTTGTGGGGTCTGGCTGGAAAGGGTGAGGAACTGGCTATGAGGGATATCCCAGAGTTCATCCATCTTAAGTCGTTCGAAGAAATTTTTAAAACTTTGGATGAGGGCCGGAAGAAGGTCCTTCCCAAAGAGGAGGTCGATAGAATGTGCGAACCTTACTCTTTCACAGATGAACAGCAATATCTCTTAATAACTATGCTTAAAGAGAAAGGATACGACGTTGCTTGAATCGAGCCATATACCCGCTCCCGGAGATATTCAAAAATTCTTTCAGGTTTTCAACATTGACCTGCAAAAGGTCTATCTCCCCTCTTTCCGTTTACAGAATGGATTGTATTATGGATTGATTCGAACCGGCGATGGTAAAAAACTGGGGGTCATCGGGGAAAAGGAAGCTCTCCTCAAAGATCCTTTTTCTGGAAAAATACTTAATCACTCACCCTCTCTCAAGCTATGCGATCTCTTCCTTGAAAATACCCTCGTTTTAATGGAACTCTTTCCATTTACCAGGCCGGTTTCGGTGTTGAGTTTCCCGGCTACCATAGGAACCGGAGATCGTCTCGGTCTGGCCACTCCAGGCCATCTCCGCTCAGTCAGGAAATTTAGCGCTCGGCCTGTTCTGGCTCAACAGTCGATTCGCGAGAATAACCAGACCGGTAGAAACTTTAAAGAGGTCATTGCAGATGCGGCCTGGTCTGTCTTCCAGGAAAACTATCAGAATGGCTACGGAGCGGACGGAGACCATCTGAAATCCCTGGATGAGGTGGCACTGGCTCTTGATGCAGGCGTCTCCATGATCACACTGGATCTTTCTGAGAAATTGAATTTCGAAGCTCTTTCCATGCCAAGCGAAGTGATTCAACGAAAATTCAAAGAGGAGATCGATCCTGGCGACGCAACCGTTCTTCTCCATCTCTTTCTGGACAAAGAATTCACATTCAGAGGTTCCAGGGGCGACCTTTCTATCCGTTTTTCAGAGGAAGAGGTGAGGAGAAATGTCCTTCTCTTTGATCAGGCGATTGACTTTTCCGAAGAGGTCTATCAACTGATCATGAAACGGACAAATCAAAAGCCTCTGATCGATTTTGAAATATCCATTGACGAAATCCCCTTCCCCACTCCTCCAGAGACCCATCTCTTTCTGATGATTGTCCTTCGCCATCGAGGGGTACGGATCGACTCGCTCGCTCCCAGGTTCATCGGAGAGTTTCAAAAAGGGATTGACTATCGCGGGGATGTTCAAACCTTCAAAAAACAGTTTTACCACCACGTCCTCATCGCAGGGCATTATGGAAACTATAAACTCTCCATCCATTCGGGAAGCGATAAGTTTTCCATCTTCCCCCACGTTGGAGAGATCGCTGAAGGAAAAGTCCATCTTAAAACAGCAGGGACAAGCTGGCTTGAAGCAGTGCGCCTCATCAGTCTGAAAGATCCTTCTCTCTATCGAGAGATGCATCAAAAAGCTCTCTCCTCATTCGGGGAAGCCACCAAACACTATCATGTGACAACAGACCTCTCCTCAATCCCTTCGATCGGGTCCCTTTCTGACCTTGAACTTCCATGCTTCCTGGACCAGGAAAACTCGAGGCAGCTTCTTCATATCACCTACGGCTTTTTACTGAGGAGTGACCTGAGAGAATGGATGTTTAGCACCCTGATCCAATATGAAGAGGATTACACCTCTCTTTTAGAAAAACATATTGATAAACATTTGAACTCCCTTGGAATAGAAAGGAGAAAGTCAGAATGAAAAAAGGTTCACGCGCAAGCATTGAACAGATCGTTGAATCAAGTCTTCCTCAGCCACTTTCGATTAAAGAAAGACCGCCTCTGCTGGATGATCATGTCAACCATCTCTATTCCCTTGTCCAGTGGGGTCAGACAACCCTGGCTTCCGACCATCTCCTCTTTCCTGAAATCAATGGAAGATTATATGAAACCGTGGGGGGGTTCATCAGAAGATTGAACCTCCTGTTCTTCAACTCCCGACCCGTTCCTGATGAACCGATAGAAACGTTTCAACAAAAAGTTTATCTCAGGCAATACTCCTATGAGTTCATGTTAGAAACGGCGCTCAACTTCTATGGTCTCGAAAGCCGTTGGCTCAACGATAAAGAAAAGGCCGACTCTCTCGACTGCATTCTCAATACCCTTCAGGAATGGGAGAATCGAGAAAGAGTTGAGGGAGGGAGTTCCATTGCAGAGGCCGTGATCTCAAAATGGCTTACAAAGATGAAGAGGGTCCAGAAGGGAAGCAGTATGGCTGCCAAGGCAGCTCTCCGTATCGAAGAGGGAATCGATTTTAAGAAGAACCTCTTCACCCAATTCCTGCTGAAAGCAGAGAAGGAGATCAAAGAGAACGTTTACTACCGTATGGTAAAAGAGGGGTTCTGTAAGTTCGGAAATGACTATGCCATAGGCTTGCGGTGGCTCAGACACTTGGGCTTCGAACAGGTCTCCACCAACCCTGTTCTGGCTGCCAGAGCTTACCAGGATGAGCCTTTCTTGACCACGCTCTTTCTCGATCAGATTAAGCGGCATCCCGATTTTAAGCGCTGGTCTGCCAAACCCTCTCAATACGGAGATGAGATAACGCTTTACGCAACACTGCTTGCCCTCTGGGATAATCTCCATGTCTTTCGTCCCATCTTTTTCAACCTCCGAGAGACCTCCGGAGGCGGTGTCGTCAGTTTTCAACTCAATCCAAATATTGCACACCTCGTTGACGAATCCATCCGGGATGTATTTACAGCCTTCTCCCTTGCCTCAGATAACCTCGACCTCTATGACCAGTATCTACTGGCCGGATATCAAATGGACGGTTGGAAAGGGAGGCCCAATCTCGTCATCAAGGTGGCAGCTACAACCCCTGCCGCAAGAGTCATCACTCGAACGATCAACTCCTTCGGTTTCGGGTCAAATATCACGGTCGATTACAGCGTCAGCCAGGAGGCGACACTCATCCTGGAAGAGATGGATGGAATGGCTGAAGCAGTCAAAAAGGGAATCCAGCCCACACAGCTCTATATGACCAACATGGGTGGGCGCCTTGAGAGCCACCTGAGAGAGGTTAAGCTTGAAGAGTTTTTTAAGGAATTAAAAACAAAAATTGGTGAAAAGAAAGCCATTCAAAAGATTGAAAACCTCTCTGAAACAAACGGAACAAAAGAGAAAGTCTCCGCTGCAAAGGGTTATGAAGAAAAGGTCCTGGCGGCAACACGATTCGCACATGGTCAAAAGACCTTAAACGACCCCATCTTCAACGCTCTGGGAGAAGTTGCCTCTAAAGAGTTGCTTCAGAAGTGGGAAGACGGAATCGGAAAATCAGGGACATTGGTAGCAAGAAGAGTCTGGTCGCTCTTCTTTTCTGATGAGAACCGGAAAAAATGGATCGCTTACTTAATGAATAGAAAAGGAGTAACTCAATCTCAGGCACGTCTCATCATGGACCGCATTCACTACCTTCCTGCCTCTAAAAGGAAACCTTTTGATACCTACTGGACCCTCACCTCCCGTAACCTCGTCCATACTGAATTTCCAGATCACCAGGAGAATGTGAGAAAAATGGCCGAAACTCCACAGTTCGACCTGAAAGGGTTTGAAGAATCTATCTCAGGTTCTTTTTCAAAGGAGGTCCTCGATCTTCTCAATCAGATGGAGGATTTTCGAAAGGCTTACGCGATCAATGCGGAGCTGGCTGAGGTGTTTAAAGAGGCAGGAATTTCAGGGGAGTTTGGTTTTGGAGGTTTGACTCCTTCCGATTGGCCGAAATTCGGCCCCGTTCAAAAGACCCTCTCCGAATTTAAAGGGGCCTATGACGGATTTCAGAAAGAAATGGTTTCGCTAATTAAAAAGGACCGCACCACAAAGAAAAAACCTTAACCGGGACACTTTCCATAACTCCCCCTCCCTCTCAATAATAACCCCACCCATCCTCCCCTTACATTAAGGGGAGGTGAGGAGGGGTTAAGAGGGGGGAAAGCATCTACGCGAAAGCCGGATGAACCAACTTTTATTTCGAAGAATTGAGTTGGATTCTCTGCCCTTTTTCGGCTGAAAGATAGGCAGCATAGACCACTTCCATCGTGTCTTCTGCCAGTTTTAGTCCTGACAAGGGTTCTTTACCCTGACGGATGCTATCAATGAAATCCTCCAGTTCCTGTGGAAAACCCCTCATCCAGTCCTCATCCGGGCTAGCAAAGTTCCATCCTGCCTTCGTCTCGAGTTTTTCTGAAATATACTCGTCTCCGAGGATTTTCGGATCCGGAGCATAGACCTCAACCGCATTGTTTGGGTTAATATTGGCAAAAGCAACCGCATTCGAGAGATAGACCTGCATGTTGTTACGGGTCCCACCCAGAACTCCATCTGAAGAAAAGATGGATGCTTTTGAGTTGTCCTCGAACGTGATGATGAGGGCAGACCAGTCTTCCACATCCTCCCATGTATTGACCAACCATTTCTTTTGTTCCTTTTGAAATGAGGGAATCCGTGTATGCTGTCCAACCTCTGCGGTAATGAATTTTGGGCGAATGGGTTTCCCATCCCTCAACTGTCCTTCAAAATATTTCAGATGAAGAGCAGCGCCAATGGGATGGCAACCTAAGCGAAGCAGAGCTCCACCACCGGAGGTCTTCCATTTTCGTGAATAAGCAGCATGCGATCCAGAATGGCTTTCTTCGGCCCGGATGTCCATGATGGTTCCGCCGGTCACCCTCACAATTCTTTTAATCTTTTCAACGGAAGGCGCATAGACCCAATCCTCAGCATAATTAAAGAGGATACGGTTCTTTTCGATTGCCTTTCTAATCCTGGCGCAACTCTCCATCGCACTTCGAAGCATCACTTCTTTGGATACCCGGAAGCCGATATCTTCACCTTCAACGTCCTCCCCGAAGTATCCGGTCAGAGGTTTCTCGCAGATGATATGTTTTCCTGCCTCCGCCGAAGTGATGATCATCTCCTCATGGAGATTGGTCGGGATGCAGAGATCGATCGCATCGATATCCTTCCTCTCCAGGAGCTTTCGGTAGTCCGTATAGACGGACGGAATGTTGAATGCCTTTGCTGCCATTTGAGCGTTCTTTTCCGTCCTTGAGGCGATCCCCAGAATTTCCATCTTGGAGCCTCTCAGCTTTGAATAGTTGTTTAGATGAAGGTGGGCAGCAAATTGTGAACCTACAATTCCGACTCGAACCTTATCCATGATTCACTCCTCCTTAAATAATTTTTAAAAACTATAGTTGTATAAGAAACTTTATAAAATCCCTCCCGTCCTGGTTTATTCTTGTCAAGTACTTTTTCGGGAGGTATTTATTACAAGTTCTTAGGTATTGCACCTTGCCTAATCCTGGTAATTTGAGGGTCTCAACTGAGCCCTGACCTTGCTAATCGAGGCTAAG
>Ga0194110_10001274_pt1 | contig 32199 bp, 17 predicted proteins | sample TA2Kig1200mmetaG_FD_146192 | JGI IMG/M metagenome (GOLD analysis project Ga0194110, IMG submission 146192) | Freshwater microbial communities from Lake Tanganyika, Tanzania - TA2015032 Kigoma Deep Cast 1200m | ecosystem: Environmental > Aquatic > Freshwater > Lake | place: Tanzania: Lake...
CCCCCGGGCCGAGGTCATGATGTCCTTCCGGCGGGCGCAGGACCACACGTCCATCGCGCAGCTTGTGGGCCGTATGGTGCGAACTCCGCTTGCGCGAAGCATCGAGGGGAACGAATTCCTCAACACCGTGTCGCTCTATCTACCCCACTACGACAAGGCGGGCCTGGACGCCATTGTGAAGAAGCTGAACGATCCCGAGTACGCGCCGCCCAGCGAGATGAGGGACGGCTCGCAGCTCGTGGAGTTGCACAAGGACCCGCGCCAGGCCGCCGCGTTTGAGCTTCTGGCCGAACTTCCCAGTTATTCCGTGGAGCGAGTCCCCAAGTCCACGGACACTAGGCGCTTCATCAAGCTTGCGCGGCAGCTCGCGTTTGACACGATTCACGTCCAGGCGTGGCCCGAGGCGAAAGAGCTGGTCATCAAGACCCTCTTTGACGAGTTGGCGCGCGCCAAGGCCATGCCTCTGTTCAAGCAGCGTTTCCGCAAGAACCAGACCATCGAGGTCCGCGAGGTTCATATTGAGACGGGCGAGTGGAAGCGAGTTGATGACGGGAGGACCATCAAGATCACGGCCACAACGGAGAATATCGAGAGCCTTTTCGGCGAGTGCGGGCGGATGCTTGGCGAGGGGTTGCACCAGGAGTTTGTGAAGAAGCACCCGGAGCACGGCGACCCCGACAAGGCGCGCCTGGAGCTTTACGGCCTGTTGCACGACGACTCGGCGGATTCATCCTGGCAGCGCATCGAGCGGTCGGCCGCGCGGCGGATAGATGAGCTGTGGGCACAGTTCGGACACGCGATCAACGGCTTGCCATCGGGCAGACTCGAGGAATACAGGAAGATCGCTCGTGCTGCGCGAGAGCCGCAGACGGTTCCTGTGACGTTCGAAGACCCGATCATGGTAGACAGAGCGGACCCGCTTTGGCCGCGGCATGTTTACGTTGATGAGAACGGCATGTTCGGGTGGAAGGCGAACGGGTGGGAAGCCGCAGTGCTTAACACGGAGCTCACTGATGAAAGCGTGGTGGCCTGGCTCCGCAATTTCCCGCGGAAGCCGCGCTCGCTGTGCGTCCCTTACGAGATCGGCGGCCAGCACAAGGGCCTCTATCCAGACATGGTCATGTTCCGCCGCGTTGGGGACCGACTCGTCATGGACATCCTTGACCCGCATGACCCGGGGCGAGATGAGTCCGTAGAAAAGGCAAAGGGTCTTGCGGTTTACGCGGAGAAGCACGGGCAGCAGTTCGGCCGCATTGAGTTGATCGTGCTTGACAGCAAGGGCAGCCCCAAGCGGCTGGATGTGAATCTCCCCGGTGTTCGGCGCAGCGTCAAGAGCGTCGAAACCAGCGCCCAACTGAAGGTCTTATTCGGTGTGTGAGCCGGAGGCGCCTCGTCGGTTCCGTTCCCCTTTCGTGTGTTTCGCGGGCGGCTATCCCCTGCTGCCTCGTCCGCCTCTGCGTGAGGCCGGTCTTGGGTTCTCGGCGGCTCGTCGGGGGGACGGAATCTCTGTGGGGACTCAGTGTCCTCAGTGCTCTCAGTGGTGAAGGGTCTTGGGCTTCGGTCCTATCCGCGCCCATCCGCGTGATCCGCGGCCGCGTGAGGAACGGTGTTCGGTTGTCGGTTGTCGGCCCTCGGGCCCGGCCGTGCTTCCTGGTCGGTTGTCTGTGGTCCGTGGTCCGTAGTCCGTAGTCGGTTGTCCGTGGTCCGGCACGAGGCGTCTCTGTGGGGAACTCAGTGTGCTCAGTGCTCTCTGTGGTGGGCTCTTCGGTTTCGGGTTTCGGGTTTCGCGTGTTTCGCGGGCAGTGCCGGCTGTAAGTGCTGGGTGCGACAGGACTTGTGGCGAAGGAGTCCATACTGGGTCAAGTGTGTGCGCGCACGTGACACAGTATGGTGGGAAGGCCCCGGAAGGCTCCGGATCGCCAAAGCGCTCAATCCGGACCAAGTTTTGGTTGACACAGAATGGAGGGAACGGCCCCGGAAGCCCTGGGACCGCCAAAGTGTCAATCTGGATCAGGACATGGGCGCTTGTGGGCGGGGGGACGCCGGGTATAATAGGGAAAGGGAGAGGGAGAAGAAGCCCAATACTCAATGCTCAATATCCAATGCCCAAGTGGAAGAGGGGGAGAGGCTGATGGAAGAGGCGAAGCCGGCGATCTTGGTGGTGGAAGACGACGAGAGCATGCAGGACTTCCTCGCAACGTTCCTGGACCAGGAGGGCTACGAGGTGCGGCGCGCCGCCCACGGCGGCATCGCCCGCCAGATGCTCGAGGCACAGCCGTTCGACGTGGTGATCACGGATATCCTGATGCCGGAGGAGGACGGGGTGGCGGTGCTGGACTACGTGAAGGGGCGGCACCCGGACACGGCGGTGATCGTGATGACGGGGCACTCGTCGGTGCGGCAGGCGGTGGAGCTGGTGAGACGCGGGGCGGACGATTATTTCAAGAAGCCGTTCGACATTGATGAGATGCTGCACGTGATTCGGCGTTCGGTGGAGCACCATCGGACGCGGCGGGAGGTTCGGGCGGCGGCCCCTCCGCCGCCCCCAGAGGCCGCCGTGTCCACCGCCGAGGCGTTCCCGCGCATCATCGGGCGCTCGGAGGCTATGCTCCCGGTGTTCGAGCTGGTGCTGAAGGTGGCCGACACGAACTCGACGGTGCTCATCGAGGGGGAGAGCGGGACGGGGAAGGAGCTGGTGGCGGTGGCGATCCACGAGAAGAGCTCGCGGCGCGACGGGCCGTTCATCCCGGTCCACTGCGGGGCAATCCCCGAGACGCTGCTCGAGAGCGAGCTGTTCGGGCACGAGAAGGGCTCGTTCACGGGCGCCATCGCCCGCAAGGAGGGGGTGTTCAAGCTGGCGCACGGCGGGACGCTGTTCCTTGACGAGGTTAGCGAGATGAGCGTGCCGCTCCAGGTGAAGCTGCTGCGGGTGCTCGAGACCGGCTCGTTCCGCAGGGTGGGCGGGGTGGGGGATGTTTGGGTGGACGTTCGGGTGGTGGCGGCTACGAATCGGGACGTGAAGGAGCTTGTGGCGAAGGGGCTGTTCAGGCAGGACCTCTACTACCGGCTGAACGTCTTCCCAATCGTCCTGCCGCCGTTGCGGCAGAGGGCTGGGGACGTTCCGCTGCTGGTGGACCACCTGCTGCGGAAGCTCTCGCGGACCGGGCGGCCGGCCTGCACGGTGTCCGGGGATGCCCTGGCGCTGCTGCGCGCCTACGAGTGGCCGGGGAACGTGCGGGAGCTCGAGAACACCATCGAGCGGGCGGTGATCCTGTGCGGCGGGGGCATGGTGCTCCCGGAGCACCTGCCGTCGGAGCTCAGGCCGCGCAAGGAGGACACGGCGGCGGCGGCGGCTGCGGACATGGCGGGCCTGAACTTCAGGTCGGCCAAGGCCATCTTCGAGCGGGACTATGTGGAGGCGCTCCTGCGTCGGCACGGGGGGAGCGTGGCCGCGGCCGCGAAGGCCGCCGACATGTCCCGCGCCCACTTCTACGAACTCCTCAAGAGGCACCAGATCGGCGTGCCGCGCCGCGCGCGCGGCTGATTCGGGCCAGGGGTGGTCAGAAAAAGCGGACTCGCGTCCTGAGCGGCTGAAACTGCCTAAGCCCTTGCTGCAACGATGCTTATGGCCGATGCCATCGCGCCATGTTGACGAACGTGTACATTCTGCCAGCGAATGTTGACAAGCAGCATCATGGGGTGTGCCGCGCCGCAACAGGCATAAGCTGCTGCGATTGTGTGAGTTGTGGCTTCATGCCGGACCTGATGCCGGTGGGCTGGAAGTGGCACTCTGTTTGCTTTCGTACAGGATGGCGTGGGGTATTGAGCGACCTGGCCTCAGGGCTAGAGGAATCGAGCTCCCGTGGGAGACGTTTCCCGCCAAGCAGGTGTTAACGGCCGCGGCCCCGACCGGGGGCCGCTCGACGCCGAGGCGGCGCGCCCGGCCGGGCAATCGCCCTGGCAGAGCCTCGAGCGGCGCGTGCTCCTGAGCAAGCTCAATGAGCTGGAGGAGAAGGCAGGGCACCTCCAGCGGCTCGAGGCCCACCTGCGGGACCTGGCCCGCGAGGTGGACCTGTTGAGCCGCCTCAGCGAGGCGGCACACGCCATCCATCGTGCCGGGGACCTCTCCGAGCTGCTGGATGTGGCGCTCCGCCAGAGCGTGGGTGTGTTGCGTGCGGAGAAGGGCTCGCTGCTCCTCCACGAGCCGGAGGCCAACGAGCTCGTGGTGGCGCGGGCCTGCGGTGCCAGCCCCGCGTCCATCGAGGGGGTGCGGCTGGCCGTGGGGCAGGGCGTGGCCGGCTACGTGGCGCTCCACCGCGAGCCGTTGCGGGTGGAGGACATCGCGCGCGACGGGCGGTTCGCGGCGCGCGACTCGCAGCGCTACGCCACCGGCTCGTTCCTGTGCGTGCCGGTGCAGGACAACGGCTCGGTGCTGGCGGTGCTGAGCGCGGCGGACCGGGCGGACCGGCGGTCGTTCTCGGAGGAGGACCTCCGGGCGGCGCTGAGCCTGGCGGGCGACTTCGGCATCGCGCTCAAGCGGGTGCGCGAGGCGGGGGCCGCGCGCGCGATGCAGCGGCAGTTGGTCTCGAAGCTCGCGCACGAGCTGCGCAACCCGCTCGACGGCGCCCTGCGCTTCGTCAACCTGAGCCTGGGCGAGGGCGGCCCAGAGGAGTGCCGGCGGCGCTACCTCGTCGCAACGAAGCAGGGCCTCGAGCGCCTCAGCGGCATCGTGGAGGGCCTCCTGGGCCTGGGCTCGTGCGCCGAGGGGAGTGGGAAGCCCGCGGACGTCAACGAATTGGTCACCCAGGCGGTGGCGCTCCAGGAGGGCAAGGCCCAGCAGCGCGGCGTGCGGGTGGAGCTGGCGTTGGCCGAGGGCCTCCCGCCCGTGGCAGGGGGCGTGGCGCTCTTCCAGGTGTTCACCAACCTTGTCTCGAACGCGCTCGACGCGATGGAGATTGCGGGCGGGACGCTGCGTGTGAGCACGGAGCGGGTGGACGGAGCGGTGGTGGCGCGTGTGGCGGACAGTGGGCCGGGTATAGCGCCCGAGGTGCTGGCGCGCCTGTTCACGCCGTTCTTCACGACGAAGCCGCCGGGCAGGGGGATGGGCCTGGGCCTGGCGGTGTGCCGCGAGGTGCTCGAGCGCCTGCGCGGCCGCATACAGGTCGAGAGCGAGCCAGGCCACGGCACCGTGTTCACCGTCGCGGTGCCGTGCGCCACGAGATAGATTGTTCAGTCGTCACTTGTGCCCGCTTTGCGCGCATGTTGGGGGATGGATGGATGAATGGATGGGTGGATGGGTGTCGGACAATCATCCATTCATCCACCCATCCAATCATCCCCTTGGGTTGCGGCCATAGGCCGCATTGAGTCGGGTACAGGCGGGGATCGCGAGGCTTGGCAGCCCTTGCCCGCTCGGTGTCCGTGGGGCTGCCAGAGGCACAGCCGCGGGAGAGCCAGGGCCGCGGCACGGGAGCGTTGGGGGACGTGGAAGGGATCTGTGCATGTCCGAAGGCAGCGTCCTGGTCGTTGACGACGATTTCCTCATCCGCGAGTCGCTCTCCGAGCTCCTGAAGCTCGAGCGCTACGACGTGGAGGCGGCCCAGAGCGGCCACGAGGCCCTCCGCAAGCTCGCCTCGCACACCTACGACGTCGTGTTCACCGACATCAACATGCCCGAGGTCAGCGGCTTCGACGTGCTCCGCGAGGTCAACCTCAAGTACCCGGAGACCCGCGTGGTGCTGATCACCGGGTTCGGCGAGGTGCAGACCGCGGTGCAGGCGATCAAGCAGGGGGCCTACGACTACATCCAGAAGCCGCTGGCGGACGACAGCATCAAGATCATCGTGCGGCGGGTGACGGAGCAGAAGCGCCTGGCGGAGGAGAACCGCTACCTGCGCCAGCGACTCGGCATGAGGCCGAAGTTCGCAAACTTCGTCGGGCAGGACCTCAAGGTCAAGAAGATCTTCGAGGTCATCGAGGCCATCGCCGACACGAAGACCACCGTGATGATCACGGGCGAGAGCGGGACGGGGAAGACGCTGATAGCGCGGGCCATCCACTACAACTCGTCGCGGCGCAACGGGCCGTTCGTGGAGGTGAGCTGCGGCGCGCTGCCGGAGACGCTGCTGGAGAGCGAGCTGTTCGGCCACGTGGAGGGCTCGTTCACGGGCGCGACGGCCGACAAGATCGGCAAGTTCGAGCTCGCCCACGGCGGGACCATCTTCCTCGACGAGATCAACACCGCCTCCCCCGGCCTCCAGGTGAAGCTGTTGCGGGCCATCCAGGAACGCGAGTTCGAGCGCGTGGGCGGCACCGAGACCATCACCCTCGACGTGCGCTTCATCCTGGCCACCAACTACGACCTGCGCGAGAGCGTGGAGGACGGCACGTTCCGCAAGGACCTCTTCTACCGCGTGAACGTGGTGCCCATCCACATGCCGCCGCTGCGGGAGCGGGTGGGCGACATCCAGCTCCTCGCCGAGCACTTCCTGCGCCTCTACGCGCGCCAGAACCGCTGCAACGTGGTCGGGATAGGCCCCGAGGCGATGGCGCGCCTCCGCCAGTACGCCTGGCCGGGAAACGTCCGCGAGCTCGAAAACGCACTCGAAGCCGCCGTCGTCCTCCGAAAGGAGGGCGCCATCGGCGTCGCCGACCTCCCCGCCACCATCACCGGCAAGGGCGACTCCGACCGCCTGCCGCTCAAGGAGGCCCTGCTGCGCGCCGAGCGCGACATCATCGAGAACGCCCTGCGGGTGAACAACTGGCGGCGACAGCCCACCGCCACCATGCTCGCCATTGACCGCACGACCCTGTTCAAGAAGATGCGCTTCCACGGCCTCCTGCGCGGCGACGCGGACGAAGAGGCCGAGAATGAATAGCCTGAAACCCCAAGTCCGAAATCCGAAGGAATGCCGAAGCCCAAAGCACCAATCCCCAAAGACACCCTGCACGGCGCCTCGTTCCTGTTTCGGCCTTCTGGGTTTCTGATTTCGGATTTCCTTCGGATTTCGTGCTTCGGATTTCGGATTTGTTCGGTTCCACAGCCATTGGTGCCTTGCGAGATAGAGGAGAGCTGATCATGGGGCGATGCCTTGCCCGTCTCACCGCGGTGGCCCTGGCCGCGTGCCTGGCCGCAATGGCCCTCGGGGGCGAGGGGAAACAGGATGTCAACCTCCAGCGCGCGATCGTCAACTATAAGAGCAACAAGTTCAACGAGGCGATAGACGAGCTGAAGATCGCCCTTCGGCGGAACGAGCGGAACGGCGAGGCCCTGCTCTGGATCGGGAAGTGCTACGCCCGCATCTCGGAGTTCGAGAAGGCCGAGGAGAACCTCGCCAAGGCCGTGCAGCTCGTGCCGGACAGCGAGGACGCCTACGCGGAGCTGACGAACGCCTACGTGGAGCTGGACTCTCGCGCGCGCGGGCGCGGCGAGCTCGACCTCGCCCGCGGATTCCTCGAGAAGGCCGAGACCGCCGCCAAGACCCTCCTCCAGCGCCGGCCCGCCATGAAGACCAGCTTCGAGCTCCTCATCCGCCTGGCGAAGCACCAGGCCGCCATCTTCGCCGAGGCACGCCAGCCCGACAAGGAGCGCGACAAGTACGAGGAGGCCCTCACCTACTGCGAGGAGGTGCTCAAGCTCGACCCCAACGACGTCTCGACCCACCTGGACCGCATCCACATCCTCTTCGGGCTGCGGCGCACGAAGGAGGCCGAGCGCCGCTGCCAGGAGGTCCTCAAGATAAACCCCCAGCTCCACGAGCCCAAGCTGATCATGATCCAGGTCCGCCGCACGGAGGGCGACATGGAGGGCGCCCTCAAGCTCCTCGGCGAAATCCTCGCCGCCAAGCCCTCGCACGTCGAGGCCCTCCTGCGCCGCGCGGAGATATACCTGGACCTCCAGAGGTACGACGAGGCCCTGGCCGACGCCAACGAGGCCCTGCGCCTGACGACGAAGAACCCCTACGCCAACTTCGTCCGCGGCTGCGTCTACATGCAGCTCCGCAAACTCGACGCCGCCATCCAGGAGCTCCAGTTCGCCGCCACCGGCATGCCGCGCCACCTCATGTCCCACTACTGGCTCGCCCGCTGCCTCCTGCTGGTGGACCGGCTGCGCGAGGCGATTGACGAGCTCAACCAGGTGGTGAAGCTGGACCCGCGCTTCATCCTGGCCCGCCTGGCCCTGGCGAGCGCCCACCTCCAGAACGCCTACCCCGACGGCGCCATCGCCACGCTGGTCGAAGCCCTCCACTTCGACTCCAAGAACGTCGAGGTCTACCGCCTCCTCGGCGTCGCTTACCTCCACAAGGGCGAGCACGAGCGCGCGAAGACGATGTTCCAGAGGATGCTGGAGCTCGACCCCGAGCAGGCCCGCGCCCACCAGGTGCTGGCCGGCATCGAGCTGGCACAGGGCAGCGTGGACAAGGCGATCCACCACTGCCGCATCGCCCTCGACGTCGAGCCCAAGAACGTCGACGTCCACTTCCTCCTCGGCATGGCCTACATGCAGCGCCAGCGCTACGAGGGCGCCAAGACCGAGTTCGAGCACGTCCTCGCCCTCCGCGAGAAGCACCCGGGCGCGCGCATGAACCTCGCCGCAGTCCACATCCAGCTCCGCGAGTACGACCTCGCCCAGGAGCAGCTCCAGCTCTGCATCAAGGACTCGCCTGACCTCCCCAGGGCGCGCTACGCCCTCGCCAGGCTCTTCATGGTCGAGCGCAAGTTCGACAAGGCCGAGAGCGAGCTCACCCAGCTCCTCAAGAACGAGGCGGAGCGGGCGAACGTCCACCTCGCCATGGCCGACCTGCGCCTCGCCAAGGGCGAGAAGGAGGGCGCCATCGAGGCGGCCAAGACCGCCCTGAGCATCAACGCGAAGCTCCTCGACGCGCGCGCGTTCCTGGCCCGCCGCTACATCAGCGAGCAGAACTGGGCGGGCGCCCTCGCCGAGCTCGAGGCCGCCCTCAAGGAGAACCCCAAGCACGCCCCCGCCTACGAGGCCGCCGTCATACAGGTCTACCTCACCCGCTACGACGAAGCCGTCAAGCTCTTCGAGAAAGCGGTCCAGAACGACGTCAACCCCGCCAGCGCGCTCGCCGGCGCCGCCGCCGCGCTACAGCTCAAGGGCGACCACCGCGCCGCCCAAGCCAGCATCTCGGACGCCGACAAGCGGAAGCCGCAGGACCCCCTCATCGCGCTCCAGACCCTCAGCGTCAACCTCGGCCAGGGCGACGTCGCCAACGCGCGCACCCTCCTGCGCCAGGCCACCTACCTGCCCGAGCTCGTCCGCGACGCCTACACCGGCTTCCTCGACAACTTCGCCGACGACAAGGCTCGCTCCCGCGCCGTCTCCGACGCCCTCACCCGCATCATCTTCTTCGGCTCCCGCGGCTGGCACGACCAGGCCGAGGAGAACTGCAACGTCCTCGTCAAGCTCGCACCCGACAACACCTTCGCCTACACCGTCCTGGCAAACGTCTACCTCGCCACCGGCCGGCCCGAGAAGGAGGTCGCCACGCTGCGCCGCCTCGTGGAGATAGCGCCCAAGGACCACCGGCACCGCCTGCGCCTGGCACGCCGCCTCGCCGAGCTCGGCCAGTTCACCGAGGCTCGCAAGGAGTTCGAGCGCGCCGCCGCCGACAACCCGAAGTCCCCCGACCCCCCCCTCGAGCTCGGCAACTACTTCCTCCGCATGGCACAGTACGACCTCGCCGCCGAGCAGGCCAAGAAGGGCCTCGCCATCGAGGAGGGCAACCCGCGGGCACTCGCCCTCCTCGCAAGCTGCCTGCTCGCCGAGGGCAAGCGCGACGAGGCGCGCGGAATCCTCCGCAGGATCACCGAGGCCAAGAACTCGCCCGTGGACGACCAGGCACGCCTCCAGCTCGCGCGCCTCGACTTCGCCGAGGGCAAGGCCGACGCCGCCATCGCCCAGTTCGAGGAAGCAGTCAAGGCCAACCCCAAGAACATGCACGCCCGCATGGGCCTCGGCGAGGCCCTCCACGCCAAGGGCAACCTCCAGCGCGCCATCGAGCAGTACCGCGAGGTCCTCGCCCTCGACGCCACCTACTCCCCCGCCCTCATCGCCCTCTCGCGGGCCTACCGCGACCAGGGCCGCCTCGACCTCTCCCTCGACTACTGCGAGCAGGCCGCCGAGGTCAACCCCGCCGCCGTCGAGCTCCGCTTCGAGCTCGCCGCCATCCGCTTCGCCCAGAGGAAGTTCGACGAGGCCATCGCCGAATACACCGCCGTCCTCAAGGACCGCCCCAACGAGTACCGCGCCCGCATCGGCATCGCCACCACACTCTTCGAGTCGGGCCAGCGCCAGGCCGCCTTCGACCAGCTCGCCGACCTCCTCACCCAGGTGCCCAGCCTCGGCCCGGCGCGCCAGGCGCTCGTCTTCCTCTACAAGCGCCTCGGCGAGATTGACAAGGCCCAGGCCGAGCTCGAAAACCTCGTCCGCGCAGGCGGGCCGGGCGCCCTCGGCGTCTACGACCTCGCAGTCGTCTACGTCCACAAGGACCGCCTCGACGCCGCCATCGAGATCGCCGACCAGCGCCTGAAGGCCGACGAGAACGACATCGGCTTCCTCGTCCTCCGCGGCGTCGCCGCGCAGCTCAAGGGCCAGCTCCCCGACGCCCTCGACGCCCTCAACCGCGCCGCCAGCCGCGTCCCCAACAACGCGCGCCTCGCCTCCCTCCTCGCCAACGCCTACGTCGCGGCAGGGAAGGCGGCCGACGCGCGGAAGGTGGTAGAGGCCGTCGAGATGGGGCCTGAGCTCCAGGGCGCCTACCGCAAGCTCATCGAGCACCTCTCCGTCGGCGGAGAAGCCTCCCGCCTCGCCGCCAACTCCCTCAACCAGGCCGCACTCTACGCCGACGCCGGCTGGCTCACCCTCGCCCGCGACCGCTACGAGGCGCTCCTGAAGACCCTCCCCAACAACCTCGCCGCCCTACAGCTCCTCGCCGGAGTCTACGAGCTGATGCGCGAGCGCGCCAAGTGCATCGAAACCTACCAGCGCATGCTCCAGGCCCAACCCGACTACGAGCCGGCCCTCCACCGCCTCGCCGTCCACCACACCGCCGAGGGCAACCTCGAGGCCGCCGCAGCCGACTTCCGCGCACTCCTCGCCAAGAAGCGCGACGACGCCAACGTCCTCCTCGGCCTCGCCACCATCCTCCAGCGCCAGCGCAAGGCCGCCGACGCCATTGACCTCTACAAGCGCATCCTCAAGGGCGACCCCAGCAACCCCGTGGCCGTCAACAACCTCGCCTGGCTCTACGCCGAGGAGACCAAGGACCTCAAGGCCGCCGAGGAGCTCGCCACCAAGGCCGTCCAGCTCACCGACCCCGACAGCGCGGCCGGCGCCGCCACCCGCGACACCCTCGCCTGGATCCTCTACCGCACCGAGCGCTACGACAAGGCCCTCGAGCTCGCCCGCCAAGCCGTCCAAGGCATGCCTGGCTCCGCAGAGGTCCACTACCACACCGGCATGATCTACTTCAAGAAGAACCTCCGCGCCAGCGCCGCCCGACACCTCCTCGCCGCACTCAAGCTCGACCCCAACTTCCCCGAAAAGGACGAGATCAACAGCGTCCTCGACCGCATCCGCAAACGCCAACTGTGATTTTCGATCTGTGATTTTCGATCTGTGATGGTCAATGGCCTGGTGCGATGATGCCGCGGCGCTCGAGGAGGGAGCCCTCGAGGCGGTAGAGGTCAACGAGGCCCTTGAGGAGGCTGACCTTAGCCTCGACCTCGGCGATCTGGCTGGCCACGAGGTCGCGCTGCGCGAGTGCGGTGAGGAAGGCGGTGCCCGCGCCCACGCCGAAGCGTTCGGACTCGGCGGCGTAGAAGACCTCGCGGGCCTTGCGCGTGGCGGCGGTGGCAGTGACCTGCTCGCGGGCGCGCTCGACCTCGATGTAGGCGGAGCGGACGTCGAGCTGGACGAGTGAGGCGAGGTTGGCGAGGGCCTCGTCGAGCTGCTGGCGGGTGAGCGCGGCCCGCTCGTGGCGCGCGCGCGCGGCGCGGTTGCCGAGCGGGAACTCGTAGCTCACGCCCGCCAGCGCGTCGTAGGCCTCGCCGTCCAGCTCGCGCGCCGAGCGCCTGAAGGAGTCGCCGAACCCGCTCTTGCCCAGGGCCATGAAGAGGTCCAGCTTCGGCAGGAGGCCGTTGTGGGTCTTCACCAGCTCGAGGTCGCCGCGCTGGATGCGGACTCTTGCCTCGTTGAGGTCGGGGCGCATCTTGAGGGCGAGCTGGACGTGTGCCTCGACGGGGTCGAGGACGTCGCTGGGGGTCTCCGCGAGGGCTTTGAGGGCGAGGCCGCGGGTCCAGAAGGCGGCGCCTGCCGGGTTGAGGAGGCGGAGGAGGCGCAGGCGCGCCGTGGCGAGCTCGCCGCGGGCCTGGATGAGCGCTTCGAGGCGGGAGGCGACCTCCGCCTCGACCGCGGCCAGCTCGGTCCGCTCCGCCAGCTTGCCGATCTTCACCCGCTCCTGCGTCTCGGCGAGCTGCTGCTGGGCCACCTTGAGCGAGCTGGTGTTGATCTCGATCCGCCGCTCCGCCAGCACGCAGTCCCAGTAGGCCCTCTCCACGTCGGCCACGAGGTTCTCGGCGAAGCCGCGCAGCTCGTAGTGCGAGGCCAGGGTGTCGAGCCGGGCCTGGCGCAGGCTGGCCAGGTTCGCGGCCACGCTGCCGCCTCGGAGGAGAGCCTGTGTGACGCTGAGGCCGAGGCGAGTGGCGGCGAACTTGTTCACGTTGATGGAGGAGTCGGTGAGGGTGGAGTTGGCGGTGGCCTCGGCGGTGGTGCCCGTTGGGAGGAACTGCTGGACGCCGAGCCTTCCGCTGAGGGTGTTGACGGACGAGGTGAGGTTTCCGCCGCCGGTGGGGTTCAGGCGCTGGCTCTTGGTGCGGCCGGCGGAAAGCTGCCCGCTCAGCAGCGGGTCGAAGGCCGCGCGCTCCTCGTCCTCGAACGTGCGCGTGATCTGCGGGTTCAGGCGTTCCACCTTGAGGGCCGGGTTGTTCTCGAGGGCGGTGAGGATGGCGTTCTTGACATCGAGCTCGAGTGGAGCAGCCTGGGCCTCGGGGGGCGGCGCGGGCGGCAGCGGCGGGACGAGGAGTGCCGCTCCGCCCGGAGCCGGCTCGATGGCCGTGCTCGGCGGCGGCGGCAGCCGCCACGCCGCGGGCCAGAGGCAGCCGGCTGAGAGAGCAAGAGCTGCGATGGCCGAGATGCCGGACTTGAGGCGCCACAGGCGGCAACAAGAGGGGATGGTTGGATGAATGGATGGATGGATGATTGACTGGCACCCATCCACCCATCCATTCATCCATCCCTCCTCCTTTGACAGGCGCCCACGTCTCAAGCGCGAAGGGTCACTCATACCTCAGGGCCTCGATGGGATTGAGCCTGGCGGCGCGCCAGGCAGGGTGGAAGCCGAAGAAGATGCCGACGGCGCCCGAGAAGGAGAGGGCGAGGACGACGCCGAAGGTCTCCACGGTGGTGTTGAAGCCGGTCCAGGTGCCGATGGCGCTGGCGGCGGCGAGGCCGGCGGCGACGCCGAGGAGGGCGCGGGCGTCGTCGAGGGTCAGGTTCATCTGGGTGCCGGCCATCTCGCCGGCCCCGATGCGGAGGCTCACGCCGTCGAGCGCGCGAATCGTGCTCCCGCCGACGGAGTAGGTCTTGACCAGCCCGTCTGCCTGGATCATCGCCACTGCTCCGTAGCAAGCGGACCGCAGCGGAAGGGTGGATGAGTGGATGGGTGGATGGGTGGATGGATGCTAGGCAATCATCCATTCATCCAATCATCCAATCATCCCCATCACGATCATCGCACTCGCCTTGGTGGTCCCGGCATCAGGGGGTTGCGGGGGCCTTGGGGGCGGTCCTTGCGCCAGAAGGGTGATGATTGCGCGTTTCATTGCAGTGATGCCCCTGAGCGCATGCCCTCGAAGAGGGAGTAGACGACTGGGATGATGACGAGGGTGATGAGGGTGGAGCTTGTGAGGCCGCCGATGACGACGCGCGCGAGCGGCGCTTGGGCCTCGCCGCCCTCGCCGAGGGCGAGGGCCAGGGGGAGGAGGGCGAGACCGGTCGTCAGGGTGGTCATCAGGATTGGCCGCAGACGGCGGTGGCCGGCCTCCATGATCGCCTCGCGCAGCGGCATCCCGTCGCGCCGGCGCAACAGGTTCGTGTGGTCCACCAGCAGGATCGCGTTGTTCACCACGATCCCACCCAGCATGATGCAGCCGATGCGCGACTGCATGTTGAGCGTCGTGTCGGTGAGGAAGAGTGCGAGGATGACGCCGATGGCGGCCAGCGGCACGGAGAACATGACGACGAGGGGATCGCGCAGCGACTCATACTGGCAGGCCATGACCATGTAGACCAGGACGAGCGAGAGGCCGAGGCTGAGGTAGAGTTCGCCGGAGGCCCTCTGCTGCTCCTCCCAGTCGCCGCCGAAGCTGGTGCGGAAGCCGCGGGGGATAGGCACGTCCTTCAAGCGCTCCTGGATATCGGTGACGATCGAGCCCATGTCGCGCCCGCTGATGTTGGCGAGGACGACGAGGACGCGCTCCTGGTTCTTCCGCTCGATGATGGTCGGGCCTGTGCGGGGCTGCGGGCTCACCACGTTGCGCAGCACCACGGGCTGGCCCTCCGCGTTGGTCAGCGTGAGGTCCAGGATGTCGTTCACCGCCATGCGCTCGGCGTCCTTGACCTTCACGCGGATGCGGAACTCGTCGCCCCCCTCGCGGTAGTAGCCGGTCTCGGTGCCGCCGACACAGGTCTTGAACGCGTCGGCGATCTGCTGCACCGTGACCTTGAGGTCGCCCGCCTTCCGGCGGTCGATCATCATCAGCTCCTCGGGGCTGCCCGCCTCGCGGCTCAGCTTCACGTCGGCCACGCCCGCCACCTGAGCGACCTCGGGCTTCACCCGCTTCGCCAGCTCGTCGGCGGTGGCGAAGTCGTGGCCGTAGACCTCGACCTGGACGTTTTCGCCGCTGGACATGCCCATGCGGAGGACGGGCAGCCCCTGCCCGGCCCGCACGCGGATGGCCGCCCCAGGGATGTTCCGCAGCTTCGGGCGCAAGTCGTTCGCCACTTGCTCGCTGGAGCGGGCGCGCTGGGACTGCGGGACGAGCGCGATGCGCAGGTCGCCGATATACCCGCCCGTCACCCGCCAGGGCGGGCCGCCCGAGCTGCCGATGATGTTCTGCATCTCCGGCACCTCCTTCCGCGCGAGCCCCTCGATGCGCTCCAGTGTCGCCGCCATCACCTGCACGCGCGTGCCGGGCTCCATCTCCACGTCAATCCGCACCTCGCTCTCGTCGGTGGCCGGCATCAGCTCGGCCCCGATGAACCGCGCCAGGAACAGCGAGCTGCCGAGTGCGGCCAGGGTGACGCCCACCGTAACCAGGCGGTGGCTCAGGCACCAGCCGAGCAGGTCGCGGTAGCTGCGGTCCAGGCCGTCGAGGAACCGCCCCAGCACGCGGAAGACCCAGCCACGGAGCAAGCCGCGGGGCCCCTCGTGGAGCGGGCCGGCCCCGAGCACTCTCGCCGCCAGCATCGGCACCAGGGCCATCGCCACCGCCATCGAGCACAGGAGGGCGAAGCCGATGACCATGGCGAGCTGCTTGAACATCACGCCGGCCATGCCGCGCACGAAGATGAGGGGGAGGAAGACGACCACGGTGGTCAGCGTGCTCGCCACGATGGCGGCGATGACCTCCTCGGAGCCGTTCACCGCCGCCTCCGCGCGGCCCTGGCCCTCCTCGCGCAACCGGTAGATGTTCTCCAGCACCACGATCGCGTTGTCCACCAGCATGCCCACGCCGAGGGCCAGCCCGCCCAGGCTCATCAGGTTGAGCGTGAAGCCGTTGGCGTACATGAGCATGAACGTGGCGACAATCGAGATGGGGATGGCGATGGAGATGACGAGGGTGCTGCGGATGTTGCGGAGGAAGAACAGGAGCACGGCCACGGCGAGCAGGCCGCCGTAGAGGGCGGAGTCGCCGACGTTCGAGATCGAGCGCTTGATGTAGTCCGACGTGTCAATGATCGGCACGATGCGGATCTGGGGGAAGTCGCGGCCGATGCGCTCGAGCTCTTCCATCGCGCGGCGGGCGACCTCGACGGTGTTGGTGCCGGACTGCTTGTAGACGGCGATGCGGACGCCTGGCTGGCCGTCCACCTGCACGATGCGTCGGACGCGCTGCCAGGTGTCCTCCACGTCGCCGATGTCGCCGAAGGTCACGGGCGCGCCCTGGCGCATGGCCACCACGGTGTCGCGGAGCTGGTCCACGCTCGTGTATTCGCCGAGGGTGCGGATCATCACCTCGTAGTTCCCGCGGTCTATCTGGCCGGCCGGCAGGGTCACGTTGCCCGCCGTCACGCGGCTCAGGATCAGGTCGAGCGGCAGGCCGAGGGCCTTCACCTTGTCTATGTCCAGGTTCACGTGGATTTCGCGCTCGAGGCCGCCCCAGACGAAGATCGAGGCGACGCCCGGCACCCGCTCCATGCGATACCGGATGTCGTCGTCTATGATGCGGCGCAGTTGCACCTGGTGGAGCGAGCTGTGTGCGCCGAGGATGAGGATGGGGAAGGCCGCGAGGTCGAACTTCCGAAGCATCGGCCGGTCCGCGTCGTCGGGCAGGAACGGCACCACGCGGTCGAGCCTGTCGCGCATGTCGTTCGACGCCACGTCGAGGTCGGTCCCCCACGTGAAGGTCACGCGGACGCTGCTCTGTCCCTCGGAGGAGGTCGAGGTGAGCTCGTAGACGCCCGGCACCGCGGCCATCGCCTCCTCGATAGGCTTCGTGATCAGCTCCTCCACCTCCTGAGGGCTGGCGTTCTCATAGGTCGTCTGCACCGTGATCGTCGGGTTCGTGATGTCCGGCATCAGGTCAATCGGCAGCCGCGAGAGGGCCACCGCGCCCAGGATGAGCACGATGAGCGTGACCATCGAGGTGAACACGGGGCGGTGGATGGCTGCGCGGGAGAGGGACATTACTTGATTTCCGATTTGCGATTTCCGATTTTCGATTTCAGACCGTCGGGCTTCGTCTGCTCTCCGGTCTTCTCTGCCTTGCTCTGCGGCCTCTGCGTGAGACCCTCTTTGTCGTCCGGCAGGGTGATGGCGGAGCCGTCCTCGAGGAGGTGGTGGCCGAGGGCGACCACCGAGGCGCCCGCGAGGGCCTTGGGCGGGTCGAGGACCTCGACCAGCCCCTTGTCCTCGATCCCTGGCGTGACGGGGGTGAAGATGGCTTTGCGGGCCGCCTTGTCGGCCACGAACACCCCCTGCTTGTTGCTGCGGCGCACGATGGCGTCGCGCGGCACCGCCGTCACGTCCACGCGCCGCTCAAGCTCGATCTCGGCCCTGATGAACATCCCAGGCTTCAGGACCCGTTCGGGGTTCGGCACCTCGATCTCCACCAGGGCCTGGCGCGACGACTCGCGCAGCATCGGGGCCACCCGCACCACTTTCCCCGCGAACGTCTTGCCCGGCACGCCGTCCGTCGCCACCGCCACGTCCTGCCCCACCTTCACCTTCATGTAGTCGCGCTCGGCCACGTGCACAAGGGCCTTCAGGATGCGGATGTCGAGGACGGAGACGATTGCGTCGTTGGCTTTCAGCATCGCCCCCTCGTCCACGAAGCGCTCGCCGACGAATTGCGGCTCCTGGCCGTCCTCCCACGGCGGCACCTTGATCTGGGTGTAGGAGAAGCGGACGAGCGCGGCCTTGAGCGCCGCCTCCTTGTTCGTCACCTGGGCCAGGGCGAGGGCGAGCTCGGCGGCGCGCGCGCCCTTCTGCGTCTCCGAGAGGCGCACCATCGCCGTCTTGTAGGCCGCCTCCTTCTGCTCGGCGAGCGATGTGGCGTGGCGCAGCTCGGCCTCGCGGGCGCCCTTCTGGGTGTCCGACAGGCGCACCTGCGCGCTCTTCACCGCCGCCTCGCGCTGCGTCACCTGCGCGACTGCCGCCTCCTGCTTCGCCTTGGCCGCCTTGAACTGCGCATCGGCTGTGTCGAACTCCGCCTGCGACATTATCTTCTTCTCGCGCAGGGCCTGCGCGCGCTCGAGCTCGCGCTGGGCCACGGTGAGCGCGCTGCGGGCATCCTCCAGGTTCGCCTTCGCGCTCCCCAGCTCGGCCTGGGCCTGCGCCAGCTTCTGGGCCAGCTCCGCGTCCTCCAGCACCGCCCCCAGGCGCACCTGGTCGGCGTTCGCCCGCGCCACGGCCCACTCGGCCTTCGCCTGAGCCGCCTTCTGGGCCAACTCCTCGTCCTCAAGCGTCGCCCCCAACCGCACCTGCTCGGCGTTCGCCCTGGCCACGGCCAGCTCCGCCTTCGCCTGGGCCACCGCCTCCTCGGCCTCCGCCGCGTCGAGCACCGCCAGCAACTGGTTCGGCTTCACCGGGTCGCCGATGTTCACCAGCAGCTTCTCCAGGCGCCCCGCGATCTTGGGCGCAACCACGAACTCCGCCCGCGCGCGCAGCGTGCCCGTCAGCCGCTCCACCCTGTGGAGCGTGGCCCTTCGGACGGGTTCGAGCTCGACGGGCACGGCGCCGCCCTGGCGCCGCGCGCCCGCGGCCTGAGCCGGCCTCGTGAGCTTGCGGTACACCAGCCAGCCCAGCCCGCCGAGTGCCGCCGCAGCCACCAGCCACACCACCACTTTTCTCATCGCATCACCTCATTGCCCGAAAAGCGTCCCGCGCCGCGCGTGAAGAGGTCAACGATCAGCTCGTCGCGCCGCAGCCTTGGCGGCGCGTCGGCCAGGTCGCGCCCGCGCGTGCGGAGGAGGCCGAGGAGGAAGTTCGCCAGCAGCTCGGGCGGCACGTCCGCCCGCACCGCCCCCTCGTGCACGCCCTTCTGAAGGATTGCGGCGACCGCCGCCACAAGGCCCTTCCGCCGCTCTGTCCAGCGGTCCCGCATCGCCTCCGAGCACCACTGCATCCGGTCGTCCTCCGCCTGCATCATCCTGAAGAGCTGCCGCCGCCGCTCGAAGAAGCGCGGTATCTCGCTGCACGCGCTCAGCAACTGCTCCCCGAACGGCGCCCCCTCCGGCACCTTGCGATTCAGCAGCTCGCACATCTCGTCGAAGCCCGACGTCGCCACCTGGAAAAAGAGGTCCTCCTTGTCCTTGAAGTACCGGTAGATAGTCCCCTTCCCCACGCGTGCGGCGGCGGCGATGTCGTCCGTCGTCAGCTCGTGGTAACGCCGGCTCGTGAAGAGCCGTTCGGCGGCAGCCATTATCTCGCGCCGCCTGTCGCGTCGCGGCATGGCAGTGCTCCAGAGGGTGGAACTGACCAGTCAGTTCTATCATACCCTATCGGCCCCCCTGCTGTCAATAGGGCCGGGCCGCGGGTCGCCTGTAATCTCCCACGGTCAAGGGGCGCAAGCGGGACGCCGGCCGGACGTGGCCTTCAGGATTGACGCGGGACGCGGCTTGCGTAGAATGGGGTCTGGCGCGGGCGTTTGCGGAGAGGAGACCCCACCCGATGCGCGTCCTGGTCACGGGCTCCAGCGGGCTGATCGGCTCAGCACTCGTGAGCCACCTCGAGGCCGGGGGGCACACCGTCACCCGCCTGGTCCGCTCGGCTCCGCGGGAGGGCGAGGTGCGGTGGGACCCGGCCGCGGGGGCGATTGACGCGGGCCGGCTCGACGGCTACGACGCCGCCGTGCACCTGGCAGGGGAGACGATCGCGGGCCGCTGGACAGCGGCCAGGAAGGCTCGCATCCTGACCAGCCGGGTTCACGGCACGCGGCTGCTCAGCGCGAGCCTGGCCGGGCTGAGGCATCCGCCCGCCGTCCTCGCGTGCGCGTCAGGGGTCGGGTTCTACGGGGATCGCGGCGAGGAGACGCTCACGGAGGAGAGTGCGCCGGGCAGCGGCTTCCTGCCGCAGGTGGCCCGCTCGTGGGAGGCCGCGGCCGACCCCGCGCGGGCGGCGGGCATCCGGGTGGCCCACCTGCGCTTCGGGGTCGTGCTCAGCCGCAGGGGCGGGGCGCTGCCGCGGATGCTCCTGCCGTTCCGCCTCGGGCTCGGCGGGCCGATTGGCAGCGGCGGCCAGTTCATCTCCTGGGTCGCACTCGACGACGCGGTGCGCGCGATCGCCTACGCAATCGAGCGGGAGGGGCTGGCCGGGCCGATCAACGTTGCCGCGCCGGACAGCGTGACGAACAGGGACTTCGCTCGCACGCTCGGGCGGGTCCTGCGGCGGCCTGCGTTCTGCCGCGTGCCCGCGTGGGTGGTCCGCACCATCATGGGGGAGATGGGCCGCGAGCTGCTCTTGAGCAGCACGCGCGCGGTCCCCGCCCGCCTCGCCGCGGCGGGCTTCAGCTTCCGCTATCCCGGCCTCGAGGGCGCGCTCCGCCACGTCCTCGGCAAGCACTAGGAGCCCATCCAGGAACCCCTGCCGCTACTGCCGGATGGTCAGTTGCTGGTCCCTGTCGAGCGTTACCTTCTCCTCCTTGCCGCCGGCCCGGACCGTGTAGGTGGCGCAATTCCGCCGCTCGGGGCCGCTGACGCGGTATTCGGGCAGCATGGCCCTGGCGAGGCCATTGTCGTCCGTTCTGAGCTTCGCCGCATCCTTGCCGTCGGCCTGGGAGGCGATGAGCACTTCCGCGCCCTTGACGGGTTGCCCGCCCGCGTCGGTGAGCTTCACGGTCAGGGTCCAGCCGACCTGGTAGGTCGGCGTACCGCTGCCTTCGAGGGCGACGCCGAAGGCGCAGCCCTCGAATGTGTTCGAGTAGAACTCGGTGTCGTTGGTCGTGTATTTCCACCAGCCCATCTTGACGGGCTGGAAGTCAGCGGGGGCGTTGGGCGCCTTGACGATGGTGTTGTTGTGGAAGCGGTGGAAGCGGGACGGGCCGTAGCGTCCGCCGAGCCAGATGGCCGGCACATTCGACGTGATGCGGTTGTTGAACCATTCGGCCCCGCTCTTCACGCCGCTGATGAAGATGCCCGTCGTGGCCACGTTGCTCTTCGGGTCCAGGCATTCCACCGTGATCTCGTTGTCGTAGATGTGATTCGTCCCGCCGCCGCAACTGTAGTGGAAGGCGTAGGCGGCGGGCACGTAGCGGTCGAACTGCGGGAAGGCGCGGCCCGTGACGTGGATGGTGTTGTGGTGCACGCGGTTGTTGTAGCAGCCCTCCGGGCTGCCGGGGTCGCGGTCGTAGTCGCTCATCCGTATCGCGTTCTGGCTCCAGTCCGAGTAGCGGTACTCGCAGTTGGGCGGGGCGGTGGCGATCTTGAAGGTGTTGTGGTGCACCTCGTGGTCCTGTCCGCTGATGTAGATGCCCGAGCCTTGAATCGGCTCGAAGCGGTTGTTGAAGATGCGGTTCCCCTTCCGCCCGCACGCGATGCTGTAGTGGTTCGTGACGGTCTGGTTGTTGACGAACAGGTTGTCGTGCACGCTCGCCCCCGCGCCGGGGTTGAGGCAGCCCTGGCCGCCGAGGAACTCGTTGCCCGCGATCTCGGTGCCCGCGAACAGGTTCACCGCCACGGCGGTCTGGTTGTGCCGGTCTATGATGAACGGCGTGTCAATCTCGAAGCGGCAGTCCCTGATCTCCCCCTTCGCAATGTCCGCCGCGTTCGTGTTGATCCCTGAGGCGACGACCTTGAGGTTCTCGAGCTTCACCAACACGTCCTTCGCCGTGGACTGGACGGCCCAGGAGCGTATGCCGACCGTGCCGCTCCTGATGACGCCGTTCTTGATCGTCACGGCGCCCGTGCCCGCGACGACGGGGATGCCGAGCGCCTTGTCCTTGCCGTAGATGCTGAAGAAGGCGGTCGCGTCGCCGTCGAGGATGCACTTGTAGTAGGCCCAGGGGCGAATCTCCTGGACGATGCCCACGCCGACGTCGAGCGCGGGACGAATGTCCACCTCGTCAATCAGGCAGGGGCCTTTCTCGGCCTTGACGCGGATGCGGTACTTGCCCGCCGGCCGGCCGAAGACGAGGGCGAAGACCACCCCGCCGCCCAGCTTCGGCGAGCGGTTCAGCTCCGGGCAGGCGGGCCGCACGTTGTTGCCGAACCGGAACTTGCAGTCAACAGGCTTCCCCTGCTCGTCGTCCACGTTGATCGTCACGGCCGTCTCGCGGGTGGCGACGGCGCACATGGCGTAGTAGGCGCGGTCGGCGACGGGCAGGGTGATGTAGGGCGAGATCAGCTCTTGGCCTTCGGGCAGCTCGCAGATGCTCTTGCCAATCATCGGGCGGATGTCGGCGGAGACCACTTTCGCCCCCGGCGCACGCGAGAGGTCCCAGCCCTTCAGCCCCTGCTCGAAGCCGCAGTTCGGCACGTGCTCATACTCCCCGTCCGCATAGGTGATGGCGTAGCCATTGAGGTCGAGTGTCACGTCCTTCCCCAGGTAGATGGGCGTGCCCTCGCTCGCGACGTCGTTCATCAGCACATAGGTCTTGCCCGCTTCGGCGTAGCAGCCGGGCTTGGTGACGGCGGCCTCGCCGGGCTTGAGTTCCTTCCGCGGCGTGGTTGGCCGGTAGCCGCCCAGAGCGGTTGCGGCCCACGCCACGCAGATCAACGCCAGCGGCATTCGTCGGCTCACGGTTTCGCGTCCTTTCCAGCAACGAGCGCGGCGGCGCGGTAGAGGCGGGCGGATTGCTCCTGCCAGTCTGCCACGTAGCCGAGGTATGCCTCCTCGCTCGGGTTCGCGTCGGCGAACCACGGGCGGCCCGTGCCCTGGATGATGGCCGCCTTCTTGAGGAACGCGTCGCGGGCGGCGAGCGCGGCTCGGCACTCGTCGGCGAGGGCGGCGGGCAGCGTGCCGGCGTCGAGCGCGGTCTGGATGAGGATGCGGGCCTCGCACTCCTGGACGCCCTCGCGGAGCATCTCGAAGCGTGCCGTGCCCAGCGGCCCGTCGGGGCCGGGGGCGAGGAGGGCATCGGTGATGTTGAGGTTGCGCCACGACGCCTTGGGGTAGCGCTCGCTGGCGCGGCCCGAGCGAGCGCCCCTGGGGTTCTTGAGCACGGGCCAGTAGTCGAGGCCGATTCGCCCCAGGCCGCGCTGGCCGCCCGTGATGTTCACCTCGGGGGCCATGCGATACGTCGTGATGGGCCAGTGGTCGGCCATGTTGCGGAGGAACTGGGTGAGGAGGAAGGGGCTCTCCCAGCCCTTGCCGCCCGAGCAGAAGCCGCGCACGCCCCACACGAAGGCCGCGTATTGGAAGTTCGCCTTCTTGTCCTTCCCCCCGTAGAAGCTGTGGGCGTGGATGGCCCACTTCGCCCCCGGCACGTTCTTGTTCACCAGGTCGAGCGTCGCCTGGTGCGGCACGCTGTCGTTGGCGATCCCGACGAACAAGGCGTCGGCCAGCCCGCGCTTGGCGAGGACTTCAGGCAGGCGCTTGAGGAGCGGCGCCCAGAGCGCCGCGCCCGCCGGGTCGCTGTGCGGCGGCAGGAGCAGCTTCTCGGTCTTACCCGACGCCTCGTCGAGGAGCGTGACCTCCGGCCCCTTGCCGCGATAGGCCAGCCGCTCCTCGCGCGATGCCTTCGACTCGAACTTGATGTCGCCGTCGAACTGGCCGCCTTCGAGAAAGGTGTCCCACACGACGAAGCAGACGATGCGCGGCTTGCCCTGGACGCGCGTCTGGAGGTCGAGGTAGCGCTCCACGATGCTGAAGTCGTGCGTGTAACCGCCATCTGGGCGCTTGACCCAGCGGACCGCCGACTCCGCGTTGCCCAGGTTCGACTCGCACAGGAGCGGGAAGTAGACAGTCTTGTTGCCCAGCATCGCGCCCCAGCGGAGCGACCCCTCGATCAGCCCCCAGTGCTTCTCCGACCAGAGCGGCACGCCGTACTCGAGCGCCAGCGTGTCGGGCGACTGAATCGTCTCGACCCACGTGCGGTAGTCCCTCGCGTCGGGCAGCGAGCAGCCGTGGACGGCGAGCGAGACGGGGACCTCCCGCGACGCCTCGCCCGCCTTCACCGCGAGCGTGCCCGAGTACTCGCCCGGCACCGCGTCGGGCGGCACCGACACCGTGACCCACACGGGCGCGTAGCTGCGGCCGGCCTTCAGCCACGGGTGGTAGCGCTCGAAGTGGTAGCGGTCCGGCTTCGGCAGCAGCCCCACCTCAGCCAGCGAGGGCGACTCGTTCAGCACGTCGAACGTGCTGCCGGCCTTGGGCTGCACGTTCCAGCCGCTCTTGAGCCGGCCCGTGGCGAGGCGCACCTGGACGCAGGAGGCGGGGATGGCGCCCTGGCCGTCGGCGGCCTCGAGGCCGCCGACCTTCGCCGACACCTCCCTCAGCGGCGCCTCCGAGCAGAGGACCACTTTGCCCGAGAAGCGGCCGTTTCGCGCGCCCACGATGCGCACCGGCTTCAGCTCGCGCGCCGGCTCATCGCCCACGATATCGAGATGCGGCGCCGCCGGATCGCCGTTCCAGACGGCGAACGAGGCGCCCCGCGATCCTCTGGCCGCACACCACACAGCCACGGCCAGGAATGCCGCCGCCAACCGAAGTCTGCCCACTTGGAACCGCTCTCTTCCTGAAGCCCCCCGATTCACGCCTGCCCACACATCGTATCGGCCAGTTGAAGGGAGATCAAGCAATGCGCCGACTGGTGCCCAGGCCGGGGGCTGTCGTCCTCTCCTTGCTTCCCGGGAAGCGGTCGAGTAGAATCAATGCGGCGTTGGACTGGACGACGGAGGGGCAGCCCTATGGGAGAATGTCACGTGGGACGGCGATTCGGCTTCGGGGCACTCCTCGTGGCCGCCTCCGCGGCCCTGGCCGACCAGGCGGTTGTGCGCGTGGACCTCGGCCAGGCCGAGCGGAAGATGGCGGGCGGCATCGGCGCGTCCTGGCACGCGATCCGCAAGGACGCGCCCGGCGCACGCACGAGCGCCTGGGGGGCCAACCCGCCGCTCGACAACCTCGCCGCCTGGGGGCAAATCCAGTCCCACGCCGCCTGGCTCGGACTCGACTGGCTCCGCGTGCAGATTGACCAGCGCATGTACGAGCCAGCACACGGACAGTTCGACTGGGACAACGACGAGATGCGCACCCTCTACCGCGTCCTGGACTGGTGCGAGGCCCACAACGCCGACGTCTTCCTCCAGCAGATGTGGAGCCACGTGGCCTGGAACGCGATCGGCAACGTTGACCCCGCCCGCAGCGCGCCGAAGTCTATGGATGCCTTCGCCGACGGCCTCGCCACTCTCGCCGAGCACCTGCTCAAGACCCGCCGCTACTCGTGCATCAAGTGGCTGAGCATCACGAACGAGCCGGGCCAGGAGTGGTCGTGGTGGCAGGGGCCGAGCGGCCCGGAGCCGCTCGCGCCCGGCCTCGCGGCAGTGAAGGCCGCGCTGGAGCGCCGCTCCCTCAAGCTCCCCCTGGCCGCTCCCGGCTGGCTCGAGCCGCGCGCGCCCGACCTGAAGCGGATCGACTTCGACGCCCACGTGGGCGCCTACGACATCCACTGGTTCCAGGGCACCGACGCCGCCCGCCAGGAGCGGTTGGCCGAGTGGGCCAAGTGGGCGCACACCCGCGCCAAGCCGTTCTTCATCTCCGAACTCGGCGACGTCCGCTTCGGCTCCGGCCCCGCCAGCCCCGGCCCCGCGACCTACAGGGCCGCACTCGCCAACGCCGAGAGCATCCTCCGTGGCATCGCCGCCGGCGTGGACGCCTTCAGCCGGTGCAGCCTCGTGAACCGCGGCGACATTGACGGCCAGTGGCAGCTCCTCCGCACCTGGGACTCCAAGAAGGAGCGGCACCTGAAGGAGGCGGCCATCGAGCCCGTGCCCTACTACACGCTGGCCCTCTTCACCCGCTTCGCGGCCAAGGGCTCCGACGTGCTGAGGACCGAGGCGGCGGCGCCCCGGCGCCGCAGGAAGGCCCCAGACATCCTCGCCGCCGCCCTCCGCAGCCCGAAGGGCAACCTCACGATTCTCCTGGCGAACCCCACCGATGCCGAGCACGAGGCCGCCGTGGAGCTGGCCGGCCTGGCGGCGCCCGTCAAGCTCTTCCGCTACCAACTCACCGAGGCGGCCCTCAAGGACCCCGCCTTCACGTTCGCCTCCGGCAGCGATTACGCCGTCTCCAAGGATGCTGCCGCCCTCCCCATCAAGCTCCCCTCCCAGAGCATCACGGCCCTCACGACCTATGCCCTCGCGCCCGCCGCCCCCGGGGCGATGGCGGAGTGAACCAGGGTTCCCAGCGGGGCCTCGGGCGTTCCGCCCCCAGCCTCAACCAAACCAGACTATAAGGAATGCAGGAAGGCAGGAAAGGAACCAGAGGATGCGGGGCATCTGGGTTCCAGCCCAAGAGGGTTCTCTGGCTTCCGGTCTTCTCTTGCCGGTTCGTGTCTGCCGCGGGCGGGCTGTTCTCCTGCGTTCCTGGCTTCCTTATAGTTCCCTCTTCTCTGCGGCTTCTGTGGAGAGAGCCGGAAATGTGGTCATGACAACAACATTCTCACGGGTAGTAGCACAGAGCGGCATTCCACGCCAGGCCGCCCAAGTCGCGAAGGAACGAGAGGATCTGGGCGTGGTCCGTTTCGGGCACCTGCCCAAAGCCAGCGTCTCGGCGCCACTGTATTGGGGGCGTGGGCCCGCACGGCAATCAGCTAGGTGGTGGATGGGAATTCGCCATCGGCGACCGATGGTGAGGGCATGGAGCATGATTGCACACGTGTACACGTCTGCAATCATGGGCACCACCCTGGTCACGTTCCCTGCCGCCGCTGGAGGACCATGCCCTGTGGTCCGGTGGATGCATCGCGCCCTCATCGTTCGCGGATTGTCCCGGCTGCGGGGCCTGCGCGTGCAGCATCAGGCTTGTTGTTGGCGCTTCCCCCAATGCCCGCTCACGATTGCCAACAGCCTTGCGTGGAGCGGGCTCTTGCCCTCGCGCACGACCTCGTACGGCCCCCCACGTCCGCCGCCGGTCGCGCGGACATAGCCCCGGGTGATGAGCTTCTCGAGGTGTCGGCCAGCCGCCGCGGCGGACATCCTGAGTTCCTTCATCAGGACCCCTATGCTCGCGGCCTTGCCGGTTACCAGCCGCCGCTCGATCTGGATGCGACGCGGATGTGTGAACGCCGTGGCCGCCTCAAACAGAGCGCGACGCGCGCCGGGCGCGAGTTGCGCGCCGTGGACCTGTCTGCGGCCACGGCCCTTGCCCTCCGACACATCCGGGACGCCCGCCGCCAGGGCCTCTCTGACCCACGCGGCCACTTGCCCGCTGAGCGTCTCCTCCCCATAGGGGGAGCCCGCGGAGCAGAAGCACCTCGCACCCGACCTGCGGCGCCGGACCAGCCCCGCAGACCCCAGCCGCGCAAGGTGAGCGCACAACACGTCCCGTCTCATCCGGAGCCCTCGGGCCAGCGCTGTCGGCCCGATCTCAGCAACCCCTGTGAGGTGGGACAGCACACGCAGCCTTGTGGCACACGCCACCGCGCGGAGCACGCGAACAATGATCTCATCCATCGTCGGGCCCTCTGGAGCTGGTTGCACACGTGTACATGTCTGCAATTATCTCCGACACCCGCCACGCTGTCAAGCGCAACTCCGGGCGCGCCCTCTGTCCTGCAAGCCGCCATGCCGGGCGTCGGCGCGACGGCGCATTCTATCCTCGGGCCGAGGGAGGATAGTTGCACACGTGTACACGTCTGCAATTATCTCCGGCACCCGCCACACGGTCAAGCGCAACTCCGGGCGCGCGCCCCTTGCCCTTCAAGTCGCCTTGCGGGGCGTCCGCGCGACGGCGTGTTCTATCCTTGAGCCGATGGGAGGTAATTGCATACGTGTACACGTCTGCAATTCTCTCCGGCACCCGCCGCACGCTCAGGCGCAACTCCGGGCGCGCGCCCTCTGTCCTGCAAGCCGCCTTGCGGGGCGTCCGCGCGATGGGGTATTCCATCGTTGGGCCGAGGGAAGAGAGTTGCACACGTGTACACGTGTGCAACTAGCTCCTGCCCCCGGCACGCGGTCGAGCGCGACTCCGGACGCACGCCCCCTGCCCTTCAAGCCACCTTGCGGAACGTCCGTGCGAAGGCGTATCCCATCGTTGGGCCGAGGGAAGATAATTGCACACGTGTGCAATTATCGCCGGACGCCCTCCCCGCGCGCGTGGCGAGGCCCCTGGCCTGCGAAACGGACCACGCCCAAGGGATTCTGCCGGCGGCGTGAGCGACCGGGATCGAGGGGCAGCCGGGTTCCAACCCCAGCGTGGCGGAAGGACGCGAGGCCCGTGCCGCCCCTTCAGGGTTGGCCCCATGCCATCCCTCTTCGGGCGGCTTGCGCCGCCCGACCTATCCACAGGAAGTGGTCTGAGCGCCCCGGTGGGGCTGCTGGCCATGTCCTGTGGGTAAGTCGGTTGGAGTAGCATGAGTGCGGCCTTCAGGCCGTCGCCGGCCCAAGAGGCGGGCTGAAGCCCGCACTACAAACATGCGCCACACGCCGCCGCCACCCGTAACCGAGGCATTACCCGCCGGCAATATCCTATCGTCCCTTCGGGGCTTCGCGGGCTGGTGGGAGATGTGGGCCAAGCGCGGGCTATGGGGCGGCTTCGGGGTCGAAGGGGGCGTCCGGCTCGAAGGGGAAGAGCGGCTTGCGGCGGCGGATGTAGGCCAGGCGCTCGAGCCGCATGTCGCCCGAGCCGGGCGTGAGGAGCATGATGTAGCGCGGGGCGATGCGGGTGAGGCCGGGGAAGAGGTAGCCCTCCTTCACGACGACGATCTTGCGGCTCAAGGGGTCAATGCCGCAGGGGGCGAACTGGCTGGGGTCGGTGAACGCCGTCGGCCCCTCTGCCAGGATGGCCTCCACGTCGCCAATCCGCACGACGACCTGGCGGCGGTCCTTGACGAGTCGGACGACCTCGGCTTCGGCCTCGAAGGGCGGCCCGAAGCGCTTCTCGATGGCCGCGCCGATGGCGAGGCGGAGCCGTTTGCCGTCCCCCGCCTCGAAGCAGCGGGCGACCGCCGCCTTGTCGTTGATGCCCGCCACGAGCGCGCTCTTGGCTTTCCGCTCCACCAGGTGGCGGAGCACGATCGGCAGGTCGCCCGGCGTGCTCGCCGTCACGTTGTCCCCGCTGTCGGTCAGGAACACGGTCGGCTCTTTGGCGTTCAGGGCGCGGGTGACGCCTTCCTCCAGCTCGGCGGTCTCGCAGCCGAAGGCGAACTTGTGCCGCGCCTCCCACACCCGCTTCGCCAGGTGGATGGCCGCCGCGCGTGCGGCGGCACGCGAGCCGTCCGCAGTCACCATCACCGACATCCCTGTGTCCGCCGAATCGGTCCACGCGCAGCCCACGAAGAGGGTTGCCGCCAGGATGCGCTCCTTGTGCCCCGGCACGCCTTCGCGCTCGACGCGCCGCGCCTCCTCGACGAGCGAGCGGAAAGGCTCCGAGGTCGTCATCCCCTTCTCTCCCTGGAGGATGATGGGGATTGGGAGGACGTAAGAGACGGGCCGCAGGTTGCCCCGCAGGGTCTCGAGCAGGATGCGCCCGGCCAGCTCCGCGGTCTGCGCCCCGTCCGTGTGGGGCGCCGTCTTCAGCCCCACGAGGATGTCGCCGAACTCCCCCAGGCGTGCCGGGATGTTGCCGTGGAGGTCGAAGGTGCAGGCGATGGGGGTCTTCGGGCCGACGAGCGCGCGCACGTCGCCGACGAGGAGCGATTCGGCCGGCCCGATCCCCTCCGCGAACATCGCGCCATGCACCCTCAGGAACACCGCGTCCACCGGCATCGCGGCGCGGAGCGACTCGAGCACCTTGGCCATCGCCTCGCGGCAGGCTGCGCCGTCCACCGTCCCGCCCCCCATCGGGTGAGCGGCGATGCCTGGGACCACGGTGATCTCCGTGTCCCTCCACACCGGCAGCGGTTGATCGCTGGCCTTCGAGAAGCGGAAGGCCGTGGTGCGCACGGGATGGAACGTGTTGGTCTCGTGTGCGAAGGCGGCGACGAAGACGCGCTTCGCCGGCCTGCCTTCAGCGGGGGCGGCACTCGCGTCCGCCGCGAGAAGGGCACCCGTCCCTGCCGCGGCCGCGGCACCGATCATGTCCACCAGGAACTCCTTTCTGCTTCGCATCGCCGTTGTCCTAATGCGGCCTCTGGCCGCAACCAAAGGGGATGATTGGATGGATGGATGAATGGATGATTGCCTGACATTCATCCACCCATCCATTCATCCTCGCCACCATGTGCGCAATCCGCGCTCGAGCAGTCAATCGAGTCTGGGCGGGAGGGGCACGTCGCGCCAGCCCTCTGCGCCCAGGCCGATGTCGCGCTCGGCGAACTGCCAGACCACGACCCGCTTGCGTTCGAGGATTTCGGCGTTGGTGCTGAGGGCCTGGCGCACGTCCGTCGCCGCGCCCCCGTCGCTGATGATGTAGTCCACAGCGGCCCCCAGCGCGAGGGCGAGATGGGATGGGAACCCCGCCGAGCCGGGGAGGAGGCGGCGCGTGCCCTTGACGTTCTCGCGGCCTAGCTCTGCGGCCCTGAAACCGGCTTGCCCGAGTTCCTCGCCCAGCGATTGCGGCTCGAGGGTCTGGTAGATGCGGCTGAAGCTGTCGCCGAGGAGGAGCACGGAGGCCTGGAGCGGCGTGTCCACGAGGTGCTGGTTCATGTACGTGCCCTCTCGACCACTGACGGTGGACACGAGGAGCCCTGCGGACTTGTCGAGCACCTGCACGCACTCGAAGCCCTCGGCAGGGAACACCCGCGAGATGCGCGGGGCTTGGATCATCTCCACAATGTCGCCGCGGCGGGCAACCTTGGCGGGGCGGATCGTGTAGCCGCGCCCCGCGGGAAAGACGCCTTCGCCGCTGGGCGCCCATCTGAGGGCGCGAAGCCTCTGGGCCACGGCCTCCGCGGCCACGCGGGCGCTGCCAGGTGTCCAGTGCGTGTCGAAGGTGAGGTACAGATCCTCTACGTCGCCACCTCTCCGTCGCGCTTCGCGGAAGAGACGGAAGAGGTCAACCGACTCGACCCCGCTCCGCTTGAGGTCCTCCAGAAGGCCCTCTGTGGGGGAGCGGAAGTCCTGGAACCTGCCAGCCATCCGGCGCGTGAGCCGGTCGGGGTAGACGCTAGCCTTCTCTGGCACGGGGACCACGAGGAGCTCGATGCCGCGCTCCCTGAGCTGGTCGCGGAAGCGGATGATGGCCTGCGCCACAGCATCGCCACAGGCCGGAGGCCTGTGCCACCGCTGTTGGCTGCTCTCGACCAGGTAGCGCACGCCGGGACGGTAGAAGAGGCCGCGGGGGTAGTAGAACCAGCGGCCCTGGCCGATGATGGCCTTCGCACCAGCGTCGCGGAGCGCCAGGAGCAGGAACCGCTGGACCTCGGGCCGGACGGCCTGCTGGAACCAGCTCTTGTCCTCGAGGGTCCGCTCGAACTGTCGCAGGTTCCGCTCGGTCGGCGGGTAGCGGAAGAGGTCGGTGTACTGCACCCGTTCGCCGCGGCGGAGCTCCAGGGCCACCTGCGCGAGCGGCACCCCGGCGATTGTGCCCAGGAAGCCAAGGGTCAGGATGATTTCGTTCTTGCGGGAACCTGCCATCGTCATGCCTCTAAAGAGCATGGCTCCCAATCCTGGTGAACTACGCCGGAGCCCCGACAGGGGCGTACTATAACAGCCCAGGGCGAAGCCCTGGGAAGGGGGCGGTAGGTAGGTCAGCCCTGAAAGGGCGTACTATATGGTCCGGGCGCCACATCCTGCCCAGGGCGGGTAGTACGCCCCTACAGGGCTGAACCTGGCCGTCCGCCTGTCCCAGGGCTTCGCCCTGGGCTGATATAGTACGCTCCGTTCGGAGCTTCGAAGCCGAACGACATCACCAGAGCTGGGGGCCATTCTCGCCTCTAGAACTGGTAGTAAAGGAACGGGTTGAAGGCCTGAGTGACCATGACGGCGAGCGTGAGGACGAAGAGTGGGAGAAGGAACGCCACGCGGCTGAGCGTGAGCGGCTTCTGAACCCAGTCGAATGCCTGGACGGGCTGAAAGACCAGAGCGGCGCAAAGGGCCATCAGGAGGAGGTGCTTCGGGGTGTATAGCTCCGCCGCGATGAGGAGGCTGGCGCCGGCATCGGGTCCGAGGCCGAACATCGCGGCCAGGTAGCGCCCGGCCGCCGAGATGCTCTCGGAGCGAAAGAGCACCCACGAGATGAGCATCAGGGCGAAGGTGAGGGCGATGCGGCAAGCTCGCGGGAGCCTGTGGTAGAGGCTGGTCTTGCCGCGCCAGCGTTCGTAGATCAGGAGAGCGCCGTGGTAGGCGCCCCAGGCGATGAA
>Ga0194110_10001287_pt1 | contig 32053 bp, 22 predicted proteins | sample TA2Kig1200mmetaG_FD_146192 | JGI IMG/M metagenome (GOLD analysis project Ga0194110, IMG submission 146192) | Freshwater microbial communities from Lake Tanganyika, Tanzania - TA2015032 Kigoma Deep Cast 1200m | ecosystem: Environmental > Aquatic > Freshwater > Lake | place: Tanzania: Lake...
TCACGGGCTGCTGGGCAGAGACCTGGCCAGCGAGTGGGTGACGGTCATCTCCAGCCAGCAAAACAGCTTGCTGCTGGGCTTCGTGACCATGGCCGATCAGCTCTCCGAGATCCGGCTGAGGCGCGATCGGGAGGGCAACTTCGCCGCGCTCACCGCCTGTTGCTTCGCCGACGGAGTCACCCTGGCCCCAGGCGAGAGCCTCCACTCGGAGCGACTGGTGATCGAGGGCGGGGATTCCCCCCTGGCCCTGCTCGAAGGCTACGCCGAAATCGTGAAAGAGACCATGAACGCCCGCACCGCGAAGCCCATCCCTACTGGCTGGTGTAGCTGGTACTATTACTTCAGGGAACTCAAGGCCGGAGACGTGCTGGACAACCTGGCCGCCGCTACGGGGACGGAGTTGCCCCTGGAATACGTCCTCATTGACGACGGCTATCAAACCGCCATCGGCGACTGGCTGAGCGTAGACGAGGAGAAGTTCCCTCAAGGGATGGGGAGCCTGGCCGAGGAGATACGAGCAAGGGGCCACCGACCGGGCATCTGGACGGCCCCCTTCGGCGCCAGCTCCGAGTCGCAGCTCTACGCCGAGCACCCGGATTGGGTGATCCGAGATAAAAATGGAGACCCCATCCTGGCCTGGCAGCACTGGGGAGCGGATACCTACGGCCTGGACCTCTCCCATCCCGAGGTGCAGGATTGGTTGGGCCAGACCTTTCGCACCCTGCGGGAGTGGGGCTACGAGCTGTTCAAGGTGGATTTCCTCTACGCCGCGGCTTTGGGGGGGCGCCGTCATAACCCCAACGTGACCCGAGCCCAGGCGGTGCGCAAAGGTCTTGAAGTCATCAGGGAGGCCATTGGCGAGGAAGCCTTTCTCCTGGGCTGCGGAGCCCCCCTGGGGCCCAGCGTGGGGCTGGTGGACGGGATGCGCATCGGTCCCGACGTAGCCATGTACTGGCATCCCTTCTGGGCTGACCTCACCTTCCCCGCCGCGGTGAACGCCCTCCGCAACAGCATCACCCGCTATTTCACCCATGGGCGATGCTGGATCAACGATCCCGATTGCGCGCTGGTACGCCAGAAGGAAGACCAGTCGGCTCTCACCCTGAGCGAGATGCGCACCCTGGCCACGGTGGTGGGCCTCGGCGGCGGCATGGTCCTTTCCAGCGATAACCTGCCCACCCTCGCTGACCATCGCCTGAAGTATCTGGCCAGGCTACTTCCGCCCTACGGCATTGCCGCCCGGCCGCTGGACCTGTTTGAAAGCGAGCTCCCCCGCCTCCTGGCCCTGCCCATCGAAACCGACTTCGGCCGGTGGGTGATGCTGGCGGCCATCAACTGGGAGGAGCGAACCACGACGACCACCCTGGATCTAGACAAGGTCATCGGGGAGGGTCCGTATCACGTCTTCGATTTCTGGCGGGAGAGATACCTTGGATTGGTGCGGGGCCGCCTCAGGATCAGGCAACTTCCCCACGCCACCAGGCTCTTTCTTCTCAAGAAGCCCACGAACCACCCGGACCTTCTGGCCTCCACCTTTCACCTGACCGGCGGGGCGGTGGAGGTGAAAACACTCCAATTCGATGGCCAGCGCCTCACCCTGGAGATGGAGAAGGCGGGGACGCAGTACGGCAGGCTCTTTTTCCTGGTGCCGGAGCCGTACGAAGTTGCCTCCGTCCGCTTCAACGGGCGGCGGCGAGGTTGGCAAAAAGCTGTCGAAGGCGTGATCTGGATCGGCTTCCACCTGCTGGGGGAGGCCAGGGTGGAGATAAATTTCCGGGTGCCCCACGAGTCCGAGACCCTTAGGGTTTTGCAAAACCCTAAGGGTCTGGTAGATTAGGAGGCAAAATGCACAGTAACAAGGCGAGGTCCAGGACGATATTCGCTCTAGGGGCAGCGATTTTGGTCGGCGCGTTCCTGCTGGTGGTGTTGAACGCGGGAGGAGGAGCCTTCGCCGTTGGGCCACCACCTCCAACACAGGAGTCCGAGCTACAGGAGGCACCGACGCGGCCAGCGCCACTGAATCCGCCTCCTCCCCGTACAGGTTTCACACCACTGCGGCTGGACTTGTCCCACTTGAAGGGGGACAGAATACCTGAGGGGGTTAGGGCGGCGGCTCTGCCCGACAGATGGGACTGGCGCGAGCAAGGCGTGGTCACTCAAGTGCAGAACCAGGGCGACTGTGGCGCGTGCTACGCCTTCGCTTCCCTGGCGAACTTCGAATCCAAGCTGCAGATTGATGGTGCCGGCCGCTATGACTTCTCAGAGAACAACGCCAAAGAATGCCCCTGGCACGATCCCAGTTGCGTGGGAAGTAATTACTGGGAGATGGCCGGTTGGTTCGCCCAGAAAGGCACAGTGCTGGAATCGTGCGACCCGTACGTGGGCAGCAACGTCAACTGCAATGATACCTGCCCATACGTAAAGACCCTGCTGGACTGGCGGGTCATCTCCGAGGACCAGGTGCCCGATACCAACGTGCTGAAGGGCTACATTCAGACCTACGGGCCGGTCTATGCCTCGATGTATGCGGGTGACAACTCCGACAGGGACTGGTGGCAGGAATTCTCGGACTACGATGGTTCGTACACCCTCTACTACGCGGGAGTGCGCGATCCAAACCACGCTGTGCTGATTGTAGGCTGGGACGATAGTCTGTCTCACGCCGCAGGCTCAGGCGGTTGGATCGTGAAGAACAGTTGGGGCACCGATTGGGGAGGTCCCTGTGGTTACGGTGCAGAAAGAGGGTACTTCACCATTGCCTACGGCTCGGCCGGCATCGGCAGGTATTCCTCGTTTCTGTACGATTGGCAAGACCATGACCCCGACGGTGGAATCATGTACTACGACGAAGTCGGCTTGACGACCGCATGGGGGTGCCAAGACTCAACAACTGGCTGGGGGCTGTGTAAATTCATCCCCTCCAGCAGCACCTACGTCACGCGGGTGGAGTTCTACACCACGGACGTCACTACCGACGTGGATGTGTACCTCTACGGCGACTTCGACGGAAAGGCGCCGACCAACCTGCTATGGAGCGGCCTGGACTATAGCTTCGCTGAGGCCGGCTACCATGGGGTGGAAGTTGATCCGCCTGTGGTGGTGACGGAAGGAGACGACGTTATCGCCGTTGTGAAGTTCACCAATGACAGTTCCGAGTATCCCATACCAGCCGATAGCGAAGGCCCACACGAGACGAAGCGCACGTACATCAGTTGCGACGGCAGTCGCGGCTCGTGGTATGATCTGGGAGCAGGCAAGCGAGATGACGTAGCCATCCGCTTGCGAACCTCGGGCATGCCCCCACCGACGCCAACGCCGACGGAAACACCATTTCGTCTCCAAACCTATCTGCCCATCTGTCTGAAGAAATACAGCTCTGTAGCAACGCCGACACCGACACGGACGCCTACTCGAACACCAACGGTAGCCCCTGCAACCCCAGGCACTCCAACTTCGACGCCGACTACGACGCCAACGGCAACTCCTTCACCCACTCCCACGCTGCCTCCCAGCACTAACGTCTACGTCACCAACAGCACCACCTTCCCTCCCTTCGCCGGCTCCACCTCTACCTACCTGGTCGGCGAGGTCTATAACGCCTCCAGCGTCAGCGTCGGCTTCGTTAGAATCAATGCTACCTTCTACGATGCAGAAGGCAATGTGGTGCGTGAGGGATTCACCTATGCTTGCATCCACCATCTTGCGCCGGGGATGAGCTCGCCCTTTATCAACATCTATTCCAACCTGCCGGCCTCCTCCTGGGATCACTACGAGTTGCGCCTGGTATGGGGTGCTCCGGCCTACACCCCTCTCCCCATGGAGGTCTCCAATGTCAACGACTTCTTCGACACCTGGGATGCCTTCCACGTCACGGGGGATGTTCGCAACCAATATGATCGCCGATTGAGCAATATTAAAGCATGCGTGGCGATGCACGATGCAGCCGGCAACGCCATTGGTGTCTGGTGGGACAACGTCGCCGCCCTGGACCCAGGCGGGACAGATTCCTTCGATGTGAAGGTGTCTTTTTGGAAATATAAGCCCGATCGGGGCAGGGTGGCCGACTACTCGCTGCAGGTTTATAACCAGTACGAGTGGATGACAGCCACGGAGCAGGCGAAGCTGCGTCAGGTAAGGGACAAGGAGGCCGAGCTTACTGCCCTGATGCGGGCCGATGGGGAGGCTCAATTGTTCACCCCCTCCCCCTCGCAGGGGGAGGGTTGGGGTGGGGGTGGGACTTCGTAGGTCAAAATGAGCCGAATTCGCAGAGAATCTTGTCCGTTTGTGGGGATTCACCCTCCCCCATCCCCTCCCTGGGAGGGAGTGGCGAATACTTACAGGAGGAATTATGGAACAATTCAACATCTATATCAAGAACAACGCCGAGCGTTTCATCGAAGAGCTGAAGGAGTTCTGCCGCCAACCCAGCATCTCCACCCAAAACGTGGGCCTGGAGGAGATGGCAGAACTGGTGAGAGCCCGGCTGGAGAGGCTGGGGGCGGAGGTGCGTCTGATTCCAGTGGACGATGGCCCGCCGCTGGTCTTCGCCGAACTCGGCCAAGGGGAGCGCACCCTCCTCATCTACAACCATTACGACGTCCAGCCCCCAGACCCTCTGGAAGAGTGGGAATCGCCGCCCTTTGAGCCTACTATCCGCGAGGGGAAGTTCTACGCCCGCGGCGCGGCCGACAACAAGGGCAACCTCGTGGCCCGCATCCAGGCCATCGAAGCCTACCAGGCGGCTGTTGGCGAACTGCCTCTGAGGATAAAATTCGTCGTCGAAGGGGAGGAGGAGACGGGCAGCCCTCACCTGGCTCAGTTCGTTCAGGAGAACCGCGACTTCCTGGCCGCCGATGGCTGCCTGTGGGAGTCGGGCGGCAAGGATGAGGCGGAGCGCTTTGTGCTCTACCTGGGCCTGAAAGGCATCGCCTATCTGGAGCTGCGGGCCAGAGGAGCCAAAAGCGACCTCCACTCCTCCCTGGCGACCATCGTGCCCAATCCCGCCTGGCGCCTGGTGTGGGCCCTCTCCACCCTGAAAGACAAAGACGACCACATCACCATTGATGGCTTCATGGACCACGTGGCGGAGCCGACACCGGCGGAGATGAACATGCTGGAGGCCATCCCCTTCGAAGAGGAGAAGATCAAGGAGAATTTCGGTATCCCGGCGTTCATCCGAGGACTCTCAGGGGTTGAGGCTCTGAAGAAGCACCTTTACGAGCCTACCTGCACCATCTGTGGCTTCAAGAGCGGCTACATCGAGGAGGGCTCGAAGACGGTGCTGCCCAGCACGGCCACGGTCAAGCTGGACTTCCGTCTGGTGCCGAACCTGACCCCCGAACTGGTGGAGCGGTTGCTGCGCCAACATCTTGATCGGTGGGGCTTCGAGGACATTGAGATCATCGCTGGGGTGGGCGAACATTCGGCGCGGGCGCCATTGGATGCGCCGATCGTACAGGCAGCCATCGCCGCAGCGGAGGCCGTATACGGCCACAAACCCGTGATCTACCCCACCATGGCCGGCAGCGGCCCGATGTATCCCCTCTCGGAGGCTCTAGGCATTCCCGCTGTCCTGGCCGGCATCGGCTATCCCGGCGCCAACGTCCACGCCCCCAACGAGAACATCCGCCTGGCCGATTACTTCGAGGGCATCAGATTCATAAGGGAGTTGATGCGGCGCTTCGGGGAAGAGTAACGAGGCAACGAGTAACAAGTCAATGAGGAACTGAGGCGTCGCGATGCAGGTCTTCTAAGACGCGCTGCATCTGAAGGGGCTCATCGAAGGAGAGATAGACGGATTCGAGCCTTCCCTCCCCAGCTTCGTATCCTACCTTGATGGCCGGGCGGGCTCTCAGGCCAAAGTGGACTTCGCCGACTCCGATCTCACTGATCGTATGCGGTTTGAAGAAGATGTACCACCAGCCGGCATCATCTTTGGGCGCGCCCACCAGGAAGCGCGAATCCAGCATCCTGCCCATCACGATGTGCTCTCTGGTCTCCATGGTGGCAAAGTCAGCAGTGACCTCCACGAAATAGCGCTGCTTATCTCGGACCTCGAAGAAGCCGGTGGCTCGGACGGCGACCTTCTCATCGGGCGCCAACTCAGGATGGCCCGAAGATGGGGAGAGTTCTCTCCTGCGAAAGACGATGAAGCCCTGCCGCCTGGCCAGGAGCGTAATCAAAACGAGAGCCAAGCAGAGGACGATGATCAAGGCGGTCTGCCCACCCGTCAGGCTGCCAGCCCTCCAGATCAAGCCGCTGGCCAGGGCAAAGAGCAGCGGCACAAGATTCAGCCGCAGGGGGCCCATGCGGTGGCGACTCAATTGGTAGCTCGCTTTGAGGATTAAACCAACGATGATCATGGTGGGAGGTTAATCAAGTATACACCTGTCCCTCATCCCCCTGACCCCCTTCTCCCAGCACTGGGAGAAGGGGGAATCAGATGCCCCTCCCCTGATTTCGGGGGAGGGGTTGGGGTGGGGGCTAATAAGCCCTCGCGAAGACCGCTTGTTCCCCGGCTTCCTTGCCGCAGAGAATGCAGCGGCCTGCCCTCTCCTTCTGGTGGAAGGGGATGCAGCGGATGGTGGCTTTGGTGTCCTCTTTGATGGCCGCCTCGCACTTGCCAGAGCCGCACCAGTAGGCGTAGACAAAACCGCCGTCCCTCTCGATGATCCGCTTGAACTCCTCGTAATCGTCCACTTCAAAGGAGTTTTCGTCCAGGAAGCTCTTGGCTCGTTGGAACAGGCTCTGCTGGATGTCGTCGAGGAGATCGTGGAGACGCTGGGCCAGGCCCTCCTGCTCCCCCCCTTCCCCCCAACTTTGGGGGGCTAGGGGGGCAGTGAGCTTCTCGCCTCCTTCTCGCCGGGCCAGGGTAACCCGCCCCTCGGCCACGTCTCTGGGCCCGATTTCCAGGCGCAACGGCACGCCCCGCATCTCCCACTCGTTGAACTTCCAGCCAGGCGAGTACTCCTCCCGGTCGTCCACCTTGTAGCGCACCTTCTCGCCGAGAGCAGCCTTGATGTCTGCGACTGCCTTCCACACCTGTTCTTTCTCTTCCTCGCCCGTCCAGATGGGGATGATGATCAGTTGGATGGGAGCTAGCTTGGGCGGCAGGATCAGACCCTGGTCGTCGCCGTGAACCATGACTACCGCCCCCACCATGCGGGTGCTGACCCCCCAGCTCGTCGTCCAGCAGTACTGAAGCTCGTTGTTCCGGTCCAGGTATTTGATGTCGAAGGCCCTGGCGAAGTTCTGGCCCAGGAAGTGGGAGGTGCCAGCCTGCAGCGCCCACCTGTTGCCCATCATGGCTTCGATGGCGTAGCTGGCCACTGCCCCAGCGAACTTCTCCGACTCGCTCTTGCGGCCCGTGATGACCGGAATGGCGGCGTCGGTCTCGGCGAAGTCGCGGTAGACCTCCAGCATGAGCAGGGTCTCTTCCTCTGCTTCCTCGGCTGTGGCGTGGGCGGTGTGCCCCTCCTGCCAGAGGAACTCGGTGGTACGGAGAAACAAGCGGGGACGCTTCTCCCAGCGCACCACGTTGGCCCACTGGTTGATGAGGAGGGGCAGGTCGCGATACGAACGCACCCATTGGGAGTACATGTGGCCGATGACCGTCTCCGAGGTAGGGCGCACGATGAGCGGCTCCTCCAGCTTCTTGCCGCCGCCGTGGGTCACCACTGCCAATTCGGGGGAGAATCCCGCCACGTGCTCAGCTTCTTTCTGGATGAAGCTCTGGGGGATGAACAGCGGAAAGTAGGCATTCACGTGGCCGGTGGCCTTGAAGCGGCGGTCCAGGCCCTCTTTGATGTTCTCCCAGAGAGCATAGCCGTAGGGTCGGATGACCATACAGCCCTTGACCGGGGCGTAGTCGGCCATCTCTGCCCGCTGGATGACGTCCGTGTACCAGCGGGAATAGTCCTTGCTGCGCGGTGTGATTTTCTTTGCCATGTTTTCTCCTCCTCTCGTTAAACAAAAACACCTCATTCCTCTAAGGACGAGGTGTTCGTGCCCCGTGATACCACCCTAGTTGGCTTACAACAGCCCACTCAATCGGTACAGAGTAGTCCGCTACTCGATACCGTTCCTTACGATAACGGGAGGAATCCGGCCAAGCTTAACGGCTTTCGCGCTTTTTCGTGCCTTTCGCGATCGCCTTTTCGCTCGCAGCTCCTGGGCGGGTTCAGTGTGGGCTTTGATGCTAGCTTCCACCTCCCCTAGCTCGCTGTGATCATCGCTCTGCACTTACTATTCCCATTCGTCGCTTTTAATCTATTGTCCGGTAAGATACCACAAATTCGGCGTTTTGTCAAATATGCCCCCAAGGGAATTCGAATCCCTGTCGCGGCCTTGAAAGGGCCGTGTCCTAGTCCACTAGACGATGGGGGCGTCCGAACTACCTTTATTTTACTCAAAAGAGCAGAAAGGTCAAGCTCCCAGCTTGCCCAATTCCTTCAACACCTCGCGGGTGACCAGCCTCACCAGCTCTTCTTCGTTGTCCTCAGGAGTGGACCCAGAGCGAGGGCGACCAACAGCCAGGTCACAGACTCCGCAACTGGCGCAGAAATCCTCTTCCTCTCCTTCCCTGGCTAACCCTTTTTCCCTCCTCATCTGGAGCAACCTGGCGACCTCGGCGGGAGGCAAGGGGGTCTCCCGGCCCAACTGGCGCAGGATCAGAGTGACGTAGGCCAGGTGTTCTAACTTCTCCAGCTTGAGGTAAGCATCGAAAGGGTCCTTGCCCACGGTCAATGTGCCGTGCCGTTGGATAATGAGGGCGTCGTGGTTAGCGATGAGCTCGCTGATTGCCCCGGCTCCTTCAGGGCTGGAGGGGGTGGCGTACTCAACAGTAGGGATCAGTCCCAGGGTGACGACCACTTCGGGCAGGAGACACTTGGCCAGGGAGATGCCAGCGATGCTCAGGGCGACACAGATGGGGGGATGGGCGTGGATAACAGCGCCGATGTCGGGCCGCTGCCGATAGGCCTCCAGATGCATCAATAGCTCCGAGGTGGGCTCCAGGCTTCGCCCTGAGGCCTGTCCTGAGCCCAGTCGAAGGGCTCTGCCCGAAGGGTCACGGCTGGCAGGCTTATAGGAGGGGATCTTCTTGCCCTCCAGGTCGGTTACGACCAACTGCTCAGGGGTGAGAAAGCCTTTGCTGAGGCCACTGGGAGTGGACAGGACACGGTTTTTGCTCAGGCGCACCGAGACATTGCCGTCGGTGGCGGTTATATACCCTTTCTCGTGAAGAAGGCGACAGACACGGATGATCTCCTCTTGCCATATTCGCTCTTTTCGGTTATCTACGTAGCGGCTCAATTGCTTCCCTCCTGTCGCGCACACTGACCATGCACCTGAACGCTCACACCTCCGACTCCCAACTGCCCTCGGCGTAGAGGATGTAGGCTGTGCCAAGATCGCTCCAAAGGATGGTGCCACCGTCAAAGGCTTGCACCACCCCTGTGAGACCCCGTTCCTCCTCCCTGGCCCAACCGATCTGGCTGGCCGGGCCGCCCAGCTCTTCCCGCCACACTTTGCCAAAGCCCCTCTTTGGTTGGAAGAGGCCCGGCGGCGCGATCAGATCGGGATCGTCCTCGGGCTGGCCTTCCTGCCAGGTGTCGGCGAAAGCCCGCCAGGTGTGATCGTCGTGCAGGACGTAGATCTCCCCGCTGTCCCCCCGCCAGAACATCCGCCCTCGTTCGAAAGCCTGTTCAGCCAGAAAGACTTCCCGTTCCGCCTCCACCGGGCAACCCAGGCGGTCCCGTCTGTCAGCCCAGGTGGCGGCGAAGCGAATGGGTACCACGGCGCAGGGCGTGGGCGTGACCGTTGGACGGGTGGGCGTAGGGCTTGGTGTAGGCGTGGGGAGCGGCGTTCCCCAAGTTGCCGGATACCAACTACCTCCGCCGTCGGTAGATTTGTACACGCCGTGCTCAAACAGGGCGGCGAAGAGGGTCTGATCGGTGGCGTAATGCGGCGAGATGGCCAGTGCCAGCACCCCCGCCAGCTCGTCGTCGGACCGATAGGGAAGGCCAATATTGACCGCCTGCCAGGAGTAGCCCCCATTGGTGGACTCGTAGATGCCCTGGTCGAGGCCGGCGAAAAGCGTGCCGTCCCTGGCGAACTCTGGCGATATGGCCAGGGCCTTAACCCAGACCGTGCCCGGCGGGAGTCCACCCCCCAGCGCCTGCCAGGTGAAGCCGCCGTCGTCGGAGCGGTACAGGTGGCCGTACAGCGCCCCGACGAAGAGGGTCTGATCGGCGGCGAAGTCGGGCGAGAGAGCCATTGATTGCACGTACCAATCCTCTTCTTCTGTGGCTTGTTCCCAATTTCGGCCGCCATTCGTGGTGCGATACAGCCCCTGGTACTGAAGCCAGGCGTAGGCTATGCCATCTTCAGTGTAGTTTGGCGAAACGACCAGGCTCGCCACCTCGGCTGGGGGCAACCCCTGGCTGGCTGACACCCAGCTCTCTCCGCCGTCGGTGGAGATCAATACTTCAGGGTGGCTGTAATCTCCCCCGACGAAGATGGTGCCGTCGCTCCCCCTCTTTCCCCCCTCCCCCCGTTCCCCCCAACTTTGGGGGGGCAGGGGGGCGGAAGGAAGGGGGGGCGAGATGGCCAGAGCCGAAGCGGGGAAGAGATTGCCCAGCCCCTCTTGTAGCTCCTGCCACTCGCCGTCGAGCCATCGGTATACACCTGATCTCGAAGCCGCGAAGAGAATCTGGTCCGTAGCGTAATCGGGCGAGATGGCCAGGTGAACGGGATCAAAGCCTGTCCGGCCGGGGAAGCCCGTCTCCTGCCAACTTCGGCCCCCGTCGTGAGAGACGAAGACCCCGGCGGTGGAGGTGGATGCGTAGATCGTCTGATCCTGAGCATAGCCCGGCGAGATGGCCAGGTCGTAGATGTCCAGACCGCCTAATTCCACCGTCAAGTCCTCCCAGACCAGCCGGTCGGGCTTCAGGCGGTGGATGCGTCCGTAAACGGTGCCCAATAACAGATCCCCATTCGGGGCGAGAGCCAAAGCGCTGATGGGCAGGTCTTCCTCAAGCACTTTCCAACTGTCGCTTCCATCTGTGGAGCGATAGAGGCGGGTGATCCCCTGGCTGCGAGAGGCGGTGAGCAGGGCGTAGAGCGTCTTATCCTGGGCGAAGGAGGGCGAGAAGACGAGGTCGCTTAAGTCAACGTGCTCATAGAACAGCCCCGAGTTGGCTGCCTGCCAGGTTTTACCCCCATCGGTGGAACGCATCAGGCCCGCTCCGCTTACCACAGCGTAGACGGTGTCGTCGCCTTCCCTCTTTCCCTCCCAACTCTGGGGGGGAGAGAGGGCCAGCAGTTGGGCCGTTCGGCCCAGCACCTCCTCCCAGGACTGGCCGCCATCGGTGGACTTGAGGATCAGGTGGCGGTCCATCTCGTCCACGCTCCAGAACAGCGTGTCATCGGTGGCGTAGTGGGGGGAGATGGCCAGGGCGGTAGCTTTACGATGGACGGGTCTGTCCAATTGGGGCTCTTCCAGGGCAAACCATTGATCCCCGCCATCGGTGGACTTGAAGAGGCCGTGGCGCAGCGTGCGGGCGAAGGCCGTGCCATCAGGGGCGAAGGCAATGCCTTGAACCATGAGATCGCTCAGGCCCCGCGAGGCCAGGCGCCAGCTCCGGCCGCCGTCGGTGGATTTGTAAACTCCACCCCCCATGTTCCAGGTGGAGAGGCCGGCCAGTAGGGTACGATCGGAGGCGTAATTGGGGGAGAAAGCCACGGCGACTACATCCAGATCGGGGGACAGCCCGCTCTTCAGCAGCACCCAGGACTCGCCATCGTCCTCGGATTTGTATAGCCTGTTCTCCACCAGGGCGAGCAGGGTCTGGTCCCTGTCGTAGTCGGGGGAGACGAGGATGCGCTGGATGGGACTGGCTGGCAGCTTGACCGATCGCGGTTCGGCAGGAGCTGGCGGCGCGCCGCCCCTCTCGTCCATCACCAGAACGGTGCCACCTTTGCCGATCAGATACAGCCGCTCGGCCAGGGGGTCCAAGGCCCGCAGGGCGTACTCTCCGTCCAGAGGGACCTCAGCCAGCAGGTCGGCGGTCTGGCCGTCAACGACCAGCAACCGGTGGCCTTTATCCCAACCGCTGGTCAGGTAGACCAGCCCCTCGCCGGGGTTCACCCGCAGGCGTCCAACGATTCCCTCCAGCCGGGCCACCCAACGCTGCCCTTCGGCCAACACCTTCAGAGACAGATCGTTGAAGCGAGAGCGGGTCACGTAGGCCCGGCCCACGGTGGGATCCACATCAATCGAGACGATACTCAATTCCGTGTCGGTGAACACGGGGGCGTGGGTGATCCCATCGTAGACCTGGAGGTAGCTACCGCCGCCGGAGCCAGGTACCCCGTTGCTGATGATAGCATAGAGGAGATTCGACCGGGAGTCAATGGCCAGGCCTACAGCAAAGGGATTCGGAGGGAACCCGCCCGGTCGGGCGAAAGTGGACTCAATTTTGCCTACCACGCTTTGAGCCTCAGGGTCGGCGACGTAGACTCCACCCTCAACGATGTACAGCACGTTGGTCATGGGGTCAACCGCCGGCTTGCCCGGTTGGGGAATGAGGCCCAGGGGGCGATTGGTCTGGCCGTCAATGATCTGTATGCCCTGGCCGTCGGGATCGCCGACGTAGACCCGATGACGGACATCGTCAACGGCCAGGAGGCCACGCCCAGGGACGCTGGCCAGCTCTTCGTGGTTGGTGCTATCGAAGATGTGGAGCTGGTTGGCGCTGTCGGTGACGTACAGGCGCTGGGCGTTGGGGTCAACGGCCGCGTCTATCGCCTCGATGGCCGTCGGCAGCAGCGCCACCGTGACTTTCCGCTCCGGGACGATGACCGCCACCCGGTTATCGTAGGTCAGGGAGAGATAGAGCCTCCCCCTGCCAGGGTCAAGAGCGATGCCTTCTATACTGGTGGCCGGGCCCATCCGGTCTACGATCTCCCCTGTAACCCCATTGACCACCACCACGCCTGGCTCCTGGCTGGTCGTTCGCCCCACGTAGAGGCGATTCGCCGTCTCATCCACAGCCAGGACGCTTCTCTGGTACCACTCGCCCACCACCAGGCTGGCCATGTAATCGCCGCTCGTTCCATCCAGGGTCAGGATTTCGTTGTTCTCCTGAGAACTGAGAGCCACGTAGAGACGATCAGTGACCGTGTTGACTGCCAGGTCCTGGACGAGGCCCTTCAGTTTGATGGCAGTCATCTTCTCCAAAGTGCTGGCGGCGAAGATGTCCAGGGCGTCGGGGGAGGAGCGGGCCAGGTAGAGGTGGTCGGCGGATGAATTGAGGGCCAGGGAGATCACCGATGAGCCAGGCGGCAGGCTGGCGCGGCGCAATTCGCTGTAGTCTCTGGCATCGAGCAGGCGGACGGTTTCACCATCGGCTACGTACAGGTGGTCCCCATCCACAGCCACAGCTTCCACGTCCTCGATGGTGGCAAGCATCTGGTGGGTGGCCCCGACGATGACGGTTAGTGTCCTATCCCCTCGGTTAACCACGTAGACGCGGTTGGCTCTCTCATCTACAGCCACTTCGTTGCGGTCCCAGCCGCTCTGGCCCACGGGGATAGTGGCGATGATCTCATCGGTCGCCCCATCAATGACCGAGACGTTGCCGCGTTCTTCCGAATCGCTCCTCTCGTTGCGCACGTAGACCAGGCCCGTGGCCGAGTTGACGGCCAGGGCTCGCGGGTAGTAGCCGTTGCCGGCAGGCACGCCCACCTCAAGTCTGGTGACGACTTTGGGCCAGATGCCCTCAGGAGTAGGGGTAGGTTGAGGAGTTGATGTCGCTTCTTCGATCGCTGTTGGAGTGATAGGAAGCTCGGGCGTGGCCTCCTTGGTCGCCGTGGGCGTAACGAGGGGAGGTGTTGGCGTGGGGGATGGCGACACCATGGGCGGCGTCGCTTCCTCAGGACGGCGGCAAGCCGAGAGCGATGTCAATAGCAACAAACTCCATAATATGACCCTGGCTTTCACTACTGTTCTCCTCTTGCAGATAGAGTTATTTTACATTGGTCTGCCTTACTTGGCAAGCGAGGGCTACGGCCCCGAAGTTGCCAAGTCAGTTAGTTTGTGGTAAGATAAGTATGAGATAGAGGAGGAGGTCAGCAATGAAAACAAAGCTGCGAGTGTTCGTGATCTTGATTTGTCTGCTATCTCAGTTGGTGATCGGGGTGGGCCTGGCAGAGGGAGCGGATCCCACGGTGCATGTTGTCAGCAGGGGCGATACCCTTTACTCCGTGGCCCGTCGCTACGGCACTACGGTGAACGCTATCGTGCAGGCCAATGGCCTGCGAAACTCCAATTGGATTTACGTTGGCCAGAGGTTGGTCATACCGGGGACGACCACTGCGTCCAGCTACTCTTCATCAGGGTCCGTGCACGTGGTGCAGAGGGGCGAGAACCTGTTCCGCATTGCGCTGCGCTACGGCACGACCGTTCAGGCCCTCGCCTCGGCCAACAACCTCTCCAGCACTTCACTTATCTATGCAGGTCAGAGGCTGGTCATCCCCGGCAGGGGTTCGGCAACGGCTACCACTTCCCCCGCGCCAACGGCGTCCTCTGTATCAGCCCCCACTTCGGGGAAGTGGATTGATATTAGCATAGCCAGACAGCAGTTAGTGGCCTATGAGGGGCAGCGAGCGGTGTACTGGGCTACCGTCTCCACAGGCTTGTCACGGACACCCACGCCGAAGGGTCGCTTCCGTATCTACAGCAAGCTTCGTTCAGGAACGATGGCTGGCCCTGGTTACCGGTTTCCCAACGTCCCTTACATCATGAATTTCTACGGGGGCTATGCCATGCATGGAACCTATTGGCACAACAACTTTGGCCAGCCCATGAGCCGCGGTTGCGTCAACATGAGGAGCAGCGATGCCGAGTGGATCTACAACTGGGCCCCTGTGGGCACGCTGGTGGTGGTGCACTAGAGGCAGCGGATAGGAGTGGGTAAGCGGAGGGAGGAAGGGCGGAGACCGTGAAATGATCCAGCGCGTAGTCGAAGAGTTCGAGCGGCGGAGCGTCCATCTGACTCCTACGGAGGAGGACGAGATTCGGCACCTGTTGCGCAAGTACGAACCTGTGCTGCGCTTCCACCAGGGCGAGCGCTTTTTCCCGATGAGTGCCATCCTGTACCTGCTGTTCAGCACTATCTGGTACATCCCCCTCGAGAGCCGGGAGGGAGAGGACATCGTGGACACTCCCTACAGAAAGCGCGCCATGCCGGGCCTGTTTGAGCTCTTGCGCAATCGTCCCCACATCCAGCTCAACACCGAGGTGGATCAGGATGACTTTGGGGGAGCGCTGGCGGGGGACAGGTACGTGCGAATGCAGCACCTCCAGCGCCAACTGGCGCAGGCCAGGTCCGCGGCGGATTACCCCATCAACAAGGCTCGCCGCATCCTCGAATCCCGGCTGCGCCGTTTCCGCTCGGCCTGGCTCAACCCCGGCATGCTGTTCCTCCATTTCGCGGAGACCATCGCGCCCTGGGACCGCCGTCTGATCCGCCACTGGTTCCTGCCGCGCGGTTCCGACGATGAGGCCAGCCGCAAATACGACGAGCTGACCCTGCGGCGTGGGGAGCGGGAGGCATGTTACTACGGGCGCGTGGTTGATCAGTGCCGCTACCGCGTCGTCCAGTACTGGTTCTTCTACGCCTTTAACGACTTTCGCACCGCCGTGCGAGGCGCAAACAACCACGAGGGGGATTGGGAGCGCATCTCGATCTACCTGGTGCAGGAGGATGGCCAGTGGCGGCCCAGGTACGCCGCTTACTCGGTTCATCACGGCCAACAGACCCGCGACTGGGAGGACGTCGTCTGTGCCGATGAAACGCGCCAGCACGCGGTGGTTTACGTGGCGCGCGGCTCCCACGCCTGCTACTTCGAGCCCGCCATCCACCGCCCCGGCTGGGGTCCCCTGCGGGTGAATGATTACGCGCTGGGCGATGGCCAGGAGATCGGGCCCGACAGTTGGGGCACGCCGCGCCTTCTCACCGAGACCGAACCGGACTGGCTGTTCTTCGACGGCTTCTGGGGGGCCTACATCCGCGACCTGCTGATGCGCGAGAACGCCCCGCGCGGCCCGCTCTACACCATCGAGCCCGGCTTCCACCGGCCGCTGCCCCGCCAGAGCTGGTACGACCCCAGGCGCTGGGCCGGCCTCGAGTGCATAGGAGGTCCGACTTGCGATCACCAGCCGCGGGGCTACTATAGCTATGCCACCACGGACTCGGCCTGGCAGGCGGATTGGGGCACGGACGAGGAGTGGGAGGAGTGGGCGAGGGCAGCAAGGCAAAGTTCTCGCCTACGCCAATCTTGTCCGCGAGCTTGAATCGGCCGGGGTTCGTTTCGAGCGCCGGTAACCGGTGGGCGGGCAAGATCGCTTGGCGCAGTTTGAACCACGAAACACGCGGAAGGCCACGAAAGGCGCGGATTGCTTTCGTGACCTTGGTTTCTTTCCAAAGGCACGGCCAAAACCCTCAGTCGAACGGACGAGAGCCTGAAGTATCTGGAGCCAGTTGAGCTTTGCTTTTTCCCGGACGATGAAGTATAATAGACATGAGAACACAAATGGAGGCGTTATCCAGTGAACCATAAGGGCCGGTCAGGGCCGGCATCGTCACCATCAAGGGCGCTCAACCCATTGTTGATTGCGGAGTAGAGAGGGGGTGGGATGATGAGTACCATCTACATTGAGCCTGCTCCAAAGACAGGCGAAGTACTATATTTAGTTCAATCCGCTATCAAGAGCGAGGTAATGAGACTTAGACTCGCCCTGAAACTAGCCAGGGAGCGCTTGGCTCCTTACGAGCAAGAATATGGCGTCACCTCGGAATATTTCATTTCCGAGATGGCAGCCGAGGACCTGAAAGGCGGCGACGATGAGTATGTACGCTGGGCCGGGGAGTACAAGCTGATGCAAAGGCTCCAGGAAAAGTTGCGACAGCTCCAGGAGATCAACTACGGTGATTCAAGCCTACTTCAATCAGGTCAAAGCGATAGTTGATCAATACGCGGCTACCCGCTTTGTGCTGGATGCGAATGTGAGCTTCGAGATGCGCCCTGGGGGACAGGGGTATCTTATTGGCTCAATCATCTTTGCGGATGGCTCAGCGCTATACTTCAGGGAATTCCTCGATGCCGTTAAAGACATTGTAGACAAGCTGATGTACACCTATCATTACCAGGATGCGGGTAATCAGTTGATCTTCAGGTACGACAATGCTCGTCACCGACCGCCTTTGCGCTCCCTTGAGCACAAACACACACCTGGGCAGGTCATAGAGGCCCCTGCCCCGACTCTTGAAGACGTGTTGGCCGAAATCGTCATGGCCAAAGGGTGGGTGTAAGGAGCGCCGCGGTGGGGGGAGGTGTTAGGCATAGGATAGCTTGAATCGCAAAACACGCGAAAGGCCACGAAAAGCGCGAAATGCTTTCGTGGCCTTCGTTTCTTTTGCGCCCTGCACGATTCAGCTAACTCGCAACGTCGGGGATATCATGGCAGCCCTCCTGCCCGCTGGGGAAAGAGGGCCATCGGATTCTTGAAGGGTGAGGATAGGCTACGATGTCGGCTCTGGCGTCGGAGTGGGCGGCAACTCGAGGAAGTCGTCCCGCGCTTTCTCCACGAAATCCTTCACCGTGTATTCGGACACGCGGACGTAGTAAGGCGACTCTGACGAGATCACCACGACACTGTTGTCCTCATCGTCCTTCGCTCCCACGCGGATGGTATGGGTCCTGGTGTTGCCCTCATCGTCACGGGTCTCGACGGTGACCACGGCGTTGGGCTCTTTCAGGCCATACTCGTCTTGTTCGGTTTTGCCCAGCGGGCGGAGCATCCGCAGGGAAGACAGCCGGGTGGCCAGCGACGTCACGTTGTTCTGGTTGAGCGTCTCGTCGGCGGCCAGACCTTTCATCGCCCACGTCCCGGCGTCGTCTTTTTCGAACTCGAACCGGCCGTTCCCGTTCTCCACCGTCAGGGCCACGATCTGATCCTGGGCTACCGAGAAATAGAGGGTGTCTATCCAGTTGGAGGCAAAGATGCCGGCGTCCGAAGCCGACAGCGAAGCCAGGTAGACTTCGGGTTGATCATTGACGCGCACGTGGAGCGTCCCATAACTGGGCGATGTGCCCAGGTATAGCCGGTGGGTCGTTCCGTCGGCCAGGTTGAGCTCGATCCGCCGGTCGAAATCATCGTCGGCCACCTTGAGGCGCTTGTGGCTGGCGGGCGTCTGGGTCACCAGGCGGTTGGCTTTCAGGGCGACGATCTTTTCCAGGAATGGGGGCACTTTGTTCTCCAGGCAGGGATAGTCGCCGGCCTCAGGCAGCACCCAACCTCCTGCCCCTTTGGCTAGCTCGATGTACTTACCGGTCGCATCGCTGATGGTCAGTCGCGTGATCTGCTCGGCTCCGAGGCCGGCCAAAAGGCTCTCGCCACTGACGACCGACGCCGGCCTCGGCCAAAAGACCACCGCCACCAGCACGATTTGGACGGCCAACACAACTGCTAGAATCTGATTCGTGCGATTCATCGGTCTCCTCCAGTGTTAGTGACTAGTGACAAGGAACAAGGGACAAGGGACAAGGAACAAGGGACAAGGGACAAGGCCCACCTAGTCCCTAGTCCCTGGTCCCTGATCCCTTGTCACTAAGTCCATAGGCTCCTCGCTGCGCTGTCGGACGTTCCACACCACGCCGATGCCGATCAGGGCCAGCAGCGCCAGGGCATAGTTCAGACCCTCCCAGAAGGATTGCTCGTCCTTCTCCAGCGGTCGAAGCAGGCGGGCGTAGGTGCCCCGCGAACGGATGCTGAGCAAGTCCTCGTCCTCCACAGACCAGTCCACGGCGTTCTGCAGGAACTGCAAGTTCAGCAGATACCGATCCTGCGAGAAGCGGCGCGAGATCTCCAGGACGATGTCGTCCACGAACTCCGCGCTGCCCACCACCACCAGCCGCGAGGATTCCGGCGAGACCTCGATGGTTCCTAAAGCGGATGCCTGGCCCTCACCCTCCAGCGGCGAGGGCTTGCCTTTGAAATAGCTCTCGAAGGAGCCGCGGATGCTCACTGCCAGCGGCCTGGCTTTCTGCTCGCCCTCCACCGCGAAGCCGTACCGAGGATAGGCCTCCAGGTCGGGATTGACGTTGGTGGAGGTTTGCAGCCAGGACCCGGCAGTAGATTGCAGCAGCGTGACCACCTCCCGGCCCTGGTTCTTTTCCTCGTCCACCTCCAGCGGCGAGGCCCACTGCAGGGTGACGGCCGGCAGGTTGGCCACGATAGGGCTCTCCGTGGCCATACTATCCCGCCGCACGTCCACGAAGAAGGGGTAAGGAATCTGACGATATTCCATCACCGTCATCCCGCCCACGCTGCGCTGAATCGGAACGGGAAAGGGCTCGTTTTGAGGATCCATCACCAGCGCATCCCCCACGGTCACACCATAGCCAGCCAGCATCTCTTTGAGACCATTCGCCACAGACTCGATGAGCAGGCCAACGCCGTATTGCTGCGGCGAGAGGATGTAGTTGCCCGCTGCCACCACGACCGCGCCGCCGCGCATCAGGTACTGGTCAATGGCGAAGCGCTCCGCGTCGCCCAGGCCCTGCGGGGCGATCACTACCAGCACGTCCACGTCGCCCGGCACGCGGCCAGAGCTCAGGTCCACCGCTTTGACGGTGTAGTTCTGCATCAATTGGTGCCAGACCAAATCCCAACTGGAGATGGGTTGGACCGTGCCGCCGTAGAGGCTGGGTATTGGCTCTGTCGAAGGATGCCACAGGCCCACCGTCTTGAGGAAGCCCGGCGCGGCCCGCTTCAGCACCGCTTCGATCTCGGTGCGCAGATCGGCCTCGCTCATGCCGCCAGCCGGGTAGAGCAACTGCGCTTCTTTCCCGATCTGGAGGAACAGGTGAAGATAGTAGGAATCGGGCGAGAAAAGCGAGACGGCGAACGGTTGCAAGCCGTAGGAGTCAAACAGGGTCCGGCGGGTGACGGGGCTACTCGGGTCGTCGGGATCAATCATCTCGAAGGTGAATTTGCCGCCCGATTCCGCCTGGATGTCCTGGGCCACTTTTGCGATGACCTGTGGCACCTCCGCCAGCGATTCTGGCAGCGTCTGCGGGGTGACGAAAGCTGTCAGCTTGATGGGCTCCTCCATGCTGGCGAAGACTGCATCCAGGCTCTGGAAGCCATAGACTACCCTCTTGATCGAGCGGGTCAGGTCGTACTCCAGGTTCCGCAGACCGACCTTCAATTCGCCGCCAGCCGACTGGACCTCGATCAAGTCTTGAAAGCCCAGCGTGACAGACTGGTCGCCGTAGCGGATCAGGATGTCAAAGTACGAGCTGATCACCGCGGATTCGTAGCGCCCGGCGATGCGGAAAGGCGTGGGGCGGATACCGTAGACCTGATTGGCCTCCGCCTCCAGGTCCTCATTCTCTCTGGGATCTACGATCTCGACGTTGACTTTGCCGCCCGAAGCGATCTCGTACTCGCGCATCATGTCGCGGATGGTCGGCACCAGGGGGGCCAGCAGCGGATGGGTCTTTTCGCTGAAGTAACCCCGCATCAGCAGCGGCTCCGGCAGGTTGCGGATCAGATCGCGGGTGGTCTGGGACAGGCTGTACTCGCCCTGGGCAGTCAGGTCGGCCCGCAGGCCGTGAACGGGGAACAGCCAGGTGTTGAGAGCCAGCAGGTTGGCGGCCACCAATACTACGCTCAGGATAGCGCTTCGGCGATGAGCGGCGGTGCGCGGGCCCCGGCTCCAGCGCTTGGCGTCCAGCGAAACGACGTTGGCCACCAGGAAGAGCGCCGTCAGCGACAGGTAGTAGATCAGGTCCCGCAGGTCAATCACGCCCCGCTCGATGCTCTCGAAGCGGCTGCCGATGCCGATGGCCCGCAGTACCTCGCCCAGGGCGTCCCCCACGAAGTCGGTCACCCCCGGCGCGCCCAGCAGATAGAACAGGCCGCAGATCAGAACAGTGACCATCAGGGCCACGATCTGGTTATCGGTGCGCGACGAGACGAACAGCCCGATGGCAGCGTAGGCCGAGGCCATGAGGATGGCCGCCAGGTATCCGCCCACCACCGGCCCCCAGTCCAGAGGGCCCAGCATGGCTATCGTGATCGGCAGGAAAAGCGTCAGCGCCAGGGCCACGGCGATCAGAGCCACCACTGCCACGAACTTGCCCCACACCAGGCTGGCCCGGCGCACGGGCAGGGTGAGCAGCACCTCCAGGGTTCCCCCGCGCTGCTCCTCGCTCCACTGGCGCATGGTCAGCGCGGCCACCAGGAAGATCATCAGCACCGGCATCCAGCGGAACAGCGGGCGGACGTCGGCGATGTTGCGGGCGAAGAAGGTCTCCGCCCAGAAGAAGGAAAACAGTGTTACCACCAGGAAGGCTGCGACGAAAATCAGGGCCATGGGGGAGCCAAAGTACGCCCCCAGTTCCTTGCGCGCTATGGCCAGTGATTGCTTCCACGACTCTTTCATGATTCGTCACCTCCTCTCTGATAGGTGCGACGCACTTGGATTCTGATCAGAGCCACGTCTTCCTGCCTTCATCTCGCCCGTATCGGCCGAAGTGCGTCGCACCTGCGTAGTCAGCTCGTTGAACACGGTTTCGAGGGTGCGAACGTCGCGGCGCAGTTCTCGCAGCGGCCAGCTCCTGGTGTGGGCCAGCTCGTAGATAGCCGGGCGCAGGTCCACTCCGCCAGCGCCCCGAACCCGGTACTGGTGCCCGTCGGGCGTGGGATAAGCCTCGACGTTCTCGGCGCCAGCCAGGGCCTTTAGATCCTTGGTAGCGTCGGGCGCGCCCTCGGCCAGCACCAGGACGGCATCGGTGGTGGCCGACAGGTCTGCCAGGCGGGCGTCGGCCTTGACCTCGCCGTTCAGCAGAATGATCACCCGGTCGCAGGTCGCTTCCACCTCGGAGAGGATGTGGGTGGAGAGGATGACGGTGCTGTGACGAGCCAGCCGTCGGATCAAGCGCCGCACCTCGACGATCTGGGTGGGATCCAGGCTGGCGGTGGGCTCATCGCAGATCAGCAGCTTCGGCTGGTGCAGGATGGCCTGGGCCAGCCCCACCCGCTGGCGATACCCCCGGCTGAGCTCGCCGATGGGCCGGGTGAGGTGGTCGGTCAGGGCCGTGGCGCGGACGGCTTCGGAGAGGCACGCGGGCTGATCTGCGGCCGGAATCTGGCGCAGGTTGGCGATCATCTTGAGATATGCCTGCACCGACAGCTCAGGATAAAGGGGCGCGTTCTCCGGCAGATAGCCGATCCGCTTCTGCACCTCCAGGGTGTCGGTCAGCACGTCCAGGCCGTCCACTGTCACCTGCCCCTCGTCGGGTTGCAGGTAACCGGTCAGCACCCTCATCATCGTCGTCTTGCCCGCCCCGTTGGGGCCCAGCAGTCCGATGATCTCTCCGCTCTCCACGCGAAAAGAGACCCCGCTGAGCGCCTGGGTCGAGCCATAGGATTTGCTCAAGTTGGTCACTTCAATCATATCGCTTCCACCTCCAGAAACTCAACTCATAAAAAAGTCGCTTGGCAGCGACGGAGAAAATTATACACTCACTTTCGCGATTGGGCAAGTCCGGTTGACGTAGAGGGGGTTTTGTAATATACTATCTCTCGTCTCCCAAAGACTCTGGTAACTACTCAGGCTGTCATTGCGAGGAGGCGGTTTTTGCCGACGAAGCAATCTCCAATTCGCAAGTTGGGGATTGCTTCGCAAAAAACGCTCGCAATGACAACAGAGGCTGAGTAGTTACAGACTCTAGCGAATTAAAGGAGGACTTCAATGGCTGTCAAGGATTTTTCTGGCAGGGGCAAGGTTGCGGTGCTCAAGACCACCCCTGATGCCGTGTTAGAAGACTATCGCCAGTTGATGCATCTGGCGGGCTACCAGGAGGCGCTGCCCCAGGACGTGGAGACCATCCTCAAGGTCAACATCTCCTGGCAGACCTGGTACCCGGCCTGCTCCACCACGCCCTGGCAGTTGGAGGGTGTGATCAGGACTCTGCAGGACGACGGCTACCGAGACCTCATCGCCGCCCAGAACAACACCGTGGTCGTGGACGCCTACGTGGGCGAGCGCAACAACAAGCACAAATACGTTGTCGAAAAGTACGGCGTGCGCAACGTTCACCTCTACGAGCCGCAGTACAACTGGGTGCGCTACGAGCCGAAGCAGCCCTTCCTCGTGCTGCACAAAGTTTACCCCGAGGGGGTACACATCCCCGAAATCCTCATCGGGCGGAACATCATGCAACTACCAACAGTCAAAACGCACGTTTTTACCACTATTACGGGGGCTTGCAAGAACGCATTCGGAGGGATCCTGGGCACAAAAAGACACCATACACATGCGGTCATCCACGAGACGCTGGTGGACCTGCTGATGATCCAGCAGGACATCCACCCGGGGCTCTTCGCGGTGATGGACGGCACGTTCGCTGGCGATGGGCCGGGTCCGCGGGCCATGCGCTGGCACGAGAAAGACGTCATCCTGGCCTCGGCCGATCAGGTGGCCATTGATGCCATCTCCGCCCACCTCCAGGGCTTCGACCCGCTCTCCATCCCCTTTATTCGTATCGCCCACGAAATGGGATTGGGCGTGGGCGACCCCAACCAGATCGAGATCGTGGGCGAGGAGCGGGACTGGGTGATGTCCCAGAACTGGGGCTTCGTCCAGGAGGACACCTTCGCCAGCCGCGGGCAGAAGATGATCTATCATGGGCCGCTCAAGCCCCTCGAGCACCTGCTGTTGCGCTCGCCCCTGGTGTCGTGGTCTTATCTGGCCTCCAATTTTTATCACAACGTCTACTGGTATCCCTTCGTGGGCCGCCAGCGGGTGGAGAAGGCATTGGAGACCAGGTGGGGGCAGCTCTTCAAGGGCTACGGCGATGGGGAGGTGGTGATGCCGGGCATCGAGCCCCGGACGGCAGCCGTCGCCCTGGGCGGCGCGGCCCTGCTGACTGGCGGGCTGCTGTGGGGGCTGTGGCGGCTGATAAGAGGGAGATTGGATATTGGAGATTAGATATTGGAAAGTTGACTTCCACGTTCACACTTGTTACTCTGGAGATTCGCTCACGTCCCTGGAGGCGGTGATCGAGGCCTGTCGGGGGCGGGGGCTGGATAAAGTGGCCATCACCGATCACAACACCATTGCGGGGGCGCTGGCTCTTTCGGAGATGGCCCCCGATCTGGTTATCGTGGGCGAGGAGATCAAGACCAAGGTGGGGGAGATCATCGCCTACTTTTTGACAGAGGAGGTACCTAAGGGGCTTCCGCTTGAGGAGGCCATCGCTCGCGTGCGCCAGCAGGGTGGCGTGGTGGGCGTCCCCCACCCTTTGGACCGCCTGCGCCGCGAAGCTCTGGGGCGGACGCACCTGCTCAGCATCATCGAGCAGGTGGACCTGCTGGAGGTTTTCAACGCCCGCACCGTGTTCCCCGCCGACAACCGCCGGGCACTGGAGTTGGCCCGCGAGCATGGGTTGCTGGCAACCGCGGGCAGCGATGCTCACACCCCCGGGGAGATCGGCCAGGCCTACGTGGAGATGCCCGCTTTCAATGACCGAGACGAGTTTCTGCGCAGCCTGGCCGAGGGGCAAATCGTGGGGCGCTTGACCAGTCCCCTGATCCACCTGGTCTCCACCTGGGCCAAGCTAGTCGAAAAACTACGAGGGTAACTATTAGGGCTGTCATTGCGAGGAACGAAGTGACGAAGCAATCTCCGCCGTTGCTTACATTGAAGGCGGGAGATTGCTTCGTTGCACTACTCAGAAACTTCCACCTGTCATTGCGAGCGAAGCGAAGCAATCCCCTACGTCGCAAGCTGGAGATTGCTTCAGGCGCAAACCCCGCGCCTTCGCAATGACAGGATGGGCGGTGGTTTCTGTCCCCTACGGATGGCGCGATGCGCCATGGAAAACTCGCAATGACATCAGAGGTTGAGAGAGGTGAACCACCTCTAACATGATCCTCACCCGCCCGGTGTAGATGTGGCTGTCGGCGTGGGCGTGGAAGTTGTCGTAGGCGTGGGCGTGGAAGTTGTCGTAGGTGTGGCTGTCGGCGTGGCCGTTGGCCAGGGATTGGCGAGGATGGTGACAAACTTAATGAAGGGAGCATGCACCCCATCGTCTATCACCACCTGGTTGATGATGGGGCTGTTATGCGGGATGGGCGGTGCGGGTCCGCTGCAGCCGAAGGTGATGGTGTGTGTTTCTCCACTGGCCAGTGAGCCGGCCCAGGTGATGGCATCCGTTTCCGGATCATAGACAGCGTCCCCGGTCACAGTGCCATCGAGGTAAGTCAACCGCGAGGGCACTGTATCGGTGATACGGACGCTGGTGGCCACGCCCGGCCCGCTGTTGTGCAGTTCGATGGTGTAAAAGACCGGCTGGAAGTAGTCTATGGTAGTGCGATCAGCCGACTTGCTCGATGCCCTCAGGTCGGGTAGAGCCGTGGTGGGCGTGGCCGTGGGGGTCTCCGTGGGTGTGGCCGTGGGGGTCGCTGTAGCCGTTGGTGTTGGTGTGTTGGTGGATGTGTTAGTAGGCACGAGAGTGCTGGTCGGCGTTGATGTTTGTGTCTCGGTTGGCGTGGGTGTTACTGTGCTGGTAGCTGTTGGAGTCGGCGTTGGATACTTGAGGACCAGGGGCAGGAACACCCTGGTCGGGAGGGGGATGACGAGGCGGGCGTCGTCCCAGTAGGAATCGTTGTGTTTAACGCACCATTCCGGGGCGGCTCTGGTGAACACGGTCACGTGGTCAGCCTGAGTTACCGCCGTCACCGAAAGCTGTACGTGCTCGTCGTAGTGCTCGGTCCTCTCGCTCCAGATGATCTGATCCGAGTAGGGATCAACGCCGCCGTAGGGGTCTATGCCCACCGACAACCAGTATTTTCCAGGAAGGGTGGAGTGATGGGGGTCGGACACCGAGCTGGACCACACCACCACCCATATGGAGAACTCCACCTGGCTGCCCTTCGGCACGCTCACGCGCTGATAGAGGCCCGCCGTGTGAGTGGAGAACAAAGTGAACATCTTCTGAGCGTAGCGGCCCGATCGGACGCGCTGAGGATCAGTGAAGATGTATCCATCCTCAGGCTTGTATTCGGGCCGAAAGTTGTAACAGCAGAGGCCCTGCCTGCACTGATCACGGTTATCATACCATAGCTCCCAGCCATTGGCGATGGTCAATTCGCCCTGGGGGCCCTTCCAGGGTTCGTAGGGGTCTGGCCTGTAGCTGTACCCACCCTCGAAGCCGGGGTTCACGAGCAAGTTGTAGGAGCCCTCGGCTCGATTCGATAGCGTGGCCAAGGCAATGATCGTAGCTGCTACAGTTAGCAGAAGCATGGCTACGCTGGAATTGCGAATTGCGAATGGCGAATTGCGAATTTTGAGCTTTGAACTTTGGATTTTGAATTTCATTTTCCCCCTCCCCTGCGGTGATGGGCTTAGTATAGCAGATTTTGAACTGCTTTGCAAAAGAGGTTCATCAAACTGTAGCTCGATGGCCTGGCAAGGTAGGGAGTAATTTCGCTTGCTGGTGCAGGTGAGAACGTGTTGCGTATTTCGTATTCCGTTTACGCACTACGCACTACGCAATACGTTCCGGCAAAGATTCTCAAGAAAGGAGCGTTGAACATGCTTATCGCCATACTCTCAGACATCCACGACAACATCTGGAAACTGGAGGAGGTTTTGAACGAGCTGGGAGAAGCCGAAGAGCTGATCTTCTGCGGCGACTTCTGCGCCCCGTTCACCCTGGCGCAGATCGCCGACGGCTTCCCCGGCCCTGTCCACGTCGTCTTCGGCAACAACGACGGGGACAAGCTCTTTCTCTTCCGGGTGGCAACCCAGGCCGGCAACGTGACCCTGCACGGGGAGTTCGCCGAGCTGGAGCTGGGTGGCAGAAAAATCGCTGTCACCCACTACCCCGCCATCGCCGCCGGCCTGGCCGCTGGCGACCGCTACGATCTGGTCTGCTTTGGCCACACTCACCGTGTTGCCGAGGAGCGGGTGGGAGATACCCTGCTCATCAATCCCGGCGAGGTCATGGGCCGCTTCGGCCGCTCTACCTACGTTTTGTACGATACCGACAGGGGCAAGGCCACTTTGCAAGAAATCTGAGATCTCCGCCCGTCTCCCGTAATTCTTTGAGAAATCAGGAGGGGCTGGCCATGTGTTGACCAGCCCCTCTCTTGCTTCGCCATCGTAACCGCGCTATGTGGACAATGCTGATACTATCACTTTCATCACATCTTCCAAGCAGGTCTCGAAAGAAGGCTGCCTGTTCTCTCGCCGCTTCGATCTTGAGTGGGACGATTGCCTTGATGTACTCGCCGTACTTGGCGTAGATGTCGAGCACCCTTGTCCGCATTATCGCCCCAACTCATGCCACGTTGAGATGCTCATCAACACATCGAGCGTGTCTTGCGTTTTCTCACATACCCTTGCCCAGTAGTGCCATTCTATGTAGTCCTCGTGCATTTCGTAGTCAGCATCCTCTGGCAACCCCTTGCTCTCCAACACGTCGAGCGTTGTGCCATACTTGGCTTCGAACCTCTTCACGTTCCCCTGGGCGTGTGCGAGCCGTTTTTGCAGGTCTAACAGCCTGAAGTCAGTTTCAGGATCTTATTGCCGTGAACAGGGACAGTCACGATGGGGCTCCATCTGTCGCCTTCCCAGCGATGCAAATAGTGGTGGCTGCCTCGGATATTGAATACTTCGTATTCCTTCTTTCGGAGAGCCCTGATGACTTGCTTCCCGCTCACCCTTGGCAGACGAGGCATTACACCGCCACCTTTGCATATTGGACCGTGGCAGGGGAAGGGGTCATCCGTGCTTGTTTTTCCATCGCTTCCAAATACCCTGCGATTGCTTCCTTGGCGTTCTGCAGAGCTTCCTCATAGGTATCGCCTTCAGTGACACAGCCAGGCAAGGCAGGGCAGGTAACCGTATATCCGCCCTCCTCACACTCTTCGAGAATGACTGTGAATTCCATAGGGGTTTCCTCCTTTCCGCTTTCAGCAGTGCACAAGTTTGTCGTCATCACTCCACTCTTTCCTCCTCGTTGTGGCTCACCTAAATTCTATCACACAATACCCATTCTAGCAAGCTCGCCAAAAGCCCAAGAATGGCTTTTGGTGTCCACACTCGCCCGCCTTTCGCTCGGAGAGTCAGTCCCATCACCGTAGGGTTGGGAGAATCTGGACCGGATCCGATAATGAGCCAAACACCCTGCCTGGAAAACTGAATAGCTGGCTATTGGCTAGTTGCCAGATAAGGTGAACTGAAGTATAATAGGCTTGCTTGCTAACGCCTCAGGAACCAAGTGAGGCGTTACAGCGTCTTCCCGGAGATTCAATACCCAATATCTAATATCCAAGCCCATTGAAGAGGTGCCACTATGAAAAATTATTACCCCCCTATCGCTACTTTGCTTATCTGCGCCATGGTGATTGGCGGATTCCTGAGCGCTTGCGCTGAGAGAACGCCTACACCAACGGCCACGCCTGCGCCGACACCCACGCCACCACCGACGCCTACACCCTTGCCCCCCATAACACCGCAGGTGCTGCGGCGAATGCCAGCCCCCGGCGAGGAACAGGGCCTGACGGCCCCGGTGGTCGTCGTCTTCGACCAGCCGATGGATCGGCTCTCGACGGAGAGGGCATTCGAGATCCAACCGCCTGTGGCGGGGAGCTTCCGCTGGCCCAACGACACCACCCTGGCTTTCGCTCCGACGGTTCCTTTCGGGCGGGGGGAGAGCTACCAGGTGATCGTGGCCGAGGTGGCCAGGAGCGCCGTGGGCCTGACCCTGCGGCAGACCTTCAGCTTCCGCTTCAGCACGGTGGGCCACCTGGAGGTGACCGAGGTGCAGCCCGCTCCCAACGCCACCGAGGTGGCCACCGATGCCCTGGTCACGGTGATGTTCAACCGCCCCGTGGTGCCCCTCACCGCCCCCCTGGCCCCCCCAAGTGGGGGGGAGCAGGTGGGCCTGCCCCAACCGCTGACCTTCGTCCCCCCAGTGACGGGCCAGGGCCAGTGGCTCAATACGTCCATCTACACCTTCCGCCCTGAGGAGGGCTTCGATCCAGCCACAACTTACAAGGCCAGGGTGGCCGCCGGGCTGGAGGATACCACCGGCGGCGTCCTGACCGAGGACTACGTCTGGCACTTCACGACGGCCATGCCGGCCGTGGTCTGGACAGCGCCGGCCGATGGCGAGGTCCAGGTGTCGCCCACTCAACCCATCAGCATCACTTTCAACCAGCTCATGGACCACGCTTCGGTCGAGGAGCGGTTCTCACTGGTGGCGCAGACCGGGGCGGCTGTCCAGGGCCGTTTCCGCTGGGCGGAGAAGACCATGGCCTTCGTGCCCGCCGCACCTCTGACACTGGAGACCGGCTACGTGGCGACCTTGCAGGCAGGAGCAAAGGCGGCCAGAGGAGAGGGACGCATCGCTGAGCCCTACTCCTGGCGCTTCACCATCGTCCCTTACCCACGCATCGTCAGCACCCGTCCCGCCGACGGCGATCTGGAAGCGGATCCCTGGGGTGGGATGAACGTCACCTTTGCCGGGCCAATGGACTGGACCACCATCACGCCCAACACGATCATCATCCCCAAGCCCACCGAGGTCTACACCTACTGGAGCGACTACGACCACAGTTTCTACTTCTCCTTCGACGTCCAGCCCTCTACCAGCTATACTGTCACCTTCGGGGCGAAGATAGCCGACCCCTACGGTAACACTTTGGGCCAGGATCAGGTGGTGTGCTTCACCACTCGCGCCCTGGATCCCATGGCCTACCTCAATGCCCCAGGCAACGTGGGCACTTATAACGCCTACACCGAGACCATCGTTTATGCGACCTATCGCAACGTCTCCCGCCTGGATTTCAACCTCTACCGCCTGGATAGGGAGGACTTCGTCCGCCTCAACGGCCGCCGGTCCTGGGACTATTGGGATAAGTTCAGCCCCGACCCGAAGGCTCTGGTGCGCCAGTGGTCGGAGGCCGTTGACGCCCCCCTCAACCAGTCCGGTATGTTGAGCACGAAAGTAGCCAGTGAAGGGGGAGGGGCCCTTGCCCCAGGCCTCTATTATCTGCAGGTCGCCGCTCCTGAATTGAAGAAGGTAACTTACTGGCAGCCCTCCCGCCAGCTCATGGTGGTCTCCCGCCTCAACCTGACCCTCAAACAGGGGGAGACGGAAGCCCTGGTCTGGGCCACCGACCTGGCCAGCGGGCAGGTCGTCCCCAACCTCCCGGTGAGCCTGCAGAGTGAGTTTGCTACCCTGGCGGAGGGGCGGACGGATAAAGACGGCGTCTTCCGCGCCCAGTTCCCGCGCCAGGATATGTGGGAGCCCTTCTTCGTCTTTGCCGGCGAGGGAGAAAACTTTGCCGCGGCCCTCAACCGCTGGAATCAGGGCATCAGTCCCTGGGAGTTCGACATCCCGGCCCAGTTTTTCAGTGAGCCCTACTCTGGCTACTTCTACACCGACCGGCCCATCTATCGGCCGGGCCAGACGGTGCGCTTCAAGGGCATCCTGCGCAGCGACGACGATGCCCGCTACAGCCTGCCCACCCCCCTTTCATCCCCCCCACTGGGGGGGAAAGAGGGGGGTAGCCTGCCGGTGATCGTCACGGACGACCAGGGCAAGGAGGTTTATCGGGAGGATCTGCCTCTCAGCGACATGGGCACCGTACACGGCGAGTTCACCCTGGACGAGGAAGCGAGCCTGGGTTATTACTTTATCGGTGCTCAGTTTGCCGATCAGGGCTTCGGAGTCGGTTTCCAGGTGGCTGAGTATCGGAGGCCGGAGTTCCAGGTGGATGTGAAGGCCGACCGAGATGCCTACGTACATGGAGACGAAATCGCCGTGAGCGCGGCCGCCACCTACTACTTCGGCGGGCCGGTGGCCAACGCCCAGGTGCAATGGAGCGTCCTCAGCCGCGACTACTTCTTCCCCTGGCGGGGCAAAGGCTACTACGACTTCGTGGATTACGAATGGGAGGAGCGGGGTCGCTACTACGGCTACTTCGGCGAGCTGATCGCCCAGGGCACGGGGGAGACCGACGCCGCGGGCCGCTTCACCTTCAAGGTGCCAGCCGACATCTCCCTGAAAAAGCTGAGCCAGGTGTTCACCATCGAGGCCTCTGTTACCGACATCAACGACCAGCAGGTCAGCTCCCGCACGGAGGTCGTCGTTCACAAGGGTCTGTTCTACATCGGCCTGAGCCCCAGGGCCTGGGTGGGCACAGTGGGCCAGGAGCAAGAGGTGGACGTCATCACCGTGGACTGGGAGAGCCAGCCCGTGCCCAACGTGCCCCTGACGGTAACATTCTTCGAGCACAAGTGGTACAGCGTCCAGGAGAAGGCCGACGACGGGAGGTTCTACTGGACGAGCAAGGTCGAGGACACGCCGGTGCTGACTACCACGGTGACCACCGATGCCGAGGGGAAGGCCGTGGCCGCCTTCGTCCCTGAGAAGGGCGGAAGCTACAAGGTGGTGGCCGTGGGCCACGACCAGCGGGGGAACGAGGTCAGGAGTGCCACCTACCTCTGGGTCAGCAGCCGCGAATACATAAGCTGGCGGCGGGAGAGCCACGACCGCATCGAGCTGATCCCGGACAAGAAGTCCTACACGCCTGGCGACGTGGCCAAGATCCTCATCCCCTCACCTTACCAGGGGGGGGTCAAGGCCCTTCTCACCATCGAGCGCGGGCACATCTTGAGCCATCAGTTGCTCACCCCGCGGAGCAACAGCGAGCTGCTCGAGGTTCCCATCCTCTCCGAGCACGCGCCCAACGTCTTCGTCTCGGTGGTCATCGTCAAGGGTCAGGATGCAACCACCCCCCTGGCTTCTTTCAAGATGGGCTATGCCTCTCTGCCGGTGTCCACGGTGGAAAAGGAGCTACAGATCACCATCACCCCGGACAAAGAGGGCCACTACGGCCCACGGGAGACTGTGACCTACGACATCCGGGCGACGGATTAACGAGGGACGGGGGTTAAGGCCG
>Ga0194110_10001289_pt1 | contig 32047 bp, 23 predicted proteins | sample TA2Kig1200mmetaG_FD_146192 | JGI IMG/M metagenome (GOLD analysis project Ga0194110, IMG submission 146192) | Freshwater microbial communities from Lake Tanganyika, Tanzania - TA2015032 Kigoma Deep Cast 1200m | ecosystem: Environmental > Aquatic > Freshwater > Lake | place: Tanzania: Lake...
TTCCCGAGAGTTTCAAAGAAGTTTTTCTCAACGCTTTGAATATTGGCGCCGTCAAATGGCCGTTTGGCAACGGCAGTAAGTTGTCTGAGCACGCCAGCACGAACAGCAGTAAGAATGGCTGATGATATACCATTTATCCTCATATATGACAATATTATCACATTTTGTCATATAATGTCAACAATAAATTTTATTTACCCCATTTTAGGGCACTTTAATAGGTAATATGAGGCGTGCACCCGACTGCGTTCCCAGGATGTTTTCGTCCAGGCGGGTAAGAAAACGAGACCGATCCTCATCGTCGTCAAATATTTGTGACCGGTTTATTCCCCGCACCATGATATGGTGAAGGGCGTCGGGAGTATCTAACCGAGCTTGTCGTGGCATGGGCTGATTTTATAAAAAAGAGGGTGATCTTGTCAGTCGCAATGCACTGTAAGAATCAACGTCCCCCCTTTCTCCACGATCTGAGGTCTGCTTAAGATGAGAGAAAGAATGTCAATAAACAAGTCTGACCCCAAATACACCGCGTAGCCCGGGCGCGCAAGATCGCCTTGCCGCAAGATGCCGGGAGCAGGATAGTGGCGATAATGGACAGCATACCACCCGAGGTCACGACCTCCGTCCAACGGGATATCATGAATGGGCGCCCTTCCGAACTCGAGGCCCTCAATGGCGCGGTCGTCCGTCTGGGGAAAGAGGCAGGAGTCGAAACTCCGGTGAATGCTTTCATATATTACAGCCTCCTCCCCATGGAGATGCGTGCCCGGGGGCAAATTCAGTTTTCCGCCTGATGGTGGTAAAAAAGAGAAGACCCCCCTCCTTTAAAGGATTTCAATGCCTTTTTCGAAACACTTGGTTGTTTAATGCCAAAAGCATTTCAAAATTTTTTGTTGAACACAATTCTCAGCCCTTTAGCGGTAAGGCAGCGGAGGAAGGTATGACAAGGCTATTCGAGACCACTGATATTAACGGTATGAGCCTCCCAAATCGGTTTATGCGATCTGCCACCTGGGAGGGGATGGCAACGGAGGATGGCGAAGCCACCCCCCAACTTACTGCGGCCATGGAAAAGATTGTTGAAGGGGGGGTGGGGCTAATCATTTCAAGCTTTTCTTATGTGCGCACCGACGGGCAAGTGGCACGAAGGCAGTTAGGGATCTATAAGGACGAACTTATTCCTGCACTTAACCGGATGACCGAGGCGGTGCATAAACAGAGTGGAAAGATCGTCATGCAGATCATGCACGGGGGGGTTTTTGCAAAACCCGAACTGACAAGTCAAATCCCAATTGGCCCTTCTGAGGTGCAGGGCTTGGCAAATTTATCGGGAAAAGAGATGGCCGTGGGAGATATTCAAAACATTATAGATGCCTTTGGAAATGCGGCAAGAAGGGTCAAGGAGGCCGGATTCGATGGAATCCAAATATTTGCCGGTCATGGATATCTATTGAATCAATTTCTATCGCCGTTCTTCAATAAGCGAGCAGATCACTATGGAGGGAATTTAGAGGGGAGGGCCAGGATAGTTTTGGAAGTAATGAAAAATGTGAGAACGATCGTAGGAGAACAATACCCGGTGCTGATCAAAATGAATTCTGAGGATTTTCTTGAAGGAGGACTTACAGTTCATGAGTCCTTATCCTTCGGTACAATGCTTTACCATGCGGGGGTTGATGCAATTGAGTTGAGCGGTGGAACCTGGATTTCAGGAAATAACATTCCTGCGCGGAAAGAAATCACCAGGCGCGAAAAGGAAGCCTACTTCCAAGAAGCGGCAAGGGTCTTTAAGCGCAAAATCGACGTACCGTTAATCCTTGTGGGAGGAATTCGGTCGTTTGACGTTGCTGATATGCTCGTGGAGGAAGGTTTGGCGGATTATGTCTCTATGTGTAGGCCCTTAATCCGGGAACCAGGATTGATCAATCGGTGGAAAGCGGGCGATCTCGCTAAATCCGCATGTCTTTCTTGCAATCAATGCTTTGAGCCAGCCCGTTCTGGAGAAGGTATCTATTGTGTGGTGGAGAAGAAGATTAGAGAAAAAACAGCCGGGAGAGAGAAGGGATAAACATGGACAAAGAGGTCTACAAGAAGCTGCGCAGCCATCTTCACAATCATCCGCTGGGTTTCCCCAAGACGGAGAGCGAGGTGGAGCTGAAAATCCTGGAGTGGTTGTTCAGCGAAGAAGAGGCTGAAATGGTCCTCCACCTGACACCAAAGCCGGTGACGGCAAAAGCGCTTGGGGAGAAATTGGGGAAGGACTCTGTTGAATTGAGCTCCCTGCTGGAAAGAATGGCCGATAAGGGACAGGTCCTGACCCTGGGGGAGAAGGACAGGCGGAGCTATCTCCTGGTCCCCTATATCCCGGGGGTATGGGAATTTCAGGTGAACAGGATGGATAAGAAGTTTGCCGAAGACTGTGAAGCCTATTACCCCTGCCAGGCGAAGGAAATGTACAGTTCGACTACTCCGCCGGTGAGGGTCATTGCGGTTGAGAAGAACATCCCGGCCACGTTACAGGTTTTTCCCTTTGAAGTGCCATCGCAGATCGTCAAAGAGTCGAAGAAGGTCGCGCTGGCTGAATGCATCTGCCGCAAACATAACAAGCTGGTTGGCAAGGGCTGCCAGAGGCCGCATGAGGAAATGTGTATCTATTTATCCCCGTTAGCGGAGTTCTTCATCGAGCATGGCTGGGGCAAAGAGGCTGGCGTAGATGAAGCGTTGGAGACGCTCGAACGGGGGGAAGAGGCCGGCCTGGTGCGTAACGCCTGGCTGAATGTGCAGAAGAATCCCACCGGCCTCTGCCAGTGTTGCCCCTGCTGCTGCCATAATCTGCGCGCGGTCTATGAGCTGAAGATACCCAATGCCCTGGCCAAATCGAACTTCGTGCCGGTGATCGACATGGAGTCCTGCACGGGTTGTGAATCCTGCGTGGACATCTGCCCCATGGACGCACTCTCACTTGAAGGGAACCAAAAGGTTGCCTGGAACCCCACTCGCTGCATCGGCTGCGACCTCTGTGTCTCCTGCTGCCCCACAGGGGCGATGAAACTGGAGCGGGTTTCTGAAGAGCAGGTGGTGGTTCCCCCGGAGACTTACAGCAAGCTCATGACGGTCATCGCTCACGAGAAGGGGAAAACGTATTTCTATAAATAGGGAGGGCAAAGAAATGCTGCGAGAAGGGGTTTACCAGGAAAAGTCTGCCCTGCCCCTGGTAGCTACCCACTGGGGAGCATATCGTGTGGAGACCGACGCTGGGCGGGTCGTTAAACTGCATCCTTTCGAGCTCGATCCCCATCCCTCGCCCATCGCCCGCTCGATGGCCGGCACCCTGGACGATGCTTGCCGCATCACCCAGCCCATGGTGCGTAGAGGTTGGCTCCGGCACGGACCGAGGTCGAGTGACAACCAGCGCGGGTCCGAGCCATTCGTGCCGGTGCCGTGGAATACGGCCCTGGACCTGGCAGCGCAGGTGATCGCCGATGTAAAGCAGAAAAACGGCAATGAGGCGATCTTCTCCGGGTCGTACGGCTGGGCAAGCACGGGACGATTTCACCGGAGCCAGGGACACCTGCAGCGGTTCTTCAACCTGTACGGCGGGTTCACCGGATCGGTCGACACTTACAGCACCGCCGCGCTGGGTGTGATCCTGCCGCGGGTGATCGGGCCCGCCTATGAAATCTTCAATCTGATGCCGACCTGGGACGAAATCGCGGCCCACACCCAGTTGATGGTAGCATTCGGCGGGCTGGCGCTAAAGAACAGCCAGGTGAACGTCCAGGGCGTCGGTATCCATTCGGCCGAAGACCGCCAGCGTGCCTGCCGCGCTGCCGGGGTCCAATTCGTGAACATCAGCCAGGTCCGCGATGACACGGCTGATTTTCTCGAGGCCGAATGGGCGGCCCCCCGCCCCAACACCGATACCGCCGTGATGCTGGGGCTGGCGCACACGCTTGCGGCCGAGAACCTGCACGACCGGGATTTCCTGCAGTGTTGTTGCACCGGCTTCGCGCGTTTCCGGGCGTACTTGATGGGCGAGTCTGACGGCCGACCGAAAGACGCCGAATGGGCGGCTCAGATTTCCGGGCTGAACGCCGAATGGATTCGCGGGCTGGCACGCCGGATCGCCTCCCGGCGCACGCTCATCGGCGTCAGTTGGTCCCTGAACCGCGCCGACCACGGCGAGCAGCCGTACTGGATGGCCTTGACCCTGGCGGCGATGAGCGGCTCCATGGGAAAACCGGGGGGCGGCCTTGGTGTCGGCTACGCGGCCATGCATTCCCTTGGACAACCGGCCTCGGTGCAGGCAGCCGGCCTGCCGGTTCCGGCCAATCCGGTCAAGACTTTCATCCCCGTGGCGCGCATTTCGGACCTGCTCCTGTATCCCGGCCAGACGATCGACTACAACGGCCAGAAGCTCATCTATCCCCGCATCCGGCTGGTGTACTGGTGCGGCGGCGATCCCTTTCACCACCATCTTTGGAAATGGCTCAGGAATGATTACTAAAACTCTCTTTGACAAAAAAAATTAATAAAAATATATACTTGACAAGAAATTTGAAAAATGACTATAATGTTGTCAGTTTTCCATGAAAAAAGACAACATAATTAATGAAGTATGCTTCAGAGAATTTTAAAGGCCCCTCAGAAAAGTTTTTTCCTAATGGGTCCGAGAGGTTCCGGCAAGACCACTTGGCTTCGAGCTACTTTTCCCGAGGCCCACGTGTTCGACTTGTTGTCCGAGGAAACCTACCAACGGCTACTGGCGAGCCCGGGGCTTTTTGCCGATCAGCTGCGGGCAGTTCCACCCGATAAGTGGGTGATTGTTGATGAAGTGCAGAGGTTACCCTGGCTTTTGAATGAAGTGCATCGGTTCTCCGAAGAAAGAGATATACGGTTTGTCCTTTGCGGGTCGAGTGCTCGCAAGCTCAAGCGGGCCGGTGTCAACCTCCTCGCAGGACGCGCGCTGCATCGCTCCATGCATCCCTTTGTCCCCGAAGAACTTGGCCCGCAATTTGATTTAGAAGACGCCCTTCACTATGGGTTGCTGCCCATTGTCTGGGACTCGAGAGCCAAAGAGGAGACCCTTGGGTCTTACGCCCAGCTCTATCTCAAAGAGGAAATCCAGGCGGAAGCGCTGGTTCGAAACTTGCCGGGATTCGCCCGTTTTCTGCCTTTGGCCGCCCTTTTCCACGGCCAATTCGTAAATATGACCAACATCGCCCGTGAAGCTGGCGTGGCAAGGACAACGGTAGCGGGATATCTCGACATCCTGGAGGAAACTCTCCTTTGTTTCCGACTTTCTGCCTACGAAGCCAAACTTCGCGTGAGGGAACGGAAACTGCCCAAATGGTACTGGTCCGATCCCGGTATCGTTCGGGCCATGAAGCGATCAACCGGCAGCCTGGCACCGGAGGAGAGGGGCGCTTTATTCGAGGGGATGGTGGCCCAGTTGCTCCGGGCATACCGGGATTACCGCGGCATTTGTGACGATATATATTACTGGGCACCCTCCAGCCGGTCCGAAACCGAAGTCGATTTCCTTCTCCTTCGCGGCGCGGATCTGATCGCAGTCGAGGCGAAGTCCGGTAATTCTTTCGCCGAAGCCTGGTGCAAGGGCCTGCGTGCCGTGGCGGAGCTTAAGGGTCTGGTTCGCCGGATGATCGTCTACCCTCGTGGGCCTGTTCTCAGGACGCAGGACGGCATTGACGTTTATCCCTTCCAACACTTCGCCGCCCTTCTGGCCGGCAACATGCTATAGATGGCCATATGGATCATTCCCTCGCCGGGGACTATTTGCGCTTCGCCTACTTTGATTATTGCATAGTATGTCGAAAGAATGTCGACCTACTATGCTAAAATATGGTATAGATTGACTGGTGGAGTGGGTTATTGTACCTTAGTGCTTCGATTCGCAAATACACTAATGGGTATTCAAGTCTTGAGCTCATGCAAAGGCTCCCTCAGCACTAAGTCCTGAGGGAATAAATTCGTTATCGAATTTATGAATCGATGGACTTAGGAAAAGAGATGATTGAAGAATTAAGAAAGGGGATAGCGGGGGAGGAATTTGACTATCAGGCCCTCTTGGATGGTCTCAGGGAGTATGAGCGCCCGCGCGATAAGATCACATCTCTCCTTCGTCAGGGGGCCATCATCCTAGTAAAGAAGGGTATCTATGTTTTCGGAGAGAGGTACGCACGTCGGCCCTATTCCAGAGAGTTCCTGCTCCGTCCGATCCCGTTCTCGGTCAGAGCCTTTGTCCTTCCAAACCTTTTTGCGGGCAAGATGCACGCCGTCCTCTGCAGGCAGTGGAAGAGCCGTAATAAAGGCCGTGACTGGTACGACCTGGTCTGGTATGCCGCATATCATCCACAGCTTCACCTCAGCCACCTGGAGAAGAGGATGATTCAGAGTGGGCACCTGAAGGAAGGTGAACACTTGACCCGGAAGAAGTTCCTTGCGCTTTCAACGAAGGCGATTGAGAAGCTCAACGTAGAGCAAGCCAGGAGAGAAGTGGAGCCCTTTGTGAAGAACCCCGAAGCTCTGGAGGTCTGGTCGAAGGACTTCTTCCAGGATGTAGCTGGAAGAATCGTGCTGATTTGAAAGAGGTAATCCGTCCTTTGTGCAGGACTTTAATTTTTCAGGCTGTTCAGGCTGCCAGGCGGGGCGCCCCCTTTCAACTATTCAATATTGCAAACAAAAGGCTTCCGAAGAGGTGGTTTTTCCCTTAGAAAAGAATTTTTGACCCCAAAAAAACCCTTCTAAGGCGATGGAAAATCCAAGGCCTGCGTCATTTTTTATCCGGCTTATCACCAAGACCACATCGCAAAAGACTGATTTCGGCCCCTAAAATGAAGTTTTAATTCAAGAAAATGCCTGCGTTCTTTGGAAAATCCATCGTAAAATCAATTGGTTGTCAAGGGTAGGGTGGACCCGAAATTGCGAAATGCAAAAAATTTTTTCTTGAAATTACCAGTCAGTTTTAATAAAATTAATTTGAAGTTTAAGTTAAACTTGAGGTTAAAAGCAGTGAAAAGCATCACTCTTGTCGAATTCAGGAAGAATATGGAAGGGACCCTCGAGCGAGTATCCCGGGGACAGAGTGTAGTCTTGACTCGAAGGGGGCGGGCGGTGGCCCAGCTTGAGCCTCTCCGAAAGAGAACAGCGACCGCAGATGACCCCTTCTATCATCTTTATGAGCTGGCGGTGGAAGGCGAAGCGGCATCTAACGAACAGATGGACCGCGAGGTGTATGGCATCTGAAATTTTTATCGATACCAGCGGTTTTTACGCCCTCCTCGTGCGGGGGGATGATCAGCATGCCCGGGCCACTGAAATCTTACGGGAAGCGGCCGGCGACAGGCGACGATTTGTTACTACGGACTATGTCCTCGATGAAACCGCGACCTTGCTTCTTGCCCGAGGCTATGCCGGAGTCATTGCGAATTTGTTCGATCGGGTCCTGGAATCCGGAGCTTGCCGGGTCACCTGGATGGATGCAGACTATTTTAGGAAGACCAGGCAATTTTTCCTTAAAAACCTGGAACGGAGCTGGTCTTTCACCGACTGCTTCAGCTTCATAGTCATGAAGGAGCTTCGCTTACGGGATGCCCTGTCAAAGGATTCTCATTTCAAACCTGCCGGATTCACCCCCCTGCTTATTCAATGATCATAGGATTCTTTCCTGGCTGGGTCCGACCCGGGTAACCACAGGGTAATACCGCCCTGCCCCTGGTAGCCACCCACTGGGGGACATACCGGGTGGAGACCGACGCAGGGCAAAGGAAATTTTCCCCTTGACTGCCCATAAACAAGAGAGTACTTTCTAATTGCTGTTTCCCTCCGTAGTTAAGTAATCTTAGCAAACAAACCTCTAACCTTCTGGAGTATCCTATGAGAAGGAGTTTGCGGAAGGTGCCAATAGGAAGGCTCTGTAGAGAGGAATATATCTCTGCAGAGCCTTTTTTATCTTTTTAATTCCCCAATCCAGAGTGGATCATCTTTTGGGTAATGTCAAAAGTTTTATGAAAAAAGGGATAAAATATGAAACCACAGAGGGCACAGAGGAAAGTAACGATAAATTAAAAAATAAACTCTTTAGCTCTATTTTACTCTGTGCCCTCGTAAAGTGAACAATGAATAAGGTCTGGTTTTTTCAATTAAAAATTACTTAAAAGAACACAGAAAAAATTGAGTTTAATTTGTTTTTAACCTCAAGTTATTAACACCCCCACCCTAACCCTCCCCCATCCAGGGGGAGGGAATTTTGGATCCCCCAGTATCTCCCCTCCCCTGGCGGGAGGGGGTTGGGGGGAGGGGGATAAAAAAGGAAATTCCTATACAATTAAATTAATTCTTGGGGTTATTGGTGGTTAAATATAAAATCTTCGAGGGCACAGAGGGGAGGGAATAAATTCTCTCTAACATATTGACATCTAATATTTTCTCTGTGTCCTCTGTGGTTTGTTATTGACAATACCCGTTACAAAAAAAGGGGGCGGCAATGGCGGATGAATTCATAGGCTACGATGCTATCAGTTTGGGGGAATTGGTTCGCAAGAAAGAAATAAAACCCACCGAGTTGTTGGAGATTACGATCCAGCGGATCGAAAAGATAAATCCCAAGCTGAATGCCGTAATTCACAAGATGTATGACCAGGCAAGGGAAAACGCAGCAAATTGGGAAACCGTAGTCCAAAAGGGGAAGGCAGAAGGAGGTATCTTCTGCGGCGTTCCTTTCCTTTTAAAGGACCTCGTCGCGGAATACAAAGGGGCTCCCTTTCATGAAGGCTCGCGCGCGGTCAAGGGATATGTTTCCAAAATAGATAGTGAGTTAGTGAAGCGCCAGAAAGCCGGCGGCTTGGTTATTGTGGGCAAGACGAATACTCCTGAATTTGGGGCGGTGCCAACGACAGAACCGATCCTTTATGGACCGACCCATAATCCCTGGGACCTGAGTTTAACCCCGGGAGGGTCAAGCGGCGGGTCGGCGGCCTCTGTAGCAGCCGGGGTGGTGCCGATGGCTCACGGCAACGACGGCGGGGGATCAATCCGCGTCCCGGCCTCCTGCTGCGGGATCTTCGGTTTAAAGCCTACACGGGCAAGGAATCCCCTGGGCCCGCTTTTTGGAGATATTGGGAGTGGAATCATCCATGAGCATGCGGTGACTCGCACGGTGCGCGATTCGGCGGCCCTCCTGGATGTCACCTCCGGACCGGACCTGGGCGATCCTTATTATGCTCCGCCCAAGGAGCGCCCCTTTCTGGAGGAAGTGGGTCGGAACCCGGGTAGGTTGAAGATCGGCTTCTTGACCTGCATCCCTGAAGGCTGGTCCGATAAAACTCAGTTGCACCCGGATTGTGAAAGCGCAGTTAAAGACGCCGCCCGGCTTTGTGAGGGGCTAGGTCATACGGTCGAGGAGGTTAATCCAAGTCCTTTAAGCCATCCGAATATCTCCTCTACTTTCGGCTTCATTTTTGCCTGTTTCCTCGGCCATGCGGTGGCCTATTGGGAAAGGGAATTAGGGAAAAAAATCAAGCAGGATGAACTGGAGCCCATAACCTGGGGAGGATATCAAAGGGGATTGACTCGGCCGGGGCCGGATTACCCGGTTACTATGGAAGAGATTCAGCGTTTCTCGCGGAAAATAGCACGATGGTATCATGAAGGAGGCTATGATATCCTCTTGACTCCGACGATGGCCATTCCGCCGACCAAACTCGGGGCTTTCCAATCGACGCCGGACGAACCGATGAAGTGGCTTGGAGTTACCCTTGCTTTCATTGCTTTCACCCGCATTCAAAACATGACCGGTCAACCGGCCATGTCCGTTCCCTTATTCTGGAATCAAAACAACACACCGATCGGGGTTCAGTTCGCCGGCCGTTTCGGGGATGAGGCCACGCTTTTCAGGCTGGCAGCTCAGCTGGAACAGGCCCGGCCCTGGAAAGACCGAAAACCACCAATTCATTGCAGTAATGAATAATTCATAAAGCAGGAATGTAGATTGTAAATGCCTTAATATGACCATAAAAACCGGCGCTATTTCCGAGAAATTTTCCTATATATTGAAAGACCAGGAGAATCTCGGCAAGGCCATAGAAATTTTGAAGGAATGCCGTGCCGACGGCTGAGTGAGCAGGTACGAGAAAGAATTAGTCCCCCTTTAATAGAAGCTCTACTTTTCCTATCTAATTTATGGTATAAAAAAGAAAATTTATAACTCTCTTAGCGAGGCTGGCCCAATGGCTGAAAGAAGCCTGGATTGGTTGAAGCAGGCGGAAAAGGATTTGGAGAAAGCAAGGTTAGACCTTGATTGGGGTTATTTTGAATGGGCCTGTTTTACTTCGCAACAGGCGGCGGAAAAGGCAATCAAAGGAGTATTCCAGCATTTGCATGGGGAAGCATGGGGGCATGGAACGAAAGCATTGCTGGAGAATTTGCCATACGAAGATCGCTCCTTGTTGTTAGAAGATGGTATTTTTTTGGACAAATTGTACATTCCTACGCGGTATCCGAATGGCCTTCCCCAAGGCATCCCGCATGATTACTTCACGAAGAAGGATGCTGAGCTGGCCCTAACAGCTGCCCTAAGAATCTATGAATGGTGTAAAGGTAAGATTTCTAAACCGGGATGAAATTCTGCCGCGCCTGGTGGAGTCCGCTAAAAGAGTATTGGCGTCCAGGGCAGATGTTTTAGAAGTGAGTCTTTTTGGCTCCCTGGCCCGCGGTAACTATGCCCCCGGGAGTGACGCGGACATTTATATTTTGTTGAAGGAGGATCCCAGAAGATTTATAGACCGGATCCCGGAATTCCATGAGCATTTTTCCGGAGCCGGACTTCCCGTTGAGGTCTTTCCTTACACCCTGGAAGAGGTGGCAAAAATGGGGGATGGAGGTTTTATTAAGACTATCGAGAAAGAAAAGATAGTTCTGGGGGATAGAGAAAAACCAGAAAGTCCCCTTTCTCTCTAAATGGACTTCCCCAACTTTTCGTTAAAACGTTAGTGCTTGGCAGTTGTTTGATTTTTGTTCAATATTTCTGTGAACAATATGTTGCCAGGCGCTGTGGCATTCCTGATAGAAAACGTTTATTTCTTAATTCAGGGCTTTAGCTCGGACAATCCCGCCATGCAACAATCCCATCAGAGGGCCATATGAAATGCCCGAAGTGTCAGTCTGAAAACCCGGAAGGGATTAAGTTCTGTGGGGAACGCGGGGCAAAATAGGAAAGAAAAGGTATGCCGCTCATTCAAGTTTCAGTCAACGGGGATGGACGATAGACCCTCTCCTCGATATCTGACTTTCTTGCAGGCAAGATATCGTGAGCTTCCGGGAAGCAGAAAAAGCTAACGGAAGAGGTGGAGAAAATGACGGAATGGGGAAAATCGCGAAGGATTTCAGACCGGCTATTAGAGGTTGCAAGCAGTTCTTTTTTCGGACGGCAGGAGGAGCTGGCTTTACTTGCCAGCGCCATCACCTCCACTGATCCTCCCTTCCTGGTTGGATTCATTCACGGACCCGGGGGAATCGGGAAGTCACGGTTGATACAGGCATTGCGCCAGTCGATCCCTGCCGCTGTCTGCTGGTATCTCATGGATTGCCGTCACATTGAGCCCACGCCGCAGGGTTTCCTCACTTCCCTCGGCGCTGCCCTCCAGATAGAAGAGGAGTCTGTGTTCCACTCGATCACGAGCCGCCTGGGAGAAACCGGGCAACGGACCGTGCTTGCGCTGGACACCTATGAGACCTACGGACTCATGGACACCTGGCTCCGCCAGGAATTCCTGCCTTCATTGTCCGAAAATGTTTTCACCCTCATTGCCGGTCGCCAGGCACCGAACTCCGCCTGGTTTACCGCCCCGGAATGGCAGCATATCTTTCGCAACATCCCTTTGAAAGAGATGTCGGCAAACGATTCCCGAAAGATGCTGGAGTCACGAGGCCTCACGCCATCCCAAGTCGAACGGGTCCAACGGTTCGCCAAAGGATACCCTCTTGTCCTGGAAATGGCGGCCGCGGCAATCCGCGCTGCCCCGGATTTGCAAATTAGCGTAGGTCCAGCCCCCAATGCTCTGCAGCAACTTACGAAAACGTTTTTGACCGGCCTTCCTCCGGGCACTGTGGAGGCTGTTGAGGCGGCCTCGACCGTCCGGCGCGTTACTGAACCGATACTCAGGGCACTCCTCGCTGTTCCACAAGCCAGAGATCCATTTGAGCATTTGGAAACCCTTCCCTTCGTCGACGTGACGATAGAAGGTTTGGCTTTTCATGATGTGGTGCGCGAAACCATTTCCAAAGATCTGGCTTGGCGCGACCCGGAACATTACCGGACCTATCGAAGACGGGCCTGGCATTTTTTCTCCAAAGAATCCCACGAGTGTCGGGCGCATAACCTTTGGCAGTGCACGGCCGACATGCTTTATTTAATAGAAAACCCCGTCGTCCGGGAAGCTTTCTTTCCCGAGGGAGCAACTGATTTCATTGTGGAGCCGGCGACTCCCGGTGATGCCGGAGTGGTCCTCGACATCGCCGCCTCCGCAGAACCTCGAGAGGCAGCCGATTTCATTGCGCGTTGGTGGGCCAGTCATCCGGAGACTTTCAGCGTCGCCAAGAGCCGAGAGGGGAAAGTTGCTGCATTTTACCTTATCTTCGAACCCACCCATGTCCAGGGAGAGCTTCTGACCGAAGACCCTCTCACCGCGGCGTGGTGGCTTCATCTCAGTCAGAACCCAGTCGCCCAGGGGGAAAGGGTACTGTTTCTCCGGAGGTGGCTTGCGCATGGGACGGGAGATGCCCCCTCTCCAGCGCAGGGCGCATGCTGGCTGGACATCAAGCGCACTTATATGGAACTCCGGCCCAGTTTGCGCAGGCTGTACACCGTCGTTACCGACCTGGCCACTTATGGCCCCATCGTCACCCCTCTTTACTTTGTGCCCCTTTCGGCGGGGAACGTGGTCTTGGGTGGTGTCACTTATAATTCAGCTCTACTCGACTTCGGCCCTCTCAGTGTCGACGGATGGATCGCTGCTATTACGGGAGCGGAACTCGGAGTGAAACCCGTCAAAACCGAGACAGGCGGGCGGCGTCTCGTAACCGTGTTCTTCACCGATATCGTTGGCTCAACCGAAAAAGCCGTGGCCATGGGAGACCGCCGCTGGCGAGGGGTTTTGGAAGATCATAACACACTGGTGCGGGCGGAATTGGCCAGATTTGAGGGGAGAGAGATCGACACGGCCGGGGACGGTTTTTTGGTAACCTTTGACAGCCCGGCGTTGGGTATTCAATGCGCTGCTGCCATTTGTGAGTCCGTCCGCCGGCTGGGGATAGAGGTCAGGGCGGGCTTGCACCTGGGCGAATGTGAAGCGGTAGGAGACCGGGTCATAGGGATTGCGGTACATATTGGTGCTCAGGTGATGGAGATGGCCGGAGCTGGGGAGATACTGGTATCAAGCACGATTCGGGATGTTTTAGCCGGGTCGGACTTTCGATTTACAGACCATGGCACTCACTTTTTAAAAGGGATCCCAGGAGAATGGCGGCTTTTTAAGTTCCAACGCAGTGGAGCCCATTAGAAATGGTCTGAAGTGGGAACACGGCATCTTGGGCCTTCAGCTACAAAATGCCCAGTTTTTTCAAATGGTAGGTCAGGGTTTCCCTGGGAATGCCCAATTGGCGGGCCGCGGCGCTCACATTCCAGCGCCCGGTTCCAGGGTATTTGGTGGCCTGGAGGGCCTCTAAATATCGTTTCCGTTCTTCCTCTTTTAAAAAATGGCGACCTTTTTCCGGCAAAGATTCCAGTTCAGGAGGATGGCTTCCGGAAGGGTAGGTCATTTGTTGTTTTGCCTGGGACGCTGCCGCCTCGCGGAACCAGGCAGGGAAATTGGCGGGAATGATTTCGTCCCCCTCGCAGAGCGCTGCCGCGGCGAAAAGGGCCTGTTCGAGTTGACGAACGTTCCCTGGCCAATCAAAGGCCACCAACATCTCCAGAGCTTCCGAGGAAAGGCGCAGGGGGCGTTTCAGGGGGACCTTCTTTTTTTGCTGGCTATAAGCCTTATTTAAGAAATGGATGGCCAGAAGAGGAATGTCTTCAACCCGCTCGCGTAAAGGGGGCATCCTGATTTCCAGGCCACAGAGCCGGTAATAGAGATCTTCCCGAAGCCTTTTTTCCTTCACCATCTCCGTCAAATTCTTGTTTGTGGCGGCAATAATGCGCGTATCGGAGGGCACCGGTTTCTCCGATCCGAGGGGAGTTACTTTTTTTTCTTCCAACACGCGCAGGATTTTTGCCTGGCTGGCTAAACTCATTTCCCCAATTTCATCGAGGAAGAGCGTTCCTTTCGAAGCGGCGACAAATTTCCCCTGGCGATTGTGGGTTGCGCCGGTAAAGGCCCCTTTGACGTGACCGAACAGTTCACTTTCGAGAAGCGTCTCGGATAAAGCGGCACAATTTACTTCTATAAAGGGCCCCTTAGCGCGGGGACTGGCCTCGTGAATCCGGCGTGCAGCCAGCTCTTTGCCCGTCCCTGTCTCCCCACAGATCAATACCGGAATTTCGGTTTCGCCGGCTTTGAGACATAAATGAAGGGCCTCCTGCACGGCCTGGCTTATGCCCACAATGACAGTCTTCCCTTCGGGAACTTGGGGGGACTTCCCTTCCATCCCCATTCTCATCTTTGAAGGGACTCGATAAGGAGTCAATCTTCCCGCCCTCGCCAGGGCGGCGCCGTACATAACGGCCAGGGCGGAGAGCCACTCTTTCCATTCGGGAAGGAAGAGCTTGTCAGAATGATGATTCAAGATGTTTATGACCCCGAAAAGATGGTCTTCGAAAACAATGGGCGCCGAAATCATGGCGTAGGTTCTGAGTCCAAATCGCTCGTCCACCCGTGAATCGTGGAAGGTTTGTTTCTGGGCGTTAGCCACAAAGACGGGCTGCCGTGATAAGACCGCAGCTCCGCTGATCCCTTCGCCTTCGCGAATGGAAATATCCATTACCCGGTCCTGGGGAATATCGGTACTGGAAATGAGGCGTAATTGGTTTTCCGTATCGACCTGCCAGATGGACGCGGCATCTGCTGCAGCGGCGGTCAGCAGCATTCGGCAGAAAGCAGCGTTATATTCGGGACTGCCGGGAATGGCGGTCGGACGCCCCTGAAAAAACTGGGCCATTTCTAAAAAGGAGGTCTTGTTCTTCATTTTGTTCTTCTCCGCATGAATCGCCCTCACCCCCCGTTCGGCTGTCTTCGACCCTGAGACTTCAGCGAGCTCAGTCGAGCCGCTCAGACCTAAGGGAGCTCACGGCCGAAGCCCTCTCCCGCGAGTCGATTAGACCCGACCACGGGGGGAGAGGGAGTTTCCGGATAAAAACATTCTAAATAAAAAATGGTGAAATTGCAATAATAATTAATGAAAGTGGTGAATATGGTATTACCAAAATTTACCAGCATTCCATTCCATTTTAACGAGTGTAGATAAAAAAATTGAATATAATCAAATAGATAAGAAAAAAAGGGGGAGGACGAATGGCTTGGCACGAGGTTTGAGTATTTAATGGAACTGAAAGGTCTTTCGAAGATGATCCGGGATCAAATCAAGTAGTGAGAACTTCATTGAACATGGAGGTGTGAAATGCCAACTCTTTTTGCGGTCTACAATTTGAAGAAGAACCAAAAAGCTGAGGACTATGACAATTATCTAAAGAAGACTAAAATTCCTGGGGTTCGAGGCGCACCCTGGTGTACCGATTTTAAAACCTGGAAGATCGACAAAGTGCTTGCGCCTGCGGTCTCGGAGCCCGAGGGGAAATTGCCTGCAGAACCTCCTTACCAGTATGTGGCCAAAATTGAAGTTTCCGACTTGAACGCCATGGTGAGTTTTCTGGGAACAGAAGCGGGTAAGCAATTTGTTAAGTCCTGGAGCGTGTATATCGATCCCACGGCGATCTTTACCATGGGACATGAAATGTGAAGTGGTTTCGAGTCCACTCCTAAATTATGAGCCGGATCGCACAGGAGGCCCGCCAACGACTGGAGCATCGCCGCTGCACCGCCAGAGACGAACTCACCCAGATCCATCCGGCTCGGACAGCTTCGGCTTTACTCCTGTGCGGCCTTGGTGCAGAATCGCGCCATTTGCTATTCATTACCGTTGACCGCCTTCTTAGTACTCTGAAGGATCAAGGACTCTTGTTCTGAGGAAAGCTTGAAATCGGTCCCCTGGACCAACGCTCCCCGATGGCCTAAAAAAGTCTCCCGAGATTTACCTGCGGTGGAACGGTTTATCTAAATTTCTGAATGGTCGAATATATTTACTTTTAAATTCGTGCTTAAAGATTGTCCCTTAGAATCGGCCCCGGGTTACTGCACTTTTCTGCTCTTTTCTTCCTTCCACAAAAATATTCTTCGAGATCATGGCGTGAATTCCCTTGTGGTCATCTACGAGCTGGGTGACCCGCAAATCTACTGCCAGGCTGCATAAAGAATAAGCATCATCCGCTGATAGCCCCTTGGTCGCGGAAATAAATCGGATGGCATCCCGCAGGGCAATTTTGGCGGCTTCATCCAGATCCTCATGAAATCCCATGGTGCTCCAGTGGGTCGGCGTTTCGGCCATGGGCCTTTCGATTTTCATATCTTTGCGGACGAAGAATTGGAGAACAGATTCTTTCATGGCCGTTTCGATGGCGGTTACGTTGACTTCTCCATCCCCCTGAACAGCATGAGCATCGCCGGCAGAAAAGAGGGCGCCGGGGACCTGAACCGGGAGGAATAAGGTGGTGCCGGCAACGAGTTCTTTGTTATCCATGTTTCCGCCGAAGTAGTCGGGGATCGTGGCCGGCCTTTTTTCTCCCTGCCGGGGAGCCACCCCCATGTTTCCAAAAAAAGGCCGGAGGGGAATCACCACCCCGGGCGTAAAAACAGTCTCTTTTCTTTCCCAATCGAGGAAAAGGGTTCTTATTTGCCCCTGGGGAAAATCTTCTGGCAGGGTTCCCCTCTGGAATCTTTGGGGAAAGTGGTAATTCACCCCGCAATCGGAAGGAAAGGAACTTTATGCCTCGTGAGCGAAGCCAGGTCGGAACTCCTCAAGACTAGCTGAGAAGAGCCCGAAGCAATCTCGCCCGGGCAAGGCAGCCCAAACCAAAAGAGACCCTTTGGGAGGATCTCTGCTTCGATGCCCAGCCGGCCGCGGAAAAATCATTAAAAGCAGTTCTGCTTGCCCATGGAATACCCTTCCGCTTTGTTCATGACATTTCTGAATTGTTGACCCTCCTTGGCAAAATGAGCGAGGAAAGACAGATACCCCCGATTCGGATGCGAATCGGGATCCACACCGGCCCAGTGGTAGTGGGAACCCTGGGCAATGATCTCCGCGTTGAATTTAAGGCGGTTGGAGATACGGTAAATCTGGCCTCCAGGATGGAAGGTCTGGCGGAGCCCGGTGCGATCTATGTTACGAAGGATACCTACAGGCTGGTAAGAGAATATTTTGAATTCAGGTCTTTGGGTGAAGTCCAGGTGAAGGGAAAGGAAAAGCCGATCGAGGCCTATCAGGTTCTCGGGCGCGGGCAGGTCGTTGGCATAATTGGGGATGCGGGGATTGGCAAATCACGCCTTGTGCTCGAATTCAGGAATTCCTTGGGGAAAGAAGATTTTACCTTATTGGAAGGGCAATGCTTTACCCTGGGGCAATCCACTCCTTACTTGCCTTTTATTGAGCTAATCAAGGGATATTTTGAGATCCAAGAGGGGGATCGGCCTTTTGTCATCCGGGAGAAAATAAACAGCAAAGTAGGGGCCTTCGATAATGCCCTGATGGGTACTGTACCTTTTCTGGATGATATGCTATCCGTGCCAGCAGATGATCTTGCCCCCCAGAGGGTGGGTCCGGAAGAAAAGAGGAAGCTCACCTTCGAGGCCATAAAGGCGCTTTTGCTCAGGGAGAGTCAGGCCAGGCCTCTGGGCATAGTCCTGGATAATCTCCAGTGGGTGGACAAAGCATCCCAGGAATTTTTGAATTATTTGGTAGAAAGCATAGCCAATGCCCGGGTTTTACTCTTGGGCATCTACCGTCCAGGGTATCTCCATCCCTTAAGCGACAAATCTTATTATTCCCATATCACGTTGAATCCTCTCTCCGAGGAGGAAAGCGCCACTCTGGCCAAGGTTCTACTCGAGGTAGAAAATTTAACAGTTGCCTTGAGGAGCCTGGTTCTGGCCAGAGCCGAAGGAAACCCGCTCTATGTGGAAGAGATCATTCACTGGCTTCTTGATATGGGAAAGATAGCCAGGTCAGAAACAGACTATGTGGTCGCTGAAACGTATTCAGAGCTTTCCGTACCTGATACCATTCAAGAGGTCATCATGGCACGGATAGACAGGCTCGAACAGGACCTCAAACGAACGATGCAAATCGCCTCGGTTATCGGCAGGGATTTCCTTTTTCGGCTGCTGAGCAGGGTTTCGGATATGGGAGGCGCCCTCCAGACCTATCTGATGAAGCTTCAGGGACTCGAATTCATATATGAATGGAATCCAAAGGATACGCGGGGTCGGGTTTATGGGTTAATTTATCAACTGGTAGTGTTAGAAAAGAACCTTTGGACCCTGATCTTGTCAGGCGATTTGTTGGTGGCTCAGGCTTCACTAACAAACTGGCCTATGACCTCATACCCCCGGGTGTGGATCCCTTATCTCCGGAAAATGTCGTGATCGTTGGTTCGGGGGCTCTCTCCGGAACGCTGGCTCCGGGGAGCACAAAGGTCATGGCAACAACGAAGCTGCCCATCAATAACGCGATCGGCACTCCCTTTGCTGGCGGCTTTAGCCATAGGCTTAAATATGCTGGATACGATTATGTGGTCATTATGGGACGGGCTGATCGGCCCGTTTACCTGAAGATCATGGACGATGATGTGGGCCTTATAGATGCCGGCGGTGTTTGGGGAAAAGATACTCTGGAAACTACAGACCTGTTGAGGGCAAAGCACGGCGCTGACAGCAGCGTCATTGCTATAGGCCAAGCCGGAGAAAATCTGGTGAGGATTTCGTTTGCCATAGTGGATAAATTTGGCACCCTGGGAAGGGGGGGCCTCGGTGCCGTTTTCGGCTCGAAGAATTTAAAAGCCCTCGTGGTGAACGGCACAAAGGGAGTCGGTATTGCAGATGCGGAAGGCTTTATCGAGGTAGCTGGCTCGGTAAGAAAAAAAATGCTGAAATACCCTTTTCGCAAGGAGTGGTTGAAGCTTGGGGTTGGCCTCGGCTTAATGGTATTCGCGAAGATAATGGGAACGGCCAGGAACTGGGCGGAACTCTTTACCCAGGATATAGACCAGCCGGCTCAGCTTCAGGAACTGCTGAAGATTTTTAAATCCGGCCATGCATGCCCTACCTGCCCATTAGCGTGCAGGGCGTTGGTCGGGTTGGAGGAAAAGGAATATGCGGATCTAACTGCGCCTGGCTCTACTTCTCTGTACTTTAATTATTTGGTTGGCAAATATGAGGCCTGCGATCTTAACAGGTCGGTCAAGTACCTTGATCTCTGCAATAGATACGGGATCGACGTTATTGAGGCCAGGGCCCTTATTGACTATGCCATTGACCTCTATCAGAGGGGAATCATCACGAGAGAAGAAACTGATGGGCAGGAGCTAAACTGGGACGGAGTAACCTTTGTAAGCCTTTTAGAAAAGATATGCCGCCGGGACGGGCTGGGTGGGATTCTGGCAGATGGCCTGATGCCAACCTCTAAGAAATTCGGCAAATTAGCCATAGAGCGAGTCGTTGCCATTAAAGGTCTTGATCCTTTCACGGACCCAAGGGCCCACCTGGTGGGATGGGAAATTACGGCCTGCGTTAATCCCAGAGGTTCTTACGTTTCCCCAGGAGTCTCGCCCGCGTTTGCGCCAGGCAGAACTCCGGAGCACATCGCCAAGTATTGCCGGAGGCTATTGGTCGCTGAGGAAGCGATAAACAGGATTTGTTATAGCCCTACGGAATTTAACATTGCCAGGCTTATCAAATATGCCGAGGATTGGTATTCCGTTTATTCCCTGCTTGGTATCTGTGTGCGCCAACCGGTAATGATGAGCTATGACCCTCAGGCTGCCGCGCAACTTTACACCTCAGCGACAGGGATTGACATAACCCCTGAAGAGCTCAGTAAAGCAGGGGAACGAGCCTGGAACATCTTAAAGGCTGCTAATGTAAGGGAAGGATTTACGAGAAAAGACGACAGATTTCCCGACAAATTTTTCGAGCCCCTCAAATCCGGAGACAAAGAGATCCGGTTAATGAACTACAGTCGAACCAAGGAGCTCACCCGAGGCGACGTGAAAAAGATGTTCGACGACTACTATGACGAGCGAGGCTGGGACATCGAAAAGGGTATTCCCACCAGAAAGAAACTTGAGGATTTAGACCTTAAAGACGTAGCCATAGACTTGGAAAAGAGGGGTTTCCTTTAGGAGAGGAATGTGGCCGTCAATTGACTGACCCGCCATCTCCCTTTCCCAGAGAACTCTCCTCACGGGTTGACTTTGCTCTATGTGCTTACTTGTTCAAACGCAGGGGAGACCGAGAAAAAGCCGTGGTAAAGTTTGGGAGGGCGATAGAAATCTTCAGAGAGTTTGGTGCCGATGGATGGGTGAGCAGGTATGAGAGAGAATTGGCCGCAATCGCATGAACGAGGACACTAAAATCTGTAACTCAGGGCTTTATCTCCGAGCTTTAGCCTTGAGAGGCAGCAGTGCAGTAATCCCCCGGAGCCCTAAAAATGAAATGCCCGAAGTGCCAGTTTGAAAACCCCGAAAGGGTGAAATTTTGCTAAAGAAAAGCAAGCTCTTTGGCAATGGCCGAATGACAGACCTTGATTTATTTGCCATTTCGTATTAAACTCCGAATTAGTTAAACTAATTCGGAGGAATCTCCTAAAATGGCAAACATCGACAGAATTCTTAAAATCGATCTCCCTCCTCGCCAGTCCGCGTTCCTTTGGGGCCCGAGGAAGACCGGAAAGTCAACCTTCCTCATGGAGAATTTTTCCAAGAGCATCGTTTACGACTTCCTGCAGACAGACCTGTTTCTCGAATTCTCCAAGAAGCCGTCATTGCTGCGCGAGCGGCTCCTGGCCAAGGAAAGTCAGATTCTCAGGCATCCGGTTATTCTCGACGAAGTACAAAAGATCCCGCAGATCCTGGACGAGGTGCACTGGCTGATCGAGAACAAGGGGATACGTTTCATCCTATGCGGATCCAGCGCGAGGAAAATCAAGAGAGGGAAGGCAAACCTGCTTGGGGGCAGGGCCTGGAGGTATGAGATGTTCCCCCTTGTTTCAGTGGAATTGGGGAAGCTTGATCTATTGCGGGTTCTGAATCGTGGCCTGATTCCAATTCATTATCTTGAAGACAGCTTCGAAAAATCCTTGAAGGCCTATACTCTGGACTATCTGAAAGAGGAGGTCCTCGCCGAGGGGTTAACCCGAAATATTCCTGCTTTTTCTCGGTTTTTCGATGCGATGGCCTATTCTCACGGCGAACTCACCAACTATTCGAACATCGCCCGCGACTGCGGCGTCGATTCAAAAACCGTACGAGAGTATTACCAGATCCTGGTTGACACTATGATGGGCCGATTCGTGGAGCCCTTTCAGCGAAGACAAGACCGACAAATCATCAGCAAAGCCCCCAAGTTCTACCTTTTTGACGTAGGGGTGGCAGGCATCATAACCAAAAGAAAAATATCAGAAGAAAAAGGTGAATCATTCGGGAAGGCTTTCGAGCACTTTATATTCATGGAGCTGGTCGCCCATTCATCCTACAATGATCTATGTTACGAAATCAATTTTTGGCGCACCAAATCGGGTTTAGAGGTTGATTTCGTCTTAGGCGGGGGAGAAGTAGCCATTGAGGTGAAAGGGAGTAGCCGCGTGGACCAGAGAGATCTGCGATCTTTGATGGGCTTTGCAAAGGAATATTCTCCGAAAAAGGCTCTGGTTGTATGCAACGAGAGAGAAGAGCGCTTGCATGAGAACCTCCGTATATTACCCTGGCGCCGTTTCCTGGAAAATCTATGGGGAGGAAAGATTATCCGTTGACGCGTTTAATTTTAGGGACTTATAAACTTCAGCAACTGTTGCCTGCCGGAGGCAAGAACTATGAAATGCCCGAAATGCCAGACTGAAAATCCTGATGTGAAAAAGTTTTGCCGAAAGTGTGGGGCAAAGCTTTTAAGGGCATGTCCGAATTGCGGTTCTGAAATCCTGCCTGAGGATGAATTCTGTGGTGAGTGCGGCCACCATTTGGCCCTTCCTCGGCAGGCCGTTCCCAAAGAGCTTTCCTTTGACGAGAAGATCGCCAAGGTTCAGCGCTATCTCCCGCAAGGGCTGGCGGAGAAGATACTCTCGCAGCGGGAGCGGATCGAAGGGGAGCGGAAACAGGTGACGGTGCTCTTCACCGACATGGCTGGCTATACCTCCATGACGGAAAGGCTCGATCCGGAGGAGGCCTATTCCCTCATGGACAAGGTCTATGAGCTTCTCATCCGGAAGGTCAACGAGTACGGCGGCACGGTGAACGAGCTTACGGGAGACGGGATCATGGCCCTCTTCGGTGCCCCCATTGCCCAGGAAGACGCCCCCCAGCGGGCGATCCGGGCAAGCCTGGCCATCCACCGGGATTTGGTGCAGTTCAACGAAAAGATGCGGCGTGAGAAGGCCGGCTTCCCGTCTCTCCGGGTTCGGGCCGGCATCCATACCGGTCCCGTAGTGGTGGGCACTCTGGGGAACGACCTCCGGGTGGAATTCAAGGCCGTGGGGGACACGGTGAACTTAGCCTCCCGGATGGAGGGACTTGCGGAGCCGGGGAGCACCTATCTGACCGAAGACACCTTCAAGCTCACCGAGGGGCTGTTCCGCTTCGAGGGTCTGGGGGAGCGGGAGGTGAAGGGCAAGGAGAAGCCCCTCCGCATCTACCGGGCGATCGCCCCCAGCACAAGCCGTACCCGTTTTGACGTGAGCGCCGAGCGGGGCCTGACGCCCTTCGTCGGAAGAGAACGGGAGCGGGAGTTGCTTCTCGACGCCTTTGAGCGCGCCCGGCAAGGAAGGGGCCAGGCGGTGTCCATTGTTTCCGAGGCGGGGATGGGGAAGTCCCGCCTCCTCTATGAGTTCCGGAAGGCCGTCCTCAACGAGGACATAACCTTCCTCGAAGGGAAGTGCCTCTCTTTCAGCCGTGCTGTTGCCTACCAGCCCATCGCCGACATCCTGAAGTCGAACTTTGACATCCGGGAGGGTGATCTGGACTTTGCCGTCCGGAACAAGGTGAAGCGGGGACTCCAGGCCATCGCCGTGGAGGAAGCCCCGGCCATGCCCTACATCCTGGAGCTTCTCTGCGTCCAGGAGAGCGGCATTGAGAAGATCGCCCTCAGCCCGGAGGGGAAGAAGGATAAGACCATCGAGACCATCAAAAAGCTCGTACTCAAGGGATCAGAGCAGAGACCCCTCGTCATTGCCATCGAGGACCTCCACTGGATAGACAAGACCTCGGAAGATGTCCTCAAATATCTCCTCGAAAGCATCGCCGGCGCCCGGGCGCTCCTCATCCTCACCTACCGCCCGGAGTTCATCCCCACCTGGGGCGGCCGGTCGTACCACAGCCAGGTCCTCCTGAACCGCCTCTCCAACCGGGAGAGCCTCTTCATGGCCTCCCACCTCCTCGGGACGGAAGACCTGGAAACCGCCCTGGAAGAAGTCATCCTGGAGAAGACCGAGGGCATCCCCTTCTTCGTCGAGGAGTTCATCAAGTCCCTGAAAGACCTCGGCTTCATCGAAAGAAAGGATCACACCTACCGCATCTCTAAAGAACTCCAGACGATCCGTATCCCCTCGACCATTCAGGACATTATCATGGCCCGGGTGGATGCCCTGCCTGAGGGGGCGAAGGAACTGCTCCAGGTAGGCTCCCTCATCGAGCGGGAGTTCGGCTACCGGCTCATCAAGGCGGCCATGCACTTACCCGAGGAGGAGCTCCTCCGGCGCCTCTCCGTCCTCAAGGATGCAGAGCTCCTTTACGAGCGAGGCCTTTTCCCCGATTCCACCTTTGTCTTCAAGCACGCCCTGACCCGGGAGGTGGTGTACGGCACCCTATTGGAGAGGAAGAAGAAAGACCTCCATATGGATATCGGGCGGGCCATCGAGGAGGTTTACAAGGACCATCTTGAGGAGATGCATCGAGCCCTGGCAGAACACTTCGAAGAGGGCGGCGATTGCCAGAAGGCGGCACACTACTTCCGTCTGGCGGCGAGGAAGGCTTGGCGTACGTCGGCGTACACGGACGCCATAGCCTTTTCCAAAAAAGGAGTCGCCTGCCTGGAAAAACTCCCCAAGAACGTTGAGGTGCAGAAACGGCTCATCGACGCCAGGGTCATCGTGGCCAATAACTGCATTTTTCTTAACCGTTATATCGATGCAAGGGATGCCGTCGCCCCCGTCGTCGATCTTGTTCACCAGCTCGATTACCGGAGAAGGTTGCCCTCAATCTATGCCATCATGGCGGCTTATCTCATTATGGTTGAAGAAAGATACAGCGAGGCTGAGGCGCGTCGGTACCTGATGGAAGCGCAGAGGCTTGCCCCCGAGGAGAGGGATTACTTTTCTCTATGGAATGCATATTACCATGAAGGCTTAGCCCATGCGTTCAACTGCGAGTTTGCCGACGGAGAATCCTGCTTTCTTCGCATCATGGAAATGTCCGAAGCGGCAGGGAACGTGACGGGGCCGGTAATGGCGAAGTTCAACATAGCGCATGCCATTCATGGTCTGAGTGGAAGGATCGAGGATGCTTTGAAGTGCAGTCAAGAGGCCTTGCAGCTCGCCCTCCAGGCCGACGACCTATACTTGAAGGGTGGGGCATACGGGGCTTTCGGTTCGGCCTTTCTCAGGAAAGGCTTATTCCCGGAGGCGGAAGAAAACCTGACGCTGGCCATCGAAATGACCCAGAAAACCGATTTTGTGGGTATACTGCTTTTATCTCTCTGTTATTTAGGACTACTCCGTTCTGAGATGGCCCGGTATCGGGAGGCGCAGGAATGTTATGATGGCCTTCTTGCAGTTTACGAACGTGTAAGGACATGGCCTTCTATGGCGAGATTCGCGACAATCGCGAAAGTTGCGGCAGGGGTTCGGGGGGGCCTCAATCTCGCGCTCGATGCGGCGCTGAATTTTGACTTGCAGGAAATAAGAATGAGGATTTTCCAGGGAATGGCGGCTCATGTCATGGGGGAGATATTTCTCCATATGGACGATAAGCACATGAATGTGGCCGAGGCATGGATCAGGAAGGCTGTCGAAGTGGATGAGCGAAACCGGATGCCCTGGGATCTGGCATGGGACTATGCCCTCTACGCCGATTTCTTCAAGAAGAAGGACGATCCGTCGCAGGCCAAAGAAAAACTGCATAAGGCCATCGAACTGATGAGGGGGTGCGGTGCCGATGGATGGGTGGAGAAATACGAAAAGGATTTGGCTATGCTGCGGTAGGAGGCGGGATGGATTTGACAAAAATAAAGTTATATATTATATTTAGGCCATAAAAATAAAATGCAGTTTATATTTGCAGGATGGAGCTGGAGGGATGTTTGATCGCTGGTACGGCGGCCCGTTGCGAAAAAGGCTGCAAAGACCATTTGTCCATTTGATGTTTGGTGCGCGGCAGACGGGGAAATCCACTCTGCTGAATATGCTCCTCCCCCAGGACACTCTCCGCATAGATCTTTCTGATCCGGCGGAACGAAACCGGTTTCTGCTCCACCCAGAAGAATTCATCAAAATATGCCGGGCTTTGCCGATGAATAAACGCGCTCATTTTGTATTTGTAGATGAAGTGCAATCCATCCCTTCCATCTTCGATGCCGTTCAGCACCTTTACGACAGCGACAAGAGTCGATGGCGCTTCGTTTTATGTGGAAGTTCCGCCCGTAAACTTCGACGCTCCGGTGCCAACCTCCTTCCCGGCCGCAGCTTCATTCATCACCTTTATCCTTTGACCCTAATTGAACACCCGGCGGCCGAAGCCAAAATGCACCCATTGCTATCTCCCCTTCCTCTTTCCTGGGAAAACGGGGATAAGCCTGCCCACCCATTTCCGGTGTGGGACTTGATCCAAAGGATGGCCTATGGTTCCTTGCCGGGTATCGTGGCCAGCGAAGAAGGAGATCGGGCGGGCCTGCTTAAGGCTTTCTCAGCCCTTCATTTGGAAGAAGAGATCCGGCGGGAAGCATTGGTGAAAGATTGGGGAGCCTTTATTCGTTTCCTGCACTTCGCGGCCATGGAATCGGGTCAGATATTAAATTTTGCATCGATCGCCAAAGAGACGGGGATTTCTCAGCCTACGATTAAATCCCATTATCAGCTTCTCGAAGACATGTTTATCGGTTTTCGCGTTCCCGCCTATGCAAAAAGCCCTCGCAAGAACCTTCTTTCAACCCCCAAGTTTTTCTTTTTTGATTTGGGTATACGCAACGCCGCCGCAGGCCTGGAGCCGTCGCCTGAGACGGTTCGAGCCAATCCAGGCCCCATTTTCGAGCAGTGGGTAGCGCTCGAATTATGGAAACGGCTCCAATATCTTGGCAGGGGGCTCCTCCATTATCAGCGCACGCGCGATGGGGCAGAAGTGGATTTCATCATTGAACAGGGCAAAAGAGTAATTCCTATCGAGGTAAAATGGACAGAACACCCCAATTTGCGGGATAGCCGTCATCTGCTGAAGTTCCTCGAAGATCATTCATCCACAGCAAAAAAGGGGTATATCATTTGCCGTTGCACCCAGCCGATGGAAATCCATGAAAAAATTACCGCTCTTCCCTGGTTCTGTCTTTGATCGGAATCCGGAGGAAACATTCAGACTGAAGGTTTTCCCATTGAAAATTCAATCATCAAGAATATGAGTCGAATCGGAAAAGCTGGGAGAGCTCAAAGGTGAAGTGTCTCAAATGCCGGGCTGAAAACCCGGAGACAAAAAAGTTCTGCCATGAGTGCGGGGCAAAGCTCACAACAGGCTGCCCTAAGTGCGGTTCCGAAGTCCTTCCTGCAGACAAATTCTGCGGGGAATGCGGCCACCAATTATCAATTCCCACAAAGCCAATCCCCAGAGAACTCTCCTTTGATGAGAAGCTTCAAAAAATCCAAAAGTATCTTCCCAGAGGACTTACGGAAAAGGTCTTATCCCAAAGGGGCAAGATAGAGGGCGAGCGCAGGCAAGTCACGGTCATGTTTGCCGATATGCAGGGGTTTACTCCTCTGGTGGAGAAGCTAGGCCCTGAAGAAGCTTACTCCATCATGGATCAAGTCTATGAGATCCTCATCCACAAAGTCCATGACTATGAAGGAACAGTCAACGAGATGACCGGGGACGGAATCATAGCCCTTTTTGGAGCACCCATTGCTTTGGAGGATGCCCCGCAACGAGCCATCCGATCCGCTCTCGCCATCCATAGGGAGATTACCAGATTCAGCGAGGCGATGAAACAGAAGGCGGGGACACTTGAATCTTCCCCTCCCCCTGTGATGGGGGAGGGAGAGGGTGGGGGTGATAAAAAGAGAAGAGTGCCCGTCTTGACATCGTCGATCCGGATGCGGATTGGAATCCATACGGGTCCTGTGGTCGTAGGCACCTTGGGAAATGACCTGAGAGTAGAGTTTAAAGCGGTTGGGGATACGGTGAATCTGGCTTCTCGGATGGAAGGTTTGGCTGAGCCGGGGACTACCTACGTAACTGAAGATACTTTCAAGCTGACGGAAGGATTCTTCCGTTTTGAGGGTTTGGGAGAGAAGGATGTCAAGGGGAAGGAGAAACCGATCAAGGTTTACCAAGTGATTGCTCCCAGCAGTCGGAGGACGAGGTTTGATGTCAGTGCAGAGCGGGGCCTGACTCCCTTCGTGGGTAGGGAACGAGAACTGGAACTACTCTTGGATGGTTTTGAGCGGGTCAAAGGAGGAAGAGGCCAGGCCTTTTCGATTATGGGGGAAGCGGGGGTGGGTAAGTCCAGGCTTTTGTATGAATTACGGAAAGCGATTACCAATGAAGACGTGACTTTTTTGGAGGGGAAATGCCTCTCCTACGGTAGAGGCACGGCTTATCACCCCATCATCGATATCCTGAAGTCGAACTTCAATGTCCGGGAGGGGGATGGAGATTCTGAGATTCGAGGAAAGGTCAAAAAGGGCCTGGAGGTTTTGAAAGCCGAGCAAGCCTCTACTCTTCCTTACTTTCTGGAACTGCTGTCGGTCAAAGACAGCGGTCTTGACAACATCCTCATGAGTCCAGAAGGGAAAAAAGACCGAATCATCGAATCGTTAAAGCAAATTCTCCTAAAAGGTTCAGAGATACGTCCCTTGATCATGGCCATTGAGGACCTTCACTGGGCCGATAAGAGTACAGAGGAGGCCTTGAAATACTTTCTGGAAATCATCCCCGGGGCGAGAGTCCTTCTCATATTTACGTACCGTCCGGAGTTTGTGCATACCTGGGGCGGGAGGTCCTATCACAATCAGTTAACTTTGAACCGGCTCTCCAACCGAGAAAGCCTTTTCATGGTGGCTCATCTTTTAGGAACCCAGGAAATGGACAAAGATCTGGAAAAATTAATCCTGGAGAAGACCGAGGGGGTGCCCTTCTTTATCGAAGAGTTGTTGAAGTCTCTGAAGGATTTAAAGATCATCGAGAGAAAGGATAGCAAATATCAGTTGGCCAAAGATGCAAAGGCGGTGACGATTCCCTCCACCATCCAGGACATGATTATGGCCCGGGTGGACTCACTTCCTGATGCTACCAAGACCGTGCTTCAAACTGGTTCAGTGATTGAAAGGGAGTTTACTTATGATTTGATCAAGCGGGTAACCGGACTTCCCGAACAGCAGTTGCTCACCCATATGTCTGCTCTAAAGGATTCCGAGCTTCTCTATGAGAGAGGGATATATCCCCAGACTTCTTATATCTTCAGACATGCCTTGACACGAGAGGTAGTGCACGAGTCCATCCTGGCGAAGAAGAAAAAAGAGATTCATGGGGAGATCGGGAAGGCTATCGAGGAGCTAGACAAGGATAATTTGGCTGACCATTACGGGGTTCTGGCTGAGCACTTTTTTATGAGTGAGAATTATGCCCAAGCGGCTGAATATTCAAGGCTAGCAGGAAAGAAGGCGCAGAAGTCTTCCTTCTGGCCTGATGCCATTGCCCATGCCCGTAAGAGAATCGCCTGCCTGGAAAAGTTGCCCATGAGCGAGGAGGGACAAAAGAGCATTATCGACGCCCGAACAGTTCTTGGCCTCTACCTCGCCCAACTTAATTATTATTTCGAGGCTAAAGAAGCTATCGATCCGGTTATTGATTTAGCGATAAAGCGAGATTATAAGAAGAGACTTTGCCAGGTATACACAATTCTGGGCGCATATCATGCATTTATCAAAGAGAATTTTTCGGCGGCTTTTCAAGCCTTTGAGCAGGCTCTAGAGACATCAGAGGAAGTAAAGGATTTTTTTACTTCAATACAAGCAAGTTATTGGTTTGGTTGTGTTTTAGGCTTAAATTGTGAATTCGATAAGGCAGCAAAATATTTGCAGAGAACCCTTGATGTCAATGTTACAATGAAGAATCCAGGGGGAATTGCACAAGTAAAGGCGACTATGGCTTATTTGTGCTATTTCTACTCAGGACGGATTCATTTGGGATTTCAAACCTCTGCTGAGGCTGTTCGTCTAGCTGAAGAGAGCGGGGATATTTTTTCTAAAAGGTCGGCATACACTATCCACGGTATTTCCTGTTATTCGCGTGGATTGTTGGAAGAAGCAGAGAAACATCTGCTTACGGGAATTGAGTTTTGTGAAAGAATCAATGAGAAACTTTGGAATATGGCGGCACATGCCGGCTTGGGCTCTACTTATTTTGCCATGGGAGATTTTCCAAAAGCCCAAAATTATTATGAAAAAGTATATCGGATTTCGGAACAAACTCGAGCACTACCGTCTTGGGGCAACTGGGGAAAGGTAGGGTGGGCCAGATCGAGAGTGATGAACAAAGAGAAAGATCTGGATTTAGAATCTCTATATGCTCATGCACGAAATAACAGGGTGAAAGCAGTTGAGGGCTGGGTATCCAACTATATCGGTGAAATTCTATTGAATATGGATGACCAGCACATGTCTGAAGCTGAAAATTGGATTCAGAAGGCAATGGAGGCCGATCAAAGAAACGGCATGAGGTTTCATTTAGGAAACGATTACGCCCTTTACGCTGAATTGCTCAAGCGAAAGGGAGATCGCTTAAAAGCCCAAGAAAGCTTGGGCAAGGCCATAGAAATTATGAAAGAATGCGGTGCCGATGGGTGGGTGAGCAGGTATGAGAAGGAACTGGCCGCCATTTAATAACTTACATTCGGAAACCCTATTTTCCCCTCCCCCTCGATGGAGGAGGGTTAGGGTGGGGGTGATAACTGATTAAATTTTCAGTTCTTTTCATCTTCACCCCCCTCACCCCCTCCCTCTCCCGCAAGGGGAGAGGGTGTTTCCGGATGAAAACTAACTAACGTGAGATCCGCTCAATGATTCAGCCTTGAATATATCTTCCTGAAGGGATCGATTCAGGAAAAGAACTTCGTCTTAATCAAGACTTCGGTCTTGAAACTCTCATGAGAGGAGGTAGGAAAATGCCATTATTCACAAGGGATCAGAAAATGGATCTCCTAAGAAAGGTGCCGATGTTCAGCGAACTCAGCAACCGCCATCTTAGAGAAATCTCTAAACATTCAGACAAAGTGGGTAAAAAGGCAGGAGAGGTTTTAGTTCGGCAGGGGGATAAAGGATGGGAATTCTTTTTTATTATTGAAGGTAAGGCTCGGGTCGAGAAAGACGGGCGAGTTATTAGGAATTTAACTTCGGGGGATTTTTTTGGTGAGATTTCTCTCATCGATAGAGAACCCCGGACTGCCTCGGTAATTGCTGAAACTGATATGGATTTATTAGTTGTACACAGCAGGTCTTTCCATCATTTGCTTGATACGACTCCGGGTTTATTGGGAAAAATACTGATCTCCCTCTGCAAGTATATCCGAAGAGCAGAAAAAGACCTCAATCTGTAGCGAAGTCTGCAGGATGAGAAATAGCTCTTCCTTTTTCCGGATATCTGGCTGGAAGGGGAACTCATTAAAGCGCCTGAGTGACCTGAGGGTGGAAGAGTTTTATCTCGATCACGGTAGGATCTTGACCGCCCCGCAAGAGGGTTTGCAGAAGGCGGTAGAAGAGTCTCGGGCAATTTGGGAAGATCCCAAGGTTCTTTTCGAAATCTTGGACACCAAGGCATCTTTTGCCCGCTTAACCTTGGTAGTGAGAAAGGTCCCAAAATCCCAAAAGATTTACCCGTATCCGTTCTAACGGAGATCTTTAAAATGCAATGCCCCAAATGTCATTTTGAAAACCCCGATACGGTGAAGTTCTGCGGGGAATGCGGGGCGAAATTGGAGAGGATTTGCCCCCAATGCAATTCGACCAATCCACCCCAATTCAAGTTCTGCGGCCAGTGTGGCCATGCATTAGCCCTTCCCTCAAAGCCGATTCCTAAAGAGCTCTCCTTTGACGAAAAAATCAGAAAAATCCAAAAGTATCTTCCCAAGGGGCTGACCGAGAAGGTTCTTGCCCAGAGGGGCAAAATCGAGGGCGAGCGCCGGCAAGTCACGGTGATGTTTGCGGATATGCAGGGGTTTACTCCCCTGGTGGAGAAATTGGGGCCGGAAGAAGCCTACTCGGGAAAAAGGGGACGCCCTTAAATAATTCAGTTGACGGCAAAAGGGATTGGGTGATAAGAAGGGAATTATGCCGAGATTAGCCCGCCTGGATGCTCCAGGAGTTCTGCATCATATCATCATCAGGGGGATAGAACGCCGCAAGATTTTTCGCGATGACCGTGATCGGGAGAATTTTCTGGAACGGTTGGGAAGGCTTCTGATGGAAACAAAGACGGCGTGCTATGCTTGGACATTTCTTGGGAATCATGCCCACTTCC
>Ga0194110_10001298_pt1 | contig 32002 bp, 28 predicted proteins | sample TA2Kig1200mmetaG_FD_146192 | JGI IMG/M metagenome (GOLD analysis project Ga0194110, IMG submission 146192) | Freshwater microbial communities from Lake Tanganyika, Tanzania - TA2015032 Kigoma Deep Cast 1200m | ecosystem: Environmental > Aquatic > Freshwater > Lake | place: Tanzania: Lake...
ATAGAAGCATGCATCCATAGCAAAGCAGATGGATCTGTTGGAGGCACATACGACTGGTCAGATTATCTCCCCAGGGTAATGGGATTACCCGTTAAAGTCTATTTCACTATTTGCCGGGGGGGTGCCGGAGCGACTTTATCCATTGTGGCTGCTGCTAAGCTCCTGGAGATGGGCATTGCTAAGTATGTGCTTATATCATATGGATTAAATGAATGGTCAGCCAGCAAGATAGATCCGATGGGAGGGCATCAGATGGGTGCCTACTACGAAAAAAGAGGTTTATGGGGTCCAGCCTTCGGGTGTCTTGATGCAGTGCACATACACAGTGCCTATATGAGCAGGCACATGTATGAGTATGGAACAACTCCACGACAATTAGGAGCAATATCGGTATCGATACGGAAATGGGCTTGTTTGAATCCTGCTGCCTATATGTATGGTCGGCCCATTACTATTGATGATTATGAGAAATCACCCATTATTGCCTGGCCTTACCGTATATTGGACTGTTGTTTAGTGAGCGATGGGGGCACCGCTTTCATAATAACGACAGCGGAGAGGGCAAAGGATTTAAAAAAACCACCGATATTTATTATGGGTATTGGTTTTGGCGAACAGGAGGCAAAGCTTTGGTGGGAGAAAGCCAATTATACACAACTGGCTGTGGAGACGGCCAAGGAACATGCTTTCAAGGAGGCAGGAATTGAGCTCAAGGATATAGATGCAGCCCAGTTCTATGATTGTTTTTCTGGTGAGGTGCTTCTCTCTTTAGAAGATTATGGCTGGTGTAAGAAGGGGGAAGGAGGATCATTTGTTGAGGCGGGGAATATTGGACCAGGCGGTTCCATTCCCGTCAATACCGGAGGGGGTATGCTCTCCTCACACTACCAAATAGACTTCACTGGCTTAGCTGAAGCAGTAATCCAATTGAGGGGAGAAGGTGGAGCAAGACAAATTAAAGATGCAGAGATATGTTTAGTTACCGGACATGGTGGAGAAATGATTACGCCTGGGATGTGTGCGATACACAGCACTTTGATCTTACGGAGGTGAGAAGAGATGCCTTATAATAAGCCACTACCATCAGTGGATGAAGACATTAAACCATTTTGGGAAGCATGTAAGCGCCATGAATTTATGCTGGTGCGATGTAAAAGATGTGGTGCCTGGTACTGGCCCATGACATGCTGTCGAAACCATCCTAACGAGCCTTTCTTCGGAAATATGGAATGGGTTAAAGCAAGCGGGAAGGGTAAGGTATTTACGGTCTGTGTTGCGCACCGAGTCTACCACCCGGGATTTAAGGACGAGGTGCCTTATGTGTATTCCCTAATTGAACTGGACGAAGGTCCTATAATTTCGAGCAATGTCATTGGCTGCGACCCTTACCAAGTCAAGGTGGGAATGCCGGTAGAAGTGGTTTTTGAAGATATCACAGAGGAGTTCACACTCCCTAAATTTCGACCAATAAAATAGTATTCATAGACAAGTGAATAAATACATGATAATCTAATTATTAGTGACGATGTTTTTAAAAGGACTCATCTTACCCTTAAGGAAGGAGGTGAAAATTTAAATTAAAGTTTTAGAGATGATTAAGCGGAGTTGAAAACCGCTTAAATTTAACATAGGAGGTGATGTTATGCGAAAAAACGGTTTAACCAATTTGTTATTTGTTATTTCTCTCCTGCTGATTCTACTCGCAGTGTTCCCCCTTGCTGCCTATGCTCAAAAAGAGAAGGTCTATAAATTTGGTACACTCTTTCCGATGACTGGCCCGGCGGCTTGGATAGGGGTTGAGTTTCTTGAAGGGATAGACTTAGCAGTAGACGAAATTAACGCAAAAGGTGGCGTGGAGGGCCTCAAGCTAGAAGTCATTAAGGAAGACCATAAGGCAAACCCAAAAGATGGTGCAAACGCTATGGCTAAGTTGGCAACCCTGGATAAGGTTCCTTTCGTAATTAGCAGCTTTACCGCCATCACTTTGGCAGCTCAGCCTTACGCCGTTGAGAACAAAGTGCTTATAATCAATATTGGAGGGACGGGCTCAGATCTTTTGAAAAAGCCTTTCCTTTATAACAATCAAATAATAGGTGCTTATGGATTGCCTCCTTTAGTAGATTATTTCTGGGCACAAGGGCACCGTAAATTAGCGACTATAGTAACTAATGATGCATTTGGGCTAGGTACTCGAAAGGATTTTATAACGAGGTGGGAGCAAATAGGTGGAAAAGTAGTCGCTGACGAGTTATTCCCTGAAGGCGCTACTGATTTTTCAGTCCAGCTAGCAAAAGTTAAAGCAGCGAAGCCCGATTGTATTGCAACTTCATTGGTAGGGGCAACAGGAGCAGCGCTTATGAAACAGATGAGAGACCTTGGGATTAAGCTACCGGTTGCTGATACCCCCGGGGATATAGCCGGAATGAGAAAGATCGGGGTAGCTGCCGACAATTTGTTTATAGCTGGTCTCACAGTTGACCCGGCCACAACCAATACTTTCGCTAAAGAATACATGAGGATTTTCCGGGAAAGGTATAAAAAGGATCCTGCTTGGCTTTGGCAGCAGCCCAACTCCTATGAAACTGTCTATATTTTGGCTGAGCTGATCAAAAGGGTAAAGAAAGCCGGAGGAAATATCTATAGCGGTGAACAACTCCTGAATGCTCTAGAGAAGAAGCCGGAATTCCCAACCGTATATGATACAACGCTGCGTTTTTTACCAGACCATGCGGTTCTGAAAGCAATGAAAGTTACAAAGGCAAGCTATCGTGAGGGCAAGCTGGAGTTCGAGATTGTTAAAACAATTTCTATCGAGGAAATGCTTAAGCGAGCTAAATAACAATAGATGTGGAAATATATAAAAGCTGCAACATATAGGTAGGCGCTTTATCCGAATTTTTCTGATAAGGACATAAACTATAATTGTAGACTTGCTTGTTTTTTAAGTTCGCAGTAAGCAGTGAGAGGTGATAATTAGCTTTGACAAGGAAGGAGGTGGGTCAATAACGTTAAATAAGATATATCCTAATGCTGATGAGGCAGTGGCCGATATTCCGGACGGTGCTACGGTGATGTTACATAGCATCGTAGGACCTGGGGGGATACCGCAGAATTTAATTTTAGCTTTGCGAAATCAAGGGGCAAAGAACCTTACGATTATCAGTGGCAACTTCAACCTCGGTTGGGTGATGGGTCGGTTTTTGCCGGATGTGATTACTTCAAATATTTTAGTCGAGAATAAGCAGGTAAAAAAAGTAATCCTTTGGTTTGCGATGTTGGAGCGGGTCATGGGAGTGAAGGCCCCCCTTGATCAAGCTGTGGCAAGAGGAGAAGTGGAGTTGGAAATAGTCCCCATGGGAACGCTTACTGAAAGGATACGCGCTGGAGGGGCTGGAATAGGAGGGTTCTACTCCCCGGTCGGAATTGGTACATCTTATGAAGTTGGCAAGGAAAAGAGGGTGATCAATGGAAAAGAGTATATCTTAGAGCTGCCCTTGAGGGCAGATTTTGCCTTTGTCAGGGCTCATAAAGCGGACAAATTTGGAAACTTAGTCTATCGAGGAACATCGAGGTGTACGAATCCAGTTATTGCCACAGCTGGAGATGTCGTCATTGCCGAGGTGGATGAGATTGTTGAGTCTGGTGAGCTTGATCCTGAATGCATCATCACCCCAGGTATCTTTATCAAACGAATAGTAAAAGTGCCACAAAAGAGGTAGTCAAAATGAAAGCGAGATTGGAGCCGGAAGTGATTGCCATGAGGGCGGCTAAAGAATTCCGAGATGGGGATTGTGTAAATTTAGGATTAGGCATAGGTAGCTTATGTGCAAACTTTATCCCCGAAGGTCGGACGATTTTTTTCCACTCTGAGACTGGAGTTGTCGGTTACGGCCATGTCCTTACCCAAGAGGAGGCTGACAAGGCAGACATTGACCTCATCGATGCAGCAGGGCAGCTTGTTGCTGCAAAATCCGGTATGTGTTTTATGGACCATGCCATGGCCATGGCCATCCCGAGGGGTGGCCATCTCGACGTGACAGTGCTGGGAGCCCTCCAAGTATCGGAAAAGGGCGATTTGGCTAATTGGTCTTTGGGCGACCCGGCAGACTGCAACATCGGTGGAGCCATGGACATGGTGGCGGCGAAGAAGGTCATTATTTGCATGACCCATACCAATAAGAAGGGGGAGCCCAAGATCCTGAAAAAATGTACGCTTCCCCTTACTTGCCCAAATTGCGTAGATTTAATCATCACCGATATAGCAGTTATCGAAGTAACTAAAGATGGGCTACTTCTTAAAGAGGTTGCTCCTGGTTGGACGCCGGAAGAAGTCCAGGCCCTCACTGAGCCCCAATTGATGGTCGCTAAAGATCTAAAGGAAATTGAACTTTGATCCTTTCGGATCAATCCACTTCACTCAATAAGGTTTCTTGTTTTTTAGTCTATAGTCTAGATATACTGAATGAGAACGAAATGGGCGGGGAGTACAATTTAGATGGAACTTTTACTGCAACTTATCTTTTTTGGACTGGCTAAGGGAAGTTTATATGCGCTTATAGCGGTAAGTTTTGCTATAATTTTTTTTGTTACTCGAACGCTCCATATAGCCCACGGGGCTGTATTCGTAGTTGGTGCTTACATTTTTTATGTTTTTATTTCAATTTTTTCACTTCCTTGGTTTCTTTCGGCCTTGATAAGCATTCCTTTATCTGGCATTTTTGGCGCACTCATTGAATTCAGTATTTACCGCCCCCTTAGAAGAAAATATGCTTCGCCTTTTATCCTGCTTCTAGCTTCCTTATCTGTTCTATTCGGTACCCCGGGTGTCCTAGCGATGATCTTTGGCCCTGAGCCAATATTTTTAGAAGTTCCTAAGAAAACATTCATAGTTGGCGGATTAGCCTTTACAACTGTGCACCTTGCGATGTTTGCCCTATGGGTACTCATGGGTTTGTTCCTGTTATATTTACGGCGAAGTCAGGGAGGCAGGATGATGCGTGCCGTTGCTGACCGGCCACTTGTAGCTGAAGTAGTTGGCATCGACGCATCAAAGATAAATTTGATGGCAATCACTATAGGTTCGGCACTAGTAGTTCCAGCAGCACTTATTTGGGGATTAGAACAAACTGTTACCCCTGGCATGGGGTTCATGCCCGTTTTAATGGGGGCCGCTGGCATGATCTTGGGTGGAATGGGTAACATCCTGGGTGCAGCTTTGGGAGGTATGATTTTCGGTTTAGCCATGAACCTGGGGGTCCTATATATTTCATCAGGATGGCAAGAAGGGATTGCCTTAGCAATCTTGGTGTTAGTATTAGTGCTGAGGCCTGAGGGCATTTTGGGGACGAGGATAAGATGGTAGATTATTCTCTTCACATCTTGATTCTAATTGCAATATTTGCCATTCTTGGTGTTTCGTATAATCTCATTATGGGGTATACTGGCATTATATCCCTTGCTCACGCTGTGTTCTTCGGCATTGGTGCTTATGCCTCAGCATTATTGGTGGTCAATTTGGGGATAGCCTTCCCCCTTGCAATGATCGTAAGTATTTTTTTCACGGGGATTTCCGGTGTTTTATTTATCATATTGATGAGGAAGGCACGAGGAGATTATCTGGCAATCGCTACACTTGGTCTCCAGATAGTAGTATTTAGCATTTTTATTAATTGGTCAGACGTCACGCGTGGTGAGGGAGGAATTGTGGGTATTCCCCGGCCTGAATTTTGGGGCTTCAAATTTAGCTCAGTATTGAATTATGCCATATTAACTATGCTCCTGTGTGCTATATGTTTCGCAGTAGCTTGGTGGACAACCCACTCGATCTTTGGGCGTGTTTTAAAAGCAATACGTGAGGATGAGATATGCACCCAATCTTTAGGGAAGAACGTTTTTAGCTACAAAGTTACCGTTTTCGCCCTGAGCGCTGGTCTTGCGGCTGTGGGTGGGAGTCTATACGCCCATTACCAGCAGTTTATTAACCCCTTTAGCTTTACCGTTCACGATGCTATTATGATTTTAATCATTGTGGTTGTTGGGGGTGCAGGGAACCTTTGGGGATCTCTCTTAGGAGCTTTCATCTTAATTACCCTTCCCGAAGCTTTACGTTTTATTCCTGCGGCAAGTATTTTTGCTGCACAAATACGAGTAATTCTTTTTAGCTTTGTACTTCTCCTGCTTATTTTCATCCGGCCCCAAGGGCTTCTCGGAGAGTATCGTTTTGGTGCGGTTCTAACGAGGAAAGAAAGTGCCAAATTGGATGAACAAGGAATAGCAGAATTGCAACGCCAAATGGTCGTCTCCTCTCAAGAGGGGGAGAGAGTGAAGCATTGGGATTTGAACAAACCTATTCTTGAGGTTTCAAATTTATCTAAAAGCTTTGGCGGTATAAAAGCGGTTGAAGATCTTTCCTTTGCCATAATGCCCGGGAAGGTGACGGGAATTATCGGCCCTAATGGGGCAGGGAAGACTACACTGTTCAATCTAATATGTAAATATTTAACCCCAGACCATGGTCAAGTTTATTTTAAAGGACAGGAGGTGACGCAACTCAGCCCTTACAAAATTGCAAGGCTCGGTATTGGCCGATCATTTCAAGATCTTCGTATTTTCGGGCGAATGACTGTGCTTGATAACATTTTAGTTGCCCTTCAGGACTATCAAAAAGATAGAAATTTGCTAAACCTATTCATTTTTGCCCGAAGAGCATATCAACAGGACAAACAGTATAGGGAGTCGGGGCTTCATCTTTTGGAGGGCTTAGGGTTGATTGATAAGAAGGATGAACTGGCAGAGGAACTTTCCTATCCAGAGCAGAAGTTGTTGGCCATTGCTCGATCGGTTGCCACTCGAGCAGAGGTACTCATGTTGGACGAGGTGGCAGCAGGATTGGACCCGGGAAGTATGCAGGCCTTAAGTCAATTGTTGAGGAGACTTTCAGAAAACGGGAAAACGATCTGCCTGGTTGAGCATAATCTGGACTTCGTGTTGGGCACAGTAGACACGATTTTCTTCCTTGACCAAGGGCGATTGATTGCAGAAGGTCCTCCTAAACAGATCGTCCAGGACCGCAAGTTGGCCGAGATATATTTCGGGGGTATCCGATGATCTTAGAAATAGAGAACCTTGTAGCAGGATATCCTCCAAATAAAATTGTCCTGAGGGGGGTCTCTTTATGCGTAAGTGAAGGAGAAATTGTTACTGTTATGGGCCATAATGGAGCAGGTAAAACCACTCTGTTAAATGTGATTTTTGGCTTACTTAAGGCGCATTCTGGCAAAATTCTATATGCAGGCAGAGAACCTGCTATCAGTAGCGCAGCAAGAGTGAAGGATGGCATATCATATTCTCTGCAAGGCCAGGGAATTTTCCCCAGTCTAACAGTGATAGAGAATCTGGCTCTGGCAACTCCATATTTGGATATGCGTACAGATGAGTTTCAGGCTCGGTTAAAGACAGCGTTTGCTTTATTTCCCATGCTTGCTGAGAGAAAGCGGCAAAGAGCAGGAACTTTAAGCGGCGGTCAACAGAGAATGTTATCCTTAGGAATGATACTCATGCAACGTCCGAGATTGTTATTACTTGACGAGCCTTCACTCGGTCTCGCCCCTGCGCTTTCAGAACAAATCTTTGACGCAGTATGTGAGATAAATAATTCTTTGGGAGTCTCCATTCTGTTGGTGGAACAAAATATTAAATACGCCCTCCGAGTCACACAGAAGCTTTACGTCTTGAAAATGGGGCAAATCGTATTTTCGGGCAACCGCGATATTCTGCTATCTCCAGAACGATTGTGGGAGAATTTATAAATAAGAGAAATTGAGACCTCGAAGATTTTTACGCGAGGAGGCAAGAGATAAATAATGGATTTACTTAAACAAACTTTAGGTGCTGTACTGGATGACCAAGCAAAAAGGCATGGCAACCGGAACTTCTTAATTTTTAAGGAATCAAAAGTCTCCTATGAACAGGTAAGGGAACAAGCGGATGCCTTAGCCCGTGCCTTTTTGGATATAGGGGTAGAAAAGGGTGAGAACGTAGCTATATGGATGCCGAATTGCCTGGAATGGGTTTATTGTTTCTTTGCCTTAGCGAAGATAGGAGCTTGCATCATCCCATTAAATACTCGCTTCAAGACAAATGAGGTGGAATATATATTAAAACAGTCTGATAGTGGCACCCTGATCATTCAGGACAAATTCCTTAATATAGATTTTATTATGATGCTTTACGAAGCCTGTCCTGAGCTCGCTCGCTCACATGCCGGTAAGTTGAGCTCTGAAAAATTTCCTCGGTTTAGAAGAACCGTCTGCCTCGGCGAGAAAGATTACGATGGCATGTTTAGCTTAAGAAAGCTACTCAAGCAGGGAGGGACCTCAGAAATTGGTCACATTAATGTTAAGCCTGAGGATATTGCTGTGATTCAGTATACCTCGGGTACCACGGGTTTCCCAAAGGGTGCAATGCTGAAACAGGGCGCTTTACTTTATAATGCTTTCTGCATGGGACAACGTCTAATGATGAGCGAGCAGGATGTTATCTTTGGATCATTACCTTTCTACCATGTTGGTGGTTTGGTTGCCGTTCTACTTATGTCTCTCGTCTATGGCGGCAGCGTCTGTAGCTTGAAATCCTGGGATGCTGTGGACGCCATGGGGATGATAGAGCAAGAAAAATGCACAGTCTTCATGGGAATGGACACCATGTTTGTGGATATGATGGCTCATAAAAACTTCGGCAATTATGATTTAGGGTCACTTCGCGTAGCTGCTGCACCGGCACTTCCTGAGTTCATGAAGATGTTACATGAAAGATTAGGGGTTGAAATAGCCAATATTTATGGCCTTAGCGAGACCTCGCCCAACGTTTGCTTTGGTGATCTCAAAGACCCTATAGACAAAAGAGTCAGTGCCATAGGGAAACCCCAACCCGGGGTGGAGCTTAAAATTGTCAAACCTGGTACGGAGATGGAACTCTCTCGAGGTCAGGTCGGGGAAATACTCGTCAGAGGCTGGAATGTAATGACGGGATATTACAATAAGCCTGAGGAGACGAGAAAAGTTCTAAAGCCTGATGGCTGGTTTCATACTGGCGATTTGGGTAGTTTAGATGAAGAGGGTTATCTTAGTTTTATAGGCAGGTTCAAGGAGATGGTGAGGGTGGGTGGTGAGAATGTTTCGGTCGAGGAGATAGAAGACTTCTTATACAAACATCCAAAGGTAAAGCTGGCCCAGATTATAGGCATACCCGATAAGAGATTGGGCGAGGTGGTAGCGGCCTTCGTCGAACTAAAGGAAGGGGAAAACGCTACTCCACAGGAGATCGTTGACTTCTGTAAAGGAAGAATAGCCAATTTTAAGATCCCAAAGTATGTTAGATTTGTCAAGGAATGGCCAATAACAGGAAGCGGCAAAATTCAGAAGTTTAAACTCAGGGAATTAGCGAGCATAGAGGCATAACGTCAGTAAAAGGGGGGTTAAAAATGGCTTACAAAGGTTTAAGGGATTGGATAAATACATTGGAGAAAGAGGGTGAGTTAGCCAAGGTTAAAACAAAGGTAGATTGGAACCTGGAGATTGGTGGGATAAATCAGAAAGCTTATGATATGGAAGGTCCAGCCCTTCTTTTTGAGAATATTAAGGACCATGAAAATACTCTGTGTAGGAAGCTATTTACAAGCTCTTTGTCAACTTTTCCCCGGATTGCGCTAATGATGGGTCTGCCTAAGGACTCACACCCCCGAAAGTTAATAAAAACATATATGGAGAGGACAAAGAAGTTAGTGAAACCCAAAATAATTAAAGATGGTCCGGTTAAGGAAAATATCTTGAAAGGGGATGATGTAAACCTATTTGAACTTCCTGCCCCCAAATGGCACCAACGTGATGGTGGAAGATATCTAATCACAATGAATGGTGTGGTGACAAAGGATCCTGAAACTAAGTGGCAGAATGTTGGGACATATCGAGGTATGGTTCATGACAGAAATCACACTGGCATGAGCATTGTTCATAATCAGCATATTTGGATGCACTGGAGAAAGCATAAAAAACTTGGTCGAAAGACTATGCCGTGTGCAGTAGTACTCGGATGTGATCCAGTACTTCCTATGGTGGCTTCCTCGAATGTACCGACAGATGTTGACGAATATGATGTCATTGGTGCTATAAGGGAAGAACCTGTGGAACTGGTCAAATGTGAAACGGTCGACCTTGAAGTGCCATCCAGCGCTGAGATAATTTTAGAAGGTGAGATTTCGCTCGACGTATCTACATTTAGACCAGAAGGTCCGTTCGGCGAATATAGTGGATACTATGCTTCTGGCGAGAGAGGGCTGAGGCCGGTATTTACCGTGAATTGTATTACCTACAGGAATGACCCTATTTTACAGGGAACTTTAGTAGCACCACCTATTGATGAAAACGATAGGATGGAAGAAATTCACCATAGTGCCAACGTTTGGGATGAGTTAAATAAACACATGGTGGGGGTTACTGGAGTAAATGTTGATGCAAGTACCGGATGTACTAATGTATTCATCCAGATTGATAATAGCTATATAGGGCAAGTTCAGCAGGCAGCTGCTGTAATATGGGCTTTACCATTATCCGTATATATAGGGAAGAATATAATGGTAGTAGATCAGGACATAGACATTTTTGACCTTGGCAAACTCAATTGGGCTTTTGCCTATAGGGTAGATCCAAAAAGAGACATTATTCAATATCCTGGTTTGATAAGTCCTCTCGACCCAATACTACATCCAAAGGACAAAATAAGGGCAGATGTTCAAATGGGGACAAGGCTGCTTATTGATGCAACTAAAGATATTATGAATCCTCGTACTGACCAGTGGTTTGGTGAAAAATTTGCTCTTGTCTGTTATCCTGACGAGGAAACTATGAAAATGGTGGAAGGTCGGTGGAAAGAATACGGGATCGGGATTAATAAGACTCTTTAATAAGGAGTCCATAATTGATTAGACATATTCTCCCAAAAATCTCCCCTCCCCTCGGTGGGAGGGGATTATTGGGGAGATTTGAAATATTTTTTGTTAATCTTTAATGTCCATACAATTATAGACTGATTAGTAAAATTAATAAGCACTGAATAATTTAGGATTGGTCGATTTGAAATTAGAATAAGTTATTGGGAGGTGACATGATGGCTATTAGTGGCCCTGATATATTCCTGTACGAGAAGAAGGATAGAATAGTTACTATGACCATAAACCGGCCGGAGAAGATGAATATCCTGACCCCTGAACTCTGGGAATTTCTCGCCGATGGTTGGGAACGCTTCGAAGCTGATGAAGATGCATGGGTTGCCATCCTCACGGGTGCAGGAGATCGGGCCTTTTGCGCCGGTGCTGAGGCTGGGGGTACGAGTTTGGTTGAAGAGCTTACGGGAGGAAAGATTCCCAGACTCCTTTGGCTGCAGGCCTGGAAGCCGATGATAGCTGCTATTAATGGCTATGCTATTGCAGGAGGCTGGATGCTGGCCCAAAAGTGCGACATAAGGATTGCTGCCGAACATGCTGAAATGGGTATCTCAGAAACGAGGTTAAACCTTTTAGCAGCTTTTGCTGTGGACCTCACGCGTCAGCTTCATCTTGGACATGCTCTTGAGGTCGCCCTATGGGGAGATGGGAGGATCACTGCCCAGAGAGGCTACGAGATGGGTTGGATTAATCGGGTCGTACCTAAGGAGAGGCTGATGGAGGAAGCGATGTCATGGGCAGAACGTATATTATACTTAGGCCCTCGCGCAGTGCGCAACATGAAGCGCCTTCTTTACGAGGGATTCTATATACACCCATCTGCCGCAATTCCCTTCGCCTTCGCCCTCGAGGCGAACCTGGCTGGCATGGAAGACACTAAAGAAGGTATAAAAGCCTTCTCCGAAAAGAGGAAGCCACAGTTTAAGAATCGCTGAGCGTAGTTTTTGAGGAAGCTTAGACATAAAAGTTTCAAAGCTCACTGGAACATCAAGAGAAGACCCCAATTGAAAGCAGTCGTCATTCATGAATTTGGCCCCCCCGAGAAAATGACTCTTGAAGACATTGAGGTCCCGAAGATCACAGGGAATGAAGTCCTTGTCCGCGTTAGTGCCTGCGGTGTTTGTTACTTAGACACCATTGTTCGATCTGGAATTATGCCAAAAATTAAACTTCCGCTGATTTTGGGTCATGAGATATCAGGTGAAGTTGTAGAAGTGGCTAACTGCGTTCAACATGTAAAGGTGGGCGATCGGGTTTCTTCAATCATCAGACATACCTGTGGCCACTGTCAATGGTGTTTGGAAGGGAGAGAAACTTTATGTATCAATTCGAATGGAAGTTTTGGGGTAGAACTCAATGGAGGTTATGCGGAGTATGTAAAAGTACCTGAAAATTCCATTTGTAAGATTCCCCAGGGAATACCTCTTGAACTGGCTTCCATCTTTGCATGCGCCATGGGTACTGCCTTCTACGCTGTAACAAAAAAGGGAAGGGTAAGACCTGGGGAAACAGTCCTGGTCACTGGTGCTGGAGGTGGCCTGGGTGTTCATTGCATTCAAATAGCTTCCTTGTGTGGCGGGAAGGTCATTGCGGTCACGACCTCAGAAGAAAAATATTCCCCCCTAAAGGAGATTGGAGCCCATGATGTTATCGTCTCTAAGGACCTGAGTTTTCATAAAGAATTAAGAAAGATTACCGATGGGGCAGGAGCGAACGTTGTAATAGAAAATGTTGGAAGCGCGGCTCTTTCTTCAAGTCTCCAAAGCCTGGCCCAGGGAGGCAGACTTGTTTTAATTGGTGAATTAACTGGAACTTCTGTTCAGATCAATCCAGCCCACCTTATATTGAAGGAGGTAGAGTTACTGAGTGTTAAAAATGCTACAAGGCGAGAAATCCAGCAAGTTATTGAACTTGTGGAACAAGGAAAGATTAGGCCTGTGGTCTCCTCGAAATTTCCTCTCGAAGGAGCAAGGGATGCACATGAAATGGTACTTAGGAAAAAACCTCTCGGAAGAATTATTCTAACTCCTTGAATTATTGTCCGATTCCAAGGTGTGATGAATCAGACGAATTCTTAATGAACCTTTCTCTCAAACCCCTTCCAATACTTTTCTTTAACCTCCTTTCTTAAGATTTTTTCTGCTGCCCCTTTGGGCAGGGCTTTCACAAAATCCACAGATTTTGGGATCTTATAGTCAGCGATTTTACCCTTACAATATTCGATCAATTCAGCTTCGCCGACATGCATCCCCTCTTTCAATGCTACCACAGCCTTGATCGACTCTCCCCATTTGTCATGAGGGACACCAATGATCATAGCTTCAAAAACAGCCGGGTGCCTGTAAAGTACCTCTTCTACTTCCTTTGGATAGACATTGAGACCCCCTGTGATGATCATCTCGTGCTTTCGGTCTACGATATAAATAAAACCTTCCTCATCCATCATCCCGATATCCCCGGTATAAAACCATCCGTCTTTAATCGCTTCCTTCGTTGCCTCGGGTTTATTCCAGTAGCCTTTCATGACGTTATCGCCTCTGATGACAATTTCTCCTGGTTCATTAAGGCCTGTGTGTTCTCCCCTCTCGTTAACTATCTTCACCTCCTCAAAAGTAGATTCCTTACCTGCAGAACTCAAAATCTTAAACTTCCCTCTTGCTAAGGCATCTGCATGCTCCTCTTTGGTTAAAACGGTAATCGGCATAAAAGCCTCTGCTAAACCATAACCCTGAACAAAGACGTTACCGAAGATCTTAATGGCATCCATCAATCTCTCTGGGACCATGGGTGAACCCCCATACATGATAGTTTTGATGCTTGATAGGTTGTATCGCTTCAATTCGGGATATTCGAGGAGCATATAGATCACCGTGGGAACCATGAAGATGGTCGTTACCTTTTCTTTTTCGACGGTTTCGAGGAAAGTTTTTGCATTAAAACCAGTTTGGATGATGTGTTTGGCTCCATTAATAAAAAAGGGAAGAACTAAAATCAATGGAGCATGTGCCAGCGGTAAACAGGTAAGCAACACATCCTCTTCCGTGATCCTGCAAACATCGAGTTGAATACTTCGGGTAACCCATAAAAGATTTTTATGGGTCTGCATCCCCCCTTTCGGTGTTCCGGTTGTTCCGGTCGTGTAAAACAAACCGTAAACGTCATCATCTGTTACATCGATGTTGGGTTCATCTGAGGATGAATGAGATAGGAGCTTCTCATAATTGATCATGCCTTCATGAGCTCCAGATAAGACAATATAATGCTTAACGTATTGGAGCTCTTGTTTAATGGTCTCGATGTCGTTAACAAAACGCTCCTCCAATATCAAGGTGTTTGCCTGGGAATCATCCATGATGTGGAGGAGTTCGCCGGGGGTGAGTCGCGATCTGAGAGGGACCCGGATCATCCCGCATTTTGCCATTGCAAAATCTCCCTCCATGTATTGAGAGGAATTAAATCCGAGAAAAGCAACGCAATCTCCCTTTTTAACTCCTAATGTTAAGAGACCGTTGGACAGACAATTCACCCTTTCGTAGAGTTGGATGTAAGAATACTCTTTCTCATTAAAGACGATCGCTGTCCTCTCTCCATATTTTTTTACTGCCTTTGTCACCAACTTGCCAAGATTCATTCTCAGACTCCCTTCTCATCCCTTCCTTCCTGCCTACCCCTGCCCGTCCGGCAGGCGGGGCAGGCAGTTACAAGAGGTTACTGTTAATCCCCCCCTTTAACAAAGGGGGGATTTTTATATCGACCTAATCAATTCCATATTCTCTCCATCTGCTACGGACATGTTTTATCGTATCCTCATCGGGATAAGCCACTACAGCGAACTTTTCCCCGAATAATTTGTCAGAGCGGGGCTTCTCTATGGGCTTTGTGGCGTCGATTAAAAGTTTTGTCCCCATATTTCCTCCGGGGCCTAAGACCTTTTCATCCGGGTGGACAATAGGATCAAGGGCATGGATCCAGTGAGGAAATTGAACGATGTCTCGCTTGGGATCAACTCGATAACCAATTGCCCAGAAGACTTCATTTAGGTCATAGATATTGATATCTGAATCGCACACGATGATATTCTTGCCGATCTGGTGAGATCCCATCCAGCCCCATATATTCGCAGCTACCTGCTGGACTTGACCATAGTAGCTATTGTCGATCGAAACGATGACATTGGCATAAGCTGTGCTTGGGTCATTATTCACCCCAGTAATCCCCGGCATTTTCTCATCAAGCAAATCCCACAATAATGCACTGTGAGAAACGGATGAAACTCTATGATCCTCTGTGATTGGTTTCCCTGTAATCGTTCCCTGAAAGATAGGGTTATTCCTAAAACTGATGCAGTTGACCTTAAACACAGGTCTCTGACTTGCAGTCCCGTAATAACCTGGGTATTCAGCGAATGGTCCATCGTTTTTGAAGGTCGATACATCCGTAATCACCTCTCCTTCAAGAACAATCTCAGAAGATGCAGGGACTCGCAGATCAACGGTTTCACATTTCACTAATTCAACTGGTTCTTGTCTTAAGCCACCCATGATATCCCATTCATCCACATCCATGGGGACAGGTGAGGCTGCTACTGCCGGCAGAACTGGGTCCCAGCCTATTGCCACAGCCAATGGCAGGTTCCTTCCTTTCCGTCGATACTTCCTCCAGTGAATCCAGATGTGTTGACCTTGTGCAACGGACATACTCGTACTCTTCTTATCATGAATCACTTGGCGGTAGGTTCCCACATTTTCCCAGCCGGTTTCTGGATCCTTTGTCACCACCCCGTGAAAAGTACCTATATATCTTCCCCCATCCAGTTTATGCCAATGCGGCGTGGGGAATTGGAACAAGTCAACCTCGTCCCCCTTCAGAATATTTTCCTTGCAGGGCCCCTTATCGACGAGAACTGGTTTTATAGGTTTTCTCACACGTTCCCGCCAAATCTGAATGAGTTCTCTATAGGGAGTATTCGGAGGTAGTCCCAGCATCAAAGCCACTCTTGGAAAAGTAGCTAAGGAGGCAGTAAATAACTTCCTACAAACCGTATTCTTATGGTCTTTGATATTTTCGAAGAGCAAAGCCGGACCGCATCGGTCGCAAACTTCGCGCAAAATCCCTCCAATCTCCAGATTCCAATCAACCTCCGCTCTGATACGTTTGAGTTCCCCAACCTCCTCAAGCTTCTTGATCCATTCTCTAAGATCCCTGTATCCCATTTTTTCTGATCCTCCTTTTTTTATTGCTTAGAAAATAAGGGTTTCGTTATACGATCAGGGCTAAGAGGCCCGTATCGTTAATAAAAGGCACGTTTATCGTCTCTCAATTCTTTCCACGTAACCGTGACCAGTAACCGAAACGGGCTTCGTCGCCGTAACCCTAACCATAAGACCATTTTCATCTTTTGAGCCTGTCTGTCGCTGGCAGGGGGTTACGTAGCCGTAATGGAACATTCTGTAGAACCATCCTCTAATCTACTCGAAATCGCTCAAATTTCTTATCATCGATCACAATGCCCAAACCCGGGTCCTCAGTCAATTCCAGGTAACCATCCTTTATGAAAATAGGCTTCTTTAAAAAATCATCAATAAGTTGAAGAAAGAAGCAAATTTCACTCGGATAATAGAAGCTTGTATTTTTAAATCCGGCGCAGAGATGAGCACTGGCTAAGCTTCCTACACTGGTATCCCCCTGCATTCCATGCAGATTTCTAATCCCTGCCTGCTCACATAGATGGATGATCTTTTTTGAAAGCGTAAAACCCGTTCTCGCCGTCTTGATGCTAATAATTCTCAAAGAGTCTAATTCAATTTCACGCATCACATCATTAGGCGTTGGGCAGCTTTCGTCACCCATCAAAGGGATATCGAGCTTCTGACTGATCCTTTTCCTTCCCTTCTTGTCCCAACCTGGGCAGGGTTCTTCGACAAAGGCGATATCATACTCCATCATTTCTCGGATCACCTTCACAGCAGTAAAAGGATCATAACCCTGATTGGCATCGACATAGATTAAAATCTCATCCCCAAGTTCTTTTCTCATCGTTTTGACCATCTCAATATCTTTTTTTGGATCGATCCCCACTTTCAACTTGAGGGTCTTAAACCCATACTTTTCGATCATCTCCTTCCCTTCTTTGACCATTTCTTTTACGGGATTTAGATTGACGCACCAGGAGAGCCGAATCTTATCCGTCCAATAACCGAATAGTTTATAACAGGGGAGATTGAGCGCCTTCCCCATGATATCGTGCAAAGCGATATCAACCGCCCCTTTTGCAACGGGGTTCCACGAAATGGTATCAAACTTATCCCATATCTTCGCTATTTCAAAAGGGCTCATCCCGATGATCATCGGGCCAAACCAGTGGTCGATAGCAAATTTTATCGACTGGATTGATTCTCCATAAATGGTAGGCCTGGGAGGAGCCTCTGCAATGCCTATCATCCCCTCATCTGTGTATATCTTCACCAAAATATGCTCAGCCGCATCCATCGCCCCTCTTGCCCATTCAGTGAACTTTTTCAGAGGAATACGAAAAGGTATTGTTTCAAATTTAGTTATTTTCATCTTGTCCTCCCATGGAAAAGTAATTCTATTAAACAAGTTTATTTTGTCAAGTTCTGTTTGAAGTGTTATTCGCTCTTAGAAGTCTTTATATCATACTCTTTCCATCTTTCCCGAACAGACATCATTGTCTTTTCATCCGGATAGCAAACCGGAGCAAACTTTTCGCCAAACCAGCCTTCAGCCCGTGGATTGCCTATATACTTGGTCGCATCGATGAGCAATCGTGTGGCTTCGATCGTCGTCGCCCCCGGCACCCCTATCCTGTCCTTGGGATGAATCACCGGGTCAGTCGTAATGGTCACACCTGGATATTGAATGATATCCCTTGGAGGATGAACCCTTGTCCCAAGAGCCCAGAAGACCCGATTCAGATCAAAGATGTCCACATCCTCATCTACAACGATGATGTTCTTTCCAAATACGGCCGCTGTGCCTAAGCCCCAAATCAAGGAGGCAGCTTGGCCCACTTGACCGACATAGCTGTTATCGATCTGAACGATAGCTGTACTGCCGGAGGGCTCCAGATGCACCCCCTTCACCCCCAACATATTCTTATCGAGGTGTTCCCAGTAGAGGGCACTCACATTTACCGAAGTCATCCTGTCATCCTCATTGATGGGCACACCTTCAAGTGTGCCCTGAAGAATAGGATCATCCTGATAAGTAATACAATTCCAGGTCACGACCGGCTTCTTGGACGCCTCTGCACCATAATAACCATGGTACTCCCCGAAAGGTCCTTCCATCCTGAATGTGCTGAAATCAGTAGAGATCTCTCCTTCCATCACAATCTGGGCAGAAGCAGGAACTTCAAGATCTAAGGTTTCACACCTAACCAACTCAACGGGTTCTTGACGCAACGCACCCATGAAATCATATTCGCATTCCCCTATTGGAAATCCACCACAGGCTACAAGCGGCAGTATCGGGTCCCACCCATTGACCATCGCTATCGGCATCGTCTTTCGACCGAGCTTTCTGTACTTTCTCCAGTGCATCCAGATATGCTGTCCATGAATGATGGTGATGCCTGTATGATTTTTATCATGGATCATCCTCCGATATAATCCGACATTCACCCATCCAGTCTCTGGATCTTTCGTAACAATACCGTCACAGGTACCGATGTACCTCCCACCATCACGGTCATGCCATTTTGGTGTGGGGAATTGAAAAAGATCAATTTTATCACCAGCGATTATATTCTTCTTGACCGCCCCGGATTTGATTGATACGGGTTTGACGGGTTTTTTGATCCTCTCCCTATAGATTTTTATTATCTCTCTGTGGAACGTATCCTTCGCCAACCCCATGGCTAAGGCAATCCTCGGATAGGTGGCAAGGGAGCCAACGAACAATTTTTTGCACAAGGTATTTTCATGGTCTTTAATGTTCTCAAATAGAAGCGCCGGGCCATCCAGGTCAAAAACTTCCTGGACGATCCCTCCGATCTCCAGATTCCAATCGACTTTGGCTTTGACCTTTGCCAACTCATTTTCACTCTCTAACTTTTTAAGCCATTCCCCTAAATCTCTGTAAGCCATTTTAAAAACCTCCTTTCATCCCCTCACCCTTCCCCTCTCCCCAACGGGGGAGAGGGTTTCGTCGTGAGACTTCGGCGTGAGCTCAGTCGAACGCTCAGCCGAACGGAGGGGGTGAGGGGGGGCATTAATAAGAATCGATCAAACCTACCATGGCCAAAACCAAGAGTGTCTTGGATGCGTTGATTAATCATCTACCTTTGAGTTGGAGTTTGTCTTGGGCGAAAAGGGCTGCACCCAGTGCACCAATCATTTGTGGGTCAGGAGGCAGTAACAGTTCTAAGCCAGTTTTTTCCCTGATTTTAGCCACTACACCAGGATTTTTCGCAACGCCACCGGTCATAGCAAGATCTTTTATTAGGGATATTCTCTTCAATAAACTGTGGGCAACAGTTGCTATGGAATCATGCAATCCCGCTACGATATCGCTCTTTTTGATCCCTTCCTTAAGCATATTCAGAACCTCGGACTTTGCAAATATGACGCAGATGGTGCTGAAGGAGATCTTTTCAGTTGCCTTGAAATGAAGTCCTCCCATTTCTTCAAGGGATACCCCTAATATCTCACCAATGATTTCGAGAAACCGACCGGTGCCTCCAGCACATTTGTCGTTCAGCATAAAGTTTGTGATCCGCCCTCGTTCATTACAGTTGATCGCCTTGGAATCCTGGCCGCCGATATCCAGAATGGTCCTCACCGTGGGAAAGTACCAGTGAATTCCTCTGGCATGGCAGGAGACTTCGGAAATCACCTCATGAGCAAAAGGCACGACAAATCTGCCGTAGCCTGTGGTGACCACATAGTGGATGTCCTTCAGGGATAGAGTTGTATCTCGTAAAGCCTTCTCCATGACTATGGAGGCTATTTCACGGCTCTTTAAAATTTGATCACATATAGCAGACGATACCACTTGCCCGTCACTTATGATGATCGCCTTTGCTGTACGTGAGCCAATATCGATACCAGCGGAGATCATTGATGGGAACTACCTTCGTGAGCTTTGAGGGCTTCACTGGCCAGAATTGCAGCTCCCAAAGCAGCCACAATCTGAGGTTCTTCAGGAATGGAGAGTTTCATATTGGTCCTTTTTTCTAAACTTTTCACAAAGGCAGGATTTCTGGCAACCCCGCCACAAAGGACGATTTCAGGCACGATTCTCACTTTCTTGGCAAGGCCTATGACTCTTGCCGCCAGGGCGTCATGAATCCCAAGGAGAATCTCATTCATCGATACGGGAGGCATGGCATAGGAGTGAGATATCAATTCCTGTTCGGCGAAGATCGTACAGGTGCTGGTAATGTTGACCGCTTTTTCGGCTTTGAGAGCTTCCAAAGCCATATCCTCTAAAGAGATCTTGAGCAAATTGGCAAGGCTTTCCAAAAAGACTCCGGCTCCAGCCGCGCACCTGTCGTTCTCAACGAAAAGTTCTACTCTCGCCTTTTCATCGAGGTTAACTACATTAACATGCTCAGCGCCCACATCGATTAATGTTCTTGCCATTGGGAATAACCAATGAGCACCTTTGGCCAAACAGCTCACTTGAGATCTCCTTTCTTTGGCAAAGGAGATCTCCTTTCGACCCACTCCGGTGTTGATGATATAGTCAAGATCTGCCCAGCCGAGATGGATGTCGATGAGCGCTTGAGTTAAGGCTTCCCTGGCCGCAGTTTCAGCTTTTTCTGGACTAATGATCACCTTGTAGTGTCGAAGGCAATCATCTTCCATGATAACCGCTTTCGTGGTCAGTGAACTGATATCTACACCTGCTGCTCGCATCGGAATCCCTGAAATTAACCCCTCTTGCGATCCTCCAAAAGATCGAAGAAGTTCTCGAGGCTTTGCTGCATCTCCTCATAACTCACAAAGCCAGGATACATCACATCACATTTAACCTCTGCAACAGGGATGTTTACCTTTTCCAGCACCGTATCTCTGGTCATCCTCATGGCGCCGCATTGACGGCAGGAAAAATTATCCCACCAGATGGCCCCATCGACTATATATTCTTTCGCATCTTCGACTGCCACCTGGGTAATCACCTTGGTTGAGCCTTGAAGCTCGTTCCAAAGGGGGCCACCACACCATTTGCGCGCTAAACTTTCCATGGGTTTATCTGGATCGAGGGTGACGTCCCTTTCATACCTGATATACGATTCCGAAACAATATTTGCACCACGTTTCTCTTGCATCCAGTCCAAGAGTTTAAAGGCCCATGCCGGAGGCATCTGTAGGTCAAGGAGCCTAAATTTCTCCTGGGGAGCTACGCCCTTTTTATGTTCGACTCTTTCCTTCAATTCATCTCTAAGCATCTGAAAGAAATGGACGCCATCCTCTGACCCGGCGTAGATCCAGTTCATCCAATTGAGTTGCCAAGCTCGGCGATTCTCCATCGGAGATGGAACAGCCTTCCTCAGTTGGCGGATCTCCTGATAAAGCTCCATCTGCCTTTGGGATAGTCTCAGGGACTCCCTCAATCGATCCCAGTCCATCCGGCATTTGGTATGGTCCTCCAGAAAGGCCACCATATCAATCAATTCCTGGGTAAGATAAGCAATCCCTTCTTCCGTGTAATAATAAGGTGTATCAATGCAGAATGAAGGTGTGTCGTAGAACTCCGAAAGCACCCGGGAAGAACCGCAAAAGGCATCGCATCCCCCAACTGCATAGACAAAAGCCACTGGTTTTGGAAACCATCCCTTGAAGGCAAAGGCGGCAATCATACGATGAACAGAGCAGGTTTCCTCCATTAATCCAAAATCCTTGGCAATCCCAAGAACTTCATCAAAATTTTTCATACTGTATACCATCTGCCATGTAGAGGAGGTGACCAGCATGGGAACGAGGCCCATGGCATAAAAGATTTCTGTGGGGACTGAAGTTGGATGGACGATGATATTCCCTTTTTCTATCGCTGGTATCAATCTCTCATAGTATTTGGCATAGAGCTCATAATACAATTTGTTCGCCTTGGATGACGATGGTTTAGCTGCCTGGTATTGACACATCTTGAACCAGGACTCCATGGCCTCAAACCATCTTGTGGTATCTACTGTGACCTTCATTTTGCCTCCTTCTTTTCCTGAAGCATTTCCAAAAAGGCTTGCACCCGTGTTTTTATCCTGCCTGAGGCTCCGGTCCCGTATTCGAGATCAAGCTCCAGGATTGGAATCCCATTCTCATCCAATTGAGATTTTAATATCGGGTAATCCCAGGTATGCGTATTGCAGTAGCGAATGATCTCATAGATGACTCCTTCTACCTGATAGGCTTTGATCAAATCGAGCACTCTGTCAGTTCTCACCCCTGGAGGGTAAAACCGAGGGCAAGGAAACTTATTCAGGTAATAATGGGCCAATGCTGATATTGGTTCAAAGCCATCCTCTACCATTCCATCCCAGTATCTGGCTCCGTTGCAAACTCCGTCCACCACAACCAGCCCACCCAGGTCTTCAATACCTTTGATAAACTCAATATTATTTAATATGGAGCCATCGATCATTAATCTTGTTTTTCCCTCTGAAGACATTCTTCTCTCTTCAAGCTCCTGCAATAATTTTTCCAAAATTTGATTGAACTCTTCCCGGTCCATTCTGACACTTGCATTAAGGACTTCGAGTGTCTCGGCTCCAGAGATGGGAGGGTTTGATGATTTTCTTAAATCATAAAGGCGTCTGAGCAGTTGTCTTGTTCTATTATAAACCGATATGGATTCCTTGATCGCCTCATCTGAAATCTCGATGTCAAAAAAATCTTCGATTTTCTTTTTACAATTGAGAATCTCGCCCCTGTAAAGAGCTTCAGCTCTATCGCCAAACTTGCGGGGGACACCGAGTGTATAAATGAGCGGAAGGATCTTATATTCGTTTAGGACATCAGCGAGACGCCGTGATCCATCACACATCGCCGTTGCCACAAAACCATCGATAAAATCAAATTGTCCTTCTTTTGCAAGTTGGAAAATACTCCGGGTGAAGGAGCATGAGTAAATATGGAGATAGGCATCTCCATCTGGCATTTCCAGTTCTTTGGAATCAGCGGTAAGCCTTACGGGTAACATGCCAGCAGCGTGGATGATTTCCTCGGGAACATAATTACACAACCAACCCACAACCTTCTTTCCTTTCTCCTTCCATCTCTTAATTGGTTCGGTATAAGGGAAAGAGGCATTGACCTGCCTCAATTTTTCCACCATCTCTAAATTCTCCATCAAATAGATCCTCCTTTTGCTCCCAAACTATATCTGAACCAGATCTAAAAAGCAACCTCCGCACAGAAACAGATTAATCTCGATTCCTTTCGATGTCTGGACATTTGAGAAAAAGTATTGTAAGGTGCAAACATAACAGGCATCTTCCACTTCATTGCTGGAGAAAGAGAGGTTTTGACATGATTACAGAAGAACGAGTGGACAATGTGTATCATATCGATGTTAAGATGTTTGGCTTTACTAACTGGTGCTCGGCTTACCTTGTAGCCGGAGAAAAAAAGGTAGCTTTAATCGATACGGGTCCAGCAACCTCTATTGAGGCAGTGAGGGCTGGCATCCTAAAACATGGCTTTGCCCTTAAAGACATCACTCACATCCTCATTACCCACATCCATTTCGACCACTGTGGCTCTGCCGGCATCCTGGTTAAAGAGATGCCCCAAGCAAAGGTCTTCGTTCACCCAAAGGTGGCGAAGCATCTAATAGACCCCTCCATCTTAATGAAGAATATACAGGAGGTTGGGGATAAGTTTGCGACCCGCTTTGGCAACCTTTTGCCAATTCCAGCTTCCCGTGTTCAAGGTTTTAGCGACGGAGAAGTAATGGACTTGGGCAATGGTGAAAGGTTAAAGATCATCTTTATGCCGGGACACAATTCTTCTAATGTGACCATTTTGGAGGAAAAGAATAATGGAATCTTTGTCGGAGATACTCCAGGTATCTACATGGCAAAGGAAGAAGCAGTTATCATTCCAAGCCCTTTTGGCTCAGATCTAAGGCAGACTCTGAAATCACTCAAAATGCTTATGGAGATTCCGGCGAGGTGGCTCTTTTTTGGACATTTCGGTATCTGCGATACGCCAAAAGAGACTCTGAAAGTAGCCTTTGAAAAAATGGAGCACTACCTAACTGCTGCTTTTGAGATCATGGGAAGGACAAAATCCTCGGAGGAGCTCTTCAACCATATCGTCAAAGAGAATTCTTCAACCCTTGCATTGGTAAAAGAGCGAGGGGATGGTCTATATGAGTATCTGATCGAGGAGTTACTTCCGATGTGGTCCAAAGGGTTCGCTCAATATTATATGAAACAACATACCTGATCCCCTTCATATTGACAACCGCGGTCAGTACAGGATATATTTCTTTTCCTTATTGATCATGAAAGGAAGAATGATATTATAGAGAAAGGATGAATATGGCTGGTGAAGCAAAATTTAGGAGACTGAAAAAGAACAAAGTTGGAGGCAGGCCGAGGTGTGGCCTGTGCGGGAAAACTAAGAAACTGACGAAAACGGAATGCTGCAATCAGTGGATCTGTGATGATGAAGACAAATATGTCATATTTTCCTATGCAACAAATAGCTGCCATAGGAATCACAGACGTTACACTCTTTGTGGATTCCATTATGCTGAAGGACATGGTGGCGATTGGAGGAACTGTTTGATATGCAGGAACGCTTTTGAAACAGAGGTTTATGTTTTTTATGGAACGAATGAGTTCAATTTCCAAAAGCTTGAAAATCCTCCTGCCTACTTACCTACCAAATGTGCAAGATGTGGTATCATCATCTTTATGGGATACGACACTCATTCAAAAAAGGGAGGCGAATACTGGTGCGAAGAATGCACTCAAAAGGAAATGGAGGATATCTATTTTCGAGCAAAATAATGAACCGTGGGATTACCCTCGTAAAAGATAGATTGTCCCTAATCTTTCCCTCCACGGATAACCTTGGAATTAACCCCTTCATGTTTCAAAAAAGCACTCACTAAAATACTTGTATCAAGGATGGCTTTGAGCATATTATTTAGACCTAACCGTCTTGATGGCTTCTAAGACATCTCTGTCTACCAGTATTTTAGGTTTCAAGACCACTTTATTTTTCTCCATTTGCACTTCTAAAATGTCCCCTTCTTTAATTTCTAAGACTTTCCTTAATTCTTTCGGCATAGTTATTTGCCCGCCTCTTAAAACTTTAACTAATGGCATAATGATGTTTCCTTTTTCATTCCTTGTAAGTATTTTACGAGTTATGTATTTCTACGAAAACCAGCCTGTCCCCTTTTCCCTCAACCAAATGAGGATTTGACAAACCAAGATAAAGGGGATAATTTTGGAACTATGAAGGAAATTGTTGAGGTCGCTGTTTGCCTTCCTGTCACAAAGACATTCCACTATCTCATTCCTGATAAGATGAAAGATTCCCTCCAAGTGGGGATGAGGGTTCTTGTCCCTTTTAAAGGCCGGAAGGTAACTGGTTTTGCCATCGACCTCCATGATCGACCGCCAAAAGGTATTGAAGAGAAGTTGCGGGAGGTAGAAAGCCTATTCGATGAAGCCCCCTTGATCAACCCCCAGATGCTACGCTTCTACCGCTGGATTTCGGATTATTACCTCTATCCATTGGGGGAAGTAATTAAGACTGGCCTTCCACCAGGCCTTCATCTAAAGAGCGAATCGATTTTGAGCCTCACTCAAGAGGGGATGACGTCCCTTCGTCAAGGAGGTTTAGAACCGATTCAGGAAAGGGTATTTCGTGAGATTGAAAGGTGTGGAAAGATTTCATTGAAAAGGATATTCAGGGTATTTCGCAGTGAGGTATCGAGGTCTCAACTTTTTTCTTGGAAGAGAAATGGCCTTTTGAATATCGAAGCGGGAATAGAAGGTAAAGAGATTAAACCAAAATTTGAGAAGGTTGTACAGTTTAGAGGAGGTGAATCTCCAAAACCTTTATCAAAAAAGCAAGCAGAAATTCTGAAGTGGGTGGAGGAGAGGGGAGAGGTTCCCTACTCTGAACTGAGCAAAAGGTTTAAATCACCTTCTCAGTCCATCCAGTCGCTTCAGACCAAAGGACCCATTTCTATTTATAACCGTGAGGTGTACCGGAACCTCTCTTTCCAATCAGAGCTCCAGCCCTACCCAAAACCTGAACTCACTCGAGATCAAGAAGCTCTGCTCAGCAAGATCCTGAAGGGGATCCATTCGAAGCGATTTTCCCCTTTTCTCATCCATGGTGTCACGGGGAGTGGAAAGACAGAGATCTACCTTCGTTCCATTGAAGAAGTTTTAAATCAGGGAATGGAGTCGATCGTTCTCGTCCCAGAAATTTCTCTCACCCCACAGCTTCTCTCCCGATTTAAAGATCGATTTGGAGAAAACCTTGCCCTCCTTCATAGTGGCCTTGGAAAGAGAGAACGTTATGACCAATGGAGAAAGATCTGGAAAGGAGAAGTAAAGATTGCCTTAGGAGCCCGTTCTGCCATCTTCGCACCTTTTAAGAATGTGGGGATGATCATTGTGGATGAAGAACATGATCCATCTTATAAACAGGAGGAAAGGCTAAAATATCATGCCAGGGATCTGGCAGTGGTCCGGGCAAAACAGATTGAGGCCACGCTCCTCTTAGGGTCGGCTACCCCTTCTTTAGAATCCTTCTATAATGCTGAGAGAGGAAAATTTAATCTCCTGAACCTTCCCGAGAGGATCGAAGGGAAACCCCTTCCCCGGGTGGAGTTGGTGGACATGAGGAGAAAAGATGGGCTTATCTCGGAGAAGGTAAGAATTGCACTCCAAAAAAATATCGAAGATAAGAAACAGAGTCTCCTCTTTCTCAATCGAAGAGGGTTTGCCAATTTCATCCTCTGTCCAGAATGTGGCTTCACTTTAAAATGTCCTAACTGCAGTGTCACACTCACTTATCATCTCCGTGGTTATTCCCTTCAATGCCATTATTGTGATTATCGAATCAAGGCCCCTGGAGACTGTCCACAATGTGGGGGTCATCGACTTCAGGGAATGGGAATAGGAACAGAACGTCTTGAGGAGGAGATCCGAGCCTTATTCCCAAAGACAGAAGTGGGGAGGATGGATCGCGATACCACCTCACGGAAATGGTCCCATTATCAGATTCTAAAAAAATTGGAAGCCGGAAAGATCGACATCTTAGTTGGCACGCAGATGATCGTCAAAGGTCATGACTTTCCAAATGTCACCTTTGTAGGTGTGGTATCTGCCGATACTTCCCTCCATTTCCCTGACTTCCGATCGGCCGAGAGAACCTTCCAACTTCTCACCCAAGTGGCAGGAAGGGCAGGAAGGGGAGAGGCATTTGGAGAGGTGGTTATACAGACATTTAATCCAGACCATTACAGTATCGTCAAGGCTAAGGATCATGATTTCATCGGTTTCTATCAGGAGGAGATACAATTCAGAAAGGCATTGGAATATCCTCCCTTCTCCCGACTTATCAATTTCAGATTGGTTGGAAACAGTGAAAAGAAGACGAAGATGATAGCCGAGGAGATAGGTAGGATCGCACAGTCCCTTCTGAGAAAAGGGATTGAGATCTTGGGCCCAAGCACTGCACCCTTTTCCAAGATGAGGGGCAAATTTAGATGGCAGATGCTTGCAAAGGGAAAGAGCCCTCAACTGCTTCACAAATTTGCTGACGAGCTTTCCCACCGATTGGAGGCTTACCTTAAGGGAAAGGGAGTGAATCTGGATATTGATGTTGATCCAGTATTCATCCTATAATGGATGAACTTCGGGGCTTCGCCTCAGTTGGAATATTGGGTCGCTTAAATCTTCAATGATCAATAATCAATTTTCAATTCTCAATGATCATTGATTATTGACCATTGCCAATTGACCATTGCGTAACCCAACATTCCATCAATCCAATTAATCTAGGGGATCACCATGACCGATCGAACACACGGCTTTTACCATAAAGAAAAGGAGACGATGTCGAAGGAAGAGCGGGAAGCCTATTTAAAGGAGAGACTCTCTGAAATTCTTCATTATGGATATCATCATACAAAAGCGGTTCTTTCGAAGTTCGACAAAGCGGAGTTAATGCCCGAAAATATAAGGGAGCTCAGGGATTTAGAGAAACTCCCCATCACCAAAAAAGCGGACTTGGTCATCTCTCAAAAAGAGAATCCTCCTTTTGGAGGGTTTGAAGTGGCTTCCAGGGAAGGACTGAGAAGGATATATGTCTCACCTGGACCGGTATTCGAACCTGGGGAGATGGACTATAAGGATACTCGGTGGGCTCAAGCCCTTTACGCCTGTGGGATAAGAAAAGGTGATATAGTCTTGAATACTTTCAACTATCATCTCACGCCCTTGGCTATGATGCTCGATGAGTCACTCCGGATGCTCAATGCCACGGTCGTCCCCGTAGGTCCAGGAAATATCTCTATGCAGATCAACCTGATGCGACAACTCCATGTGACAGGATTCTTGGGAACGCCAAGTTACCTCATGGCGATTATAGAGGCCGCAGAGGGCATGCATCTTGACCTAAAAAAGGATTTTCATCTGAAGGCCGCTTTTGTTGGTGCAGAGATGTTTCCAGAATCACTCCGACAAAAATTAGAAGGAAAACTCGAAATCCTCATCCGACAGGCTTATGGCACTGTAGATGTGGGTTGTCTTGGATATGAATGCCCTGAGAAGAATGGGATGCACATCCCCGAAGACGTCATTGTTGAGATTGTTGACACGGAGACAGGAAAACAATTAGAGAGCGGGGCCACTGGAGAGATCGTGGCTACCACCTTTAATAAAATATTTCCCATGGTTCGATTTGCAACTGGAGACCTCTCCTATCTCATCGAGAGCCCATGTCCCTGCGGTCGGACTTCGTTTCGCCTTGGGAAAATCTTGGGCCGGACAGATCAGGTGACCAAAGTTTTTGGGATCTTCATCCATCCTTGGCAGGTCGATGAGGTGATGGCTAAATTTCCAATGGTGACCAATTATCAGGTGGTGGTGACGAGAAAAGAATATCAGGACGAAATGAAAATTTATATCGAATCGAAAGAAGAGTTGGATGACAAAGTCGGTCTGAAGAGAAAGGTTGAAAGGGAGGTACAGGAGGTTCTCAAGGTGAAGGGCGAAGTGGTTTTTATTGAGAGAGGAGGCATTCCGGATCGGGCAAAAAAGATCGATGATCGGAGGATCTGGAAGTGAATGAAGGGAAGGTCAAAGTAGGTGGAATCATGGCAAATACGGGTTTGGCCACAGTGAATATCCATTCAATTCCGGATCGGCCCGACGTGCCCAGCATTGTCCTTCATACCCTTGGAGAGAAGAATGTCAACATTGAATTCATCGTCCATACCCACGACCTTGAAGGGAATGGAAATCTCACCTTCTGCATCGACCAGAAGAACCTCGAATCGGCCTTAGAGGTATTGGAGAGGATTAAACCCCTCATTGAGGCAAAGGGGCTCTCATATCACCCTCATGTCGCTGTGATCAGTGTCTTTGGTCCCCACTTTAGGGAGAGGCCAATGATCTCAGGCCTGATCTTAAATGCCTTGGGAATATCAGGCATCAGTGTATTAGCGATCAGCACCTCGATCTCAAGCTGTTCCTGCTTGATCCAAGCCGATCAGGTTGAGGATGCCATGAGGGCCCTACATGAAACCTTCGAGGCCCCCCATCAGATTACAAAGTTTGCACCATAACTACACATCTCCCCTCCCCTGGTGGGAGCCAGTGTAGCGTCGGCATTTATTGCCGACGAAATTTCAAGATTCGCCCTCAATAAATGAGGGCGCTACAAAAGTATGGAGATTCGTCATTGTGATATCTGTGGCGCAATTCTGGACCAACACTTTTTTGAATTCTGTCAGCAATGCAGAAAATATCTCTGCTTTGATCTCACAGGAGAAGGACGAGCCTGTGCAAAACCTCATCCCCACCACATTGGGTATTATTATTGTCCTACTTGCCTCGACGATCTTTTCCTTTGCAGAGAGTGCGGTCAATACAGGACAAGAGGAGGTCGCTTCGGCCTGAAGGATCATCTCTGTGACGGTTGTTCGCACCATGTGCGATAGTTCGGAGTAATTAGTTCGGAGACAGGATTAAAATACTCCGAATTCATAACTAATCGAGAGGTGCTTTTGAGATTTGTAAGTTCCCTTGACAGGCCCCTGTCTTTATCATAAAAATACTTATGGATAGAAGGCAAGAAAAAGACGAGAGGTATTTATAATGTTTGGATCAATCGAAGAAACCCAAAAGGTGATAGAGAGAGAAAAATATATTTGCGATCGCTCCCTCGCTACCATTGTCTATCTTGCAATAAAGTTGGAAAAACCCTTGCTTATCGAAGGGGAGGCAGGAGTGGGAAAGACAGAGGTAGCTAAAGTGATGGCCCAAGCCTTGAACCGACGACTCATTCGATTGCAATGCTACGAAGGTCTTGATGCAACAGCCGCTCTCTACGAATGGAACTATCCCAAACAATTATTGCGTATTAAAATGGGAGAGGCGAGCCAGGAACCCCTAAAAGGTGTCGAGAATATCTTCAGCGAAGATTTTCTTATCCGAAGACCTTTGCTGGAGGCCATCCAGAGCCAAACTGAAGATAAGCCGAGCGTGCTCCTCATCGATGAGATCGATCGATCCGATGAGGAATTCGAGGCCTTTCTCTTAGAGATCCTCTCGGACTTTCAAATCACCATTCCTGAAATTGGAACGATTTCAGCTACACAACGGCCCCTTGTGATCATCACTTCCAATCGAACCAGAGAAATACACGATGCCCTGAAAAGGAGATGTCTCTATCATTGGATTGACTATCCCTCTTTTGAAAAAGAATACCGGATCATTACCACAAAGGTCCCCACCATAAAAGAGACCCTCGCCGAACAAATCTGTCAATTTATGCAGACCGTCAGGGGAAAGGAGTTCTACAAAAGGCCGGGGATCGCCGAAACTCTCGATTGGGCAAACGCCCTCATCCATCTCCACAGAGATTATCTGGACCGAACGGCTGTGGAGGAGACACTGGGATGCATACTCAAACATTTTGAAGATCTAAAAAAGATGAAGGAGGTAGACCTGAATAGCTGCCTTAGTGTTTTGGGAGAGGTGAGGTGATACATCGAGATTCCGACCTTTTGAAAAATATCCTTCTCTTTTCACAAACCCTGAGGGGGAAAAAAGTAGGAGTGACGATTGATAATGTGTTGGACGCTCTAAGGGGAATCTCTTTCATCGATATCCGCAATAAGAAGGATTTCTATTACCTTCTTAAATCCAACTTCATCTCACGTAAAGAAGAGAGCGACCTATTCGATGATCTCTTTAATCAATTCTGGTCTTTTGAGGATGAAAATAGCATTTCCATCAAAAAAGTAGTTGGAGAGAAGATGGAGGTTCCAAAGGAAAAAGAAGAAATCACTTTTTTCGAATATAAAAAAATCCAGCCCCTGGTCAAGGATTGGGCGGATAAAAGTGATGAGGATGAATTGAAGGAGCAGAAAGAGGTGCCCGCTTACAGCCCTGAAGAGGTCCTTCGGCGTAAGGACTTCGATCATCTTCAGGAGCAAGAATTGGATAAAGTCAGGCAATTAGTATCCGCCCTCTCCCGAAAACTGGCTATGAATCTATCCAGACGATGGAAGAGGGGAAAAAGAGGAGATCGACTCGACTTCCGAAGAACGATCCGACAATCGATCAAATATGGAGGAGAGATGATAGAGCTGAAGCTGAGGCAACCGAAGCCAAAGCCCTATCGACTCATCCTCGTTGGTGATGTAAGCGGCTCCATGGACATCTACAGTCAATTCTTCCTTCTCTTCATGTATGGAATTCAAAATCACTACCCCTATTGTGAGACATTTGTTTTCAGCACTCGTTTGAACTACATTACATCCCTCTTGAAGAGA
>Ga0194110_10001300_pt1 | contig 31962 bp, 22 predicted proteins | sample TA2Kig1200mmetaG_FD_146192 | JGI IMG/M metagenome (GOLD analysis project Ga0194110, IMG submission 146192) | Freshwater microbial communities from Lake Tanganyika, Tanzania - TA2015032 Kigoma Deep Cast 1200m | ecosystem: Environmental > Aquatic > Freshwater > Lake | place: Tanzania: Lake...
CAGCCGCCGGATGGGGGCGCACACACAGCTCAGTCCCGAAGGGACGGCAGTGGGTAGCCGGCGGCTTCAGCCGCCGGATGGGGGCGCACACACAGCTCAGTCCCGAAGGGACAGCAGTGGGTGGCCGGCGGCTTCAGCCGCCGGATGGGGGCGCACACACAGCTCAGTCCCGAAGGGACGGCAGTGGCCCACGGGAGACGGCCCGGCGCGCATACCTGCCGTCCCTTCGGGACTTTCCTACTTCTGGCCACGCGTCCGGCGGCTGAAGCCGCCGGCTACCCACTGTGCTCCCTCTGGGAGCAAGAGATCGAACTGCCCGCGATCTTGTGCCCTTATCTGTGGGGCGGTGCACTAAGTCCTCCGGGGCGAGCCCCGCGGAGAGGACACCAGGGCTAGGCTCTGTACGACAATACGCCGGCACGTGTAGCGCCAGCGTCACGCTGGCCTCCCGAGGCCGCCGGGACGGCGGCGCTACGAATTGTCGTACAGAGCCTAGAAGAAGCTCGCAGTGTGGCGCTCGCGGGTCCCGCGCGCCATGCGCGCGAGCCAGTCCCAGAAGCGCCACTGCACGAGGCCATCGCCTGCGGCGACGCGGCGAGCCAGCTCCGCGGCGCGCCGGCCGGCTTCATCCTTGTGGGCATCCGTGAGGGTGCCGGCATCCCAGTGGGCGAGGAGCTCGGCGAAGCGCTCGCCCGCGTCCTCGCCGCCCAGCACCTGGCCGAGGGTCTTCCGGCCGAACGCCCGCAGCGGGTCTTCGGGCCAGTGGATGAAGTGGGAGAAGGCCAGGTAGTTGAGCGCCCAGGGGATGTGTCGGGAGGAGACCTCGCCGTGGATGCTCACCCCCTCCATTCCGGCGCGATGCGCCCGCAAGCAGGCCTCCTTGATGGTGCTCACGATCTGGTCGTAACGCCCCACGCGGCTCCACTGGCTGGCCTGATGGATGAAGCCGACGTTTCGCGGCGCGGGCGCGCGGAGCGGGGCGGGCCAATTCGGGTTCTCGAAGGCCGCTCGCGGAGCGCCCTCATCGAGATAGGCGGTGAGCGGCAGCGGCTTGTCGAGGACCATGTGGGTGAGGGTCCACTGGGTGATGCCCGCGGGCGGAAGCCTGTCGAGGAGTGCGGGGCGCTCGCACTCGGTGTGGAGGCCCATGCCGGTGCCTTGAGGAGCCTTGCCGGGGAGGAAGCCGGTGTAGGTGGCCCAGGTGACGAGCTTCTTGCCCAGCACCCCCTCGACGCTTTGGAGCGCAGGGCGGTAGCTGAGGGCCTGGAGGCGGAAGAAGTCGGGGTCGTCCCGCGGCCAGTTGGCCTTGTGCGCGCGGCAGCGGGCGTCGTGGCAGACCAGGAAGTCGCCGTTCTCGATGTTGGCGCCGCCGATGGCGAACTCGCGGAAGAGCCAGCGCACGCCCTCCTGGAGCCAATCGAGGAATGCCGGGTGGGTGGAGCAGGCCCCGCGTGCCTGCGGCTCGCCCAGCTCGTTCACCATCCGGGCCTCGGGGTTGCGCCGAAGAAATGTCTCGATGTTATAGCGGTGGTCGCCCTCGTAGTAGACGCCGCCGTACCAGGCCGTGCCGACGCCTGGCTTGATGGCGACGCCGCGCGACGCGGCGTAGTCGGCCACCCGCTTCGCGCTCTCGGCCCCGCCGTGAGCGTCCCTCAGGAAGCCCCAGATGACGATTCCCTTCACCCCGAGGCCGGCCGCCACATCGGTGAGCCGCCTATAGTCCTCCACGAATGTCTCTGGCCGCTTGAGATACCGATTGTCGCAGCCGAAGGTCACAAGCCCTGGGTCGTCCAGCACCCAATTCGTGCTGTGGTCCCAGGTCCAGAAGTACGAGCTCGGCAGCGCCGGCTTCGGCCGGGAGAGTTTCCAGATCATCGTCAAGCTCCCGCCACTATCGTGCTGCGATTCAGACGTAGGCACGCTCGGGGTTCCGCTCCGCTGCCATCGAAAGCGGCATCTGCGATGCCGCACTCCACAATCCTCCCCCAACTGGGCGTCGGGGGCTATGGAGTGCGGTGACGTGTCACCGCTTTTGCTCCCAGCGGAGCGGTCGAAGAAGAGGATGCCCTGTGCCACTGTCCCCGACCCCAGGAAGCCGCCCCGGGCAGAGAGGTTGCCGGCTCGCGACTTGCGTCTGAATCGCAGCACTATCGTGGGACCGCGTCCGCGAGCAACAAGGTATCAGGTCGGCGGCGTGCAAGCAAGGAGTTGCGCTGAGGTTTGCCGGTTGCCTTGCCGCCCGCGCGCTACTACAATGATGAAGCCAGTGCGGAGGAGAAGCACACGGAAGCGAAAGGGTGTCGCCATGGTTGGACAGGAGCGCGAGGCCGTGGGCAGGCTGAGCCGGCGGGGTTTCGTGCAAGCCGTCGCGGGGTCCGTGCTGGCGGTGCCAGCCCTGGCCGCCGAGAAGGGGGCCGCCAAGCCCTCTGCCACCGACCGCGTGAAGCTCGGCAACACGAAGGTTCAGCCCACCCGCCTGGGCGTCGGGACGGGGAGCAACGGCGGAAACGTCCAGCGCTCCCTCGGCCAGGAGGGCCTCACCAAGCTCATCCGCCACGCCTACGACCGCGGGGTCCGCTACATTGATACCGCGGGCAACTACAGCATCCACAACCTCGTCAAGGGCGCCATCCAGGGCCTCCCACGCGAGGAGCTCGTCATCCTGACCAAAGTGTGGCTCAGCCAGACGCTCGACGTGCCGAAGACCCTCGAGCGCTTCCGCCAGGAGCTGGGCACCGACTACTTCGACGTGGTGCTCCTCCACTGCGTGATGAAGCCCACGTGGCCCGAGGATTTCAAGAAGCACCGCGAGGACCTCTCGGCCGCGAAAGAGAAGGGGCTAGCACGCGCCGTCGGCGTCTCCACCCACGGCATGCCCGGCCTCAAGCAGATCGCGGGCTGCGACTGGGTGGAGGTCGCACTCATCCGCATGAACCACAACGGCGCCCACATGGACGGCCCCGGCGGCAAGTGGGCGGAAGGGGTGGACCACGACGCGGCCGTCGCCGAAATCAAGAAGGTGCGCGCCGCGGGCAAAGGCGTCCTCGGCATGAAGCTCTGCGGCAACGGCGACTTCAAGGACCCCGACGACCGCCAGAAGGCGGTCCAGTTCGTCTTCTCGAACAAGCTGGCCGACGCCGTGACCATCGGCTTCAAGAGCCCCGCCGAGGTGGACGAGGCGATCGAGCGCATCACCCGCGCCCTGAACGCGTGAGTTCCTTCCGCGGGACAGCCCCACCCTGTCCCCCATCTCGTCCCCACGCGGGAGAGCTTGTGAAGAAATCACACGGACGCCCACGGACAAGCACGGACGGCCAGATTCCTCGGCGATGGGCGCGCGTCCGTGTCCGTCCGTGCAGGTCAGTGTCATTCCTTCACAGGCTCTCCTGCGTCCCCAGTGTTGCCCAGAGTCGCGCAGAGTCGCTCAGAATGGCCCGCCCGCCGTTTGGCGGTTCTCGCCCTTCCGGCTCAGGAGCCCCAAGGGAAACTCAAGCAGCATTCTGGCGGGCGAACAGATGTGGTGGAAGCCCATTCTTCCCCCCGTCTCCAATTGTAACGGCACACTATTTGTAGTGTTGCCGTTCGTCAACATACTAGCCGTTGCCCGTCGCCAGTCTGGCCAGTCTGGCCGGCTTGCGCGAGGGGTCTCTACGTCGAGGCTTCTGGCCGCATTTGGGGGGCCGGGTCGCCCCCGCTGGGGCTTCGGCGGGACGCCGACCGGCCCCCCAAACCCCCGCGGGTTACAGTGCTGGCTGTGCAGCCCCTCCCCCCGGCCCCGCCGCAAGGCCGGCGGTTCCGTGCCACAGCCAGCCGGTCGTCAGGCCCCTGTGAGGCGAGGTAGGCTACGGGGGATTGACGAGAGGGCGGCGGCGGCACGCCCGCCCGCTTCGGGCGGCAGCGGGGGGAGGGGCCTCGCCGCCGCCACGCTGACGGCGGGGGTTTGGGGGGCCGCTGACCGTTTCGGGCAAGCCCCAGCGGGGGCGATGCGGCCCCCCAAATGCCGCCGTGAGCTTTGGACGTGGAGAGGACGGGGGAGCCGCCCGGAGACTTGAGGCGACTCCCCCTTAGCCGCACGAGCAGGTATGCGGCTATGCCCTCTTGGACTTGGGGGGCTTTGTGGTGCGGGGCTGACTTTCGCGCGCCTCGCCCCGGTCATCCTCTGGACCGTGCGGCTCAGGATCGAGCAGTTCACCGACGTGCTTGGCCGCGTGGACCCCGCGACCGGGCGCGTCGTCGTCCTCACGCGGCTCAATACCCGCCCGCCACTCGAGATGAAGTCGGGTGGGTGAGAGCGCGTGGCTACACGCGGCCAGCGAGCAGTTCGGAGATATGGCACACGCGGATGGGGAGCTTGCGCAGGCGGATGCCGTAGGAGAGGTGCAGGATGCAGGCGGGACAGGATGTGACAAGGACGCTCGCCCCGGTCTTCACGACGTTGTCAATCTTGCGGTCGAGCACCTGGCGGGCGAGGTCGTAGTGCGAGAGGGCGTAGGAGCCGGCCCCGCCGCAGCACCAGTCGGCCTCCGGCAGTTCGCGGTACTCGATGCCGGGCAGGGACTTGAGGATTTCGCGCGGCTCCTTGACGAGTTTCTGGCCGCGAGAGGAATGGCAGGGGTCGTGCCAGGTGACGATGAGGCCTGATGCGTGACGCGTGACGCGTGACGAAGAGGAAGAGAGGAGTTCAACGAGGTCGCGGGTGCGGGAGGCCAGCTTGTCGGCCTCCTTGCGGCGCGGATCGGATTCGGGGAAAAGGGCGGGGTACTTCTTGAGGAAGGCGGCACAGGAAGAGCAGTCGGTCACGATGGCGTCGCAGGGGGCGGCGGCGAGTAGGTCGAGGTTCTTCGCGGCGAGCTTCTGGGCGGCCTCGCGGTCGCCGTAGCTCTCGGCGGGCAGGCCGCAGCAGCAGTTGGGGAGCACCGTGACCAACTTCGCGGAGGCTTTCAGCAATCGCATTGTGGCCTCGGCCGCGGCGGGCGACATGATGTCCATGCCGCAGCCGACGAAGTAGGCGAGGTGGAGCTTCTCGCCCTGGCCCTCGTAGAGGCCGGGCTTGATCTTTTCGCGGAGGAAGCGACGCGGGAAGCTCTCGACGATCGCCTCGGCGCGCGGGAAGTCGCGGCCGAAGATGCGGAGGAGTCCGAGCGCCTTCGCTACGGAAGAGAGCCTCGTCCTCTTGCCGAGTGCGGCGGCGCGGGCGGCCAGGCGGAGGCGCCTCGGATAGGGCAGCAGGCGGTGAAACAGGATGCGGTGGAGGCGGCTGCGACCGAGCTTCTGAAGGAACTCCCCGCGGGCGGCGGTGAGAAGGTCGGCGGTCGGCACGGCGGGAAAGCAGTGGGCGGTGCAGGCGCCGCACAGCAGGCACGCGAAGAGCGGCTCCTTGAGGTCGGGCGACCACTCGATGCGCTTCTCGATCAGCGCGCGGAGGAGCGCGAGGCGGCCGCGGGCCACCCCCGCCTCGTGGCCCGTGGCCCGGAAGATGGGGCACGCCGTCTGGCAGAAGCCGCAGCGGTTGCAGCGGACGATCTGGTCGTAATGCTCCGCAATGTCCATGCTTTCGGCAGGCCCCTCTAAGCACCAGCCACACGGACAGACACGGACATACACGGAGGCCTAGCGGGCTGCTCGGGTGGCATGGGTCCGTGAGTGTCCGTGTTTGTCCGTGTCATTTCCTCACGCTTGCATAGCCGAGGAGGCGCTCATGTTGCTCCCTCAAGCCACAAGGTCTTCCACAAACTTCCTTGCCTTCTTGGCCTCCGCCAGCAGAGCCGGCAGCTCGCCGGGCGTGAGGGTTTCGATGACGAGCGGGCCGCTCGTGAAGCCGCCCTTCTTCAGGAGCGCCAGCACCGCCTTGAAGTCCACCTGCCCGGTGCCGGGCGTGACGGCGACGTTTCGCGGGTGCTTGTAGTCCTTGATGCACACGCCGCTCACGATGCCGTCCACCGTCGCGGCGTCCTTCGCTGGGTCCAGCTCGCCGTTGGAGTAGAAGAAGATGTTGCCGGGGTCGTACCAGAGGCGGAAGCTCTTGTGGCCGACGGCCTCGACGCACTTGCGGCACTGCGGCCCGGTGGCGTTGAGGCCGCCGTGGGGCTTGAGCACGATCTGGATGCCCTTCTCGGCGGCGTAGGGGCAGGCCTCCGCGATGGTCTTGTAGTAGGCGTCGTTGGTCTTCGGGTCGCCCGTGCCGCCCACCATCAGGGCCTTGGAGGTCGCGGCCGCGCAGCAGTCAATGAGCTTCTTGAGGGCGGCCACGCCCGGCTCGCCGAGCGGGAACCCGCCGCAGTAGGCGCACGGCACGCTCAGCCCGCGCTTCTTGATCTCCTCGCCGACCTGTTGTGCCTCCTCGGGCGTGGTGGCGGTGGAGATGACGAGGCCGTTCTTCCCCTTTGTGGTCATCAGGCCGGCGTGCTTGAAGCCCGCCTCCACGATCGCGTCGAGGGCCACGCGGTAGTCGTGCTTGTCCCACGGCCGCGTCCAGCACCCGATCTGCCAGCCCGCCTTCGGCTTCTCCTCGGCCGCGCTCAGCAACCCCGGCGTTGCGATGCCGGCGGCTGCGCTGCCAAGCCATTCGCGTCGTGTCATCCAAGCTCCTCCAATCTGAAATCAGCAATCAGAAATCAGCAATCAGAAATCTCTTTCACCTCCTTCCCGGAAGGCGTCCGGGGGCGAAGATATTGTGGGGGTCCAGGGCCGCCTTGAGGCGGTGCATCACCTTCCAGTCGGGGCGCGCGGGGGCGAAGACCTCGTGCGCCTTCTTGAAGTCCGCAGGGGCCTTTTCGAGGACCACGTGGCCGCCGGCCTTGTCTGCTGCGGCGACGATGGCTGCCCATTGCTCGTCGGAGAGCGAGGGGAGGCCGAGCGTGGCGCGGCCGCAACCGAAGTCCGTCAGGGCATGGTCTGAGCGCGGAAGGGCCTCTGCGAGGCCCGGCAAGGCACCCAGCGGAACGTCCACCCGCACGACGAACGGCGCGTCGAACGCCGCTTGGAACACCACTGCATGGGTTCCCTGATAGATGGGGTAACACACGGCTTCGTCGTCGCGCAACCCGGCCTTCTTGAGCAAGGCGGAGGCAGCACTGAGCTGAGCGACAACAGTGGCCTCGAAGCCTTCGAAGCCGGCGCTCAAGCGCCAGATCTCCGATCGAGGAGCAGACGGAAGGGCGGCTACGAAAGCGGGGTTGAGCTGGGAGCGGAGGAGTTCAGCGGCAGCAGAGGCACACCGGGCGAGGGTGCCCGCGGCGCGGATGAGGCGGCAGGTCTCCGGGGTAGCAGAGACGCGGAAGGTGAGCTCCGTGAGGAGGCCGAGTGTGCCGGCGGAGCCGGCGAGGAGGCGGGTGATGTCGTAGCCGGCGACGTTCTTGATGACGCGCCCGCCGGCCTTGATCTGCTTCGCCGCGCCCGAGACGAATCTGAGGCCGAGAAGGGCGTCGCGTGGCGCCCCGTAGGCCAGCCGCTCCGGGCCGCAGGCGCCCAGGGCAACCATCCCGCCGAGCGTGCAGCCATCGGCCAGCGGCGGGCGCAGCGGCAGCCATTGCTTGTGAGGTGCCAGGAACTCCTGCGCCGCCGAAAGCTTCATCCCGGCGCCCAGGGTCACGGTCTGGTTGTCCGCGTCGTGCTCGATGACGCCACAGAGCTTCTCGGTGCGCAGTTGGACGACGGGCCGCTCGGAGTAGTTCCCGAAGTCGGCGCGGCGCCCGCCGCCGATGGGGAGCAGCGCAGTCTTGCTCGCAATGGCCTCCGCCACCGCCTCGCAAGCCTCGCCCGCACTGGTCGGGATTGACGAGCCAGCATTCCTCGCTGTCGGTAGTCCGTGGTCCGTGGTCCGTGGTCCGTGGTCCGTGGTCGGGATGGTGGGAACCGCTTTCCCCGGATTCATCAGGTTCGTGGGGTCGAAGGCGCGCTTGGCGGCCTGCTGGAAGGCGAGGTCGTCGTCGGAGAAGATGAGGCGCATGCCTTCGAGCTTCTCGACGCCGACGCCGTGCTCGCCGGTGATTGTGCCGCCGAGTGCGACGCAAGCCTTCATCACCTCGCGGCCTGCCTCGTGGACGCGATGGGTCTGGGCCGGGTCGCGGCTGTCGAAGAAGAGGAGCGGGTGGAGATTGCCGTCGCCGGCGTGGAGGACGTTGCCGTGCGGGAAGCCCGACTTCTTGGCGATCTCGGCCATGCGTTCGAGTGCCTCGGGCAGGCGGTTGCGCGGCACCGTGCAGTCGGCCACCCAGAAGCTGGGGGCGATGCGGGCGAGTGCGCCGAATGCGCCGCGACGGCCCGCCCAGAGCTGGTCGCGTTCGGCAGCGTTCCGCGCGCGGCGGATCGTGCGGCAGGCGTTGGCGGCGCAAAGCTCCTCGATGCGGACCGCCTGGGCGTCCAGCCCAGCCGTTGGCCCCTCGACCTCGATGATGAGCACCGCCGCCGCGTCGAGCGGGTAGCCGGCGGGATAGCTGGCCTCGACCGCGCGGATCACCGGGTTATCCATCATCTCGAGCGTGGCCGGCACGATGCCGTGGGCGATGATGGCGGAGACCGAGCGGGCGGCTGCCTGGACGCTCTCGTAGATGGCGAGGAGCGTGATGACGGTTTCGGGCAGGGGCAGGATGCGGAGCGTCATCTCCGTGGCGATGCCGAGCGTGCCCTCGGAGCCGACGAGGAGCCCCCGAAGATCGTAGCCCGGCGGGTCGAGGGCGGCGCTGCCGAGGTGCATCACCTCGCCGCTGGGCAGCACGACCTTCAGGCCCAGGACGTGGTTGGTCATGACGCCGTACTTCACGCAGTGCGGGCCGCCGGAGTTCTCGGCCACGTTCCCCCCCAGCGTGGCCGCCTTCTGGCTCGCCGGGTCGGGCGCGAAGAAGCAGCCGAGCGGGGCCAGGGCGTTCTGGAGCTCGAGGTTCGTCACGCCCGTCTGGGCCACGGCGACACGGCGGTCGGGCTCTAGCGCAAGGATGCGGTTCATGCGCGTGAGGCCGAGCACGATGCCGCCCTTCGGCGCGATGCTGCCGCCCGAGAGGTTGGTGCCGAAGCCGCGCGGGATGACCGGCACACACACGGCGCTCGCCGCACGAACCACCGCCGCGGTTTCCTGTGTGTCGGCCGGGAACACGACGGCGTCGGGCATCCCGATGGCCAGCGAGGCGTCGTAGGAGTAGACCTCCGCGTCGGTGCGGCCGGTGTGGACGTTCGCCGTCCCCACGATTCGCCGCAGCTCGCCGAGCAGGGAGGATGGGATCACCGTGTCCCCTCGAGGGGATGAATGGATGGGTGGATGGGTGGATGAACGAGAAGACCTGGTCTGGTCTGACATTCATCCATCCATCCAACCATCCAATCATCCAGTCTTCGGCCCGTAGGCCGCCGCGGCGGCCTCCAGCCCTCCGGGGTTCACCTTGACGCCTTCGGCCCGAAGGATGGTTTCGAGTGCGGCGAGGAAGAGGGTGACGTTACGGCGGCAGGCGGCGTGGCCCATGAGGCCGACTCGCCAGACCTTGCCGGCGAGCGGCCCGAGGCCGGCGCCGATCTCGATGCCGAAGTCGCCCAGGAGCGCGGCCCGCACCTTCTTGTCATCGGCCCCATCGGGGATGCGGACGGCGTTGAGCATGGGCAGGCGCTCGCGTTCGGGCACGAGCATCGAGAGTCCCATCGTCTCCAGGCCGGCCACCAGGGCCCGGTGGTTCAGGCGGTGGCGTGCCCAGCGTGCCTCGATCCCCTCCTCGGCGATGATGCGGAGCGCCTCGCGGAGGGCGTAAATCATGTTGATGGGCGCGGTGTGGTGGTACTTGCGCTCCGCGCCCCAGTATTGCCGCACCAGGCCCATGTCGAGATACCAGCTCACGACGGGCGCCTTGCGGGCGTCGAGCGCCGCGAGCGCCTTGGGGCTGAACGAGATGGGCGCGAGGCCGGGCGGGCACGACAGGCACTTCTGCGTGCCGCTGTAGACCGCGTCAAGGCCCGTTGCATCCACGGCCACGGGCATGCCGCCCAGCGAGGTCACGGTGTCGGCCAGGAAGAGCGCGCCCGCGTCGGCGGCGATGCGGGCCATGTCGCCCAGCGGCGTGCAGGCGCCGGTGGAGGTCTCGGCGTGGACGACTGCGATGAGCTTCGGCTTGCGTCCCGCCACTGCCTTCCGCACGGCCTCGGGGTCAATCGCGCGGCCCCACTCGGCCTCCACCTTCACCAGCCGGCCGCCCAGGCGCCCAACGATGTCGCTCATCCGCGTCCCGAACACCCCGTTCACCCCCACCACCACCTCGTCGCCCGGCTCCACCAGGTTCACGAAACAGGTCTCCATCCCCGCGCTCCCCGTGCCGGAGACTGGGATGGTGAACTCGTTTGCGGTCTGGAACACATAGCGGAGGAGGACCTGCGTCTCGTCCATCAGGGCGAGGAAGCGGGGGTCGAGGTGGCCGATGGTTGGCGCGGCCATTGCCTGGAGGACGCGTGGCGGCATGTCGCTCGGCCCAGGCCCCATCAGGGTTCGTTGCCCGGGGTCAACGTCGCGGAAGGCCTTGGGATCCATGAGTCTCCTCGTCTGGTTTGGCGGTCGGCGGAGGAAGGCTGCCTGCGCCAATTATAGTGGCGGCCCGCCCGCCACACAACCGCCCTATGCCAGGATGAGGGCACGAGGGACCACAGAGACCACAAGGACCACAGGGACCCCAGCGGCAACAAGGGGCCTGCGTCCCTGTGGTCCCTGTGGTCCCTGTGGTCCTTGTGGTCCCTGAGGTCCCTCACCGGCTCAGCACCAGGCGCACCGCCTGCCGTGGTGGCGCGGTGATGGCCTTCGCGCTACTGCGGCCGCCCTGCCACTCCGCGGTGATGGTGGCCTTGATCGCCCGCGGCGTGGGATTCCAGACGTGAATGCGGCGCTCGCTCAGCTCCGCGAGGTCCGTCGTTGCGGCGCGGGGGACGATGAGGCCGAGGCGGGGGTCGCTGGCGCGGGCACCCACCCTGCCTCGGGGTGGCTGAAGACGGCGCGCTTGCTGCCCCGCCTGATCTCGATGGCCTTCATGCGCAACGTTCCTTCATTGCGCGCGGAGGAAGAGCTGGGCCTCGGGGTCCTTGTCGCCCAGGGCGCGGAAGTGCTCGGCGGCCGACGCGCGCCGGCCCGTGAAGTAGAGGTTGTAGGCCAGGAGAAAGCGGGCCGCAGAATCGGCGGGAGCGGCCGCGGCCGCTCGCTCGAGGCGCTGGAGCTGGGCGTCGAACGCCGCGGGGTCAGCATAGAAGTCGCGGCGGTCCATCGGCACTCTCAAGATGTCGGGGTGGAGCTTCACGGCGCGGCGGAGCTCGGCGGCGGCCTCGGCATAGGCCCCGGTTGCGAACAGGCCGTGGCCGAGGGCGAGGGCCGCGGTGGGGTTCTGCGGGGCTTTCTGGGCTGCGGCACGGTAGAAGACGACTGCCCGTGCGAAGCCGCCACGAGCGAACCAGTCGTCCCCCTGGTCAATCAGCGCGTCCGCACTGTCGGCCGCGGCCGGCGGGGCCGCGGTGTAGCCGTACACCGAGTAGGGCGCCCAACCAGGATAGGTGTAGATGCCCGGCCCGCCGAACCAGTAGCTGGAGCCGTACCAGCAACCGCCGCCGACGAAGCTGACCGAGAAGCTGGAGTGGCCCGTGTGGTGGCCGAAGCGAAGCGACAACCCGCTACCGCCACGCCCACACCCGCCCGGCCTCCCGCCGCCGAACGAACCGCCCACCATCCCCCGCCCGAAGGCGGCCGATGCCGTCACGACAAGAGCGATGAATCCAGCAGAGGCACGCATGGCTTACTTCTCCTTGAGCGGCTCGCGCCCCCTCACAAGCTCGTCAAGCTTCGGCTGAACCGTCGCGAGCGCCGAACTCACGTCCCCTTCTGATCCTAGCACGACCGCCGAGTAGTTGTAAAGCTCCGGCACCGTGATCGTCTGGTTTTCGACCTTGAGGCGCTCGGCGTAGCCATCGGGCGAGACGGCTGCCGCGGCGGGGAAGCTGAGGCCCTGGGGGAGCGCGATCTTCACGTCCCTCTGCACCTGCCCCGTGTGATTGACGAGGCCGACGATTCGTGCGTCCCCCCGCCTGGGCTGGCGAAGGACGTTGGCCACAACCTTTCCATCGCGGCTGTCCAGGACGCGCCAGGTTCGGGGCAACTGGGGTTCGAGGATTCGCCGCAGCTCGTCGGCGCCAACGGGGCGCTCCCGAATGGTGACCGCGCCCTTGCCCACTTCGAGCCTGGCATCCGCGAAGCTCTCGCGGCCGAAGGCGCTGGCGAGCGGCACCTTCGGCACCTCGGGGGCGTCCTGGGCCGAGGCGAGCTTCACGTAGGGCTGCGGCTCGACCCGCGTCTGCCCAATAACCAGCAGATGCCCGCCCCTCTCGGCATATCGCTTCAGGGCGGCGGCCTCCTTCCCATTGAACTCGCCGCCGGGCACCAGCACAGCCGCGTAACCCTGGAGCCAGTCCGCGTTGGCGTCCGAGAGGTCATCCTCGACCAGTGGGTCGTAGGGGAGGCCCGCCCGGTCGAACTGCTCGCAGGCGTCGTATTGGGCGGTGAGGGTGCCGGTGAAGATGCCGGTGCGTGTGTTGTAGAGGACGCCTATGGCGTTGCCCTGCGCGGCATTGGCGAGGAGGGCGCGGTTGTCGTAGCCGAACGCGATGTAGGCTTTGGTGCGCGGCGGGGTGCCGCCGGCCACGATTGCGGCGTTGCACGCGAGGGCCTCGGCGTCGGTGCGGCTGCTCGACGCGGCGGCGCCGGTCGGCCGGCCGCGCATGGCCGCCATCGAGAGCTTGAAGAGCGGGGCGTGCTTGCCGTGGGTGCCGGTGGTCCAGTACTCGACGAGCATGCCGGGGAAGTCGCTCACCTTGTGGTGGGCGAAGAGGTAGAGGAGGCCGGCGCCGCCCCCTCCGCTCACGGAGCTGGCGTTGAGGCCCACCGCGCAGTGGAGCTTGCCATTGAGCGCCCGGCAGGTCTCGGGGGCCGCGGTCTTCGCAATGCTCTTCTGATGGAAGCCGTAGTAGGCGTCGTAGTACCTGCCGTAGGCCTCGGCCCAGAAGCGCGCCCACTCGCGCCGCACGAGCTCGCAAGGGTGGCCCGCGGGGTCGTCGAGCGGCACCCCGAACTTGTCGCCGAAGTGCTTCCTCCAGGCCTCGCGCGAGGGCTGGGAGTAGTCGGCCCCCATGCTCGGGTTGTCGTACCACACCATCGCCAGGTTGCCGAAGATGGGGTAGATGTCGTACGGCCTCCCCTTCGCCCCGAAGCGGCAATCATCGAACTCGCTGTATGGGAGATTGGGATAGAGGGGGTTGTCGGTGCTCGCGGTGTCCTTGCGGGGGGTGAGGATGGCCTCGGAAATCTCGCGGCGCATGCGGAGCAGCGCCGGGCTGAGGACGTTGCCCATCTCGCGGTTGGTGGTGGGGTTGTGGCTGTAGGCGAGCACCAGCTTGCCGTCGCGGCCGACCTGTGCGGCCTCGCGGAAGGCGGGGTCGCGCGCCCACCAGTCGTAGGCCCAGTGCCAGGTGTGCTCCCTGTAGGCGTAGATGGCCCCGCCGCCCTTGATCTTCCGCACGGCGCGGTCGTCGCCGAAGAACATCACCGCCTCGGTTCGCAGGCTCAGGGGCACCTTGAGCTCGCGGCACCTTGCGACGGCGGCGGAGCTGGCGTCGCGCGCGCCGTGCTCGTGGAGCACGGGCTGCCATCGGGCGTAGAGCGCCTCGTCGCCCTTGGGGATGCCGCCCTCGTTGCGCAGGAAGATGAGCCTGCCGCGCTGCGCCCAGGCGGGGAGCTCGTCCGCCTGCTCCTCCCACCGCGCGTGGGAGATGCCGGAGAGAACCACCGCGAATACGAGCCCGGCCACCCGCAGCCCCTCCTGGAAGACACCGCCCGTGGCCATCGCCGTGACCTCAGTGGATGTGGGCCGCTACTTCTCTTTCCCCCTCTCTTTCCCTTTCTCCTTCCCCTTCTCCTTCTCATCGCCCTCAGCGGCGGCGGGGGCGGCCTCGGCGCCGGCGGCGGCTGCCGCCTTCTCAGCCTTCTTGTGCTTCCCGCCCGCCTTCACCCGCCGGATGCGCACCTTGGGCAACCCGAACACCGAGCGGCCCTCCTCCCACGTCTCGTCGTCCATCATCCGCTTCAGCCGCTCGGCGCGGGTCAGAACGTTGCGGTGCCGCTTCAACGCCGCCTTAGAAACCAGACTCTTGTGCAACGACACTCGGATAGCCTCCTGTGGGGATTCCTCGGTTCCTGGGACCCCCTTACAGTACCACAAAAAGGTTGATGAGTCAAAGCGAGTCCGGCCCCTGGTCTCAGGGCTTGCTCGCACCTGCCCCCTCGTGCTCGTCGTCGTCGTCGTCGTCCTCGTCGTCGAATATGGAAGAGGGAGAAGGCCAGAGAAGCGACGACGAAGAAGAAGAGGAGCACGAGAAGAGAGGCAAGGGGGCGGTTACCATAGCCGCGGGCAATGCTCTGCCGCGGCGCACCGAGCGGCAGTTGAAATCAGCGCGCCGTGTGGTAGGATAGCAGCAGGAGGACCGCGAAGCACTCCGTAGGAGGCGTTGCCGTGGAACCGAGAACTCTCTTGTTCTGGACGGCCGTGGCGGCCCTTGCCGCGGCCGCGGCCGGCGGCGAGGGCGAAATCCGCGTGACCGGGTCAATCGGCAAGCTGCCCGTGGACCTCACCATCGGGGCGGGACCCGTCGGCGCGGCGCCGGCCCCGGCCGCGCCCCGAAAGCGGCCTCCCACGCCCGAAATCACGAAGCCCGTGCTCTTCAACACCCCCGAGGCCGACCGCATCATGGAGGCCCTCCAGGTCTTCCCGCCCGACAACCCGTGGAACGAGGACATCTCGCAGCGCCCCGTCCACCCGAACTCCAAGAACATCATCGCCTCCTGCAACTTCCGGCGGCGATATCTGCACTACAACCTCGACATGGGCTTCATCATCGTCCCGCCAAACCAGAAGAAGGTGGACGTGAAGATCACGGCCTACCCTGGGGAGTCGGACAAGGTGCCGATGCCCATCCCCGACAACGCGCCGATCGAGGGCTGGCCAATCCACGGCGGCGAACTCGAAAAGCTCCAACGCGAGGGCCGCGGCGACCGGCACGTGCTGGTGGTGGACCCCGTGAACCGGATGCTCTACGAACTCTTCGCGGCCTACAGGAAGGACACGGGCTGGGAGGCCGCCCAGTCGTCGGTCTTCGACCTCAAGTCGAACAAGACGCGGCCGGACGGCTGGACCTCCGCCGATGCCGCCGGCCTGCCTATCTTCCCAGCCGCCGTCCGCTTCGAGGAGTGCGAGCGCGGCATCGTCGAGCACGCCGTGCGAGTCACCTTCACCCGCACCCGCCGCGAATACGTCTACCCCGCCACCCACTTCGCCAGCCGCCACACCAACCCCAACTTCCCCCGAATGGGCGAACGCCTCCGCCTCCGCAAGGACTTCGACACCTCCGGCTTCTCCAAGCACCCCAAGGCCATCCTTGAGGGCCTCAAGAAGTACGGGATGTTCTGCGCCGACAACGGTCTCGACTGGCTGATCTCAATCGCGCCCGACAGCCGGCTGAAGAACCTCGATGAGTTGAGGCGCGCCCAGGGCACGGACTTCGAGGTCATCGTCCCAACCGGCCCCGCCGAGGGGCCAAGGGCAAGATAGGGGATGAGTGGATGAATGGATGGGTGGATGGGTGTCAGGCAATCGTCCATCCATCCAGCCATCCAACCATCCTCTTGCGAGTCAGTGCTTCGGCGCGGGCGCGGGGGCAGCGTCCTGGAGGCCGCCGACGCGGCTGCCCTTGCCCTTCTCGGTCTTGCCGTTCACCATGTAGCGGGTGTAGCGCAGCTCGTCGCCCTCCACAGTGACCTCGAAGTCCTCCCACCAGGAGTCCTTGCCGCCCTCGGTCTTGACGAGGACTTTTCCCGCGTAGAAGCCGGCGGTGATACGGGTGAGTCGGAAGGCTTCCTCGCCGATGCGGAAGCCGAAGCCCTCCTTCTCGGGCGAGAGGGCCGCCACGTAGCCAGTGTAGCGGTTGCCGTCGCGAGTATAGCGGGTGGTGTCGCCGTTCGGGGCGCGCCACTTGCCGCAGAGGTCGCCGGGGTCAACCTCCGCAGCCTTAGGCCTGGGCTGGGCCTTCTCGCCGTCGGTGGCGAGGCGCCGCGCGGCCGTGGCCACCTTGCCCGCCTTCGTGGAGACGATGCTGGTCAGCGTGTCGCCGCGGACCACGACCTCGATGTCCTCGACCGACTCGACCTTGCCTCCATCGGGGCTGCGGAGCTCGATGGTGCCCTTGTAAACACCCGCCGCCATCGCCTTGACGCGAACTATCTCCTTGCGGGCCTCGCCCTTGTCGGGCGTTGCGGGGCGGATGACCTGGCCGGTGTAGAGTTCGCCGTCGCGGCGGTAGACGGTGATGGCTCCAGTCGCATCGGCCCACTCGCCCGCGAGGTCGCCACCGACCGCCTCCTGTTTCCCAGCCGGCGGCTCCTCCACCCGCTCGTAGACGAACTGCACGGAGCCTTCGCCCGGGACCTTCACCAGGCAGCGGAGGTTGCCGTTCGGCAGCAGGGCCGCCTCGGCGTCCAGCCACGCCTCCATGTCCTCTGAGGCGTGGACGTGGTAGGCGCTGCACCGCCCGCGGTAGGCGTTCTCCTTCGCCTCGCGCAGCTCCAGCACCGTCTGGTTGAGCTGTTGCTGGTGGTGGGTGCTCCGCGCGCTCACGACCACGCCGACGAGTGTGCCCTCCTCCTTCCCCCGTGCCAGGCGAATCGTCGCCCCCGCCCTCGCCCCAATGCTATAGAGTCCCTCGATGCCCCCCGCCGACGCGCCCGCGAGCACGCCGGCACACCAGAGTATCAGCCCCGTTGCGCTTCTGCTCATAGCACCAGCATAGCGTCTCAGGCGAGCATCGTCAACGGGTTCTGGCGGTTCTTGAGTGGGAAGGGGACGGGGGTGCCGAGGCGATGGGATTCGAAGGCGGCGACGATCATCTCCGTGGCGGCGCGGGCCTCGGCGATGTTGCACTCGGGCTGGCGGCCGCCCTCGATGGCCGCGATGAGGTCCTTGACCGCCGCCACGTTGCCCGCGCCCAGGCCGCCGTCCTTCAGCGGCTCGGGCTTGTCAACGCCCGCCGAGCTGACGGGGAGCCACTTCTTGCCCGTGCGCCCAGGCGACCAGGAGGGGTCGGGCAGGAGGTTCACGGCGGGCAGGTAGCCGGTGTAGATTTCGAGGATGCCCTTGGAGCCGAAAACCCGGAGCCCGAAGCGTGTCGGCTCGCCGCCCGCCTTGCGGACCGAGTCGAACGACGCCGTCGCGCCGCTGGCGAGGCGGTAGACGGCGTGGACCTCGTCGCCGGCCAGGGGGCCGATGCCCTCCGCGCCGTCCTTCACGTCCTCCCTGCGGACGGGCCGCCCCTCCTGGAGGACGGTGGCGAAGCAGGATTTCGGTTCGCCGCCGAGGACGAGGATGAGGTCGAGCACGTGGCTGCCCAGCACCCAGAGGTCCTCGCCGCCGCCGCGGGCGTCCTCCTTGCCGCGGCCGCGAAGCTCGAGCACCTGCCCCAGCTCGCCCGACCGGAGCAGTTCGCGGACGACCGGGAGCCTCGGGCTGTAGCGGGTCTGGTGTGCGACGGCGAGCTTGACCTTGTGCTTCTCGCAGGCGGCAACCATTTCGTCGGCCTCCGCGAGGGTTCGGCACAGCGGCTTCTCAAGGTAGATGCCTCGCACGCCGCGCTCGGCCGCGGCCACCACCATGTCGCGGTGCTGGTCGAGCCAGCGCGGGCAGATGCTCACGAGGTCTGGCTTCTCCTTGTCCAGCATCTCGCGGTAATCGCTGTAGCCCTTGGGGGCGGCCAGGCGTTTCACCGCCGCTGCCAGCCCCTTCCCATCGGCGTCCGCCACGGCGACAACCTGGCAGCCGGGCACGTCGCGCCACACCACGTCGAGCCCATGCCCATAGTTGCCCTTCCCCGTGTGGCCGATGACCCCGACGCGGTACTTCGCGGCCGCGGCCTCGCTGCCGCGGAGCAAGGTGGGTGATGCAGCCGCCGCAGCGGCGCCTGCCAGGAACTGGCGGCGGCCAATCGTTCCACGCGACGCCGCCTTATCTGCCGGCTTGCGGTGCGACATCAACCTACAAACCCTCCGGGCGCGGTCTGGCGCGCGCGAAGCGAACCCTGTCTTCCGTGACCACCACGAAGCGGTCAGGCAGTTGGTCGGCGTAGCTCGCAAGCAAGCTGCGAAGCGTGGCGATCTTCACAGCGGCACGTTCGTCGTCGAGGCGCAGAAGGACAACACCTCGGTGCGGCCTTCGTTCGCGGTAGACCTTCTCGCCAAATCCCTTGTCGTTCGTGATCAGAATCCAGTTCTCCGCGTGTGCTTTGCCGACGATGGCTGTGTCGTCCATGCCCCGCGCCTGCTCGTAGACGGAGAACACCTCATGCCCTTGCCGGCGCAGCCACCGCGCCGCGGCTGGCCCCGTGCATTCGTCCACAATGAAGCGCATTCAGACTGCCTCCACGACGAGGGGCGCGAAGGACGTGTCCTCCATCGCCTTCGTGGCGAACAGCAGGCACGCCTGGACGTCCTCTAGTGTCAGGCCCTCGTACTCGTCGAGGATCTCGGCGATCGATGCGCCATGCGCGAGCAAGTTGAGGATATACTCCACTGTCAGCCGAGTGCCTTTGATGACGGGCTTCCCAGCCATCACGTTCGAGTCCAGGCTGATCCGCTCGAGAAGCTGATCGTCGCCCATCGTGAGCTCCTATCCACTCCGGCGCCGGCATCTCCCGGTGCTTGCCGTGCCTCTGATTGCATTCTAGCGCAGGGAGCCGCGTTGTCAAGGCGCCGCGGCCCGACGGCGTCAGCCGTGCAGGCAGTGAAGCATGTCAGTGGTCAGCTCGTGCTGGAGCGGCCTGCCGGCGAGGAACGCCTCGAAGTCGTCGGCGAGCCAAGTCATGATGCGGACGACCGATTCGATTGGCGCCCCCGCGCGGTGCGGGGTGAGCCAGGCGTTCTTGAGCTTCCGCAAGGGGGAGTCGAGCGGGAGCGGCTCCTTCTCGAAGACGTCGAGCGCCGCGAAGAGGTCGCCTTTCTCGAGCCGCCGCGTTAGGGCCTCCATGTCGAGAAGCCAGGCGCGGCCGACGTTCACGAGCAGCGCGTTCTTCGGCAGCGCGGCTATCTCGCGGGCGGTCAGGAGGTGATGCGTCTCCGGCGTGTTCGCCGCGCACAGGACCACGACCTCCGAGTTCTTCACCAGGTCCATCAATGGCACCAGCTTGCCCCCGAGCCGCTCGGCGACGATCTTGGGAACGTAGGGGTCGAAGACCCGCAGGTGGACGCGGAAGGGTTCGAGGAGCTCTGCGAGTCGGCGGCCGATCCCGCCGAAGCCCACGATGCCCACCGCCCGCCCCGTGAGCTGCCGCTCCGCGGGGTCAATGTCAACGGGGAAGTCGCTCACCCAGTGCTCGGTGCCGGCGCGCATGGCGGCGTGGTAGTCGCTGATCTTCCGCAGGCCGCACAGGATGAGGCCGAGCGCGAGCTCGGCCACGGCGGGCGACCAGCCGTGGCGCGCCTCGGAGACCACCAGGCCGTGCTCGAGCTCCGCCTTGGCGATGCCCTGCGTGAGGTTGATGTGCCCCGCGAACCGCAGCCGCGGGCATGCCGCCAACATCTCCCGCGTGAGCGTCGGCCAGGCCCACATAATCACTGCGTCGGCCCAGACGAGGTCCTTCGCGATCTCCTCGGGCTTGTCGTGCGACCGCTTTCGCAGGGTCGCCAGCCGGCCCAGCCGCCTGAACACGCCCTTGAGCTGGGGGCACCGGAACACCCCCGACGGCAGGTTGACAAGGAGGCGACACTTGGTGCGTTCAGCCATTGGTTGGAACTCCTCTTGGGCCGGTGGGCGCCCCGCGTGGCGTGAGGCGAAGGCCCCTCACGGTGTCCACCAGCTCTCGCGCCTTCGCCACCAGGTCCTCGCCCTCTGTGGGCGGGAAGGAGTGGATGGTGCCCTCAAGCGCGAGACGCCAGCGCCCCTCGACCCTGACGAACTCCGTGAGCAGCACGGTCGCGCGGTTCGGCTCGCGCTTCACGCAGTAGTAGCCGGCAAGGTCGCCCTCCGCCTTCGCCGCCACGAAGGCCACGTCCGAGAGCTCGACGATGACCCTCATCAAGCCATCGGCGATCTCGCCGAAGTGCTCGCGCGCCCCTTCGCCCATGCCCGCCGGGGCGTAGATGCTGGCCACGAAGCCATCGAAGTCCCCCCTCGCCAGCGCCTCATAAGCCGTGTTGTAAGCGGCCTCAAGCTCCTGCCGCAGCTCCATGGCAACCCCTTCTGGCCGATAGACCCTTCCGTCGTCATTCGTGCGCGGCTTGCGCGCGTGTTGTCGAGGATGAATGGATGAATGGATGGGTGGATGAATCTCGGACAATCATCCATTCATCCATCCATCCAATCATCCCCTTTGGTTGCGGCCACAGGCCGCATTGAGGTAGAAATCCCGGAGCAATGTTACGACACGGCGAATCGGCTTGTCAACCCTCGATAGCTCCCGCGGTTGCGCTCCGCCGCCCTTTGGGCTATCCTTACTCCGAAGAGGAGAATCGCCGGCGATGTCTGACTACCGTGACCTCGCTGCCCTCGTGCGCGGGCAAAAGCCCGGGGTGCTCCCCGCCGTGTGGGACTTCTTCCCCTGCCACGCGGGGGCGGTGGGCGGGGTGAAGAGTTACCTACGTTACTACTTCGACGCGGACGAGAAGCTGCGGCTCCAGCTCAGGCTCAAGGAGCTGTTGCCCGACGCACTCATCCTGCCAGGCGTCTTCGCGGATTTCGGGGTCATCGTGGAGGTGTCGGCCTTCGGCGGGCGGCTCCGGTGGTTCGACGACGGCGCGCCCTACATCGGCGAGGCCATCCGCGACCCCCGCGAGATTGACGCCCTGAAGGCCCCTCGCGCCGGCCTCGACGGCTTGATGCCGCTCGTCCTCACGCAACGCGAGGCGATGCGCGGCAAGCTCGCCGCCCAGGGCCGCCAGATGGAGCGCTGGGCGATGGCGATGGGGCCGGCTGAGGTCGCCGGCCTCCTCATGGGCTACGAACGCTTCTACCTGGCCATGTACGACGACCCCCGGCGCCTCCACGCCCTCATGCGGCTGGTCACGGACTTCCTGATCGCGTGGCTGCGGGTGCAGGACGCGGCGGCCGGCGGGGCGGAGGCCCTCTGCGTGGCCGACCACGTGGTGAGCCAGGTGCCGCCCGCCGCCGTCGCCGAGTTCATCCTGCCCTGCGAGAGGGCCATCTTCGCCGAGTTCCCACACGCCGTCCGCATCTACCACAACGAGGGCCGCCACTCCGACGCCCACGTCGCCATGGTCCTCCAGTTCGGGGCGGACGTCTGGCACTTCGGCAGCGACGTCCACCCCCTCCCCGACCTCCTCTCGAGGGTCGGCGACCGCATCGTCCTCTTTGGCGGCCTCGACCCGCACGGCGTCATCCGCCGCGGCACGCCCGCCGAGGTTCGCGCCGCGGCCCGCGAGCTCATCCGCCAGGCCGCAGGCCGCCGCCTCATCCTCTCCAGCGGCACCGGCACCACCCCCGACACCACGCTCGAGAACCTCCGGGCGATGGCTGCCAGCGTCGAGTCGTCGAGCCCATCACCATCGGACCAATCGGAGACAAGTCCTTGAGGCCATTCTGAGCGCAACGAAGAACCCCGCCGCAACTGGGGCCGGAAGGAAGGAGAATCTGTGGTGAACGCGCGATTCGTCCTCGGCGTGCTCGCCGCCGTGCTGTGCGGCGCCGCGCCTTGCGGGGCGGCCGGCACGGAGAACCTCGCCCCCAAGGCCACGATCACCAGCAACTCGGAGTTCAGCGGCGAGTTCCTCGCCAGGTTCGTAGCCGACGGGAAGATTCCCGACAACGGCGGCCAGGAGGACCGCTCGCAGGCCTGGGCCTGCCAGGGCAAGAAACACGGCCGCGGCGGCGCCACCATCACCTTCACCTGGCCCCAGCCCGTCACCGTCGCCGAAATCGTCTACTTCGGCCGCACCGCCATGGTGCCGAACGAGAACTGGAAGGACTGGCAGCTCTTCCTCGACGGCGCCGAGAAGCCGGTGCAGGCGGGCCAGCTCAAGAGCGGCCACGGCCCGCAACGCATCGCGCTCAAGGCGCCCGCCACCGTCCGCTCCTTCACCCTCAAGTTCCTCTCGTCCTATGGCGGCCCGAATCCGGGCGCGTCGGAGATGCAGGTCTACGCCGCCAGCCCGCCCGACTCGCTCCTCGGCAAGTTCACGCCGGCCGTCGGCGAGGCAGTGGAGTCCGAGGCCCTGGCCGCCAAGCTCCGCGAGGGGCGTCTCGGCTTCGGCAAGCTCCTCGCCATCCACCGCCACGAGATGAACCCCTCCCACGTCTACACCTATCACTGCGAGGGCTATCGCCCCGGCGGCGCCCTCTACGTGGTGGACATCAAGACGGGCGACCAGAAGAAGATCGTGGACTCGCCGAACGGCCAGATCCTCGACTGCGAGCTGAGCTACGACGCCTCAGAGGTCCTCTTCAGTTGGAAGCAGGGCGGCCGGCCCTACGGCGCCCAGTTCGACCGCTGCCTGCCGCCCGACCGCGAGCCAGGCCACCAGTACCGCGTCTGGCGCTGCAAGATTGACGGCTCGGACCTCAAGCCGCTCACGGACACGGAGAGCAACAACTTCAACGCCTGCTGGCTCCCCGACGGCGGCATCGCCTTCCTCTCCGACCGCAAGCCCGCCTTCGCCTACTGCTTCGTCACCACCTCGCCCACGCTCTACCGCATGGACCGCGACGGCGGGAACGTGGTGCGCCTCTCGGCCAACTACCTGAACGACTTCACGCCCGGCGTCCTGCACGACGGCCGCATCATCTACAGCCGCTGGGAGTACGTGGACCGCCCCGCCTGCCCCATCCAGAGCCTGTGGACCATCAACCCCGACGGCACCGGCCTCAGCAGCTTCTACGGCAACCGCGTCCTCAGCCCAGGCACCTTCATGGAGGCCCGCAGCCTGCCCGGCTCCGACAAGATCATCTGCTCGATGGTCGCCCACAACGGCGCCTGCCGCGGCGCCATCGGCCTCATTGACCGCTCCAAGGGCGTCAACGCCCAGGCCGCCATCCGCAACCTCACGCCCGAGGTCCCCATCGGCCGCGTTGACCAGGGCAGCGGCAACACCAGCCCGGTGCCCAGCGGCGGCCCCTACGAAAGCCCCACGCCCATTGACCACGACTACTTCCTCGTCTCCAAGCGCGGCACCATCATCGTCCGCGACTACGCCGGCACCGAGCAGGCGACCGTGCTCGCGCCCCAGGAGGGCATGGGCTGGTACTGCGCCCGCCCAATTCGCCCGATGCTCAAACCCCTTGTCCGCAACTCAAGCCTCCCGCCCGCCGCCGAGGCCGAGCCGACCGCTACGCTCTTCCTCCAGGACATCTACCAGGGCCTCGAGCCCCACGTCAAGCGGGGCGAGATCAAGCAGCTTGCCGTCGTCCAGGAACTCGAGAAGAGCACCTTCGCGCCCCAGGCCAGCCGCAGCAACTCCTGCATCGCGGCGTTCGGGTTCCAGTTCCCGCTCGTCTCCTGCGGCGCCACGTATGCCCCGAAGAAGCTCTGGGGCTTCGCAAGGGTCGAGGCCGACGGCTCGGCCTCCTTCAAGGCGCCCACGGGCATCCCCATCTACTTCCTGGCCCTCGATGCGGAAGGGCGCGCGGTGCAGCGCATGCGCAGCTTCACCCACCTCATGCCCGGCGAGAAGCAGGGCTGCATCGGCTGCCACGCCGAACGCGAGCACGCCAGCGCCACCCCCCAGCTCACCGCCGCCCTCGCCCGCGAGCCGCAAGCCCTCGAACCGCCCGAATGGGGCGTCACAGGCTTCTCCTTCCCCCACATCGTCCAACCCGTCCTCGACCGCCACTGCACCAAGTGCCACAACCCCCGCGGCACGGACTCTGTGGCCGGGGCCTCCGTTGTGGGCGGGACGTCCCCGTCCCGCGTCCCACCCAAGGGCATTGACCTTACGGGCGACCGGACGGACTTCTTCAACGTCGCCTACGAGCACCTGGCCCGCCAAGGCACGTGGGGCGAGCGCGACGTGCACATGCGCGGCGTCGGCATCGCCAGCCGCTCCGAGGGCCGCAACCCCTACACGAGCTGGATCGCCACCATCAACGGCACCGAGTATAACGTCCTGATGATCCAGCCGAAGGAGTGGGGCTCGCCCGCCAGCAAGCTGGCCGAGATCATCCGCAGCGGCCACCCCGACGCCGACGGCAAGCCGCGCGTCGCCGTGCCCGACGCCGACCGCCGCCGCGTCTTCGCCTGGATTGACCTCAACGTCCCCTACTACCACACCGCCTCGTCCAACTACCTTGAGAACATCGGCTGCCGCCAGGTCTACCCGCCCGCCCTCGACAAGACGCTGGCCGACGTTGCCAAGCGCCGCTGCGCCGACTGCCACCAGGGCGGCAAGGTGCCGCGGAAGTTCTACACCCGCATCGAGAACCCGCAGCTCAACAGCTTCCTCCTCGCCCCGCTCGCCAGGTCCGCTGGCGGCGCCGAGGCCTGCGGCAAAGCCATCTTCGCCGACGCCTCCGACCCCGACTACCAGGCCATCCTTCGCACCTTCGCCCCCATCCGCGACCTCCTCAAGCAAAACCCCCGCACCGACATGGCCGCGGTGGAGTAGGGCCTTTGGCTATGACCCGTGCGCACCGTGGGCGCGCATGGCAGACGGAATGTCGAATATCGAACGTCGAATATCGAACGTCGAATGGAGGACAGGGACGGATTCTGATTCCCCTAGTTCGACATTCGATATTCGGCGTTCAACATTCGACATTCTGGCTGTTCAGTTGCGGCCGGAGACACCCCCGTGCGAGTAGGCCATGAAGGTCAAAGCCGTTGCTCTCCTTTCGGGCGGGCTGGATAGCTCGCTCGCCATCCGCCTCATGCTCGACCAGGGGATCGAGGTCGAGGCGGTCCACTTCGTGTCAATCTTCAACGCCACGGCGCCCGAGAAGCCGTCGCTGCTGCGGCCGCTGCGGGTGGCCCGCCAACTGGGGGTGCCGCTCAAGCCGATTCGCTTCACCGCCGTGCAGCTCGCCATCCTTCGCGACCCCGCCCACGGCTTCGGCTCGCACATGAACCCGTGCATTGACTGCCACATGGCGATGCTGCGCCTGGCCGCCGAACGGCTGCGGGAGACGGGCGCGCAGTTCATCGTCACAGGCGAGGTCCTCGGCCAGAGGCCGATGTCCCAACGCAGCTTCGTCCTCCACCAGATAGCGAAGGAGACTGGCCTCGGCGGGCTTCTGCTCCGCCCGCTCTCGGCCAAGCTCCTGCCCCCCACGATTCCCGAGGAGAGGGGCTGGGTGGACCGCGACCAGTTGCTCGACATCCACGGGCGGAGCCGCGTGCGGCAGTTCGAGCTCGCCCGCCGCTACGGCATCACCGAGCACGGCTCGCCCGCGGGGGGCTGCCTGCTCACCGATCCGGGCTTTTCCGCGCGCCTCCGCGACTACTTCGAGCATCTCGGCGGCGCCGAGCCCGACCTCAACGACATTCACCTCCTCAAGTACGGCCGCCACTTCCGCCTCGGGCCCGCCACCCGCCTCGTCATCGGCCGCGTCCACCGCGAGAACATCACCATCTACACCTTCTCTCGCCCGACCGACCTGTTGCTAACCACCCGCGACGCCCCCGGCCCGACCGCCCTGCTCCGGTGTGGCGGCGGTCCCGGTGGCACAGGCGTCCCGCCTGTGACTCACAGGCCAGAGGCCTGTGCCACCAAGGAGAGAAGCGGTGGCACAGGCGTCCCGCCTGTGGGGGACACAGGCCAGAGGCCTGTGCCACCGGCCGGGTGTCCCACGAGCGAGGAGCTCCTCACGGCTGCCGCGCTCACGGCCCGCTACTCCAAGCTCCGTTCGGCGCCCTCCGTCGCCATCGGGGTCCGCCCCGGCCGCAAAGGCCCCGAAGGCCAGACCCGCATCATTGAGGTCGCCCCAGCACACGACTCGGCAGCCGATGCAGTCCGGATTGGCCCTTGCCCCTGAGCCTGGGTGCCAGCATCGGGTCTTCCACTCGTCCTCGTCCCTCGTCCTCGACTCTTCTGCCCCCCAGAAGTAAGAGAATCGAGGACGAGGACGAGGGACGAGGGACGAGGACGACGGCAAAATAAGGTGTTGAACCCGGCGAGGCAATATGCTATTCTTGGGAAGAACATTGGCTTCTGCCACACGCAGTGGTGGACCGGTATGGCCCGTGTGGGATACGTGCTTGTGGCCCTGGCGCTGGCGCTCCCGGCGGCGCTAGGGGGTAGTGCGCCTCTGGTGGGCGTGGAGGCGGAACTCGCCTCGCACCTCCGCGGCCCGGCCAGGCTGCGCCTCGACAATGCGGCGTCGCGCCGACAGTGCCTTGAGATGACGGGCGAGCGCGCAACCGCCCTCCTCAAGGTGCGCGTGCCGGCCACGGGACATTACACGGTGTGGGCGCGGGCGCGCTCGGCCACGGAGGAGCCCGCCGCAATCTCCCTCAGCGATGAGGCCCAACGCCTCAATGCGGCCATCCCCGACGCTTCCTGGCAATGGGTGAGCCTGGGCGCAGGGCGCTTCGCGCGCGGCACCCGCGAGTTCCAGCTCGCCGCCACGGGCGCCCTGCGGCTCGACCAGCTCGCCCTCGCGGGCGACGCCGATTACACGCCGACGGGGACCCTCGACACAACGGCAGCCTCCGAGGCTGCGCTCCGCGAGATTTATTTCTCCGACGACTTCATGCGCACCGCGCGCGAGGCCGGCGTGTGGCAGCCGGCCAGCGGCAAGTGGGCGGTCACGGAGCTCCGCAAGCGCGAGCGTTTCGACGCCACGCGGAGCGCCAACGCCTTCTCCTTCCTCGGCCTGGGCACCCAGGCGGCCCCGACGCTGGCCGTGACCGGCTATCCCTTTTGGCGCAACTACAGCATCGAGGCCGCCGTCCGCTCCCTCGGCGGCGAGCCCTTCGGCCTCGTCATCCTGCGCCAGGACGAGCGGAACTACTATCTGCTCCGCTGCGAGCCGCGCCGCGGCCTCATCGAGCTCCTCCGCTGCCTCGACGGCGCGACCGACCGCCTCGACGCCGCCGCCGGCCACCTCCGCGTGGACGACTGGTTCCTCTTCCGCCTCGATGCCTCTAACGGCGAGCTATCCGCGAGCATTGACGGCCACGAGGTGCTCCACGCAACCGACCACACCTTCCTCGAAGGGCTCACCGGCCTCTGGTCCGCCGACCCCGCGGGCGCCTACTTCGACGACGTCCTCGTCCGCAGCTACGACGCCCGCGTGGAACGCTTCCGCGACAGCGACCTGGACGGCTGGGATGCGGCGGGCAACTGGACGGTCTCCCGTGGCGACCTCGTGGGCTCGGGCAGCCTCGTGAGCCACGACGCCTTCTCCGACTTCGACCTCGAGACCACCCTCCACGCCTCGGAGGGCGAGTCGGGCGTCGTCTTCGACTGGCAGGACGCCGCGAACCACGCCCTCCTCGCGCTGGTGCCGGCGCCGCCCCGCCTGGAGCTCCGCGAGGTGCGCCAGGGCCAGGCCACGGCGCTCGCCTCAGCGACGCTTCAGGGGAACGGCAACGGCCACGAGCACCGCCTCCGCCTCAGCCAGCGTCAGGGACGGGTCAGGGTCATGCTCGATGGGGCGCTGGCCCTCAACGCCTTCCGGCCGGACGCCAAGGCCGGCCGCGTCGGCCTCCTCGCCGCCGCCGAAGCCCACTTCGGAGCCGTCCGCCTGGCCCGCGCGCAGCGCCCAGCACCAAGCAGAGTCCACAACCGCATCTTCGCCGGCGAGGACACGATGGAGGCCTGGGCCTCCGCCGCCTGCGACTGGCAGCTCGCCACAGCGGGCACCGTCACCACCGCCTGGCACGAGATCGAGCACTGGGGCGACACCGCGGTCCGCTACGAGCTCGGCGAGAACGCGGCGCTGCCCGCCGGGACGGCTTCGCCGGGCCTCCCGGGCAAGCTCGGCCTCGTCGTCCGCGCCGACGGCCGAAAGGCCGACAGCGGCATCCAACTCGTGGTCGAGCCGCAGAAGGACGGCTCGAGGAAGCTCACGCTCCTCGCGGGCGGCCAACCGGTCGCCACGGGCTCCGCGCCGGCCGCCGCCAAGGCAATCGAGCTGCGCTGGCTGGCCGACACCGCGGCCGCCTTCGCCGACGACGCACTCGTCCTCTCGCATCGCCCGCCCTCGCCGCCCCCAGGCCACAGGGCGGCCATCTGGGCCGACAGTTGGCGCCCAGCCTTCGACCAGTGCTACGTCCGCTCCGAACGCCTGATTGACGACTACTTCGAGACCGCGCCCATCGAGTGGCGCGCCGCCTGCGGAACCTGGGAGATGCAGAACCGCTGGACCTGTTCGCCCCAGTGGTCCTGGATGGGCGGCAGCTCGCCCGACGCCGCCGTGCTCTGGCACAAGAGCCGCTTCCGCGGCGACATCACGGCCCACCTCTTCGCCGCCTTCCAGATGGTCAAGCGCGACAGCCGAATCTACCGCCCCGGCGACGTGAACGTCTCCATCTGCGCCGACGGGCAGAATCCCGCCAGCGGCTACTCCTTCATCTACGGCGGCTGGAACAACACGGCGACCGCGCTCTTCCGCCGCGACAAGCTCGTCGCCTCCACCACCAAGCTCGCCGCCCGCCCACCCACGCTCCTCGACTCCACCCCCGAGACCAACAGCCTCCACCGCAAGTGGTGGCACGTCGCCATCGAGAAGCACGGCCCAAGGGTCGCCTGCTACGTTGACGACGCGCTCCTGCTCGAGTACACCGACCCCGAGCCCCTCGACTGCGGCCAGGTCTGCCTCTGGACCCACGACAACTCGGTGATGATCGCCCGCGCCTGGATCGCCCACGCGGACTCGGCCGGCACGGAGAGCCCGCTCGCGCAGGAGGCCGCCCAGCCCACGCCGCCGCTCCCCGCGCCGCCTGCCATCACCAGCTCGCACAAGCTCGTCCTCCACGCCTTCGAGGACGGGTTGGGCAAGTGGGCCGGCACCCCCGGAAGCTCCACCATCCGCCTGGAGGCTGGTGGCACAGGCCTCCGGCCTGTGGACACAGGCAAGATGCCTGTGCCACCGCAAGATGTCCGGCAGGAGGCTGGTGGCACAGGCCTCCGGCCTGTGGGCGGCTTCGCACTCGCTGTGGCAAACCCCAGGGCAGGCGGCCCATTCGACCTCAAGCTCCCCATCACCCCATTCGACGCCCTCGACCACGCCAGGCTGACCTTCGATTACCGCTTCCCGCCACAGGCCAAGGTCAACCTCAACCTCAGGATGAACAAGCGCTGGCACACCATCGCCCTCACCCACCCCGCGGCCCGCGTGTCGGGCGTGCCCATGCTCGGCGACGCCCACGCCGTCGCCGACGACGCCTGGCACGCCGCCGACCTCGACCTCCGCGCGCTCCTCCTCCGCTGCTACCCCGCCGCGAACGCCCTCCCCATCGAGGAAGCCACCATCGGCACCCTCGACAAGGACAACTACCTCTCCGCAGGCTTCGGCGGAAACCCCGCCGGCACCACCTATCGCCTCGACAACGTCCGCCTCTGGACCCCCGGCCCGCCCGCCGCCAAGTTCGCCTGGGACCCCGAGGCCGAGGCCGCCTGGGTCTTCGACCGCAACCCCGACACCGTTCCGCCCGACGACCGTGCCACGGTCGGCTTGCCCGACCGTGCAGACAAGCGGGACGCTGGTCGCTACGAGAAGGCCGACCTCGCCGAAGGCCCCTGGTTCTTCCACCTGCGGGCCAAGTCCCCAGATGGCGCCTGGTCGCGCGTGGTCCACCTGCCCATCCAGGTGGACACCTCGCCCCCCCGCGTGGCCGCCTCCAACCCGACCCCAGGCAGCCGCTCCTCCGCTCACGTCGTCACACTCGACCTCGCCGACGATTCAGGCGTTGACCCCAAGAGCCTCCGCGTCTCGCTCTTCGACCAGGAGCTGCCCGTCCTCGTCATCCCCACCGACCCCGCCGCGTCCTACACCCCAACCGCCGTCACCTACGACCCCGTGGCAGGCCAACTCGCCATTGACCTCTCGCTCCTGCCGCTCGCCTTCGAGGACGGCCAGGAGATCAAGCTCACCGTGGCCGCCGCCAAGGACTTCGCCGGCCACGCCATGCAGCCCTGCACCCTCGCCTGGCACTACGACCGCAGCGGCGACAAGGAGCCCCCCCGCCTCCTCCGCCTCGACGCCTCCCACCCCTACCTGTGCAACGACGACTTCGAGAGCGGCTTCGGCGAGTGGGCCGCCACCTCGACCAGCGAAGGCGCCTACTCCCGCATCGAGCGCGACGCCACCACCGCCGCCTCAGGCCGCTACTCGCTCCGCATCCGAAACCTCCACGCCGCCGGACCCGTCACCGTCACCATACGCTCCACCCCCTTCGACGCCGGCCGCTTCCCACTCGTCTCCTTCGACTACAAAGTGCCCACCAACCTCCGCACCGACCTGGTGCTCAAGATCGGCTCCTCCGCCTACTCCATCCGCTTCACCGACCCCAACGGCACGAACTGCATCGGCGCCATCCCCGACGTCCAGGCCGACAACCAGTGGCACCACACCGAGTTCAACCTCCACGAAATCCTCACGACCGCACTCCCACAGGCCGCCACATACACCGTCGCCGCACTCTCCTTCTCCGACACCGGCTTCCTCGGCACCCCCGACGGCGCGGAATACCACATAGACAACTTCGCCATCGCACCCGCCGCCTCCACCAAGGCCGCCGCGCTCGACTTCAAGCTCGCCGCCGCCGACCCCAGCGGCATCACCGCCTACCAGTACGCCCTCACCCCGATGCCCGGCGTCCCACGCTGGACCGACTCCCCGCTCCCGGCCTGGCAGTTCAAGGCCCTCGGCGCCGGCATCTTCCAGTTCATGGCACGCGCCCGCGACCGCGCGGGAAACTGGTCCCAGCCCGTCATCCGCAAGCTCCTCGTGGACGACCAGCCCCCAGCCATCCAGTCCCTCTCCCCGCAGCCCGGCTCGCGCTCCGCTGACGGCCGCATCCGCGCCCAACTGGCCGACGCTCCCTCCGGCATCAACCGCGACAAGACCTCGCTGACCGTCGCAGGCGTCGCCTACCGCACAACCGACCCCGGCCTCACCTACGACGCCCGCACCAACACCCTCACCTGGGACGCCGCCTACCTCGCCAAGCCCATCGCCATCCCGAACGGTCAGGACGTCGCGGTTGTCCTCCACTGCGAGGACAACGTCGGCAACGCCGCCGACCGCTCCTGGACCTGGAAGATGGACTACTCGCTGGACAAGACGCCGCCGCCCGAGCTCTACGTCGCAAGCATCCCCTCGGCCTGCCTCGCCCGCACGACCTTCGAGGACGACGTCGGCTCCTTCCAGCCCTACGGCGGCTACGGCGAGCTCGAGCGCGTCACCACCACCGCCGCCACGGGCCGCTACGCCCTGTGCGCCATGCCCACCCGCGAGGGGCGCTACTTCGGCTTCTACGCCTACCGCTCCGCCTTCGACGCCGCCAAGCACCCCATCCTCTCCTTCGACTACCGCATCCCGCCTGGGCTAGCCGTCAACCTCCACCTCAGCTACGGCGGCTCCTGGCACACCGTCAGGCTCACAAGCCCCTCCGCCTACTACCCCGTCGTCGGCGAGCTCCCCATCGTCGCCGACGACAAGTGGCGCCACGCCCGCCTCGACCTCACCAAGGTCCTCAAGCCCTCCGCCCCGGGCGCCGCCATGCCCATCTCCTACGTCCTCTTCGCCGACTTCGGCGGCCACACCACCCGTCCCGGCCTCAAGATGTACCTCGACAACTTCGCCATCGCCGCCCACGAGACCGGCCAGAACCTCCGCTTCGAGTGGAACCACGCCGCCGACGCGACCGGCCTCGCCGGCTACGCCCACGCCCTCGACCAGAACCCCGCCACCCTCCCCACCAACATCGCCGCCGCCGAGCCCACCGCCGCCTTCAAGGACCTAAGCCCGG
>Ga0194110_10001305_pt1 | contig 31905 bp, 27 predicted proteins | sample TA2Kig1200mmetaG_FD_146192 | JGI IMG/M metagenome (GOLD analysis project Ga0194110, IMG submission 146192) | Freshwater microbial communities from Lake Tanganyika, Tanzania - TA2015032 Kigoma Deep Cast 1200m | ecosystem: Environmental > Aquatic > Freshwater > Lake | place: Tanzania: Lake...
CTCGCACTTGCTGTTTTTACAGCTTTTGTTTTAGCAACAGCACAAGCCGCGGTTAAACCGGAGGGGAAGAAGGCAAGCTCATGGGGACAAATTAAATTTGAATTGGTAAAATCCCCAAACAAGGCTTCGGAAAATGTTCTCGCTGCTCCAAAGTGACTTTGGCGATTTCATCATCGACCAATTTATTTGTGGTAAATGATTAAATTCAAAACAAATCCAGGCTATGATTGGGTTCTTAATCGAGCTTATACAAAGTTCTTGACGTTCCACAATAGGAGATTCCTTCGGTGATAGTAGGAGTGTGGCAGTCAGCTTTAGCGATTCAGACGTGGTGGTCGCAAATCTCTAATAGCTGACAGCCATACTCTATTATAAAATCAATATATTGTCTTACATAGTAGGATAAAATGCAAGGAAATTTTACAATAAGAGGTGACAAATGTGGAGGCTATTGGTCACTGTGACCTACATGATAAGCCTGTAGGTGAATCTGAGTTCGAATGGAAAGGTTGCTGGACGTGTTGGCACTTCTCTTACCGAAATTGGCCATACATAAGCGTGAGGGAAGCCGCTGAAAGGTATAATGTGACCGAAAGAACGATTTACAGATGGATAAAGCAAGGAAATCTTGAAGCAAAATTATTTGTAATGGGAAGACGGAACACCAACTTCCCAAAAAGGTTCTACGGAATAATAACAGACGAAAAAGAAGAAATTAGTCGCTCTTAAAATGTTGTGGGATTGGTTGTCAGTATTACTTGATAACCAATCCTACAGCTTAATTACTAATGACGGAGGTGAAAAAGGTGTCAAATGTAACATCCCAAGATACCAATAATCGTCCACCGCTCTGCGCGCCGACACTGCATGAAGATTATTTGGGCGCGATAATGGGAGAAAATCCACTTTTTCTTTCTAACTTTGTTAATGATGTTTTACTGGACGAGATATCGCATGGCAATCGAGTGCTTATAATCATTAACCCAAATGACGAAATAGTGAAACAATTCGAAGAAAAGAGTGCAAAAACCATGCTGATTACAGATATAGACGATATTCTCCCTTTTTAGTTAAGGTATGGCTTAGAAGCAGTTAATTCCTTGACTGCTTTCCAAGATTATAAAAAAATTTGAAGGAGGGAAAGGTCATGAAAGTTAGACTGCCACTTCTTATAATCCTTACTTTGATAGGAGTGGTTTCTGTATCAGGGTTGCTAATACAGCACTACAACTTATTTACGGCTAAAGACATCCCTGCTCTGTCTGATACAGCGGATAGCACAACCGTAGTTGATGTTAAACAATCGGATAATAATATTCAGCATCGCTCCCAACCAACTTCTACTTTTCGGCTTCGTCCACAAAAATCGGAACAAACAAAGACAATTAATAAGCCCACATCGGCGCGCAGAGATAAGATGGTGAAGGCAGAAGCGAATTCTAAATTGGTAGACTTTACAAAGCCTGCGGCAGATTATTCTCAAAGCATCGAAAAATTCAGGCTGGCAGTGAAAGAAGCGGAATCCGCGATTGAAGATTTGGAAAAAATAAATTACTAAGGGAGGGAAAAATACAAATGAAAACATTGGTTTTGACGGGCATTATTGCTCTTCTAATATGTAACAGCAGTAGCAATTCTGTTGTTGCTGTTGAGGAGAATGAGGCAATCCAACAGAGGATGTCAGCGGTGGAACAGGCGTTGCAACAAATGGCGGAAATCTCTACACAAAGTGCGCAAACAATCAAAAGACTTAGCGAAAATGTTGAAAAACTTGCGAACGATTACGCTAATTTCAAAAAAGATATTTCACAACGCCTCACATTGCTTGAGCAGGGAGTTAACGAATTGAAACTTCAGCAACAGCGTTCACTTTTGAGTACGTCCCCACAAGAACAGAACAAGAAGGCGCCAGAGAGAAAATATCCTCCATATCCTTGGGAAGCATACTCGCCAAATCAGCAGAAAGTAACTGAGAGAACGCACCCTGTTGAGGATATTATTTATGTTCGAGAGGTTTATCCGTCTTCTGTTGACGCGGAACCACCGCTTTCAAATGAACAGATGAATCGCCGACCTTATGCTGTATACTGGATCCTTGGTTTGCTTGGATTCGCTTCATTCTTCATAGTGCATACTGCATCCTTTTGAACAATAAAGCGAGGAAGTCATAGGATTGTAACATTAGAGGAGGAGAGAAATACTTATGAAAACATCAGTCTTGCTGAACATCCTTATCATCCTTTTGATGTTCAGTAGTTTTTCTGTTGAGGCAGAAAAGGATAGCGAAGCAATCCAACAAAGGATGGCGGCTGTGGAGCGGGCATTACAACAAATGGCAGAGATCTCCACACAGGGTGCGCAAACAGTGCAACGTCTGGGAGAGAATGTCGAAAAGCTGACGAACGATTATGCGGTTTTTAAATCGGGCGTTTCACAACGTCTTGCCTTAATCGAAGAGGAGTTGGAAAAGTTAAAACTACTTCAACAGAAGCCGCTTGCAATCGTGCCCTCTCAAAAGAATGAGAATGCGATGGAACAAAGACATCTGAAAGCAGAAGATTTGTACACCCCACAACAGTTGGAGTCGATTAGAAACCCCGTTCAGATTCCATCTGTTCATCGTCGGCGGGTGGAGGTGTATTTCACGCCAGATTATTATTATCGCATCTCTAACACCCCCAATGGGCAACGAATCGAACAAAGAAATTACATTCCGCCAGTTCACCGCGTTGTCTACTGCACTCCGGATGAGATTGTTTACTACGCACAAGATGGCCGACAGGTGATACACGGAAATTATTATGCTCTACAACGGAGATTAAAAAATGAAGGTGGTGTCTTCATCAAAGAATGAATGAGGAGGTGTATCATCATGCAACAATCAAGGCAAGCAAGAGGCTATCCGCCAATCCAGATTCCACAACAAAGCCAGCAACCGACAGCCAGCGCACTTGTGCCTGCGCCTCAACAACAAGGTGTGCTAGTTCAGATACCACCTGCATTTGTGCGTCTTCGGCAACAGCGACAACCTTTAAGTAGCAAAGAATGCCCTCGCTGTCAAAAGCCGGTGGTCGTGCAAAACGCGCCATTTTGCGTTGCCTGTGGGTTGCCTCTGGTTGGGGCGCCGTGTCCATCGTGTCAGAATTTGGTTGACTACTACCCCAACCATGTTTCGACACAAGGAAGCCGAGCGGCTTTCTTCTGTCCGCATTGCGGAACAGAGCTTGAATGGCGGCAGCAACGTGGGGGACCAGCGTATTTGATAGTTGTGTAAAATGAATAGGTCGGGTTTTAAAAGTCTGACCTTTCTAAAATTTATAAAAGAAAGGGGTGATTAAAATGACGATTTACATTTGGCTTGCGCTTTTATCAGGCGTTGGTTTATTAGCGCTGTTTGTCGAATGGACAATCACTTCCCAGAAATCCAAGAAAAAGGAGAAAGAACAAAGAGACCAACAACGACAGGTAGTGATGCTTTTTGGACCAGGTCAGGTTGCCAAGGCGAAAAAAGAGGAAGAGCAAGCCCAATTACAAGCCATTGGAGAGGAGTATCAACAGTTGCAAGTGGATTTAGCCGCGGTTGACATTGAAATCCAAATGATGGAAAAATGCCTGAATATTATAAGCCAACAGGGATGGCAGATACCGGCGCAATTAGAATTGTCCCTGCAAAAACAGCAGTTGGAAAAGAAATTGTTAGAATGGTCGATGAACGGTGTCACGCAGAAGAGCTTATACGACAGTATTGAACGGCAGATAGAACAAATTGAAGCTCAATTACCAATTGTTGAGCGCGGAGAAATGGGGAAGCAAGTTATCAGTCAGCAGGCGGAAATCAGAAATCTTCTCCAACAAATATCGCAAGAGCAGGCTGTCGCTCTTGGGGAGTTTAAGAAGGATTTAGAAAAGCAGTTCACTGCCGCTGAAACGCAGAATATTCTGTTAGCTGCTGATAATGCGTTCAAACAGGTTTTGGCGATGAGCGCGGTAGCGCTAACAACTAACCCACAGCAGTTGCCCCCATCGCCATAACCTTTCGTGAGTCGTAAAACGTTAGATTACAAAAACTGGAGGGATAGAAGCAATGAATGAATTCGAGGCTTTAGGCCAAACAATGAATGCACTGCTTAAAGAGCAGAAAAGGCAGGAAGAAGTTGCCATCGAGCAAATGAAAGAGAGTGTGAAGTTGGAAAGGTTGCGTCAGAATAGAGAGCGTAATATCCAAAGGCAAAGGTGGCAGCGTCAGCAGAGGCAAATCGGTTACCAAAGGCAGCATCAAATGCTAGAAGCGACTAAAAGTTTGTATGAAGGTGAAATTGAGAAGCTCTCTCAATTAGCTCAAAATGCGCAGGGACTTTCCGCTCAACAATTAGAGTTGATGATGCAGAAGCGTACATTGGAGATTATGGAGATAGACCAAGAACTTTCGGGTATCCAGCCACAAAATCGCAGTTGGCTTCGTCTTCAGATTGAACAGCTTAATAGCCGTATTGAAGCTTTGGATGAAGTGCTTCAAACACAAGAACAGATGGAACTTGATGTTCAATTAAAGCAAATGGAGGAGGAACAACTGAAAGAGGAAGCTTTACGACTGGTAGCTTTGAAACGGGAGTTGACACAAAAGTATCCACCTGATGTGGTAAACCAAATATTGACGGAAATGAGACGTCTGCAAGCTGAGAAAATGGCGCGGAAGGATTATTATAGCCCATAAAAGCGACATAAGCTACCCGCTATTCCCTTCCCCTTCACGAAGTTTACCCTTGAGTGAAACGAAGGGTTCAAGGGTCAAGTGCAGGCCCTCTGTCTTTTTTAGCTGCTTATCTATTGGATTATAGTTAGAAACCCGTCTCGAGAATCGGGATGGGTTTCTTTTGATCAAACCTTATACTGATTATTTCTTTTGAAAGGAGAGGGAAAAGATGATGAACAGAATTTTGGTCGGCTACAATGATGCTAAAGAACGCGTTTCTCTTACCGTAGAAGATTTATTCGTTCATGCCCATGTTATTGGCGCGAGCGGAACTGGCAAAAGCATGTGGGCCGGTGGAGTAGTAGCAAGACAAATTATTAACCAAACCTTGTTAGCTAACCCTTTTGACCCGGATGCTTTTCACTCCTTGATTGTCATTGACCCGAACCGAGACCTCTTCACACAACTCAGCGAGTATTGTGCTTCTCGTTTGAGAGAGGAAGATACCATCGCGATTAGTTTTAATGACACTTACAACCAAAGCATCGGGCTAAACTGGCTTGAGCCTTGTTATCTCAATGCCCACGCTCATGCTGACTTAGTCGGACGAGGTATTGCCAAAGCCATTGGACAGCAGGATGAATACTTCGCCATGCCTAACTTGGACAGATGGCAACGAAATACCTTAGTGCCAATCATCCGTTACAATCAGATAACAGGTGAGAATTTACCTTTGCCAGCTTGTTATGAATTCCTGCACGACCCCTACTTTCAACAACGGATTTTACAAAAGGTTGATGATTACTATCTCACGACAGAATGGGAGAATTTAGCGGAGAACAGCAGGCGTCAGCAGGAGGATGTTCTCCTGGCGGTCCACAACCGCATCGCCAAATACGCCCAAGACGAGACTTTGAGAAGAATCCTTGGTCAAACCAAGACCACCATTGATTTTGGCCAGTGTATGGATAACGATAAAATCCTCCTTTTCGACACCAGCCCAATCAATATTAGCAAGGAAGCCAGTCGCTTACTGAGTATTGTGATTCTGGATAAGATTATGATGGAAGGTTTTAAGCGACTTGCCAGACCTGAACAGGAGAGAAAGAAAGTATTGGTCATTGTTGATGAAGCACACGCTGTTTTCACACCGGACCTGGCGTTAAATTTGGCGACCAGCAGGAAAATGGGCATCTCCTTTATGCTTATCCACCAGCACCTCTACCAACTGAAAAAAGAAAGCGAGGATTTATACTGGGCGGTTTTAGGCAATTGCAAGACGAAAATTTGCTTCGGCGGTTTGTCGCGCCCTGATGCGGAAGTTATCATGGGTGAATTTCGCACAGGGGAGCTTGACATGAAGAGTGTCAAGGATGAGCGCTATCACACATTACTTATCCCTTCTGAAACAACTCGGAAAACAAGAAGCTATAACTGGGGCGAATCAGAAGAAGAAGGCTGGAATGAAAGCGAAACTGATGGCTGGTCTGAAACTGATAGTGAGACTTTTGAGCAAAGCGTTGGAGAAAATTGGACAAATACAGAAGGAGAAAATTGGACAAATACAGAAGGAGAAAATTGGAGCGAAACTGATAGTGAAAGTTGGGGAGAGAGCCATTCAGAGAACTGGCAGGAATCAGAAAGCACAAGCGAAAGTTACCAGGAAAGTCGCAGCAGAAATCGTAGCAGGGGTAGCAGCGTCACCAGAGGAGAAAATGGTGATATAGAAAGTGAATCAGAATCCGTAGGCGATGTTATTTCACACTCATACGGACGCCAGGAAGCGCGTACCCGCTCACGCGGAGGTTCGCATGCAACGACATACAATAGGCAGAAATCCACGAGTAGAGGATGGAACAGAAGTAAAAGCATAGGAGGAAGTAGGTCAAAAGGTTATGGGCTTAGTAAAGCATTCACTAAAAGCGGGAGTATCAGCAGAGGATGTTCAGGAAGTCAGGGACGCAGTAAAGGAGAAAGTGTAAGCATTGCGCCATTCTACGAATACCAGCGAGAACGAGAACTTTCCAACAGGACCTTCTGGTCTCTTGAGGAACTGCGAGAGGAAGCAATCGCTGAGATTAAGAATCTGCCTGATAGATGCTTTTTACTCAAAGTTCGTAATCAGCCGACCAAAAAGGTTGTTTCGCCAACAGTCAAGAAAGTTGGTGTCATCCCTGAAGATATTGAACAACTGCAAGAAAATAGCTACAGGCAATACGCCAAACCGGTCGAAGAGATTGATAGGGAGATAGAAGAGAGAAGGCAAAAAATTCTCGGAACTGGGTACGAACCTATAACCTTAGAAGTAGAACAAAAAATCCCGTCAGAAGCGTCATCGGGACGTTCCAAAAAGGAGATTAAAATTCCGGGGAGGAAGTGATGGGTATGAGTGAAAATGTTTTTAAGAAAAAGCGGCAGTCAAGATACAAACCGAACCCGCATCGGGATACTGGCACTCGTATTACACACAGAGACATAAAAATCTTTGAGACTGTGCTAAAAGAGCAATTCTTAACCTGCGAGCAACTAATGCGATTGTTTAATGTGAGTAAGTCTACAATGACAATCCGCTTGCGGAAACTTTGGAATCAAAGGTATTTAGGCAGGGCATTTGCGCCGGTAAGTTTTGGCTCAAGCCCTGCCATTTATTACCCGACTAATAGGTTACTTAGCGCCATCATTGAAAAGACAGGTAGGAGTAGAGAAGAGATAAACTGGACAGCGAGCAAGGGCAGGTTGAGTCCTGAAAAGAAGCAACATGAACTTGATGTTAATGAATTCAAAATCTCTTTGATGGTTGCTCTGCGTTTAAGATATGGGGAAGAGGCTTTAGCTTCTTATTGGTATGAAAAAGAGATAAAAGGAGGGTCGCCAGAAGTAGAGCTTCTTTTCTGCGAAAAAGGAACTGATTTCTGGGATTACGTCCGAGACCCAAGTCCAGAACCAGGCGAGCCAAGAAGAATCCCCATTCGACCTGACCGATTTATGGGGCTTAGGATAGATGGAAAACCACAGTATTATTTCGTTGAAATCGACCGTGGAACAATGCCTTTAAAACGAATCAGGCGAAAGTTTAGAGGATATAGGAATTACTACCTTTCTTCTGGATTCGTAAAGAAGTATGGACAGGAGGGGGATAAAATAGAGGATTATCCTTTTCGGCTGTTGGTAACTGCGGTTACTGAAGAAAGACGCAATAACCTTGTTGAAGAAGCTATTGCAGTGAGAGGTTTAGAGATGATGTGGTTTTGTGTTTTTTCTGATTTTATAAGCGACCCCCTTGGCAAGGTTTGGATACGGGGAGCGGAATATCAGGAAATTATAAGGCAGATGCCTAAGGAAAAGCAAAGCCTTCTACTTTCTGCGCATCGGAAAGTTGAGCGGGATGAAATTATACGACAGAGCATCAGGAAATACAGTATTCTTGACTAATTTCTCGCTTCGCCGCTTTCCACAAAGCGTGAAATACTTTAGTCCGCCAGCCATTTTCACCCCCTTGCCATCATTGCCACAGAAGACGTAGGTTTATCACCAACCATAACCACATACTGCCTTGTCAATAATGTATTCTGCTGCCTTTCGCGCAATTTTGCCACGGTCTAGCAACGCCGTAAAGAGAGCCACAACACCTTGCCAGTATAAGTCTATAATTTGTTTGGCTCGTATTCCCAAAAGCTTAATATGCGCCTCATCCGTGGCTAATAATAGAGAAAAGCAGCAGATAATAATATTATCACTTTATTAAATAAGGCGAACTTAAGGTAGTGATACAGATGAAAGAAGTTGCTCTCTATGTTCGAGTTTCAACCAACGAACAACACCCAGAAATGCAACTTTCTGATTTAAGACGTTATGCGCAACAACGGGGGTTTGAGATTTACAACGAATATGTCGATGTGGGTGTATCAGGCACAAAGGCTTCTCGTCCAGCTTTGGATTCTCTCATGGGTGCTGCACGGAAGCGTCTCTTTGATGTTGTCTTAGTTTGGCGTTTCGACCGCTTCGCTCGTAGTGTAAAGCATCTTGTGGATGCCCTGTATGAGTTCCGTTCTCTGGGCATTGACTTCGTTTCATACCAAGAAGCGATTGATACAAGCACTCCCATATGAGAAGCGATGTTTACTATTATCAGCGCGATGGCGAAGTTAGAAAGGGACATCATCGTTGAGCGTGTAAAAGCGGGAATGCGAAAGGCAAAGGAGAAGGGAAAACAAATTGGGCGTCCCAAAGCGGTTGTCGATGTTTTAAAAATCATATCTCTACGAAAGCAAGGATTTAGTTTGCAAACAATTGCAGACCGCGTAAAATACAAAGATAGCAAGGGAAGATGGCGGAACATCAGTAAAGGCAAAGTTCATCGAATTCTTAAAATGTATGGGGTAACAAAATAAAATAGATAATTGGTCAAAAAGGGTTATTTTTCAGAGTAAAAAAATGCTTGCAAAATCTATGTTGTTTTGCTACAAAATTCTTGGTCAAAAAGGAAGTGGTTTTTGAACGAACATCTCTGTGTGATTTGGAATGATTTACTCGAAAAAGGAGAAGTGGTTATGATGGAATTTCTGTCACTGGGTATAGAAGCCCTGGCATTATCAGAAGGCGAATGGGTAGAAAACCCGTTTGTTCGCGACCTACAAGCTATTTATCGGAATAGTCGAGTGGGTAACGCCGAAAATCGTGGACTTGACTCTCCATTTGCTGAAGAAACCTATGTTCCCACATATCTTGATGAAAATCTCCTTCCAGATATCCTCACCGGCAAGCATTGGTTGGTTCTGCTCACGGGAAATCCAGGTGATGGGAAAACTGCCTTTTTAGACAAAATCGGCAGATATTTGAAAGATGCGGGCGCTGAAGCTCAAGAGTGGGATTCCGCCAATGGATGGCGTTATGTTCTCAATGAGCATCACTTCATTGCGAATTTCGATGCCAGCGAATCTAGCAGTGGCAGGCGAGCGAATGAAATTCTGGACGACATCTTACAACACTTATCCGGTTCACAACCTCCTCAAGTTGAGCCTCGCCGTACTGTACTTATCGCGATTAACGATGGACGACTGCGGGACTATTTTCTCTTTAACAAACGATATGGATGGCTGGGACGGCAGATTTACCTGCTTCTTGAGGAACCTAACAAGGGGACGGATGAACGTATTGCTCTGGTCGATTTGAAAGCCCGATGTCTGACAGTTCCCACAGTGGAGGAAAATTTTGACACTTCGCTTTTTGAGCAAATCCTCACTCGGCTGCTAACGGATAACTTCTGGCAGCATTGCCTTAATTGCCGCGCAAGGTCAATCTGTACAATCAAATTTAACAGGGATACTTTGGCAGATTCTAAACATGGTAAAGAGGTTCGCCGACGTTTAGCACAGCTTTTTGAATTTACTCACCTGCGCGGAACGCGACATAGCACAATTCGGGATGTTCGGTCAGCGCTATCATATATCATTGCAGGCGTCCGTTCCTGCAAAGAGATACATGAAGAGGTTCGAAACGGTTTCGCATCCGAAGAAAATTGGTACAATCACCTCTACTTTATGGCTGCTTTCAATCCCGATGGAGAAATCGATGACGAACTTTCGGACATGGCTACCTATGACCCATTGCTTGTATCTAATCCACGTTTTGACAGATTTCTTCACTACAATCGGCAGGAGAATGAACGAAAAAAACTGGAGGAGTTGTGTCACGCATTTACCGAAAGGTCAGCTAATTTATTGTCGCTACTTACATTTCCATCGATGGGGGGCGAATGGTATCGCGCTATGAAGCGGCGATTTTATTTCGAAGGCGATGCTGAAAAATTGGAAAATCACGAGTTACAACTGCCAGACTACCACCAACTATTACCATACCGCCATATAGTTCTCTTTCGCCAAATTCTCGCGGGCAAGCACTCATTAGAGGATGTTCGGACGTGGATTTGTGAAGCTATCTCCCGTTCAGACGGCATTGTTGACGAGAAGGTCTACAGCGGCTTTCTTTGCGTGCGCACAAATTACAGTGAAGAACAAGAGTTAGCGGTATTTAAGCGTTTTCCAATGAGCGAATTTAAGTGTTACATCCCACAGCCTGCAGATGTACGATTCATTGAATACTTCCCGAACACGCTCCATTTTGAACACCGGGACGGAGATGCCGCACTCGATATTTATTTAGACCTTTTCGAAATTCTGATGAGATTTCGCGAGGGGTATCTGCCTGGAGCTAATGAGCAAGCGCCCTTTGTAATTGACCTTGCGCAATTCAAAAGCAGACTTCTTCGGCGAGAAACTCAGGAAATCATCCTGTTGGAAAGCGGACGCAAACTCCACAGGATTACACAAGAGAACGGCGTCATTCGCCGGTTACTTTTAGAGGAGGTTTAGAACATGAATATAAATTTGCCCAAAACGATGAAGGGCTGGCATTTTGACAAGATTTTCAGCGTCGAAATGAACGATTTCGATGTGGAAGGACTTTTTCCCGCTATCTTCTACCTGATTCGCAGTGGAGGGAAACAACGCGGCAAGCGATTGGACGCCACAGAGATTGATAAGCACGTTAGCAGCTTTGTTGAGCATAAATGCATAGATGGATTCGAAGGGGAAGAAGGACGCCGGTTGGCGGATAAGTGGATTCGGACCAGCTTGATACGCACAGCCCGAGTAGGTCGAGGGCAACAAAAAGGTGAACAAATTCTCTTTATTCGCCCCCTCTCTTTTCTCAGTTATAAGCCGGGATTTCCGGCGGAGGTGCGCCGCCTGCGGGGTGTCCCCCAATTTTTCTATCAGATATTCCACAAGCAGTTTGGAGAGCACCGTACAAGTGCCTTAACGGGACTCGAACGCCTAATGATAGATGCTTTTTCTGAAGGCATAACACTGCCTGATAGACGTGAATTAGATGGCTATTATGATGGACAAGCACAACTGGACACTGAAGTGCTTGCGTCGCTATACTATCTTGACACATTTGAATCCTGTCCTGCGTCCCTGCGACGCGAGAAAGACCCCGCGCCAGCCCTTTTGAGAAACGCCGCTGAAGTTTTAGCAAAAGATATCGCCTGTTTCATGCTTGCATACCGATGGCGTGTTCCGCCGGGTGTGTTGGCGCAGTATTTGGTGGCGCTCTTGAATTTTGAGCTTGCTATCTATACCCTAAAACTTGTTCATGCTACTAATACTCTGGTTAAGACGGGCAAACTTTCCAAGGAGATGGCATCAGTGTCCCGAGAGGACGGAAGATTCACCCCGACAGACTTGGAGTTCTATGTGGATGTTACTGGACACCGCGATTTACCCAGCGGTCAAATGGCTCATGCAAGCGTCAACAGGGATTTGGAGGCACTTCAAGAGTTCTTTGGGGCAAGGCTCACTCTGAGGACTCTCGACCGATACGCCGAGCATATCCCCAGCCTTCAAAGAGAACTTCCGTCGCCTGAAAGCGTCACTTATTTTGAAACACTTTTGACCTACTGTGAAAATCCCTATATTCAAGCCCGTGCAGCTATAGAACTGGAGGAAATAAGAAGGGAACTTGAAGGTGATGTAGGTGAAGATGAGGAACTATTGGCTGGGCTCTCGCCAGAAATTCAAGCTATTTTTCAAGATGAACGACTGGATGCGTTTTCCAAAGTAATGCGCATATTAGAACTTTCACAGAGGTCGAAGGCAGTTTCCAATTCAGTAAGTTGGTATTGGTCTGTGTGCGGTCTGAAGCGCGATGACGGATTTTTAGAGGGGAATCTGCGTGGTCGGCGCATCTGGCGTTACTACATGAGTGACTCCTTACTCGAGGTGCTTGTGCAGCTTTGTACCGTGTTGCCAGAATATAGTGGCGCTCGACTGAATCAGCATGCCTCTGCCCATGAACAGTTGAATCCGCGTCAAGTGACTATCGTTCGGTTCTTGAAATTCCTTCGGGACCGGTATGGGATTCTGATTGACCAACCTCCCGAATGGCTACGTAACACTGAGAATATTGCAGGGGCGAAGCAGAATTTTGAGGCGCTTAAGCGCAGACTTAGACAGATGGGGCTGTTTCTGGATTTATCAGATGATTTCAATGCCCAACGCATCCGTCCGCGTTACACAAAAATTCTGGATGAGGACGATTAGATTTAGACTTCCGGAGTCTTCGAGACTTCGGAAGTCTGTGTGGTTTCTTACCTAACCCAAAAATCAAGTTATTGGGAGGGATTTTTCCATGTTAGATAGCGAAACTAAGCTTTCTCGTTTAGTAAACTGCTTAACTCAAGAACTGGAAAATAAAGAGATTGGACACTGCATGCGTGTTGACCATTTGATACGTGAAGAGGCGAGAGATGCGTGCCAAAAACTCCGCCACAAGCAGATATTAGGAATTGAGGCATACGTACTCGCCGGCGAGGTTGAGGATGAGACGCAGATTACAACCGACCGCGCGATAGAACTCCGCAATCGCAAACGATGCAAACTTTGCCTTTTCATCCCCGCTGATTTGTTAGACCCCGCTATCAGTTCCCTCGGAAATGCTTTTGCTCCATTCGACGTGGAGGGGTTTTTAAAACGCTTGGCTCAAGAACTCCGTCAACAGATCACCCCCAAACTCCAACCCTTCGTCCGTTCGGTCCGTGAATTGCTGACCGGTGGCGCAGCCGTGGCTGTGGAAAATGAGATTAGCTATTATGAGTCCTTGCTGCGAGGGCCGACGCTCGAACGCGCAGGGGAAGAACTATGGAGAGTTGGTCTAATTCCTTATCTCAATCCAGGCGAAAATTTTCATATACGCCTCCAACTAAACCAACAATGTGTGGATAAACTTGCGCGCCCTTTGCGCCCTCAAGCTAGCATAGGTGAAAGAGTAGAAAGCCTCGGACTAAAGCAGAATACCATTCAGACGGATTTGTTGGATTTCTTGAGCGGAAGAGCTCTCCAAAGTGACACTAATTGGCTCAAAGAGATATTAACCCCGCCTCACCGGGATAGATTAACCTTTGATAATTGGGTTTTCCCAACTGTGGAGCGTTCAGACATCGAGTGGATTGAAATAGAACCTTTTGTTGATGACGAAGGAAAAGTTACGACATATTGTCGATTAAAACAGCCTGATGGAACAGGGACCGAATTGCGAGCAGAATGCGGTCCTAAGAAATATATTCGCGTCAAGTGGGTGACGGAACCGAAAGACCCCTCCAATGTGGCTCGCTGGCGCGTCAGGTTAGTGGCAGATAGGGAACATTACGAAGCCGAGTTAGTCGCCGGTGTCGAACTGCCGGAGGTTACGGTGAGTTCTCGTTCTCGGAGCGCCAAAATCCCAATGGATATTGACTTTGAAAGCATCGAAGTTGCGAAGGTGCAGGTACGAGTGACATCGCTTGATTCCAACGGCGTGGAGATTTGTTCCGCAGAGTCAGGAGAGCCGATTGAAGCATTGAGTATGGGCTTTTGGATTGAGGAAGCGGAGGGTGATATTGATGATGGGCCGGCGCCGCGCAAAGCGACAGTGCGCTCTATACCTGATGCTTGTCTTGATGCCGCTATGAAGTTAGGGCGTGGAGAGGAAACCCTTGTCGTTAAATCCTATCCTATCGAGATGGAAACGTTGATTTACTACCCTTTTCTGTTCAACGGCCGCTATCTTTATAGAGTCGCTGTTTCTCCGCTTCTGAAAGTTCTTCAAGAACAATGTCTTGCCAGACCGGAAACTGGTGGACGATTCACTATCTACACATCGGGTGTTGATTTACTGACCGAGAACGACTTTGACTTTCAGCGAATCCAAGTTGGTGAACCTTTTGCCCGAGAATGGGAAGATTTTCTCAGAGCGAGGGAACGTTGCTTCAAAGCAATTCGCTCACTGTCTCAACAGACACTTGGGGAGGAGACACACAACCTGAATCAGGGGTTAGTAGAGGTTTCTTTTATAGAAGAAACCGACGAAAACCGGGAACTGCGCAACGCCATCATGCGTTATGCGGAAATATACCTCAACCTTCTTACTATGGCATGCGCAAAGTGTAATGAGGCTGAAGATGGAGTTGAACCTTACCTTGAATCAATTGCTTCTATTCTTCAAGTTGACACTGTTCATCTGAATGTGTCGCGTGGCGGCAAGCCCACCGAATGCACTCTCATCTTGCCCACTCATCCTCTTCGATTGCTCTGGTATCTGGCATATTGGGATTTAACTGATGACTGGGTCAAACAACTGCTTAGCAACAAACGCTCCCAGCGCCAAAAAGTATTGAACATGGACACCGTGGAAATGCTAAGCCCTGTCAATCTGCCAGCTTTCGTGCCTATTGCTAAAGGCAAGACGCATGCGTTTGTTGCAAATATCTCTTTCTTCTATGGTTTGGCATTCCCGCCTGATGTTGAAGACCCAGATGGTTTGATTGGCGATATTGCCCGTCTGGTAGGTTTTGACCCACAAGATTACTCAACAATTACGATTTCTCCAGAAGCGGTAGTCGGAGAAATTGAGGATTATCTCCAACTACACGATTACCTCAATTGTCTGCGTGTCAACGTCGTCAATCCAGGGTCGGGTAGTTTTGTGCGGAAGGTATCCAGTCGTCTGATAGCGGGGGAAGATACTGAAGAAGGCGGTGGTTCTAAACGGTCTCTGCGCTTAGATATCATAACCCACAGCAATGAGAGTCCCCAGTATCCTGCGCCCGGTCTGGACGGGCTTTTCCGTTCGGTCAACGAGATGATAACTAAACGCGAGCGGCTTTACTTAGCCCCGCGGCTGCAGCTTGCGCGACGCCAAGTCAGTCGTGAGGGGCTATCCAATATACCAGGCGGCGATGTCCATCTTAGTTTATGTATAGACCAGTTCCTTCCCGAAATCTGCCTATTGGAACCTGACTCCGTCGAGGAGAGCGCGGCTGTCTACGGGCTTCTGACCCAGTTTCTCTCACGTTTTGAAAGCACCATTGCAGAATCGACGTGGACTAGAATGGTGAGCTTCCTCCAAGAAACACGAAGAGAAACACATCCAATCAGACCACTCTACACCACTAGGCTAACCGAGTTGCATCAAGCATATCTTCACCTCACTGCCACAGTGCATGGCTGGGGCAATTATACTGACAAAGTTCCAGCCATTTGCCTGCGTTTGGGCCCAGAACGCCGGCGAATTCTCTCTCAACTCCATAATCAGTCCGACTGGGTGCTGACACTTGACCGTAATCTCGGTATTGAATACTTTGATAGCCCGAAAGATACCTATCTTGCGGCAGAAGCCGACCACTATCTGATTGACCACATCCCGGAGTTCATCGAAGGAGTCGGGCATCGTCTCATCGTTACGACAGCATGGCAGGAAGAGGTTGCTGACATTATTCGACAGGCGCTTAATGAACTAAACCTTCAAAGCCATCCCGATTGCGTTGTGAATCTGTTAAACATCTTAAAAGCCATTTCTGGCCGACTTGCACTGCGATTAATTGGGGATGAAAAGCGAGCTAAAGAAGCCATTGCTCTTGCTGTTGTTACAGAATACATGCGGGTTCGCGGAGAATTGGAAAACATGATTTTAATTCCTCTTGATGCCCACATTGATTTGTTTCAGCCTCGTTCAGGCAAAATTGTTGCTGGGGTTAAAACCCCAGCCTATGGCGAACGATGTGACCTCATTGCTGTTGATATCAGCAGGAGAACTTTCCGATGCCGCTTTATCGAAGTCAAGTATCGCCAGAACGAAATGGAAATGCCAACTCAAGAGCTTTTGGATAGAATTGTAGACCAGATTGAGCATACTGAGGAAACCTTTCGCCAGCACTTCTTTCCATCAACTACTCGTTTGGATAGGTCCCTCTACCGATGTCAATTTGCCTCATTGTTGCGATTTTATCTTAATCGAGCAAAACGCCACGGTTGGATAACCTCAGAAGAAGCTTACGAAGAACTCTTGCAAAATATTGGACGTTTGGAGGGTTCTTACCCGGAGATACAGGCAAAAGGTGTTGGCTACATTGTATCACCCAACGCTGAACCTCAGTCGTCAATTCATTATCGCGATAAGGAAATTTATGTGATTAGCAGGGCGGATATCGACCGCTATACACAGTTTGCGCCTCTATCGCTTGAGAAAACTGAACAGAGGCCCGAAAAAATACAGATTGACACAGCAACTGTATTTCCTCCAGACGAAGAAAGGTTTATTACTGAAACCACTAACGCGACAGTTTCTGAATGCCGTGAAGAACCAGATTCATCGATGGAGTCTGATACACGCCCCACCGATGAGGTGGAAGTTCCATCAACAACCCAAGTTGTGCTGGGCGAGCGCAAGGATACCGGCGATAATCTAATCTGGAAAGGTTCATTGAAAGGCAGCCCACACATATTCATTTTAGGCAGCACAGGCGCGGGGAAATCCACAACTGTACGGCGGCTTCTATGCGAATTAGCGCGTCAGAAATTACCATCCCTCATTATTGACTTCCACGGTGATTTTGTAAAGGCAGATGATTCCTTCGTGAAAAAATTCAATCCTATGATTATCGACGCCGCCGAAGGCTTGCCGTTCTCACCTTTAGAAGTTATCGCTGCCGACGAAACAAAATCACAGAACCTTCTCACTAACAGCTTCGAGGTTGCTGAAATCATTGGCTATGTATGCGAGTTGGGGGAAATCCAACGCGACCTTGTGTATGAAGCAATCCGAGATGTCTATCAGATTACGGAAATCGAATCCTTCAACAAGGGGGAAGTAAAACCACCGGCCCTCAACGATGTCTTTGAACGCCTGAAACATTTAGAGCAAGAACATCGTAGTGGTGTAAAAAATACAGTTGCACGTTGCCGGCCGCTTTTTGAGTTTGGTTTGTTTCGCGAACCAAATGCACCCATTCGGTTTCAAGAACTTATTCACCATCCTACGGTTATCGCGCTTAATCATCTTAGCATGGAAGTTCTCCAACTTGCCGCCGGGGCTTTTATTCTAAGAAGGCTTTACAAAGAAATGTTTCTCTGGGGTGAGAGTGATAAATTGCGACTGATGGTGATTCTTGACGAAGCACATCGCTTGGCTAAGGACATAAGCCTACCAAAACTGATGAAAGAAGGGCGTAAGTTCGGCATTGGTGTTGTTGTCGCATCTCAGGGAGTTCGAGATTTCCACGCTGCTGTGTTCGAAAACGCGGGGACCAAACTTCTTTTTCGCACTAACTATCCCGACTCCAAAAAAGCCGCTCAATTACTGCGCGCCAGGGAAAATTTAGGAGAATTATCTAAGCGTTTAGAGAACCTACAGGTTGGGCATGCTCTTGTCCAAACCCCGGAGATGACAAAATGTAGCTTAGCTCGGATGTTTGCCTGAGAATAATTACAGGATGATAAGAGCGTTCAGAAAAGCTGTTTCGGACATAACAAATCCTGATGGTAATTGGCTTTCCTGGTAGTATCACCATTCGTTCCAAAAGGAGATGATTTTTGGCCAACAAAAATCACACAACACAAATCCCAAAAATATACAATTGCCCACCCACCCATTTCCCTTTTTAAGAAATCCAACCTTCGCTTTCCACTGCTTTTTTCATTTTACCATAGGTGCACTGACCATCTGTCAATCCCGATAGCCATCGGGATTGACAGACTGCGCAAGCAATTTGTGGAAATCTTTTTGAGATTACACACAACTTACTTGCTTGGATCAAAATAAAAAGTTTTTAGAGATTAAGGAAGTTTAAAGAGGCGGATTTTCCACATTCTCTCGCCCCTATATTATTTTTTCTTGGGCTGAATGTGGAATTCCTTTTCCGCCTCTTTTTTATTTTCAAGATTGCTTCACTGTGTTCAGATTGCTTCACTGTGTTCGCAACTTCGACTTCGCCTTTTAATTTTAACCTGCCCAACCCTATGTCAGAAAGGAAATGAGCAGTGGACTTCCAGCAAGAAACTGCTCAGTAATAAGTAAAGCTGGCTAGAAAGGATAAAATCCATGTCTTACCTTGAATCCGCAAAAGAGAAGGTTGAGAAGATATTCGCACAAGAGTTGAGTGAGAAAGACACGATTGCAGCTATTCAGGAACTTTTCGAGAAAGAGTTGGTTGATTCCTTCAAGAACGGCATAGAGGTTGGCAAGAAACGCAGAGCTTCTCAACCCAAAGACGCTAAAAAGAAAAAGTAGCGTCTAAGCCCAGCGGGGAGGCTTGGTATCCCCGCTTTTTCTCTTTTTTTGTTTAAGCCCCTGCCTGTGCCGAAGGCAGACAGGCCTACCCTCCCATGCAGCTTCGCTTCCCTTGTTTGAATTTATAATTCACGTTTTACGTAAAACGTAATACGTGATGCGTGATACGTGATACGTGTTTCACTTTTCATGTTTAAAGCCCTCCTTGTCTCATCTCTTCTTCCATTATTTGAAATTTGCAAAGCTCTTAACTTTTACCGGAATCTCTGCTTTCTTTTGAGATTTCGGATAGTTAAGGCTTTGGCGACTTTTCAAGGCCGATGCCCCTATTGATAAGTAGCAAAATTCTGCGCTCGTTCAGACATCAATTATACCCCGCCGTGGCTTCGCACGGCGGGGTTACTCACTTGCTTGTATTTTGCTCACTTACCCACAGGCAACCCCTACGCCTATGACAAGTCGCTTCCAAATTTCTTTTGCTTGCGCTTGGAGATGAGACAAGAGCTTGTCTCTGATGAGCAAAGGTCGATGTTCATCAAAAGAAGTTAATGAAAGCAATACGCTTATGAAAGACATAATCGATGAAGTCATCTTTAAGATGCAGGATGGTCGGAAAGTAAAGGTTAGTGAATACGGAGGAAGTTGGGCTCAATACGGAGTGACTCAAGATGAAATGCTTGAGCCGCAATTCCTGGATGAATTTTGGAAACTACTGCTTGAGTGGCAAATGGTTGATGTTGACTGAGAAGCGAAATGCCCCGCGGGGAGGCGGAAATCCCCGCATTTAATCATTAAATAAAAAACAATGAAAAAAGATAATTTTCAAAAACTGAAGGTGCAGGTGCAGTTGGTGCGAGATAGAGGAACTAAAAAGCCGGTGGTAGTTGAAAACCCAAAAGAGATTTATAAAATTGTCAAAGATGAGATTCAAAGATGGGATAGAGAACGGTTCTTAGCAGTTTTGCTTGATGCTAGAAATGGAGTAATCGGCATTGATGAAGTTGCTTGCGGGAGCGTAAATGCCAGTCTGGTGCATCCGAGGGAGATGTTCAAAGCGGCAATTCTTGCCAATGCAGTTTCTGTTGTGGTGATTCATAACCATCCTTCAGGTGATGTCGAGCCGAGCGAAGATGATATTGAGATTACCAGACGATTGGTAGAAGCGGGAAAGATATTAGGCATCGAGGTAATTGACCACCTGATAGTCAGCAAAGAAGGATATTACAGCTTTAAGGAAAAAGAATTGATTTGAAAAAGAAACGCCCCAGCGGGAGGCTTTATATCCCGCTAATTTTCTTTTTTTGTTAGCTGATGCCAATTTAAAACCGCCAGGTCCGTGCTTGTAATATTGACCTAGCGGTTCAGTTTTATGATAAATCATTATTATTTTTTTGTCAAACCCACCCAGCCACCCCTTTTTATAATTTTTGCCAAAGCGCTTCGGAAAACTTTCTGTTCCTTCGCGCTTTGGTCGTATGGACAAGCTTAAGGAAAAGCCATTGAGCTTCGCTCAATAAGTAGTATGGAAAAGAAAGAAATAAAAAAATGTAATGTTTGCGGAGTTTATGGCGAAGAAGAGTTTGATGATAGGTTATGGTGTCCTTTGTGTTTAGAGGAAAAAACGGGTATTTGTCAAAGGTGCCAAGGAAGGTTTTACAATGAGGAATTGATAACGTTTGATGATAAAATCTGGTGTGAGGATTGCTTGGATGATGAGACAGCGATATGCGCTGATTGTGAAGAAAGGGTTTATCGCGAAGAAGTCAGGCATGTAGGCGATAACCCGATTTGCGAAAATTGTTATGATAGAAATTATTTTCAGTGTGAGAACTGCGAGCATTTTTATCATAATGACGACTATGGTGATGATGGCTATTGCCGGTATTGTCTTGAGGATAACAAACCAGCCATCTGTCCTGATAACAAAAGATATTATCAAAAAAGCCGGCGGGATTTGGCTGTTGGAGTGGAGATTGAAGCAGAGGGCGGAGATTATCACGATGTTTATTATGATTTAGCAGATAGAGGATTTGGAGTTTGTTCTGATGGCAGTCTGGCTGCCGACGGCATAGAGATACAGGTGCCGGCCTCTAATGGGGGTAAAACTTCAAAGCTTGTCAAGAAAGCTTGTAAGAGATTGGCGAAAAACGGTTTTGAAATATCAAAAAAATGCGGGCTGCATGTTCATTTTGAATATAAAAGCAGATTAAAAACGATAAAAAATCTGCTTTTGATGATTTATGCTTGCGAGCCTGTTTTCTATGCTATCAACCCACCTTCCCGTCAAAACAATAACTTTTGCCAGCCACTTAATAAAGCATTTAAAGTGGCTGAGATTCTAAAAACCGAAGCAAAAGAAATTGACAAACTTTTTTACTCTAAAAAACATTCTAACTTAACAAGGGCAGAAATTAAAAACTTCAAGAGGTGCAAATTCAATGACTGCCGATACTTCGGCTTTAATCTCCACTCGCTCTTTTATCAAAAGACTTTAGAGTTCAGATACCACGCCGGCACAATTGACCATAAAAAAATAATGCACTGGATTGAATTATTAAAAGCAATCCTGCTCTATGTCAGGTTTAGGTACGAACAAGAGAATGTTTTGGGACTGATAGAACAACCCACTATTTTAAGCAAAATTAAATATCTAATAAAACTTGTAAAACTTTCAGAGCCATTGCCCAGTTATCTTATCAATCGCTATCTAAAGTTTAAAAAATATGTGCGGAATAATAACAGCTAAAAATCTAAGAGACAATCACCCGGTTAATAACCTTGTCAAAATCCTCTATCAGAATCAAAAAGACAGGGGCCAGCAAGGCTTTGGTTTTGTTGGGCTGAACAGAGGGCAGATAGGCACCTACCGCGCCACTGATGAAAAGGGGATTATAAAATATTTAAACGAAGAACAATACGATGAGATTATCTTTCATCACCGCTTGCCGACTTCTACAGAGAATACCCTAAAAAGCACTCATCCCTTTGTCATAGCGATGGATAACAAACTATACTACTTTATGCATAACGGCATTATCCAAAACGCTGACGAACTAAAAGAAAAGCATTCAAAAAAGGGAATCGCCTACTCAAGCAAAGAGGGGCCGGCATTTAACGACAGCGAGGCTTTGGCCTGGGAATTTTGCTTTTGGCTTAAAAATAAAAAGAAAAAGATAGAAGCTTCTGGCTCTGTTGCTTTTGTCTGTTTGGAAACTAATAAAGAAACTCACCGAGCAGAAAGACTTTACTTTTACAGAAACGATGGGGCGCCTCTGAAAATCTATAAAGACAAAACATTGTTTTTGTTAGCTTCTTGTGGCAATTACCCTGATGTAAAAAAGAACCGGCTTTACTTTTGGGATTATCAAAAGAGAATAATAAAAAGATACCAGTTTTTGGAGATTAAAACCCCCAACTTCTTTAGTTTCAATAAATACGATATAAGCTATTTTGATGATGAGATTGATAACTCAAACAGCAAGTTAGACTTATCAACGATTAAAGATGAAATAATGTTTTTAGAACAGGAAAGGGATTATCTTCTAAGCGTTGGCAAGTATGTTGAGGCGGAGGCAGCAGATGACGAGATAGAGGAATTAAAAGACCAATTAAAAGAGATGAAAAAATACTCTGGCTTGACAATCTTCTAAGGGGTAGTATAATGGAAATAATTAGACGCTTTCGTGCTTGGGCGTTGGTTATAATCGTAAGTAAATACAAGCACGCTTACGATTTTTTAATGTCAAATAATGTCAAAACAAACCGAAAACTCAATGATAATAAATGAAAGTGATGGATACAAGTTAAGAGCCACTTATAAAAGGGTCGGAGCTTTTGAATTTTTCGTTATTGATTGGGAACATCCCAACATTGGCTATTTTACCGACGCTCTCTTTTTTTGGAGGAGTCTGCATGCGTCTTCATGGAAAACCGTTAAAGTAGTGAGATGGGCGGAGAAGTATAAAAGCATTAAACAATTTTTTCACGACTATCCTTGCTTTAAATATTTTTTAAGGCATGAAGTCGCTCAATGGCTTTTCCTTAAGCTTGTCCATACGATTCGGCGTCCCACCCTGCCCAACGCCGAACCTAAAGATGTATTCCCTATAATTCAAAGATTTTGTTATAATTAAAAGAAGCCCTTACGGCGCCCTAAAATTGGCATCGCCGTTGTCCTTAATAAGCTTCAGGGGGCGAGGACGGCGATAGAGCTTTTCCCCTGGCTGAAAAGCTTTGTCGCTAAGGGCTTCTTTTTGGTTTTTATTCAAATTTCTCTTTACACTCCTTTTATTCTTTTGCTATACTAATGTACGTAATACGTATTTTGGGAAGGTAAGAAGTGGAAGTATAAGGGATGTACGAATTCTGATGTGATAAGAGGGCTTATTGCGAGGATTTTAGAACACCCTGATGGATTTTCAGGTGAGATAGTTATATTTGAGAACGGGCAAGGCGGAGGGAGTTTGGACTGTGACACCATGTGGGGAGGCCGGTATCCTGATACTGGTGTCCATGCAAATGCTGAAGATGCAAGCTATTCTTTCTCATATTTGGTTGATAAAGTCTTTGCTGATGATAGAGTCTCAAAATACCTTCTTGATCCAATTAGGGAAAGGTTCATTTCTTCTGATGACCATTTGACTGATGGATACAGGAAATTGACCAATGTTTCATATCCCTGTTTCACCACTGCCAAAGGGAAGCCGAAAGCCAGCGAATGCGCTAGATTGAGGCTGAGCGAAGCGAACAGGATAGAGTTAAAAGAAGGTCTTTGGAACGGCACAGGATACAAGGATAATCTCAAATTGATAAATGTCCCTGTTTTAAAGCATCACGGAGGTTGTGGAATTACTGGAGCTTTAAAGAGTTTCTACGGTGTGTTTTCGATGGCTGATGGTAAAAGCGGCGAAAGGCACTATGCAAAGTTAGGACAACAATGCGGAGAAATGATTGCTCATGTAAGGACACCAGTGATAAACATCTTTGATTGTATTTGGGTTACTTTTGTTAATTGGGCTGGTTATCCGCCTCAAAATACAAGAAGACTGAACCAACTTCTGGCAAGCATTGACCCGGTGGCGCTGGATTATTGGGCATCCAAACATCTGCTCTACCCGATTGACAACAATAGAAAACATCATCCTGACAAATTCTCAGTCTTACGAGAACATCTAATTCAAGCTCAAGAGGTGATAAATAAAGCAGGCGGCATCAATGGACACAAGGTTACTCTGGAAGAAGAAAATATTTTAGTAATTACGAAGCAGTTTACGAAGTAAACTGTTGAGGCAAAGCCGAACAGGTTGGGTTATAAAGAGGGGAGGAGATAGAAATGAAAGGAAATCGCTTATTATACATAACCTTGACTTTTGTGTTTTTATTCTTATTTTTACCGGTCGCATTCGCTTCTAAGAATTTTTGTCTTCAGTTCAAGGCGGAAACAAATGATACAAAAGTTGTGGCTAAACATAGCGATAGTCTGAATATTACAGGTGAAATAACGATGGAAGCATGGATTTATCCCACAGAGGTCTTAGATAGAGCAATGATTCTTGCTAAATTTGATAGTTGGAATCTTTCACTTCATAATCTAATCCTTGAAGCTGCTATTAATGCAGCAAAATGGGCTCATGAAGGCGGAGGAAATGTTGAGTTAAATAAGTGGTCTCATGTTGCGGTAAGCTTTGACACAAAAGAGTTTCACAATTTCGTTAATGGTAAGTATCAGGTTTCAATTTCTAACCAAGGTGCGATTAAACCATCAAATAAGGATTTTTATGTTGGCTGGTCTGCCTGGCAGGAGCCATTTAGCGGACTTATCGATGAAGTTAGGATATCTGATGTAGCCAGATATCCAAAAGGTAAGGATTTTCCATTGCCTATTCGAGAATTTAAGCATGATAGGAACACGGTAGTTCTCTATCATTTTAATGAAGGCGAAGGGAATGTCGCAAAGGATGAATCTGAGTATAAAAACGATGGCGAAGTTCAAAAAGCTAAATGGGTCGAATCCGATGCGCCCATCAAGCCGGCTGCGATTTTGACCAAAGATAAATTATCAACCAGTTGGGGCTGTATCAAAACCTATTAGACTCCACGAAAGGAGTGAGGAAAGATGTTAGGTGAGATAAGGAAAGAAAGGCAAATTGATGAGGATTTAAAGAAGGCTCTAAGTAATCTTAAAGATGATGGAGTGATAGTTCGACTGGAGCAGCCGACGCCAGATAACAAAATCATTATTTTAACTAAAAATTATAAAACAATCATTGGCTGTAATGAGCTTGGTTTTTGGTTAATAAGTCATGGTTCTATGGAGTGAACGTACTGACAGATGGGAAAATCATAAAAAAGTCAATAATGAGAAGGGTTTATATTGTTTCAAGAATAAACTATGATGTCCCATTTGAAGCTGGTAAGAGTCAAAGTCTCAAGTAGAGTTTTGGCTTGCCTCCTAAAGCTCCACTACCAAAGGGGTTTTATTGAATAGTCCGTCCCAAAATGCTATGATATAAGCAACAAGATTAAAACAGAAATAAACGACAACTTGGAATTGAGGGGAAAGGTAATAATGCGGAAACATAAGATGGATGCGCCGAATTTTCGGGAAGCTGGTGGATGCGTGAAGGAGTTTATAACTGACGATGGTAAAACTTATATTATTTTAGGATTTCCAGACCATTCTGCTCTTGTGCTTCAAAAAGTGAAGGGTAGAGGCAAGGCGTCAGCAAATTTCCAACCTGTAAAACAACAGAAGCCGATTTTAAGAAAACTTGGCGCTATTGAAGCAGAAACTTATATAATGGCATGGCAACTTCTTCGCCAATAGTATTCACGAAGCCACAAACTAAATATAGCGTTCAAACCATTACCAAATCCCAGATCTATCTTAACCAAGCAGGATTTATGCTTACGTCACTGACAAGGTGTGCAAGCAAGCTAATGACCCACTTGAAGACAGCCCTGATGTAGTGAAGGTGTAAGATGTGATTGATTTTAACTACGCTTTTTAAGACTCTGAGCGTCCCAAATTGGAGATTTTGGAAGAAATAAAGAGGTAAAATCAGGAATGAAGGATTGGGAACGAATTAGAAAAGCCAGAAATGACCTTACTGATTATGTTATTCATTGGACTAACTACAAACATACTGAATCAAAAGGAACCATCACACCATACGAAGTTTTACAAGAAATACTACAATGCGGCTATCTTAAACCATCTTTTGCACCAAGAACCTCGTATTTTACAGGTGCCACCGATAATACGATTAAAGGAGATTACCCAGCGGTTTGTCTCACGGAGCAGCCATTAGATTGTTTTATTATGTCTTGTAACAGCTTACCAATCAAATACGAAAAAAATCGTAGTATTGTTTGCAGATACACACCTTATGGCATTATTTTGAATAAACGTTATCTTTATGATTACGGCGGAAGACCGGTTATCTATGGCGACAAAATTTTACTTGAGGGTTTGCCGAAGGAATACAAATATTTGTGGGTAAGATATGATCCTATACCCGCACCCGGGCCTTTTGTTAGCGATGTTTATCCAATAGATTGGACGCATGAAAGAGAATGGCGGTGTAGAGTTAACCAAAGTTATCCTCGGTATCTGAGGAAGGAGAATCTCCCCCTCCCCCAAGAAGGTGTGCCAATTTTACTTCCTATGGATTATCGAGAAAATAAAATCACACCCGATTTTTATATTTTGGTAGATAAAAAGGAGGAAATAACCGATTTAAAACAATGGATATTGCATCAACTACCTTATGAAGGAAAAAATAAATACCTCTGTGTTTACTTTGAGAGACTTCCTAATGCTCAAATTATTTCATTACAGGAAGTTAAAGAACACCTACAAACCGGCGAGCAAGAATGGGCTCGTGTTGATACACTTCCTAAGCCTAATTATAATGTTACAAACGACGAATATAGTTTCCATTATCAGTACACCAAATTATGCTTAATTATATAGAGGAATTATCATAATGACCGCAAGGGATTCCAATTTATATAAACTCTACAAGCAATTTGTTATCAAAGGCTTATCCGTTCTTTCTGAGGTCTCCAATAATGGAGAATTAGTACCGATTGAAGAGTTTTATGACCTTGGAAGACTCGGTGACCAACGTTACATGAGTTTTACCACTTCGACACGCAAAGAATTCAAGAGTTTTATGTCTCAGCTTCGATATAACAACCTGCTCAAGCAGATGGAAGAATATCAGAAGTGTATTGATTATTTACAAAAAATAGGTATTCCTTTGAAATTTATAGACATTGGGGAAGAATACCTTCTGAATTTTATCGAAGAAATCGTTATCCTGTCTGAGAGCTTTGATTTCAAAGAGCAGGTATTCCAGCGTGAATACGAAGCGATGGAATCTTTCATATTTGACCGAATATTTACAGCGCATTCCTTCATCAGGTTAGACGGATTCACATCTGAGAAAGATTGTATTCAGTTAGACACTCAACACTTCATTAGAAAACCGACAGAAGAGGAATGTAAAGAATTTTGGCGAAGCCAGCCGCTCCGTTTTCTTAGTTTTGAGGCCATTGAATCCACACTACATCCAAATGATTATGTACTCGAAATCAAATTAGAAGACAACGTGGAAGAAATTAAAAAATACACTTTTGCACTAAGAGCAGCGGAAGAAAAAGCTCTTTTATTGCTAAGGCTTTTTAAGTCAGGGATTTTTACACCAATCCATATCGAATATCGGGTCGCCTCATGGACGCCGTTCAAAATGTCGCAATTTAGAGGCATTCGGATTATCTCAATTCAGGGCCCTAAGTATCACCTTTCTATTGATGAATGTGACCAACTCATAGCATTTTGGAACCGCTTTTCGTCTTTTGATTGGGAGAAATCCAATGCTTTAAGAACAGCAGTAAGCCGTTTTATGACAAGTTACAATAGGCGATACTTTAAAACAGAGGAAATGAGAAAAAACCTTGAAGACAGTTTGGTGGATATAATATTCGGTTTAGAATCGCTTTGCGCAGCAGAAGGTAGCGGCGACATAACTTATAAGCTGTCAGTGCATGGCACAATCCTTGCTGGAATTAATAAATCTAATGAGGAACGGTGGGAGATTTATAACACTTTGAAAAAAGCTTATGATATTAGGTCTAAAATTGTTCATGGAGGCAGCAAAATAGACAGTGAAATAAAAATCCCACATATCAATATAAAGTACTCATTGGAAGAGCTTGTTCATCAAACACAACGTTATTTAGCTGAAGCAATAAAGACATTTGCGGAACTCTCATTAAAATACAGAGACGACGAAATCAAGAGGAAAATCGTTAAATCTGCAATTTCGGGTGGAATTGCCTAATATTACTTAGATATGAAGCTTTACTATGAAAGAATCCTTCGTGAAAAAGCAGATAAACCAACAATAGCGCTACTTGACCAGAGGATAAGGAATTTGATACAACAAGCATCATCCAATGAGTCAAAGATGATTAGCACATAACTTCAGATTACGATAAAGAATTTTAAATCCATTCTAAACCGTTCAAAAATTCACAAGTTGCAACTAAAGACATCGCTTGCTAAACGTTTTTTTGTTGATGTTCTTATCCAAAAATGTAGTCATTATTAAACAAATACGAGGGGAATAACATGACTATAGCAGAAGTATGTCGCCTTTCCGAGGAAGTTCGCTCAGGCAACTTGCTCGAAGCGGTCTTCCTCGATAACGTGAAACATAGTGGGACGCAAGAATCAGATTGCGATTTTGTACTTTCAGCAACATATCCAACAGTGCCTGTACGCGACTTAATAGAAACCATCGGAAACAAGCTTGCTCTAAAAAGTCCGCAGGGAGGATTCGTTCTCAGCGGTACGTTGGGCAGCGGCAAATCACATGCGCTTCTTACTCTCTATCATGTAGCTAAAGAGGGTCCGGCAGTGCATGAGTGGTTAAACAAAGCGAATATTAAAACAGAGTTTCCGCCTGGTGTTCGTGTGGCGGTGGTTCAAATGGTGGCGGAACGCCCGCCTAATTTCTGGCAGCCTTTGTACATTTGCGCTGGAGAGGAAAGACTCCTCTCCGCCATTACCCCTTATCCTTCCCGTGAAGATTGGCTGCGGATAGCGGATAATGGCCACATTTTACTGATTATAGATGAATTGGAATTGTGGTATGGGCAATTAGATAGCGACGCGGATAAAAAACGCACCCTTGCCGCTTTGCAGAATCTTCTTGAAGCGGCAAAAGTGCCCAATGTTCCGTTAGCCGCTGCTGTTTCTGTATATGGGCGTGACGCGGATATAGTGGGTTTTCTTGACAGGACAAAACCGCCCACTCGTGACATGACAACCGCTCAGGACCGGGAGGAAATATTACGCCATCGATTGGTCCCAGAAATCAACATGCGTGAAGTTGAAAGAATAGTAGATGCATATATTTCCCTTTACGAAAAAATTCGCAATGATTTGCCCTCACGAGGACAAGCCCTCGCTGATATGCGCAGAAGAATGCTTCAGCGCTATCCGTTCCATCCTGATTTCGTTGCGCGAGCTTTCCAATCTTATGCCACTGCCTCCCATTCGGAAACGGTCAGAGGCATCATTTTTTTGTTTGCTCGCCTGTTACAGAAGTGGGCGGATGCCAAAGATTTAATTTGTGCTGGCGATATTGACTTACTTGACGATGACATCGCTTCTGATTTGCGCAAGCTCGATTTCGACCTTGTTAATCACGCCGTTGAAGATTTACAACAGCGGTGCGAAGGGTTTGACTATTCTAACGAAACTATCGCCACATCCTTGCTTTATTCTTTCGCCCCCGAAGGATATGCAGGCGCGACGACGGAAGAGATTATCCTGAATATGATGCGTCCTAACGTCAATGTAGATGATTTGCTTTACAGCGTGGAAAGAACTGCCGATGAGGCGTGGTTCATGGACAAGATTGATGAGCGTTTGGTCATCACAAGGGAAATTGTCCTGCGGAAGCAAATAGAACAACAGGCGCGCGCTCTCAAGGAGACGCCTGATGGACGAAAGGAATGCCAAAATCGTATCAAACAGGTTATACGTGAAACGATGAAGGGAACTGCTCTCTACCTGTTGGATGAGGATACGTTGCCAGAGGGTGGAACGAATATCAAATACCTCGTATCTTTAGAACATCTTCCCACCGACAAAGCTAGACAAATCTATCAAGGAAAAGGAAATCTTATTGTGTTGATTGCCCCTAAAGCGGCTGTCCAGGGCAACATTGCACAAGATGAAGATGCTATCCTTAAAGCCGCTCGCGTGCTTGTTTGTGAGAGGATGTTGAAGCAACGGTCAAAAAGGCAGAGTGATTTGAAACGACATCAGAATGATTTCATTTCTCAACTACGGGAAAAGATTGAAAATGCCTTCGCTGTATGGTATCGTATCAGTCGTACAAATGACCTGGGCGAGGAGCCGCAATACGTTATCCGTCCTGTTGAATCTGCTTTATCTCAAAAGGATATTGAACAAGCCATATTTGAGCGAAATGATGTGGACACCATCAAAGGAGGAATGCGTCGCGTTTTACTTCAAGCTGGACAAGTCGTCGCGAAGGGAAGTGCTCAAGCTGGGCGAACTATTGGGGAGATAAAAAAAGCGTTCCGAGAAATTCTCGGTTTGCCGATATTGATGGAAGACAGACAGCTTTATGACGCTTTAGCCAGCATGGTGACCGATGATACACCAGATACAGGCGCTGTTGTATCCGCTGGACGAACGCTCTATCCTTATCAGCGCGTGGATTTGCCATATCCGTTGGACGAACAATGGCGCATCTGGCTGAAGAAGTTCGCCCCAGCGCCGCCAGCTAAAGGCGATGTAAAACGAGCTGTTGAACATATTTTAGCAGACGCTAAAAAGAACGGCAAGAGACTCTCTACCTTATGCGCTGATGTAGCGCAACGCGCCACTCAAGATGTACCCAAAACGGAAGTGTTGCGCGCCCTGGTGGAACTAATTGCTGATGGGCAAGCGGTTGTTGAACAAGAAGATGACCGATATCCCGATGATGGGTTAGTAAGTAGCGAGGCTTTGATAGATGCTGCTTCTGCGTGGCTTTCTGCTTTTGCGCCGCCGGATGCTCGTTCAGCGCGCCGCCGTATCCGAGAGTTAGTGGAAAAGGCCGGCCCCGAAGGTATCTCTGTCGGTGAAATCAAGCGTTTGTTAGCGTTGGAAAACATACCTGAAAATGCGACCGCGCGCGGATTGGAAATCTTGTTAATGCGAGAAAACGTCGTCGCTTACGATGGCATTCAAGCCATTTCATTCTTTCGAGAAATGCCGCCGTTGCCTGATTCGACAATTATCAAGTTGCCTTCAACAATTATCCCACTGACGCCGCCACAACGAAAACACGATGATTTCGACATTTCACCCTACAGGTTGCTTTCAGAATTTCTGCGGGAACTGCGAAACCGCCTTCACGATTCCGCCGATGTAAAAAGCATTCGCTTTGAAGTATCGCCGGCTGATGAACAGGAAGACAATTTCTTTGGCGTCAAAAACGCACCTGATGAAATTTCAGAGGTGACGTTGCGCCATCTGCTCACATACCGTTTCAAACACCCGCTAAATAAGCCAGCGCTTCTTCAGCTTTCGGAAAAACTGGTAGAGCGCCTGAACCAACATGAAGATGTTATTCTCACAGCACACGTGGAGAGCGAGGTGCCCGTGTGAAGAAAGCGGAATACGAAACTATAGCAAGTATGGCAGAAAGGAAAGGCGCTTAATACGGAGGAGGAAATATGCTTACTGAGAATGAGAAGAGTTTGTTAAATGATTATTTTAAGCGTTGGGAAGAATTTGTTCAGAGATACAACCCGACTGGTGACCACCCCGGTCTGACAAAGAGACTGGAAAAGGTAGGACAAGACATTTATAAAGCTTTTGAGAGCAAACCAACCGTTGATCTAAGGCGATTTTTGGAAGATATAGGTGAATGGAAGATGCCGTGGTACCGTGAGAGTCATATCCAGAATGTCAATGGCAATAGTGATATGCAAATTCGGAATGCTTTTGAAGATATTATTACCGCACCCTGCGATGAAACTAGAATCTCTGCTTGTACAACGTTAAAAGGATTTGGACA
>Ga0194110_10001306_pt1 | contig 31875 bp, 19 predicted proteins | sample TA2Kig1200mmetaG_FD_146192 | JGI IMG/M metagenome (GOLD analysis project Ga0194110, IMG submission 146192) | Freshwater microbial communities from Lake Tanganyika, Tanzania - TA2015032 Kigoma Deep Cast 1200m | ecosystem: Environmental > Aquatic > Freshwater > Lake | place: Tanzania: Lake...
CCCGCCGGGTCCGAGGCCTGACTCAGCATCGGGAAGTCGCCGCTCTGGTCGATGACGTTCTCATCGGGGCCGGCCGCTTGTGCCACCTGCTCCGTGCCGCCCGTGCTACCAATCGGCGGGTTCGTGCCGGGCGGGAACTGCGGCTTGGTCACGCGCTGGATACGGTGGTAGTAGGTGCTGCCCGGGTCCAGCTGTGGGTGCATGTAGGTGATGTCCACGGTCTCGGTCGTGTAGTCGCCGCTCTCATCACGGAAGGTGACGGTGATCGTGACGTCCCTCTGATCGCGCCAGTCCGGGAGGTCCTCCGTCGCCCGGATCCTCTCCTCACCCATGCCGCGGGTGGAGACCTCAACCAGGTAGTAGGGGTCGGCCGGGAAGTAGCGGATCGGGCCACGGAACAACAGGTGCCCGAAGGCCTTGTCCAGGCCGTGGAGGAACTCCACCCGGATGGTCGGCCTCACGCCGGGAGTGTCCTGGTAGAGGTACGAGATCGGCGTCGGGGGCTTGGTGCCTTCGTTCCCGCCGGTGGCAATCCCGGCCAGGGCGCCCAGGAGCGCCAGTGACGCGAGGCCCCAGACGAACTTCGTACGGTCCTGCTTGGCCGCCTCCTTGATAACCACGGCCTGGGGCTCGTAGACGCGGACGACGTAGTCGCCGGTGCGGGGCGCAACGTTCCGCACCGGGTCGGCATAGCACATGTCCGGGTGCATGCGACTGACTTCGAGGTAGCCGATCTTGCGGAGGGTAACGGTCTCTAGCTCCTTGAGGTAGACAGGGCGCATCACAACCAGCTTCATGCCGGAGGCTGCCCCGTCCTCGGAGCCGAGGTTGATCGCACACGTTCCGGTGGGGAGCACGGCATCAACGGAGCCTCGCCGTACGCGCGTCGCGAGCATGCGGGCCACGCCCTCTTCCGCGCTCTGACGTAGGGCCTCGTTGAGGATGTCGGCTTCCGTTCCCGACCAGCCGGGGATGGGCTTCGTCTGCGTGGTCACCGTGGAACCGTCGAGGAGCTCGGCCGCCTCCACGTCAACCATCATGATCTGAAGGCGCACCTCACCCTTGCCGGTGGTGGTGTTGACGGCTGCCACCAGGACCTGGCCGAGGCAAACACAGTCCACATCGAGGCGTTTCCCCAACCGCACGGCCTCGGTCATGGACAGGGGGAGGTTGAGCGCGAGGGCCTGCACCTCGCGGTCCACTTCCCGCGCCGGCGTGACCAGGTACTCCTTGGAGTCGCTCAGGGCCAAAGCGACGGCATCGGTCGCCTTCGCTTCCAGCAGCGAGCTCCTCCGCGCAGTCATGTCGGTGAACCGCACGACGGCGACGGTCGTCACATCGCCGCCCTGTGCCCAGAGCGCGGCGGGTAGCACCGTCGCGGCCAGCAGCACGCAGGCCCCCAGGAGCGACACGTGGCGAGCGTTCGACCTTGGTGAGAATGAGCGCATGTGCACCTCTCCCTCCGACGTTGTGCGTCCGGGGCGCGGCCGGCGCGAACGCGTGGAGTATAGCACAACGGTCCGGCGTTTGCAAACTCACGCGGTACGAGCCGTCGGCCCCGAAACGTCCTGCAAAATGCGCGTTTTCTGTTCCACAGACCGAGTCTTGGACAGGCAGGAATGCCTGTCCTCCTGTCGGGTAGGGACTAGCGCCGGATGTTCACGGCGGCCAGAGCCGATGTCTGCTGACCGTCGTCGGACAGCGCGGTGAGCTTCACGAAGTACATGCCGACCGGCACGGGTACGCCGGTGTGGCTCCGAGCGTCCCACAGGTTGGTGTTGCGGCCGGCGGTCACGGGCTTGGCGGTAACAGGCCGGGCGATGACGACGCCGCTGATGTTGCGGACTTCGGCGGTCACCTGGGCATCGCGTGAGAGCGTGTAACTGATCGCGACGCCGCCGGCCTGCGAACTGGCCGTCGCCCCGGTCAGAGCCAGCAGGCCTTGTGGCGCGTCGGAGACCTCGATCTCGAACTCGCGGACGCTTCCGGCGCGAGGTCGGTAGGTGTACTCGCGCTGTGTCCGCATGTAGACCTTGCTGCCGGTGAGCCGGTCACGCAGGACCGGGCGGACGGTCGCGGGCAGCTGGGATAGGTCGGGCCAGGTCACCGTCACCGGCGCGGAAACCCCGGCGGTGCGGACGGCCAAGGTCCACTGCTGTGTGCCGGGGCCGCGCGCGTCAACGGCCAACGGTTCGCCGCCGTTCAGCGGCGCGAAGGACGCATACACGAACGGAACACCCTCCGCAACCTCGTCACCAGGCAACGGTGGCTTGGGCACGCTCGAGAGCTCCGGCGTACTGGTAACGCCAAAGGCGGTGGCCGCATCCCCCATGCCGGCCGAGAAGACGACGATCGGTGCCAGCCAGCCATCTTGAGGCTTGGCCAGGGCCGGGCGCTCACGATGTGCAACAGCGGCCGCAACCCCGGCGCCGGGGTCCTCCACTACGAGCGAGACGGGCTGGTTCGCCTTGATCCAGTAACCGGAGTACGGAACAAGGGTCGTCACCAGCTTGTAGCCCCAGCCCGGAGTGTAGCTGTAGAGGCCGTTGACCAGTTGGCCGGCGGAGAAGGCATCCTGAATCGGGCGCACGACACCGAGAGAGTCGCGGACCTTCAGGTCGTAGAAGTCCACCGGCGTGCTGAAGGGGTTGCCGATCCCGTTCCAGCCGACGCCGAGAGGAATAAGGTACGGACTCGTGGCGCGGCTGCCCTCGATGGTGAGGTCCTGCGCCTGGTCCTGGTTCATCCAGTAAGCCACACCGAGACGCAGGCGATCAGCGGGCGCCCGCGGGTAGACGGCGTAGCGGGCGAGAGACACATCCCAGGTCGCCATCCTGAGTTGCTTGCCTGCCGGCGTGCCGAGCACGAAGAACGGGTCCTGGTTGCTGTAGTCGAACGGGACGGAGAAGAACTGGAGCCCCGCCGCGAACGTGTGGAGGGCGCTGACGGTGAAGTTCACATTGTACGTCGTGGTGCCGGGGCTCACAGTAACGGTGCGCAGGGCGGGAGAGACCGTGAGGCCCGTCTTGGCGGCGCGCACGTCGACGCGGCCGCCGGAGGGCACGTCGGCGATCAGGAAGTTGTAGCGCGGATTCCCGCCGCCGGGATAGGTCCACGTACTGGTGGTGGTGGTCTGAGCCGCGATCACCCCGCCGACGATGACCTGCACCGTCACTCCGCCGAGGGCCTCGTTGGGCGTCGAGGCGCGGTAGACCTGACCGGCGATGGAGCCGCCGGGCAACGCGATCATCTCGATCGTCAGAGGGGTCGTCTGCGCACTAAGGACGGTGGCGTTGGCCTTGGCTTGCTGGTAGCCGGGCTTGTCGGCCACGACCTCATAGACACCCGGTGGCACATCGAAGGTCGCCACGCCCTGGTCGTCCGTGGTCCCGCTGCCGACAACGGCGCGGTTGAGCACGGCCTCGACCGTCACATCCTTGAGCAAGGCCTTCGTGGCACTGTCCTTGACCGTGACCGCAAGGGTGCCGTCGGCCGCGGGCAGTTGGAAGTCCTGCGTCACCGTACCGCCCGGGACCGCCGTGACCGTCTTCGTATCGCTGCCGTACGGAGGCGTGGCTGTGCTCCCGTCGGCGGTCACGTCATAGCCGGCGGTGTTTGTTGGCACCCCACTGATCACGTACTTGCCGTCGGCGCCCGTGACGACGGGCGGGATCGGCGCCGCTAGCGGATCGCCCGCATCCACCGCGGTGACCGTTACGCCGCCGATGGGGTCGCCCGTGGCAAGGGAGGTGACGGTGCCCTCGATGGCGCCCGGCTGGTCCACGGTGAGCACGAAGTTCTGCGTGGGGTAAGGGAGGCCGCCGTGAACCACCTCGTCGTGGGGTTTGTCGATCTTGTAGCCGGGGCGGGTGGCGCGGTATTCGTAGTAGTTCGGCGGGATCCCGCTGATGACGAACGTGCCGTCCTTCTGGCAGCGCTGGGCGTAGAGGATGGCTGGGTTGCCCGGGTTGTGGACGGTGACGATGGGCTCGGGGTCGGTGATGGGCCGATAGCCCTCGATGGCCAGAACGCGCCCCTGGACGCCACCCGTGCGCAGGTAGCAGAGGGTCATGTGGGTAAGCTTGTGGCGGCGGTCGGGTGTGGCGCAGTTGGTGCCAGTGTAGCGCTTGCTGATGGCCTCGTAGGGGAACGCGAAGTACACCACGCGGGACCCGGTGTTCGGGTCCTCCTTGCGAACGGCCGCCACGCCCGAACCGCGGGTGACGTAGTTCAGCACCGTAACGGAGCCGGCTGCCGCAATGACGTCCGGGAACGGCGAGTGCATGGAGCCGTCTGTACCCGGGCCGCTGGCCAGGCCGGTGTTGTTGTCGGGCGCCCAGTGCAACATTCCGTTGGTCCAGACTTCACCGGCAACCAAGCCATTGCCCGCACCTTCCAGGTCGAAGTCGATGGTCTGCGGGAAGTCGCGGCCGCCGAGGTTGTCGTCACTGACGAAGTTCGCCCCGAGGACGTTGGTGAGGAAGCTGTTGGTGACAGCGCCCTCTATGGTGAGAGTCCAGGCGATGTCCATTCCGGCGACGGCGATCCGGCCGCCGAGGTCCACGAAGTTCTTGAGCAAGGCCTGAGTGGCGGCCTCCACGATCGTGCCGTTCGCATTCCAGCCGCTGCCGCAGTGGGGAGCAGCCCAGAAGAGGCAGCGGTTAGCGACCGGCACCTCCCGGATGCCCTTCAGGTCAATCGTGAGCTGAGTCTCGGAGGTGGGGCCGTAGTAGGTCAAGGCGGTGAGATCCGGCGCCCCGCGGCAGATCACCCGCCAGATGTCGAAGTCCTCGCCATACGAGCCATCGGTGAAGTTGTTCCACGCGCCGGCCCCGCTCTCGTTGAGGGTGTAGTAGCTCTCGCAGGGGTAGGCGGCGTACTCGCGGTCGGTGAAGCCCAGCTGCCGAAGGAAGCCCTGACCCTCGCAGTAGTCGTTAACGAAGAGCACGTTGGTGCGGGGTGCGAACTTCACCGTGGAGAAGCCGTAGATGTCGTCGTAGTTGATGAAGTTGCCCGCGTTGTCGGTCAGCTCGATGTCGATGATGAAGTCGCTGGGCACGGCGGGCGTGGTCCAGATGCCACTGAAGATGCCGTCGTTCGCGTAGACGTCGCCGTGGTTGGTGAGGTCCCCATCATCGAACAGCTCGACACTGCCGACCCGCTGGCAGTCCAGTTCCTCATAGTAGGTAATCGGGCACGAGGTCGGGCCCGGAGGGTGGATATCCTCCGTGCTCTTGCCGATGCCGTTGGCGCCGCCGGTGTAGATCTTGCGCTCGCGCCCCTGAGCGTCCTCATAGGCCGAGTCGGGGTCCTTCATCCACGCGAAGACACTGCGCATCCCTGTCTCGGGATCCCACGCCTTGGCGCTGATGACGATGTCGCTGCCGGGTTGGGGGTTGCGCTCGGAGACGGCGGGCAACTCCTCGAGGATTGGGAAGCGCGTGTCGTTGACGATCAGGCCCCAGATGTCCGGCTCGGCCGTGCCGGTCGGCGGGCCGACCTTGTCCATGCGGTAGGAAGTGAAGAAGATGCGGATCGGCGCCGCGCCGGGTGTGAGCAACGGCGAGAACGCGGGCATGATGTCATCATACGTATCGGTGACGTCGGTGTTGGAGTACACCCGGGCGGGCTGGCCCGCGATTTCGCCGGTCGAACCGGCCGTCCAGATGTTGTGCTCCCGGATCGTGTCGGTGATGTCCGTGAGACGGTTCGACGCGAAGGCGAACTGGGTGGAGAGGCCGTCCTGCCGCCAGGCGGGATTCTTGTCACTGACGGCCGGATCGCCGCCGCCGTTGGTGAGCTGTTCCTGGTTGCCGCCCAGGGAATCGGCGCGCCAGATGTGGGTCACCACCCCATCGAGGCGGGTGTAGACGATCCACTGACCGTCGGGCGACCACATCGGCTCGTACTCGTCGGCCGGCGTCGCGATCAGCGGCGTGGGCAGTCCGACTCCACTGGTCCGGACCATGTGGATGTCGCGCAGGGCTGGGCCGTTGAGGTCGGTCGCGTAGGCGATGTACGTGCCGTCGGCGGACCAGGTGGGATGGGTCTTGTTGTCAGTGCCGCTGGTGATCTGGCGGATGGTCTTACTGACGATGTCAACCGTGTAGATCTGGTACTTGCCGGTCTGGTTGTTGCAGAAGGCGAGGACCGTGCCGCCCGGGTCGTACGCGGGGTCACGCTCATCGCCGGGCATGTCGGGAGTAAGCGGGAACTGCTGCGAGCCGTCGTGGCGCATGAGCCAGATGCCAAAGCCGTTGGTCGAGAGGCCGTACTTGTCGATCAGGCCATCGGGCACGTTGTTGGGATCGTTCGGTGGAGGGGCCGGATCGCCGGGACCGGGCTGTTCATCGTTGATCCACTCGTCCACGCCGTTGCTCACGAGGGCGAGACGGGCGACTTTGTTCAGCCCCGGAGTCGCCGCGTCGAACTCCTGGCTGCTGATCGCGTTGGGCGTCAGTTGCTCGTCAGGGTCCGGTCCCGACCCCTGGGCCGGGAGGTCCTCCCAGGCCTGCCGGAGCGCCGGCGGCATCTCGCGGCTGGGCAAGATGGGATGCCGGCCGCGAGCCGCCACGGCGCCGGCCGCCGACGGGCGCCGCTCGGGAGTGCCCGTGCGTGCCGGGCCCAGCGCACAGAGACTCAACAGGCCGGCGACCGTCACCAGCCCGGCCAACGCTGCACGCTTCGATCGATGCAGCAAGGTCATCACTCCTTTGCGGAGGCAGCAACGCACGCCGAACGCCGTCGCCCTGTCCAACCCCATTCACTCCACCGACGACCAGAAACGCAGAATCCCCAGGCTCATGCCTACCCTTCAGCCCAGCGGCGACAAGGACGCGCCAGTTGGTGCGTTGGCATACATGACCTGGGGATCTTCAGGAACGGACCCGTCGCGCTGCGGCGCGAGTCTCCGGGCATGTCGAGCATGGTCACGATGGCGAGGGCCGCCCCCTCCCGCAGATTCGGGATTCGCGCACCCAGCAGACAGCACGCCACGTTGGCCGTGCCCCCCGGCCGACTCGGCAGCTTCCGAACAGGCCCCTAGAACATCGGCGATTATAGCACACGCCCTACCCCATTGCAAGCGTAAGCGGGATGTGACAAGAGTCATGGCAACGGACCCGAGGTTTCGGGTTTCGAGTTTCGAGTTACGGGTCCGGCTACGGCGACCGATCGGTCAATCTCGACCACGCGTTGCGCACCTGAGCGGCCAAAGCCTCCAGTGTTCCCCCGGCGTCCAGCACCAGATCGGGATCGCAGTCCTCGACCTGCTGCTCGCGCTGAACGGCAAGCCGGCGCCGCGCTTCGTCCTCCGGCAGGGCATCTCGCTCGATGAGGCGACGCAACCGCAGTGCCTCGGGAGCGTTACACAGCCAGACCACGTCGAAGGTCTCGCGGGCCCGGAGGTGTCTCGGGAGCCGCAGGACCTCCACGGCCGCAACGGGCGGAGGGTCGGGGCGCGCGCGGAGCGCTGTGAGCCAGGCGCCGATGCGGACGAGAATGGCGGGATGCAGGATGCCTTCCAGACGTTCCCTGGCGTCGGTGGAGCGGAAGATCAGCTCCGCGAGTGCGGCACGGTCAAGTGACCCGTCCTCCCGGCGGTACGATCCGCCGAACTGCGCGATGATCTCTTCCAGCGCCGGTTGCCCCGGCGCAGTCAACTCGTGTGCCAGGTCATCGGCCGAACAGGTCTCGGCGCCCAGCTCCCGCAGCAACCCCAAGACGGTGCTTTTCCCGGACGCGATCGGGCCGACGACGGCGAGCGCGATCACACGTGACCCCCAACCGGTTCCTCGACGCGGGGGGCGCGATGAATCGCGCCCCTACACGACCGGGCGCCATGAATGGCGCCCCTACACGGAGGCGTCGGGCGGCTCCTCAGCGGGCGCCGCGGCCTCAGGTTCGGCAGCGGGTTCCGGCGCGGCCGGCTCTTCGGCGACGGCGGGCTCGGGTTCGGTCGGCGGTTCGGGTTCGGAAGGTCCGACGGGAGCGGCCGCGACCTGCGTCTGCACTCGCGCGAGCTCCTCGCCAAACTGATCGCCGAGGGTCGCGCGCGCCTGGGTCTGGCCTGCCATGTACTCCCGGTACTCCCGGCGCTCTTTCTCCTGCTCCGCTTCGGCCAGGCTCAGGGTCATGCGCCGCTCCTGAGGTCGGAGGCTGATGATCTTCACATCCACGACCTGATCGACGGCGGTGACCTCGCTGGGGTCGCCGATCCGCCGCTCGGACAGCTCGGAGATCGGGATGAAGCCCTCGACCTGCGCGTCCTCGATGAGCGCGAAAGCGCCGTTCTTGGCGAGCCGGGTGATGCGGGCTTTCACTACGTCGCCGGTGTTGAGGCGCTTGCCGGCTTCATTCCAGGGATCGGGCAGGCACTCCCGGCGGGAGAGGCTGATCCGTTCCTTGGCGTGGTCGATCCCGATGACTGCCACCTGAATCGTGTCGCCGACCTTCAGGACCTCGGAGGGATGCTTGACGCGGGTCCAGCCCATCTCCGAGATGTGCAGCAACCCATCGACGCCGCCCAAGTCCACGAAGGCCCCGTAGTCGGTGATGTTGCGTACCTTGCCCTCGCAGACCATGCCCTCCCGCAGGCGGGCCATCGTCTCGTCGCGTCGGCCCTTGCGCTCGAGTTCCACGACCTGTCGGTGCGAGAGGATGACCTTCTTGTCCTTCCGGTCGGCCTCGATCACCCGCAGACGGAGCGAGCGGCCGACGAACCGGTCGAGGTCGCGGACGTTGCGCGTGCTGACCTGCGAGGCCGGCACGAAGCCGCTGACCCCCAGGTCCACCCGCAGGCCGCCCTTGACGCGCTCCGTGACCATCGCGGTGATGATCTCGCCGCTGTTCAGGGACTCCATGATCCGGGTCCAGACCTTCTCGTAGTCGGCCTTCTTCTTGGAGAGGACGACCTGGCCCTCATCTTCCGATATGCGGATGACTGCCACACTGACGTGCTCCCCCTCCTTCGGCACCTCGGCCGTACTGGGGAACTCGATCAGGGGGATGACGCCCTCGTACTTGCCGCCGACGTGGACCACGAGTTCGTCGTCGCGGACCTCCACGACGACGCCCTCGACGATCTCGCCGGGGCGGATGGAGCGCAACGACTCCTGAAGCGTGCCTTCGTCGAAGTCAGCCGCAGAGAGACGATCCAGCTCCTCATCGCCCATGTCTCCTACCTGTTCGACGACGTCATCGTCGCCCGGGGAGGGGGAGCCGGCGCCTCTTCGGCTTCGAACGTCTTCGCCACGGTCCATCATCTCAGTGAGTCTCCCTTCACGTCGGGGGGCCTCAGCGCCCCGAGGTTGAGTCTGCCGACCGACGCCCCAACGAAACGGGCTTGCGGCCGCTTCGCGGGCCTAGCGCATCAGCCGGTCGCCGGGGAGACGGGCTTCAGGTCCCGCCAGTTCTCCCCGACTGACACGTCCACAGCCAACGGCACCTGCAACTCACACGCGCTCTCCATCACCTCCTTGACCCACCTCGACACTGCCTCGGTCTCCTCCTGCGGCACCTCCAGCAGAAGCTCGTCATGGACCTGTAACAACATCCGCGCGCGGACGCCCTGTACCCGCAGGCGCTCGTCGAGCCGAACCATCGCCACCTTGACGATGTCGGCGGCCGACCCTTGAAGGGGGGAGTTGACGGCTGCCCGCTCCGCATAGGCGCGGTCGCGGGCCGACGAGCTGTGCAACTCCGGGAAGGCTCGACGGCGCCCCAGCAGTGTGGTCGTGTACCCCTCTGCCCGCGCCAGTTCGAGAGTCTGCGTCAGATACCTCTCTACGCCGGGCAGTTTCGCAAAGTAGTTCCCGATGAACCGCGCCGCCTCCTCCCGGCTGACGCCGATTTCCCGCGCCAGTGAGGCGGGCCCCATGCCGTACAGCACGGCGAAGTTCACAGTCTTGGCCTGCCGCCGCATGTCGCTCGTGACCTGCTCGGGCGGCACCTCGAAGACTTCGGAGGCAGTGCGGGTGTGAATGTCCTCGCCCGCGCGAAAGGCCTCGAGGAGGTTAGGGTCCAGCGAGAAGTGCGCCAACAGGCGCAGCTCGATCTGCGAGTAGTCGGCCGACATCAGGCAGAGGCCCGGGGAGCCTGCGACGAAGCAACTCCGGATGCGGCCGCCCCAGTCGGTGCGAATCGGGATGTTCTGCAGGTTCGGGTCGTGGCTGGAGAGCCGGCCGGTCGCGGCGACGGTCTGCTCGAAGGTCGTGTGCACGCGCCCGCCGCTGCGCTGCGCGAGCTCGGCCAGCGCATCCACGTAGGTGGACTTCAGCTTGGCGAACTGCCGGTACTCGCCGATCAGCGCGACGACGGGGTGTTTGTCCTCGAGCTTCTCCAGGACCTCGGCGTCGGTGGAGGGACCGGTCTTCGTGCGCTTCTGCACGGGCAGACCAAGGCGGGTGAAGAGCACCTCGGCGAGTTGCTTGGGTGAATCGATGTTGAACGGGCCCCCGGCGTGCTCGTGGATCTCCGCCACCAGCTCAGACAGTCGAGCGGACATCTGCGCCGAGAGGTCCCGCAGCTTGGCGGCGTCCACGGCGACGCCGGCGCGCTCCATGGTGAGGAGGATCGGAGTCAGGGGTGTCTCGATCTCGTCGAGGAGCCGCAGCAGACCCGCCTGCCGGAGGGCCTGGCGCATTGGCGTGCGTAGCTCGAGCGCTGCCGAGGCCCACGCGCACGCGGCGTCGGGCTGCGGCTCGCGGTCGCGGACAAGGGGCGGCACGCCTCGGCCCAGCATCTCGGGAGCGGTGACCGCGATCGAGTGGTCGCGCCGCTGCGGCTCCAGCACGTACGAGGCCAGCTCGGGGTCGAACCCGAAGCCCGCCAGGTCCAGCCCGATCTCGTGCAGCAACGCGGCCTGGCTCTTCAGCCCGCCGCCGTGCTTGGTCACCGCGGGATCGCCCAACACGCGACCGAGGGCTTCGCGACATGCCGAGACCGCCTGCGGATCGGGCGCGGGCTCCGCAGCGTCAAAGAGCCCCCGCGCTTCGGTGGTGGGCAGCGCGAACAAGCCGCCGGGCACGAAGGCGACCCGCCCGGCGCCGGCCGATAAGGCAAGCCCCCGTAGGCCGCCGCGGCCCACGAGCGTGCGGACACCGATCTCCCGTTCGCGGCCCAGGCCATCGCACCATGCCGCGACCTCGGTTGCCGACTCGAGGATGACGCAGGCGGCCGGTGGTTTGGTGGACTCCGGTGCGGGCAGGCGCTCGACAAGGCTGCGGAACTCGAGAGAGGTCAGTAGTTCGCGCAGTTCGCCGACGTCGAAGCCGGGCCACTTCAGCTCATCCAGGGAGACATCAACCGGCGCATCGGTGCGGATCGTCGCGAGGTGCTTGGCAGCGAGCACGGCCTGAGGATGCTCCACCACGTACTCGCGGGCCGCCTGGTTGGGGACGTCCTCGGGATGGCGGAGGACCTCCTCGAGCGACCCATGCTTCTCCAGCAGCGTGGCCGCCGTCTTCTTACCCACCTTCGGGACGCCGGGTATGTTGTCGGATGGATCGCCGATGAGGCTCTTCGCGTCGGTGACCTGCGAGGGGGTGTAGCCGTACGTGCGCTTCACCTCGTCTGCGTCGAACAGCACGGCGTCGAGCGGGCCGCGGCTGGGTGACAGCACCTTCACCCGGTCGGTGATGAGCTGCAGGCAGTCGCGGTCGATGGTCACGATCAGCACGTCGAGGCCGGCCTCGGCGGCGCGGGTCGCCAGGGCGCCGATCACGTCGTCCGCCTCGAAGCCCGGCGTCTCTACGCTTCGCAGCCGGCAGACCTCCGTCAGCCGTCGCGCGAGAGCGAACTGCTCGGCGAGGTCGGGAGGCGTCGGGGGACGGTTCGCCTTGTACGCGGGGAAGATCGCGTGGCGGAAGGTCTTGCCGGGCGGGTCGAAGGCGACTGCCGCCAAGTCCGGCGGGTTCTCCGCCAGGAGCTTCAGCACGGTCTGCGCGAATCCGTAGACCGCCCCCACGGGCCGCCCCGAGGACGTCGTCAGGTTCGGGATCGCATGGTAAGCCCGGTGGATCAGGCTATTGCCATCGATGAGGACCAGGCGCTGTGCCACAGCATGGTTCCGGGTTCGGGGTTCGGGGTTCGGGGTCAGGGACGTCCGGGCGCTGCGCTGGCCGTGGCCCCGGAACCCTGAACGCCGAACCCCGAACCCGTCGTTTCACTCGAGGCGGGGCGCGCCCGTCTCGGTCATCATCATCTGCCCCACGGGCCAGACCCGGCTGTCAAAGAGCAGACCCGGGGGGAAGTTGCGGATCGGCTGGGAACGGACCTCACCGAACAAGGCCTCGAAAAGAGTCATCCGACCGTAGAACTTGACGGTCGGCTCCTTCTCGATGCGCGCCATCTCGGCAGCTATCTTGATCGCGCCGCGGAAGGAGCCAAGCTCGTCTACGAGGCCGATCTCCTTCGCCTGCCGGCCGGTGTAGACGCGCCCGTCGGCGAGCTTCTTGACCTTGGCCTTGTCCATCTTCCGGCCGTCGGCGACGGCGGTGACGAACTGGTCGTAGACGTCCTCGATCATCGCCTCAAAGAGCTTCCGCTCCTCGCCGGTCATCGCGCGGAAGGGCGAGCCCATGTCCTTGTGGGGTCCGCTGGTCATGGTGTTGCCCTTCACGCCGACCTTCTTCAGCAGCTCGTGGTACTCCAGGGTCTCGAAGATCACGCCGATGGAGCCGGTGAGGGTCGCGGGGAGCGCGACGATCTTGCTGCAAGGCGCGGCGACGTAGTAGCCCCCGGAAGCGGCCACATCCGACATCGAGGCGACGACCGGCTTCCCGGTCCTTTGCCTGTAGTCCTCGACGGCCTCGTAGATCTCCTGGGAGGCTGCCGCGCTTCCGCCCGGGCTGTCGATGCGGAGTACGATCGCCTTCACGACGTCATCCTTGGCGGCCTCGCGGAAGAGGGCGGTGATGTTGTCGGAGCCTGCGGTCGCCCCGAAGAAAGGCGATATCGACCCTCCGCCCGTGATGATGCCCTCCACACTGATGACGCCGATCGTGTCGCCCGTGGCCCCCGCCCAGGTCGTCTGCGGCCCGCCGGTGGACCGCAAGCCCGTGGCTAGCAACGCCATCCCGCCCAGCATGATCGCAGCGAGCACGACCAGGATGATCAGGCACGTGATCGCCCCGCTGCTGCGACGCCGCGGCTGGCCGACCGGCGGCACGCTGGGCGTCACCGGGTACGCCGGCGGCGGGCCGGGCGGCGGGCGGTAGCCTCCCGGCGGCGGCGCCGAAGGCGCGGACGGCGGGGCGCCTGTGCTGCCGGCATCCGACTCTGTTCGTGGACCTTCCCACGGAGGTGTGGTGCTCATCGCTCTCTCCTAAGGCCGGCCACATGGGCCGGCGGCGTGAGGATCCTGAGCAGCAACTGGCTGTGAACTGAGCTGAGCGCCCTGCTGAACGGCCCTCAGCTTCGCGGCAGAAGCTCCATCGTCCGGTGTAGCTCGTCCGCCACCTGCTCGATGGTGAGCGTGTCCGTATCGACGTACGGAACGCCCTCAAGCTGCTCCATGCTGCGACAGCACTCTACAGCGACGCGGAACAGCTCGCGGTTCCTCTGTGGGTCGTGCCCGCGCTCGGCCAGGCGCCTCAGGACCACGCGCTCACTCGCTCGCAGCGCGATCGCCCCTACGACGTAGCCCTCCGCCCTCAGGAGCCAGGCAAGGCGCCCCAGCCGCTCGCGGTCTGGCAGGACGTACGCCGCAATGAAGTGCTCCACCCCGAAGTCCCGGAAGTTGGCGGCGCACGCTACGATGTTGCTCTGCACCAAGTTGAGCCACTCGATGGTCAACTCGTGAGGACGGACCCAACTGAGATCGTCTCCATCCAGGAGGGCGATGCGACCGGTCAGCCGGCGGGCCAGCAAAGGCAGCACGGCCGTCTTGCCGCTGCCTGGCCCGCCTGTGATGATCGTCGCCTTCATCCGGAGTGCTCGCCGCCGGCTCCGACGTGCCTGACCGCACCCGCACGGTGGGGAGGGTTCCGAGCCGCATCCAGGATACCGCCGAGCCTTGCGCTGGCTTGACAGGCTGTTAGTGTACCCCTATACTTCGGGTCCTTACGCCGGAGTGGCGGAATAGGCAGACGCGCCAGACTCAAAATCTGGTGGGGCTCACACCCCGTGCCGGTTCGACCCCGGCCTCCGGCACCAGCTGGTCTTCCGACGTACCCCGACGATTCGGCGTACTTCGACGTGACGCCCGTCGGCCCCTTCGCGAAGCACCTTCTCAACGCACCCAACGCTACAGGTCGAGGCCCCGTTCTCGGAGGAAGGCGGCGGTTGCCTCGAACGTCGGGATGCCGCGGCGGCCGCCGAGGTGTGTGCACTTGAGGGCGGCGACGGCAGAGGCGAAGCAGGCGATGGTCTCCAGGGGCCACTCCCGCAGCAGACCCACGAGGTAGGCGCCATGAAAGACGTCGCCGGCGCCGGTCGTGTCGAGGACCTCAACCTCGAAGGCCAGCGTATGGAAGCGCTCCCCGGCCGTCACCGTGTAGCTCCCTGCCATGCCCTCCGTCTGCACCACGATTCGCGGCCCGAACGCGAGCGCCGCCTCGCCCGCCGACCGGGGGTCCGCGTGGCCCGTGAGAGCGCGCCCGAAGCCCTGACCGCAGATCAGCACATCTACGTGACGCAGCAAGTCGAGCATTCCAGGGGCGACCGAAGCGGCGTCCGTCTTGCCACAGTCGATGGCCACCTGCTTCCCCGCCTCGTGCATCCACTGAGCGGCGGTGATCGCGGTCTCGGGGTGGGAGCCGTCCAAGTGCAGCCACGCGGCGGAAGTAACATACTCGCGGTCCAACTCGGCCGCGATCAGCGGATCATCGCCGAAGCCCCGGAGCCCCGAGAAGACTCGCTCCCCCGTCTCCTCGTTTACGTGGACGACGACCACCTGCGTCTCCGGCCGGTTGCGGATCACGACGCGGCTGGTGTCCACGCCGCCCTCGCGGAGGGATTGCAGCTTCAGCTCGGCCACCGCATCGTTCCCCGCGACACCCACGAAGCCCACGCTTGCCCCCAGCCGTGCGGCGGCCACGCATGCTGTGCCGACCGGCCCGCCGCCATCGAGCCCGAAACCCTCGATGCGCGCCCCACGCTCCCACGTCGGCATCTCGCCAAGGCGGATCAGCACGTCGAGGGTTGACATGCCAAGACCGACGATGTCCATTCCGGTTCTGTTCCGATGGTGAGCTTGCGGAGGCGCGTATTCGGTGTGCGGCGGCCAGCACCTCGTTGGGGCGAGGACGTTGCGTCGACTTGGGGGAACGTGATTGCAGGAGGAGGTCGAGGCCAGATGCGCTCGTTTCCCTGCTCGTTCGTGCGTTCGCGGGTGGGGGCCATGGCAGTGGCTGCGCTGTGGTGCGCGACTGCGCCAGCGTCGGTCCTGCTGCGGAATGGGTTCGATGGGCCGCAGCTCGACGGCGCCTGGCAGGTGGATGTCTCGCCGGGGAACACCGTTGAGGTGCGGGAGGGCAAGCTGCACGTCCGGGCGGCGATGAACACCTTTGCGCACGTCGAGCGCCCGCTGAACCAGGACTGCGTCACGGTCTCGGCGCTCATGCAGCCCTCGGTGCCCTCGGGTGTGAGCTGGAGCTGTGGGGTCGTGCTGTACTGGGCGCCGAGCGCATGGTGCCAGCTCTCGATCATCGACTTCCAGGGCGGCCAGTACTACACCGTGGAGGCCGGTGGCGGGAGACCGCATGAGACCTACCTCGCTCAGTGCGACCGCTCACAGCCGCATCGGCTCCGCATCGAGCTGGGCAGAGACTGCGTCCGGTACCTCACACGCACGGCCAGCGAGGCGGAGTGGACGACCCAGCGCGTGGTCCGCCGCCCCCTCGGATGCGAGGGGGCGCCCACGCTGCTGATCCTCGGCAAGGGCTACGGATCGACGGACCCACAGTACGGCCAGCCCGACCTGGACAACGACTACGCGGACCACGGCCCGGTGATCGAGTCCTGGTTCGAGGAAGTGGACGTGGAGCCGACGGCGCCGGATCGGCTGAAGCTGCAACTAGCAGAGCTGGCGCCGGCGGGGGACGTGATGGGCGAGACGATCCTGGCGGAGCCCGGCGACCCGACCTATGAGCGCGTGGCGGCGGTCTATCCGCCGATGCGGCACATGCGCGAGGCTGTCGGCGTGAAGTGGCATCCCGACGAGGTGGGCGTCACCGAGACGGGCGCGCTGGAGTTGGGGACGGCGGTGGTAGGCGGCCAACCGATGCCGGTCACAGGTGTGCTGACCATCGGGGCCGACCAGGTGCCCTTCGGCAGCGGCCCCGACCGCCCCACGAAGCGTCTGCTCGACGGGCATCTGCCGGTCGTGGAGGCCGAGTGGAGCCACGAGGGCGTCACGTATGAGGAGACGGTGCTGGGCTACTCGGAGGGCTTCAGCCCGGACGCGCCCCTGTTCGCGTATGTGAAGCTGGAGGCAACGACCAACGGGCAGGCCCGCGAGGTGCCGGTGAGCTTCGCCGTGAGTCCCGCGAGTCTGCCGGTCGTGACGACGAGCACGGTGCTGAAGGTGTCTCCGGGCGAGAAGGCCCTGTGGGGGCTGCGCATTCCGTGCCCGCTGAAAGCCGGCGCGCTGATCGAGGACATCTGTGCCTGCGAAGTGGATGCCTACACGCTGCGAACGCGGAGGTTCTGGGAGGCCGAGTACGCCGGGGGAATGCAGATCGACGTGCCCGACGCTCGCCTGACGGACGGCTATCGGGCGTGGCTGGCGTACAGCGCGATCAACGTGGACAAGGTAGACGGCTTCTACGAGGCCCACGACGGCAGCGGCTTCTACGAGGCGGTCTTCGGCTACAGCGCGGCACGCTACGCGTGGGCGCTCGACTTGTACGGCCATCACGACGACGCGGCGGCCCTGCTCGCGTGCCTGCGGAACCGCCAGACGCCCGACGGCCTGCTCGACTGGAACTTCGGGCTGACCGATACGGGCGCTTACCTGTGCGCGCTCGCCGTGCACTACGAGACGACGGGTGACGCCGGGTGGCTGCTCGAGCATGCGCCATCGGCGGTCTCGGCGTGTGACTGGATCACCCGCCATCGCGCGGAGAGCCGCGATGAGGGTCCCCTGGTGGCGGGGCTGATCAGCCACCGGTCCTACTGCGACTACCTGCCGCCGGTGTACGGCTACCTGCACAACTGCTACTGCTGCGTCGGAATGGAGCGCATCGCCAAGGCGCTGCGGGCGGTCGGCAGGACGGAAGACGCCCGGCGAATCGGAAGCGAGGCGGCGGCCTATCGACGGGACATCCTGGCCTCCATGCGCGCGGCGACGATCACGCGGGACGGCCGGCGGATCATCCCGATGGAGCCCGACACTCAGCGCCTGCTCAAGGACTCCGGCTACGAGAGCCGCGACTACTACGGCCTCGTGGCCTCGACGCTGCTGGAGTGCGGCCTGCCCGCGCCGGGGAGTCGCGACGAGCGCCTCATCGAGGGCTTCCTGCGGGAGTGCGGCGGAATCCAGATGGGCGTCAGCGAGTTCGTGGGTGGCATCGACCATGCGTACGGCTACGGGTATCTGTGGAACCAACTCGTGGCCGGCCGACCGGAGCGCTACCTGCTCGGCCTGTACGCGTCGCTGGCATACGGCATGACGCGCGAGACGTTCTCGTCGGTCGAGTGCACGCAGCTCAAGAGCGGGGAGAATGCGTTGACGCTGCCGCACACGTACTCGAACACGCAGCAGCTCTTCATGCTGCGGACGATGCTGGTGCGCGACGAAGGGAACACCCTGATCCTGTGCAGCGGCGTGCCACGGCCATGGCTCGCGAACGGGAAGCGAATCGAGGTCGAGGGCGCGGAGACGGCCTTCGGCACCGTGAGCTTCGAGGTTAGGTCACGTGTGAACCAGGGCGAGGTAAGCGTGTCACTGACCCCGCCAACGCGCCAGGCCCCCAAGGCGATCGTGCTGCATCTGCGGCACCCTCAGGCGAAGCGGATTGCGGAGGTCACGGTCAACGGGCGGCGGTGGAACGGGTACGATGCGGAGACGGTGACGCTGTCCGACGTTGACCGGCCCTGTCGGATTGTGGTCACCTTCGGGAGGTAGGCGGTCACGGCAACGGCGTTTGCCACAGCAGCCGGCAAGGGTGCCGGCACTCCCAGCAACGTCTGGTCAAACCACGACGACGGGCCTGAGGTCGATGAACCAGCAGGCTTCCTGCAGGGCCTGTACCTGATCCCCGTGGATCATGCTGGCGTGGTGGATGAAGCCCTCCTCGACGAGGGTGCGGTAGAGGCGATCGTGGTCGGGGACGCGGACCCAGGCCCACGTGCCGGCGAGCGTCTCCTCGGAGGGGATGATCTCGCCCCTCGCGATCAGCATCTTCCACTCGCCGCGACATTCCGCCAGGCGGCAGAAGGTGACCTCACCGGGCCGAAGCTGGAACTGGCAGAGGCCGGCCATCGGGTCGGCCTCGACGGGCGGCAACTCGCCGGTCATGTTCCGGCGCGAGCGCAGAGCAGTCCGGTCGGGGTGGCGCGCGAGGCACGGAGGGGCGTTCCCGCAGTGCCAGGCGAGGAGAAGGCTCGGGTCATCGCGGTGCTGGATCGTCCAGTCGATGAAGTGCGGGAGGGTCTCGCCCAGCGCCGCCTGGTAGTTGACCAGCATCGAGAGCGCGCCGAGGACGTCGGCCTCGCAGGCGGTCAGCATGTGGCGTTGCGTGAGGCGGCCGAAGACCGCGCACAGCGAGAGGCTCATCGCGCGCTGGATGGTCGGCCAGCACTGAACGGCCATCGCCGAGAGACGGTTGCGCTCCCAGAAGTCGGCGAGTGCGATCTCGACCCGGGCGGAGTTCAGCAGGTGATCGTCGGTGACCGTGATCGAGCGAACGGAACGGCGGATGGCCGCGATCGCCTCCTGGACGCGCGGGTCGTCGTCGGCAAGCTGACGGGCGGCATGCACGATGTCGTCCAGGTTCGCGAAGATGACGTTCTCGCCGAACTTGCGCACCAGCTCGGCTTCGTCGTAGCCGACCGTCTCGAAGGTGGCGGGGCGGACGCCGACCTGGCCGAGGCGCGCGTTGCGCAGGCCCTTGACGACGGCGACCGCGCGGGCGAAGGTCTCGAACTCGGCGGTCAGCTCTGCCTCGCCTGGGAGGAAGATGCCAGCGAAGCGGAAGGGGATTCCGCGCCGGTGGAGCGCCGAGGCGATGGACAGGTTACCGCAGTAGGAGTCCGACACCCGCGCGAGGCTCGCGTCCGTTGCGGCGGGCGGCTCCTTGGTCGCATAGAGCAGGACCGGCACGCGGAGTTTCTCGGCGACCTTGGCGACCGAGCGCTCGTCGCCGAAGTCGAGCGGGCAGAGGACGAGGCCGTCCACCTTCTGCAGTGCGAAGTACTCCGCGACCGCCTCGGCCTGGTCGAGGTTCTGCACCGCCCCGTGAGGCGTGAGACCGCGCGCGCTGTCGAGGGTCCGGTCGTCAGGCGAGGGCTGCGGAACGACAACCTCCACGCCGGGGACTGACCTGAGGGCGGCGAGGCTCGCGTCCCGCATCTGCGCGGTCCAGGGCTTCCAGACGTTGCGGTAGGAGGGGACGAAACCGAGGCGGACGGTAATGGGCATGGTGGCTCTTGCGCGTAAAGGGATGGGTTGTGGGAGGGGCTTCAGCCCCGAACGGTCGGGGCTGAAGCCCCTCCCACAACAGCCGGGATCATGGCTGGCGGAGCCTACCCCGGGGCGCCCATGCGGCGGAACTTGGCGTAGCGCTGCGCGAGGAGCTCGTCGGGAGAGAGCGCGTCCAGCTCGCGGAAGGCGGCGAGGGCCGCGGCTTTCACCGCCTCGGCCGCGGCCTGAGGATCGCGGTGCGCGGCGACGGGCGGCTCGTCGATGATCCCGTCGATGATCCCGAGGCGCAGCGCGTCGGCGGCGGTGAGCTTGAGCGCGTCGGCCATCTCTTGCTTCTTGTCGGGGTTGCGCCAGAGGATCGCCGCGCAGCTCTCGGGCGCGATGACGGAGTAGTAGGCGTGCTCCATCATCAGCAGGCGGTCACCGACCCCAATGGCGATCGCTCCCCCGCTGCCGCCCTCGCCGATCACGATGCAGACGACCGGCACCGGCAGGCGGAACATGCCCTGCTGGTTGGCGGCGATGGCCTCACTGATGCCGCGGCTCTCGGCGTCCTCGAGGCAATCCGCGCCCGGTGTGTCGATCAGCGTGAGGATGGGTCGCCCACAGCGCGCGGCGAGTTCCATCACGCGGAGCGCCTTGCGATAGCCCTCGGGCCGGGCGGCGCCGAAGTTGCGGCGGCGCTTCTCGGCGTTCGTGCGGCCCTTCTGGTGGCCGACGAGCGCAATCGGTCTGCCACCCAAACGGGCGAGCCCCGCGACGATGGCCGGGTCGTCGCCGTACCGTCGATCACCCTTCAGCTCCAGGAGCTCGTCCATCACCAGCCCGACGTAGTCGAGCGTGTAGGGGCGCTTTGGGTGACGAGCGATCTGTACCTTGTCCCAGGCGTCAGCCTTGGTAAACGCGGCGGCGACCTCCCTCCTCAACTGCTCCGCCGTGGCCTCCCATTTGGCCAACTCCTCCGCGCAGTCTGCGCCCTCGGCGGAGAGCTTCCGAAGCTGCTCGATGCGCTCCCCCAACTCGGTCAGATCGCTATCGAGGCCCTGCAAGGGGCTCCCGGGCTCACGGGTCATGCGCTGCTCCAGCGGATGATCTGGGCCAGGGTCCCGCGCAGCTCGGGGCGGGGCACGATGGCGTCGATCATCCCGTGGTCGAACTGGAACTCGGCGGTCTGCACGTCCTGCCTGATCTTCTGTCGCGTGACCTCGATGACGCGCGGCCCGGCGAAACCCAGGCGCACGCCCGGCTCGGCCAGGATGATGTCGCCGAGAAAGGCGTAGCTCGCCGTCACGCCGCCGTAGGTGGGATCCAGCAGGACGCTGATGTAGGGCACCCCGGCCCGGCGGAGCCGCCCCGCCGCGCCGGAGGTCTTCGCCATCTGCATGAGGGACACGAGGCTCTCCTGCATCCGCGCCCCGCCGGAGGCGCAGAAGACGACCGTCGGGAGCCTCAGGTCGGCCGCGCGCTCGAACAACCGCGCCACCTTCTCCCCCACCACATACCCCATGCTCCCCCCGAAGAACGCCAGGTCCATGATGCCGAGCGCCGCCGGCTCGTCCTCGATGGTCGCCCGGCCCGTGAAGACGCCATCGGTCCGGCCGGTCTCCGCCTGGGCCTTCGCGAGCTTGTCCTGGTAGTCCGGGAAGCCGAGCGGGTCCACCGCCTCCACGTCGGCGTCCCACTCCTCAACCGAGCCCTCGTCGGCCGTGACCGCCAGGCGCTCTTGGAGGGAGAGGCGGAAATGGTAGCTGCAGTGGTTGCAGACCCTCAGCGGCTCGACATCCTTCGTGTAGAGCAACTGGTGACACGACGGACAGTCCTCCCACATGTCGGCGGGAATGTCGTTCGTCGCATCCGGCCTGCCCCGTCGGAAGAAACGTGGCGACACGTTAGGCCTCCGGCGGCTCCCCCGAGCGGGGGATCATCCGCCATTTGTGCCCTTCCTCGCAGGAGGTTCAGATTCCTGCGCCGAACTACGCGAACTGCAACGGCGACGGTTGACCGGAGGATCGGGTCATGAGCGTAGACGAGCTTCGCAGGGCCATCGACGAGGCCGATCGGCAGATCATCGAGGCGCTGAAACAGCGAGCAACGGCGGCCAAGAGGATCGGGGAGTTCAAGGCCTCGGAGGGCCGAGTGGCCTTCGCGCCGGATCGCGAGGCCGCGATCATGCGGAAGCTCGCGGCGGCGGACGTGGCCCCGCTCCCCAATGAGGCGCTCAAGGCGATCTACGTGGAGGTGATCTCCGCGTGTCTCGCGCTGGAGCACCCGATCCGCGTGGCGTACCTCGGGCCGCAGTTCACCTTCAGCCACCAGGCCGTCGTCGCGAGGTTCGGACGGTCAGCCCACGCCATCCCCTGCCCCTCGGTCGATGATGCGGTCGGCGCGGTCGCCGCCGGTCAGGCCAATCTGGCCATGGTGCCGGTGGAGAACTCCACGGAGGGCCCCGTCGGGGCGACCTTCGACTGCATGGTCGAGAGCGAGCTGCCCGTGGTGGGTGAGTTCTACCTTCCCGTGCGGCACAACCTCGTCGGCAGGGGGCCGATGGAACAGATCGAGGAGGTCTACTCGCACCCGCAGGTGCTGGCGCAGTGCCGGCGCTGGCTCGCCCAGAACCTCCCGAACGCGAACCTCGTGCCGACCTCCAGCTCCGCCGCCGCTGCTCAGATGGCCGCCGAGGCGAACAGCCGCGCCGCGATCGCCCCCGCCGAGGCAGGCCACGCCAGCGGACTACAGGTCATCGCCGAGAACATCCACGATGAGCCCGGAAACCGCACGCGCTTCTGGATCGTCGGCGGCACTCCGCCCCGCCCCACCGGCAAAGACAAGACCAGCCTCGCCATGGCGACGCGCCACCGCTCCGGCGCCCTGCACGAGGCCCTGGAGCCCTTCCGCGACTACGACCTGAACCTGACCATGATCCACTCCCGCCCCCTGCGCGGACGGACCTGGGAGTACCTCTTCTTCATCGACTTCCAAGGGCACGCCGAAGACCCCGCCGCCAAGGAAGCCCTCGACGGACTGCGCGAACTGTGCGCCATGCTCAAAGTGCTGGGAACGTACCCCGAGGCGGACTGAACGGCAAGGCAACAGGATGCACAGGATGAGACAGGATGAAACACCAAGGCCTGACAGAGCGCATACTGGCCGCGTGCTTCGAGGTGGCCAACGAGCTTGGTCCGGGCTTCCTGGAATCGGTCTATGAGAAGGCCCTGCTGATTGCTCTCGCGGGTCGAGGCTTGGGAGCGGAGGCCCAAGTCCCGCTCGAGGTGCGGTTCAGGGGGCAGACGGTTGGGGCGTTCGTTGCGGACATCCTCGTGGAGCGCAAGATCATCGTCGAGGTCAAGGCTGTGAAGACGCTGGCCCCGGAGCATCAGGCCCAACTGATCAACTACCTCAACGCGACGGGACTGGACGTAGGGCTGCTGGTGAGCTTCGGAGGGCCACGCCTGGAGTGGAAGCGGTGTCACAGGCCTGACCCGGGCGTAGGAGACGGGACGACGTAGCTCGGGGACTCACCGCGTGGCCTTCACATCGCCGTTCATCCTGCCTATCCTGTGTATCCTGTTAGATTCCGTCGCCGGGTCCTACGTCGACTTGAGTGTGGCCCTGATCTCATCGACCTTGGTCAGGGCCTCCTCGCAGACCTCGGTGTCGGCCCATTCGCCGAGGTTGCGGATACGGTCTTTGAGGTTGCGCTGCTGGTCGATGAAGCGGGAGATGTTGAAGGCGCGCTCAACCTGAACCGGGTCCTCGCCCAGCTCGCCGCCGCCGGCGAGGTAGGCATCTAACTCGTCCGGGCCGATCTTGGCCAAGGCGCCGCCGGCTTCCTCCGCCGCCACCTCGCGGTCGGTCATGGCATCGCCCACGCGAGCCTTCTTCTTCTCGGCACGCCGTCGATCACGCTTCCCGCCGACCTGGGTCACGCTCGCGGTGGCGGCGGCCAACTTCACCATCGCGGAGGTGCACGTCTGCAGACGGCGGGTCACCAGCAGCGAGCAGCGGTCTCCCGTGTAGTCGATGGTGTCCTGCCAACCGCGCATCAGGAGGCTCATCAGCATGGCGGGCAGGAAGACGATCTGCAGCAGCGGGTGGAGGCTCCGGATGGCCGTGATCGCGAGGTCCGCCGAGACGTGGCCCGTCTTCAGGTGACCGAGCTGTTTGCTGACGGCCGCCGCGAGTTCCTCGGGGTGCAGCACCTCGATGCACTTGTTGCTCATGATGATCGAGCCCTGGCGGCCGGGCACCGCGTAGAGGAAGGGCACCTCATCGGCGATCAGGTACAGCTCCGGCTGCTTCATGCACAGGAGCGCCGAGGCGTCCTTCACCAGCTTGTGGAGCTGGGGCTGGTTGCTCGGCGAGACCCTCGCGCGCGGCCCGGCCCTCTTCAGCTCCATCTTGCGCGGCCGGGATGACATGTAGTTCAGCCCGACGATCGTGAGCACAGGGTACAGGATCGCGATCACGATCAGCTCGTAGCCGACGTGACTGCTCTTGTAGAACATGCTCGACCGACCGTTGATGAAGGTCGAGTGGGCGAAGTAGCCCGCCAGGATGAGGAAGAAGACCCAGATGCCCCCCATGGCCTGGAGGTAGGTCATCCTCTCACCGGGGTACTGGTAGTCCTTGGTCTCCAGGACGGTCTTCTTGCGCTTAGGGGTCTTACCGATTCGTGCCACGCTAGCCGTCACCACCCTCACAGTCGCTAGGGTCCGTCAGACGACGGACGCGGAGGCGCGGAGCCTCGCGGTCGCCCTGAACGGTAATCTCCAGGTCATCGAGGCGGATGGTCTCGCCGGCGTCGGGAATGCGACCGATCTGCCCCGCAACGTACCCCGCAATCGTCTCGTGCTGGTCCCCGGGCACGGTGACGCCGAGCGCCTCGTTGACCTCCTCGATGCGCGCCTTGGGGTCCACCAGTGCTTCATTCGCGCTCAGCCGCTGAATCTCCTCGCCGGGAACGTCATGCTCATCCTCGATCTCGCCGACCAGCTCCTCCAGGATGTCCTCGATCGTCACGATACCCTCGGTGCCCCCCTGGTCGCCGATGATGACCGCGAAGTGCACCTGCCTCTCGCGCATCTGTCCCAGGACCTCGTCCACCGGAGTCGTCTCGGCGATGAGGATCGCCTCCCGCATCAGGTCCTGGGCCGTCTTGCCCTCGCCGTCGCCGGACCGCAAAGCGCGCAGAAGCTCGGTTGCGTAGAGAACGCCGACGACGCGGTCGATGTGGCCCTCGTAGACCGGTATGCGCGAGAAGCCGGAGTCCTGGACAGAGGCGAGGGCCTCATCCAGCGTCGCGGAGGCGTCCAACGCGACCACATCAACGCGCGGCACCATGATGCGCCGGACGGAGGTCTCCGCCATCGCGAGAGCGGTGTCGAACATCTCGCCCTCATCGGGTTCCAGGACCTCCTCCTCCTCGCCCATGTCCACCGCCGCGCGAAGGTCGTCCTTGGTAATGAAGTGTCCCCCGTGGGATTCCCGCACTCCGGCCCCCCGCAGCAACGCCCCTCCGGCGGCCGTCGCTGCGGTGACAATGGGGGACAGCAGCCAGGTCAGAGCCCTGACCGGCCCCACCACCCAACAGGAGATCTTGGCCGGGTACGCAGCTCCCACGTTCTTGGGGGTGATCTCGCCGAACAACAGGACGACGGCGAGCCCGATCATGCGGACAGCGTGGTCACCCGCGGTGTCGTGGTTGGCGTGGAGCACCAGCAGGGTCACCAGGCAGGAGATCGTGATGTTGATGAGGTTGTTGCTGACGATCAGCGCACTGATGAACGTCGGCGAGGCTGTGAGCGCTAACGCGGCTATGGCGCGACGGTCGCCCTCCTCGGCGAGGCGGGTGAGCCGGACACGGCTGACGGCCACTAAGGCGGCCTCCGAGCATGAGCAGAAGAAGCTCGCTGCAAGCAGGACCGCGACACCCGTCAGCAGTGCGGCGGAGTACGGATCGCCCAACGTTCAGTCCCTCCGGGACGCCGACCGGTCCCCGCTGCCGGCGCGCGGCGCGCCGCCGTCCGCGTTGCCGTTCGCCTCGCGCTCGGTGACGCGGATGCGGTCGATGCGGGAGCCGTCCATGCGTTCCACGAGCAGCTCGATCCGGCCGAAGGTGAACGTCGCACCTTCGTCGGGTATTCGCTTGGCGACGTCCAGCAGTAGGCCCGCCAAGGTGTCGTATTCGTCTTCGGGCAACTCGCTGACCACGTAGTTGCCGACCTCGTGGAGGTTCACGCTCGCCGCGAAGCTCCAGACCGACTCGCCGAGCACCTTGACCTCGGGCTCCTCGAGGTCGTACTCGTCGCGGATGGGGCCGACGATCTCCTCCAGGATGTCCTCCACGGTCACTAGCCCGGCGGTGCCACCGTACTCGTCCTGGACGATGGCCAGGACTCTCCGCCCCTCCTGCAGTTGCCGCAGCAGCCGGTCGATCGGGAGGCTCTCCGGGACGAAGAGCGCGGGCCGTGCTACGAGGCGGCAGGGCCTCGCGGTCTCGCCGCGGCGGATGTACGGCAGCAGGTCCTTGGCGTAGAGCACCCCCACGATGTCGTCGCGGTCCTCGCCGATGACGGGCAGCCGCGAGTGGCGCGATTCCAGCATGAGGTCCAGGGCCTCGCCCAGGTTCACCTCGGCGCCCACGCAGACCATCTCGGGCCGCGGCCGCAGGACCTGGCCCGCGGTCTGGTCGCCGAAGTTCAGGATCCCCTTGAGCAGGCGCTCGTCGGCCGGAGCGTACTCGCCGCGCTCGGCGATCGCGCCGATCATCGTCTTCAGTTCGTCTTCCGTGTAGGCCGGAGCGGCCCCGCCCATGCGCGAGAGCATCCGCTGCACGAGCAGCGAGAAGGCCGTCAGCACCAGCGTGACGGGGAAGGCGACGGTCGCGAGGACGGCGATGGGCCACGCCCCCATCTTGGCCGCCTTGACGGGGTTGCGCGCCGCCCATGAGATGGGCGTGACCTCGGCGAAGACCAGAACCACAATGGTGAGCCAAACAATGGACAACGCCGGCCCGTACCGCGGCCCCCACTCCGGGCCCAGGGCGCGGATGGTCACCACCGCGGCGAGGTGCTCGGACTCGTAGACCGCTCCGGTGATGCCTAGCAGCAGGGCGGCCAGGGCGAAGGGGCGGTAGCGCTTGAGGAGGATGATGAGGCCGGCCGTGCGGGAACCCGCGTCGCGCATGTGCCGCGCGCGGGCCGGCGATATGGCGAGGAAACCGATCTCGGAGGCCGAGAACAGGGCTTGCGCGGCCAGCAGTACAACCAGGCCGACGAGCCCCAGCATACTTGGGCCGTCGTCCACGACTTCCCTCTTCCTCCCCGGGGACAGAGCGGAGTATCTGCGACGCTCTCTCCGCGCGAGGAGTATAGCACATCCCCGGACGTGCGTGAAGAGCACCCGGCGGGCAGGTCAGGGTCTTTGTATTGTCTGTTGGAGGGGCCGAATGCGAAGCATCCGGCCCGCGGTTTCGTACCCCAAGGGCCCGCACAACCAACAGAACGTCAGTCGGACAGCGGGCCGAGTTCGCCCGCCGTCATCCCTTGTCCCGTCTGCCACCCACGCAGGCGGCACAGCGGGCACGGGTTGTAGTAGGTGGGCTCGCCGCACTCGGGGCACAGGCGCCACGGCCGGTCGGGCAAGGGCGGCCTCCGCAGACCCCGGCTCAGCGAGCGGATGAGCTGCTTCTTCGCCATCGGCGCCAGGCTCTCGAGGGCTTCGAACACGTCCTTGAACCGGTGCGTGTCCGGGATGAAGAGCGGGCAGGCCTGCTCCACCACCGGGATGCCGACCAGCCGCGCGTAGATCGCCGGCGCGCGATCCGGCAGATGGAACAGCGGCTTCGCCTTCTGCGTGAAGACCGGGCCCTGTGGGGTCACGGGCCGGGGCGGATTGGCCTTCCCCGACAGCAGATCCTTGAGCGCATAGACCAACTGGTCGTCGAGCGTGTGCCCGGTCACGAGCACATCCGCCCCGAGCCGCCGCGTCAGGATCGTCATGATCGGCCGGCGAATCCCCCCGCACACGGAGCACGTCGGGAAGCGCCCGGTCTGCTGCACCCGCACGCTCCACTCGCTGATCCGCGCGACGACCAGCTCGACTCCCAGACTCGCCGCCAGCTCCTCGCAGACCTGCTGCGAGCGCTCGGAGTACTCGCCCAGCTCCATGTTCACGTGCAAGGCCGCCACGCGGAAGTTCATCCGCCCGCGACTCAACGTCTGCAGGATGTGCAGCAGCGAGCCGCTGTCCTTGCCCCCGCTCAGCGCGACCGCGGCCTTCCAGCCCTTGAGGATCATCCGGTACGCGCGAATGTCCCGCGCCACCCGCCGCCGCATCGACTCGGGGAAGCACGCCTCACACAGCGGCCCGCCGATCTCCGAGAGATGATGCAGCCTCCCGCTTCGCCCGCAGCGGCACTCACCCTCGAACTCGGTCCGTCGGTCTGGGAAGTGCATGGCGACCCCTTCGGTGGCACGCGCGGCCCGCCCGTGTAAGCCGTCTTCCTTCCCGGAAGGGCACTGCCCTCTCACGTCGAAGGTATGGATGGCGGGGCACCCCAACGCCCCGTCCGGCGTAGTAACCCTTGCCCGTGTCCCAAACCCACGGGCGGAGCGCGCCATGGAAACCCAACCTCAGACGGTCCAGACCGAGGCCAAACCCCCGCGCCCTCGCATCCGCGTCTCCAAGGTGACCCTTGAAGGCTTCAAAGCCTTCAAGGAGCCCTTCACCTTCGAGATCCCGCCACCGCTGGCGCTGGATGACCCCGACGTCATCGTCATCGGCAGCAGCAACGGGCTAGGGAAGACGTCGCTGCTGGAGGGCATCATGCTGGCGCTGCTGGTGCCTGAGGACGACCGTTCTGTCGTGGATCTGGACGAGACCACGCAGCGGCTACTGATGAGTTCAGGCGCTCGCCGCGCGAGTATCACGTGCTGGTGCTCGTTCGGGGAAGAGCGCTTGGTGGCTCGCGCCGACCTGCTGCCCGGGTTCGGGTACTGCAACGGTGAGGATCCTGAGTGGCCGTCCCGTCTGGAGAACGACTACCGGGTGAACCACGTGGATCGGCTGTCTGCGGTTCAGGCCGCGACCAACCCAACGCCCGACCCCGTCGTCGCCCCCCCAGTCCTCTATCTCCACAGCTACCGCGCGATACGACGGGGACCCCTCCAGATGGAGGAACTCGCGCGACCTGGGCGGCGCGTGCTCGGGGCAGATAGGGACAGGTTCAAGCGGGATGCTGCTATTGCGGTGCTGGCCGCCGCTGGGGGCGTCGAGGGGATGGGCGGAGAGGTGCCAGACGCGCCACGCCTCCTTGAGCCACTCGACCAGCGCGTGCGCCAGTTCGCGGGCGGGCAGGTCGCGCGGAAGCTGCAGCTCGACGAGGAGGGCGGGCTGTGGCTCTCGGTGGCCCTCCCGGATGGTTCGACAGCACCCTTCGACGCCCTCTCATCTGGCCAGAAGGAGATCATCTCGACGCTGTTCCTGATCTGGGAAGCGACGCGTGAGTGCCCCTCGGTGGTTCTGATCGACGAGCCGGAGCTGCACCTGAACCAAGCTTGGCATGACGACATCATGCGGATGCTGTTCGAGTTGGCGCCGTGGAACCAGTACATCATCGCGACGCACTCGCCGGAGGTCATGGCATCGGTGGACCCTGATCGTCGCCGGGAGCTTGTCCGATAGGCGGTGTTGCATTGCCTCGCATCGTGCCCACGTCTCCGGAGCGAACGTTCGGCGCAGGCGACCGCTTCCTGTTTGTCGAGGGAGAGACTGACGACGCCCTCGATGCCGTGGCGCTGAGGACGCTCCTTGGCCCACTCGACGTGAAGGTGCGAGCGGCCGGCGGTTGCGACAACGTGATTGCGGCGGCCAAGGCGTTCGCGCGCATGGGCGTGATTCCGGGATGGGGCAACGCCGAGTGCTACGCCATCGTTGACCGCGACCACCGCGGCGATGGCGAGGTTGCACGAACGTGGGTTGGGGGGCCGCTCGCGGATGGTCGCACCCACCTCTACTGGCGCCGTCACGAGTTCGAGAACTACTTCCTGGAGCCCGAGTTCGTGGCACAGTCGCAGTACCTGCGCCAGGGCCGCACCGAGGAGGACGTGCGGAACGCCCTGCTGGCGGCGGCGCGGCGTCGCGTCTTCCTGGACGCCGCGAACCTGGTGCTGAAGGCGTTGCGCGAGGAGTGGAGGTGGTGGGACGTGCGGGAGTTCGGACTCGGGGAGGCCGACTTCAGCACGGTTGCCGCCGCACGCGACAGCTTCCTGACCGGGCGCAGCTACGAACGCATGGCGGCGGACAAGGCTGCCGTCCTTGCGCCACAGTCGCTGGCCGAGCGCTTCGACGCCAATGTGGCGCTGCTGCTTGGGGAGGCTGATGATGGCCAGCTTGAGTTCGGTACAGGACAATGGCTGCAGAGGATGGAGGGCAGCAACCTGATCGGGGCCGTGCTTCACGAGCGCTTCTTCCAGGTGCGCGGGTTTGACGGCACAGACGTGACCGGGCCCGACCTGCGCGTCCGTGTCGCTCGCGACCTCATGCGCCGTTTCGACGACCTCAACTACCGGCCCGAGGACTTGGCAGCCGTCCGCGACTACTTCCGCGACACGCAACCGCAGCGCTTCCCCTCTACGGGTACGGCGGGCTCCCCGACGTCGCGGTGAGGGGGCTGCCACCGCGGGCGCCGTCGACGTTCCTCAGGATGATCCAGACCGGGTAGTCGGTCAGCATGAGGGTGAGGCTCAGCGTGCCGGCCTTGGTGGTGATCTCGGCCGGCACGTCGCGGTCTTCGAGGGGGTCGTAGACGCGGGCGTTGCCGGGATCGGCCTGCAGGCCGGGGAAAGTGATCTCGTAGCGGCCGGCGTCGGGGATGTCCTCGAGCATGTTGCGGCTCTGGATGTACGCGCCGATGGCGAGGGTCGAGTCGTCGATCTGGAACGGCAGCAGGCAGAAGACGTCGCGGTAAGTCAGCGGCTTGGGCTTCACCTTGGCCGGGTCCCACGGCGGTACTTGCTCGCCCTTGGGGAGGGCCGTGGCGATGACGGCGCCCTCGGTGCCGAAGACGACCTGGTCCTCCCCGGTGAGCTGCCAGACGCGCGGCTTGAGTTGGATGAGCCGCTCGGGGCCAAGGTCCTGCGCATCCTCGAAGAGGGCCGCCATGCGCTGGAGGGGCAGCATGGACTTCAGCCATGACTCGTCACCGGTCTCGGCGAACTTCGTCTCCCAGCAGTCCTTCCATTCCATGGGGTTGCGGAGCGAGCCGTCGCAGACGGCTGTGAGGCCCTTGTTGAGGTAGAAGGGGTACATCCGCAGCCAGTACTTCGAGACCCAGTGCTCGGGCCGCTCGCGCACCTGCGTGGCGTACGGCTCGGGGGCGTTCACTTCCTTCAGGAACAGCGCATTCTCCGTCATGTAGCGCTTCCAGCCCGGCGGCGCGCCGTTCTCTCTCACGAGCGTGTCGCGCATCTCGGGCTGCATCAGGCAGATGAGGTCGTGGGAGTCGGTGTAGTTGGCCTTGTACTCGGGGAAGACCGTCCCGTACTTCGGCACGAACCCGTCTACGTTGCGGTAGGCCTCCAGCAGCCACGGCATCCGCCCCTGCGCGAACTCCGGGAAGCTGCGCCACTGGTTCCCATAGGGATGGTAGCTCTCGGCGTCCACGCCCGCCGGGCGCTTGGAGCCCCAGAACCCATTGAAGAAGAAGCTGGTGTTCGTGAAGCCGTTGATGACGGCGCTCTTGGCGGGGAAGTGCCGGCGGACTGCGCTCGCGGCGATCTCCAGCACCCGGTTCGGGTCGGCTTCACCCCTCAGGGTGTCGTCGTAGTTCGCGATGGACAGGAACAGGGTGCCGAACGTCATCTCGTTCCAAACCTCGAAGTCGATCCGCCCGTCCTCCACGCCCTCCTCGCTCGCGATCCGCGCCAGCAAGTCCGCGTACTCCCCCCAGCCGCGGTAGGTCTCCTCCTGGGTCGCCGGGTCGCCGAAGGGGCGGTATTGGAGCGTGCCGAGTTGCACTTCCTTGCCCTGGGCGAAGTCCTCCGGCAGCGGCTTGCCGATCGTGACGCGGTAGGCCTTCGGGCCGGCATTCGGCTCGGGCCGAATGCCTGTGAAGAGCCCCTCGGCGGCGCAGTATTCGGTCAGCCCGCTGATCCCGGAGTACCCGAGGCGCAGGATCGACGGGTCCTGGATGTCCAGCAGAATCTCCCGCTCACCCTTCCGCGCGGCAGCGAGGACCTTCGCCTGAGTGAAGCGCACGCCGCAGGGCTGGCCCTGGTGCGCGTTCAGGA